>Ga0102591_1000168_pt1 | contig 151708 bp, 179 predicted proteins | sample AraplaCol_mCL_r2_2_FD_76860 | JGI IMG/M metagenome (GOLD analysis project Ga0102591, IMG submission 76860) | Arabidopsis root microbial communities from North Carolina, USA - plate scrape MF_Col_mCL_r2 (SPADES assembly) (version 2) | ecosystem: Host-associated > Plants > Roots > Endosphere...
CCTGAAAAACGGACTTGGCGATATCCAGACCGACTGTGACGACCTTGAACATGACGCTCTCCTCCTACATTGCAGGAGCTTAGGCTCCCGCAGGCGTGGAGAGCCGTCCACAGCATCACTTCCGGACATTGAGTGTCGGCCCGCAAGCAGACACTCGGGTGGGCTTCGGCGAATTACTCCCACTGATGCGGGTGTCGAAGAAGTTCTACTTCTCCAGATCCATCGCCGCGGGCATCCGGGAGAACGCGCTCTCGCACACCCACATTGAGATGACACAGGCTCGCGGTAGGTGCCAAACCAACTCCACCCGCCGACACGTTAGGAAACGCTGTGAACGTTCCCATCGTAGGACGTTTCGTCTTCAAGCGCGCCGAGCTCTGGGCTGACGGCGTGATCCATGTCCTCGGCGTTGTCCTGGGGCTAGGGGCCGTCGCGACGTTGATCGTCCAGGTCGCCAACAGCGCGCCGCTGTTCGACCTGCTTCCCGTTTCGATCTATGGCGCCGCGCTCCTCGCAGTTCTGATCGTCTCGGCCACCTACAACATGTGGCCGATCTCACCGCGCAAATGGTTCATCAGGCGTTTCGACCATTCGGCGATCTACGTGCTGATAGCCGGTACCTACACCCCGTTCCTGATGAAGCTGGCTGGAAGCATTTTCGCCCAGGTTCTGCTCGTCATCGTGTGGCTCGCGGCCGCTACCGGCGTCGCGATCAAAGTGGCTTTGCCCGGCCGGTTCGACCGCCTGTCGATCGCGCTCTATCTGCTGATCGGATGGAGCGGCCTCCTGATCTGGGAGAGCGTTAGCCTCCTGCCCGCAACCACCCTCTGGCTGATCGTCGCAGGCGGCATCCTCTATTCGATCGGCGTCATCTTCCATATCTGGGAAAGCCTGCCGTTCCAAAACGCGATCTGGCACGGCTTCGTTCTGGTGGCTTCCGGCTGCTTCTATGGAGCCGTGTTTCGGGCGTATGCGATAGCGCCGGCTGCGTGAGCTGTGGCTGTCATGGGCAGCCGGTGGTCCTCATCCCAATATCTTTCCGACAATCTGGCGAAGCTCTTCGCGCGCGCCGGCAAGGCTCGTGCCTCCAATGGGCGAGGCTCCACGAAAGGCCGCAGCGCCTTCAGGCAACAGCAGATTGTCGATATCGCTCGATGGCCCGCCGTGCCAGGTCATCTTCATCTTCGGCGATCGCCACCAGCGCAGCCACGATGTAGGCCAGCCTGGTTCGCTCTCGCTCATCGAACGCATCAGGAATGGTCGATCTGACTTCGTTCCACGCGGCCTCCAGGGCCGCCTGCGCCCGGGCGAGATCAACTGGATCACTCAACGACGAGAACGGCATGCTCCTTCCTCCGAGGGGTTTCTTTCGCCGGGGATTTTATGAAGGCGGAGCTCGCCGGCAATATCAAATGCTAAGGCGGCCCGCGCGGGAAGCCGAGGTATCAGGTGAGAGGCGTTCGATCAGGGGATCGATCTATCGTTCGTTGAACGCGGTTGTGATCGTCAGAATGGAAATAATTGCTCCTTGCCTTGCAAGATTATCCTGCGCGCACCATTTTAAGGCAGTCTCGAAACGCATCGGGATTTTACTTCAGAGCATTTGCGCGAAGCGCCCCAATCTGGGCCAAACGGAGCCCAGCCATGACAAATATTTCCGGGCAGTTGTTCAGTTATCGCGTTTGGGCCGCAGATCGCTATCTGGTTTGGTTCGCGCATGGTGGCCTCATCGCCGCGTTCGCACTGGCCTTTGCACTCGTGCTGAAATGATGCCTCCCATGGAACCGCACCGGGAAAAGGCTCGGTTTGCCGCCGCTGGCTATGCCCCGGCGCCGGAGGCGTCGGCGCTGACCTATGGAACGATCGGCATGGCGCTCTTCAGCGTTGGCATGTGGGGAGCGGGCAGGTTTTATGACGCGCCTCTGATCTCCCATTTGTCGTTGATTGTTGTTGGCTCGCTGATCGCATTTCCCGTTGGCATCTGGCTGCAAAAGAAGCGGAAGCGGCGCCATGTCGATGCCTATCAGGCTGAGCTGGTGCGTCTTGGCGCAGGGCGCAGGTCATGAGCCTCGACTTTCCCAACTCGATCCGGCGTTACGAACCTAGCCGCGGTTGCGTAAGCTTCTGGGGCTCTGAAGCGTCATTGGAAGTGATGTTCCAGATCGAGCTCGACGTTCTGCGGACTTTAAGTCCCGCTATCATCGACGGAAGCGAGGGGTCGTTCCTCGTCGCATTCGACCTCAATCGCTCAGCCATATTGCGGGCCGCTCGCTCCGCCTATCTGAAGAAGCGCGGGGGCTATCATCGGCTCTCGGCCGACGACTTCCGCTAGTAAAGGCCGGAGCTTTCGGCCGCGTGTAAAGGACTGGCGAGGACAGCGGATAGGCTTCGGCCGGTCTCGCGTGGCGACCTCGCGTTTGTCCAGCCGTCGTCAATCGCAGGAGCACGCGAGATCATGAGCGAACGGCGAGAGCTATATCGCAGCCCCACCGGTGACTGCTGGTTTCTGGGGCGGGAGCCGACGAGCGGCGCAGCATTTGTGATCCATCAACCGAACGGTCCGGGAGGCGGCCAGCTGTCGCATATCGAGTTGGGAGCCTTCCTCGTCTCCGGAAAGTCGGACCGTCCCGAGCAACAGGCCTTGCTCCGCCTCATCGGGACGCTTGTCGATGTGCCTCCCTACGCAAATCGGGCCTGACGTCGTGATACCGGCTCCGGCCGCCATCCGGATTCGGCTGCTGTACTGTCTTCTTCATCGAGATCAGCATCTGCGGCTTTTCCTCATACCCGAAACGTGACTTGCGATGTCCGGCGAAAGGGCGCTCAGTTCGGCTACAGTTGTCTCCATAACGCTTCTGGAAATGACCGTCGCGGCGCCTGTCACGTCGCCAAGCGGAGACACAAACCATGCTCAACGGAACCGGGTCGGTCACTTTACGCAGTGGCCGGAGGCTGCACGCCAAATATCAGTTTGGCACGCATCAGGAGCATCATTGGGTCGGATATCTGATCTGCGACACGGAAACTGCCGATCCGAGCGAGTTCTCCTACAAGATCCTCCTTCAATGCGAAGGTGGCATAGCGATCGAACTTGCTGTCACCAACTGGACGGATCGATACATGGCAGTCGTGGGGCGCCCGTTGCCGGAGTTCAATCAAGTCGCTTGAAAGAAACGCGTGGCGCGCTCCGGCTGGATGTGGCCTCGCAAGGACCTCAAACGGCCACAATGATCGACGGAGTCGCTTAGCTGGCATCGCGAAATCGCGGTTTGCCCGACTTCTTTTCTTTTTCGACCTCGCTCGCCGCTTTGCGGCATCCGCTGCCGGCATTGTGCCGGCTGCATGACACGTCGCGTGGCCGAGCCGCGCGCCATGGGATTCATATGAACAAGACCATCGACAAGACCAAAAAAGAAAACCGTATCGGCAAGGCAGCGCCGGCACCTTTGTCTCCGCGCCCTGCACCGATCTGCAAACCCGTTTCCGGCGGTCTCTCACGCGCTGAATTGCGTGAGATCGTCGCTGAGATCCTGGGTTGAGGGGAAAGAACCATGGATTTGCATCATCGCGCGCGGCGCCCTCAGAATCGAGGTGACCTGGCCGAGGCACCGCGAACGCCCAACCTTCAGGCAAGATACGAGCGCACGCTCACCCTGGCACGCGGGTCGGAGTTGATCGGTGACAAAGTTGAAGCCGAGCGCTTTTATCAGCAGGCCGATCACTATCGCCGCCTGTTGAACAACCAGGCCGCTTAGCAGGGCTGACGATCGACGATCGCCATGCCGCGTCGAGAGCCCAGCGGCTTCACGGCAGATTCTTCGACGGGACTCTAGCGCCACCTGCGCGCTCATCAGCCTCCTTGCGCAGCCGCTGTTCCTTCAGCCGGGCCGTCTTCGCGTCGCGCTCCTGGTTGAGGCTTTCTGCCTCCGACAGAAGGCGGTTCCGCGACAGCGATTGGGTCTGCGTCTTCAGGAACGCAGCCTCCGCCTGTGTTCGGGATTTCGAGTGCTCGGTCATTCTGCTTTCCTCCCGATGGGCGGCTACAGCCGCCGCTCCGAATCATCCTTGAGAGCGGATACCGGCGATTTGGCTTTTGCTTTTGAAACAATGATCTGGTTGTGACCGATCGCCCTTTCGCGGCCATCGATGCCTCGAACCCGGTAATGACGCTCACCGCTCTCCCGCGCCGGCATCACGCGAATAATCTCGTAATCGCCCTCTCCAGAGCGATCGGCGAAGCCGAACGACAGGCGCACGGTGTCGCCGACCTCGATGGGACGTCCGGTCATGGCTTTTCGCTTTCGAGAGAGGGCTGCCCGGCGGGAGGCCGCTTGTCTTTGCCGGGCGCATTTGTGACTGCGCATCCCGTCTCCATCGCTTCCAGCAGTGCAGCGACCTTCACCGTGGCGAAATGGCAGAAGGTGTCCGAAACCGCATAAGGCAGGACGATCATGTCGCCGTGGCGCACCGCGCCGCAGGTGTAGACGACGTTCGGCACGTAGCCTTCCCGTTCCGAGGCATCGGGCTGGACGAAAGGCTGGCGCAGGCGCCCCAGCACTTTCGACGGGTCCGCCTTGTCGAGCAGGACCGCACCGATCGTGTATTTTCGCACCGCCCCGACGCCGTGGATCAGGAGCAGCCAGCCTTCGTCGAGTTCGATCGGCGAACCGCAGGTGCCGATCTGCACGAACTCCCACGCATATTGCGGCTTCAGGATCGCGACGCCGCCGTCCCAGGTCAGGAGGTCATCCGAATAGATCAGGTGGAGGTTCTCGTTGTCCTGCCGGGAGATCATCGCGTAGCGGCCGCCGAGCTTGCGCGGAAACAACGCCATGCCCTTGTTCACGGCAGCAGAGCCTCGCAGCGGCGATAGCCGGAACGACAGGAAGTCGCGGGTCTCGATCAGCTCCGAGCGGATCGACCTGCCGTCATAGGCCGTGTAGGTGGCGCGATAGAACGTGCCCTCATCCTCCTCGAACGCAACGAAGCGCGCGTCCTCGATGCCGTTCGACTGGGATGCGGTCACGGGAAAGATCACCCGCTCGCTGATGTCGCTATCAGCCGCGAAGACGACCTCGACATCCTCGCCATCGAGCCGCGCCATTCGGTTGTGCAGGGTGGCGATCGTCGCTAGGCGCGAGGTCGGGTCGACGCTGACTTCGCCGCCGGCCGCGATCGATCCGGAGCGGAACGTCAGGGACGAGATGTGCCCCTCTCCAACCGCACGAACGCTGAGGATGAAGCGAAGCCCGCCTGCTGGAGCATTGGACTGGTCGGGATGTGCGATGATGCTCGGGTTGAAGAGCGCTGCCGCCTCGAACGAATACTCGTGCAGGAAATAGGCCCCGACCAGCTGACGCTGGATCTGGGTGAAGGCAGCATGTGCGGCGAACGCGCCCTCCATTTCGTCGGCACGCGCCTCGAATCTCTGCAGAAGGTTGCGGTGCCGGCCATTGAAGTTCTCCAGCACCTCGGCGAGCAGGTTCGTCGCCACCTCCGGGTCGAGCGACAGCACCCGCTCGACGATATGGTTCGCCTTGGCCTTCTCGGCTGAATTGAAATCCCGTGGCTCGCCCGCGGGGCCGAACCGACGCACGACGACCCGGGAGGGGTCGGGATGCAGGTACAAGGTCTGCCTGTTCAGGAAACTGGGCTGAGACAAGACGTCCGCCGATCTGTTTTGAGCAAGGTCGCCGAGAGCTCAGGCGTGCAAGATACGAAGTGGCGCCAGTTTCGGGCGATCCCCGCTAACGCGGGCAAGCTGGCGAATCTCGGCGAGGCTGAGCAGGTACGATACGACGGATTCACCGCCGCGGTTCTCATTTGGCCGATCGCGATGGAGGCCGTCACGGCAGGCGCCTGTGTCCAGGTCGACCAAGGGCGTGGAGAGATCATTGTCGCCCAGGAACCAGGCAAAGGCGCGTGCGGCTTCGTTGCGCCATTGCGGATCGCCGTCGGCCCGCCAGGCTGCGAGGCAGGCCGAAATCATCGCCGTCGCTTCCAGCGGCTGCTGGTCGAAAGCCTTCGGTACGCTGCGCCTGTCGCCGAAACTCTCCGAACCTACAGGCCTGAACAGGCCTGCCCGCGTCGTCTGGAGATGCGTGAGCCAGCGCAGCGAGCGCAGGCCGGCTTCGACATAGGCCGGCACCTTCATCGCCAGTCCCGTCGCGATCAGGGCTTGGGGCAGGCGCGCATTGTCGTAGGAGAGCCCATCCTCGAACCAGATCCATTCCGGCGTCTCGACCGTCGCGAGCAGGCCGAGCAGGCGGTCAGCGAGAAGCGCACGAAGCGAGATGGCGGCCGTCGTAGTGCAATGGGCATCGAGGCCCAGCAAGGCAAAGGCCCAGGCACGCGGGGAACTGAAACGCTCGATGGCTGGCAAGGCTTCGGCGAACAGGGCGGCAGCCCATCGCCGCCGCGAAACGCTCGCATCGTCACGCGCGCAGACGCCGAGCGCCCAGAGCGTGCGCCCATGGCTGTCCTCCGACCCGGCCTCCTCGAGCCAGCGCCGATCGAAGCTCATGAAATTGCGGAAGCGCCGCCGATCGGGATTCCAGGCGTGCTGGACGAAGGAGGCGAAGCGCGCCGCGAGCGCATCCGGCAGGCGCGACTCCCCAATGCCGTTCAGGGCACAGGCCAGGAGCAGAGCGCGGGCATTGTCATCGACACAATAGCCATGCGAGCGGTCCGGCACGGAATGAACGGCGTGCTGGAACAGCCCGGTATCGTCGCACATGGACAGGAGGTGGCCGGTTTGCATCTCCGGCGGTGGGGCTGTCGCCGGCAGAGCCCTCGGCTGACTAGACCCCGTAACAGCGCTTAGCACTCGACCTCGACAGGCCGTCTCGAAGGCGCCGAGATAGCGTTTCGCGGTTCGCTCCCAGGTCATAGAGCGGCTGCTCGCATAGGCGCGCAGCCTCATGTCCTGGCGCCGGGGCGCATCGGTCAGCAAGCCTGCGATCTCGTTGCCGATGGCGACGACGTCGCCGAAGGGCACGAGGATGCCGCGCCCGTCGGCAAGCAGTTCCCTGGCGTGCCAATAGGGCGTCGAAACCACGGCCTTGCCCAGCCCGAAACTGTAGGACAGCGTGCCCGACGTCATCTGCGCTTCGTTGAGATAGGGCGTGACATAGACATCGCACATCGAAATGAAGCCGAGCAGCGTCGCCTGATCGACGAACTGGTCGAGGAAGACGACATGGTCCTCGACACCGAGCTCTCGCACACGCGCCATCAGGCTTTCGCGATAGGCCTCGCCATGCTCGCGGACGAGATGGGGATGCGTCGCGCCCAGCACGACGTAGATCGCGTCGGGGCGGCGCCTCAAGATCGAGGGCATCGCGTCGATCATCACCTCGATGCCCTTGTTGGGCGACAGAAGGCCGAAGGTCAGGATGACGGAGTGACCGCCATAGCCCAAGCGCTCCTTGGCTTCATCGGGCTCGACAAAGGCAAATTCAGGAATGCCATGCGCGATCACCTCGATCATGTCTGCCGGCAGCCGATAGACGGTCCGCAACAGATCGCGCCCCTTCTCCGCCATGACGACCACGCGAGCCGAGGCGTCGACGATCCGTTCCATCACGTCGCGCTGCGCGGCATTCGGTTCGGCCAGGACAGTATGCAGCGTCGTGACGACTGCCATGGTCAGGCGCGACAGCAGCGCCATGATATGGCTCCCAGCTTCACCGCCGAAGATGCCGAACTCGTGCTGGAGGGAAACGACATCGAAGCGGCCCTCGTTCAGGAAATCGGCGGCACGCGCATAGTCTTCGAGCCGCTGGTCGGAGATCTGGCAGTGCACGGAAAACGGATAGTCGTAGCCCTCGGCATGGTCATTCATGGCCACGATGGAGGTGTCGACGTCGGAGGATGCGATCGCCTGCTGCAGATCGGTCGTGAAGGTCGCGATCCCGCAGCGGCGGGGCAGCGAGTTGCCAATGAAGGCGATGCGTTTGGTCGGGCTCATGATCGCGCCTCCGTGGACGGACCTGGCGAACTCACAACGGCCTGTCGCGGCCCGGTGGGAAGTGAAACCGTCTCGCGGAACCGGGGCATGCCGTCGCCGTCGACACGGCGCAGGAGATCGCGGCTGGGTGCCGCAGCGTCATAGGCGACGAGGCAGGACAGGCCGGCTTCGCCCGGCGCGATGCGCACGCCCTGCGCCTCGACGAAGCAGCCCTGGCCAACGCCGATTTGGAGCGCGCCGATCTTGGCATCGCCGGAGATAGCGACGAGCCAGGTCTCGCATCGCGCATCGAGGTCCCAGATCGACCCGGCAGGCAGGTCGATCCGCTCGAAGACGAAGTAGGGGTTTGCGACGAGCAGGGTCCGGACATCGCTCAGGCGCCGCGGCGGCACGGTTCTTTTTGTGGGGCCAGCATGAGCGACCGCAACGCCTTGCTCGATGTGCAGTTCGCGGGCACGGCCGTAATCGAAGAGACGGAACGTCGTGTCGCTGCGCTGCTGTATCTCGGCGAGCACGAGACCTGCGCCGATCGCGTGGATCGTCCCGGCCGGGACGGCAATGACCTCCCCCGCGTGCGGCTTATGCCATGCGACAAGCTCGGCGATCGAGCCATCGGCAATGGCAACCCGCAATTGCTCCGGGGCGACGGCAGTCTTGAGGCCGATACCAACCGTGGCGTCGGAGGCGGAGGACAGGATGTACCAGGCTTCGGTTTTGCCGCGCGGCAGCCCCATCCCATGGGCCGCGGCATCGTCCGGATGCACCTGGATCGATAGGGCCTCCTGCGTGAACAGGAGTTTGAGCAGCAAGGCTGGCTCCGGCGCATGCTTCTCGCAGCGCTGGAACCAGAGTTCACCGATCGGAACACCGGGATGCCCGGTTTCGCTCCAGGGAAGGAGATCGGTCGATCCCCAGGGCTTGGGAATCAGCTCCATACAGGCTTGTTCGAGCGCCATCATAGGGCTCCTGGTTCGTACGGCCGGAAATCGACCGACGGATCGTCGCGCGCCGGCCTTGGGCAGCGGCGGTTCGTGGGGGCGCCGGCGCACGCAATCGCGAACTACTTCGGCTGGTTGGCGCGCGTCAGAAGGGCGCCAGCCGCACTCCCGGTTTTGCAGCAATCTTCCGAACGATCGAGCCGCTCGACGCAGCATTGAAACGCGCCAGGGCTGAGATCAGGCGTCAAATGCGCCGCCGCGACAGCATGGTGGATCAGCGCAGGCCGGCGCGTGAGCCTCCTCGCCGGCTCCGTTTAAGCGCTAATATCAGCCTCCAACGCACTGGCCAGTTCGCCCGGGCTCACCGTGAACACCTGGGAGCTGCCAGACGAAGACAACGACGGCGTGTGCAGCATGGTGGCGATCTGGCGGTAAGCCAGGAACGAGGTGGCTGGAATCTCCTCCTCGTCGACCACCACGCGGTAGGTGCCGGCAGGCTGCATATGATCTATCGCGCTCAGCCTGAAGGGCTTCCTGAACGTGACCGTGGTTTCGCGACTGCGAATGTTCACGTCAGCTCTTCTTCTTCGGCTTTCCCGCAAGTTCGAGCGCTGCCGGCAGACCCTTCGCCGATACGGGCACTGCCACCGCTTCCTTTTTCTTCTTGGGCTTCTTGGCCTCTCGGTTGCCGCGCGTCTGTCCCTTGGCCATGTGAAACTCCTCTTGCCGAGCAGGCAGGTGACATGAACGCCACCATTTCCGCGCTGCTCACGCGGAATGGTTCATGATCGACGGACGATGTCGCTGCGTACGGCTTTCGCCGTTGCGATCGGACTCAGGTCTTCGGCATGCCGAGCGTTTCGGCGCAGGCCTTGGCGACGGCCGAGTCCGGAGAGGTGCTGCCGATCATCGTGGCCCAGCCGCCCTTGGCAATGAAATCGCCCTGGCTCCACGAGCTGATCTTCTTCAGCTCGGCGAGGGCGGCATCGGCATTGGGCTGCTTTTGGAAGTTGCTCACGCAGATCGGAGACAAGGCAGCGACAACAGCATTCTCAGCCCTGAGCTTCGCCATGCGTTCGCTCGACGAAGCCGTCGACCACCCACCCCAGGTGAAGCCGAGAACGGCAATAGCAGCAGCACCGCCAACGGCACCCCAGATGGCAGGTTTGGTTTGAGAGGGGATTTTCATGGAAAAATCCTTCCGATTTGCGGAAGAAAAACCTCCCGTGAAATAATGTATCATAGATTTAGAAAATAATCCTGTTTATTTATCTCACGAAGGTGAGATCGAATATTATTTCCGTTCCGCGATTTACGTAATTTCCTGATACTGGAAATTCCGTTTCAGCTGCGAGGAAATGAGATCATACAGTTCCCAAGCCTTGCTTATTCGAGATGATGCGCTCGACCGCCTGCCGCCCCCGTTGTCTCCGCGAACTGAAGGCACAACCGGCAGATACCTCGAAGTGACGTTTCCACGTCGTCGGCGAGCGAGGGCCCCTTGATATCCGCCAACGGACTGGAAACTTGCGACAGTTCGCCGAGGACGAGGATCGCCGTTGGCAGACGGCGCCGAAGGCGCCGAAGCGCATACTTCACATGAGCGGCATGGTGGGGTCCGATATAGCATAGGCAGATCAGAGCCGGACCGCGCGCGGCAAGGCGCTCCATACCGGGAGCCAACAGCGCGGTGGGAGGTAACGCCTCCGCCGCCAGTCCATGCTTCTCCAGGATCTGGCTCAACATCAACGCGGCCGCCTCGTCGAGTTGCGATCGCGCGCCGATGCAGACCACTCCACCTTCGTCTCGAAACGTTTCCTTCACCTCGGCCGCGGTGAGCACCGGCAGGTCGGAGGCACCTTCCTGTTCGTTGGTCTGTTCAACGGTCGCCTCGGTCTCCGGATCAACCGCCGCAGCGTTGCGCGAGGGCCGGAGGTCGTCATGGTCGGACAAGTCCTCGACGACCTCGCGAATTGTCGCAAGGATCTGGTTTCGCCTGGGAGCATCAAGAACGCCGCGCGCTTCGTCCGCTGCGGCAAGCCGCAAGCCTTCGAGCGCGACATCATCGTAATAGGCGGAGAGCGAGCGCTCTTTCAGCACCTCCTCAGCCTTGTCGGCTGCTTCCGCGGGATCTCCCGCGAGGATCCGCTGATAGAAGATTTCCGGCGCCGACAGGGCAGGTCGGTCCCCCAGCATGACGTCCAGAAATTCCAGTCTTTCGACATGCCGGCCAAGGACCACGAGACACACGGTCAAGGGGGTCGCCAAAACCAGTCCGATGGGCCCCCATAACCAGGTCCAGAATGTCGCGGCGACCACGATGGCGATCGGCGAGAGCCCGGTGGAGCGGCCATAGGCCAACGGTTCGATCACATGCCCGACGAGTGGCTCGGCGATCACGAACAAGGCCGCCGTCCACACGAGCATCATCCAGCCGGGATCGACCGATGCGGCGATCACCATCGGAAAAACGGCCGAGAGAACGGCGCCAAGATAGGGAATGAACCGCAGGATCGCTGCCAGGATTCCCCAGAGCAGAGCGCTGGGAACGCCGATGGCGGCAAGGCCGCAACCAATCACCACGCCAAAACCGGCGTTGACGATGAGCTGCGTCAGAAACAGCCGGCTTAGGCGCTTGCCGGCGTCGTCGAACGCGGCCGTGGTCTTCTGCAGATCGTAGGTACCGGTCAAACGAATGAACCGGTTTCGAAGGTCCTCGCGCTTCAAGAGGATGAAGACCACGAAGATGAGCACGATTCCGGTCGTGGTCAGAGGGTGGATCAGCGGAGCCAGAAAGGCCTGCAGCGTTTGGATAGCGCCGGGTTCCGGCTGATGCACTTCGACCGGTATCGGGCGTCCGTCCCGCGCCGGGCCTGACGTTTCGCTTGGGACTGGAGATTCCGCCTTGGGGCGGTCGAGTTCCTTGCCCAAGTCTTGCAAGACATCCGCGGCGCGGCTCAAAACCCCGCTTCCGGCTCCCGAGCCTTTTAAAGCGGCGATCTTGGCGCGGATGGTGCTCTGATAGGTCGGCAGCTCACTCGCCAATTGCGTCGCCTGGCCAACCATAGCCATCGTCAAGGCCGCCAAGGTCGCGAACGCGATCAAGACGACGACGAAAACCGCCAACGCTCGCGGGACGCGGAGCTTCTGCAGTCCTTTGACCAGCGGCGCCAGGACGAAGCTGAACAGGATCGCGAGCGCCACGGGGACGAAAACCTCACGCCCGAAATAAAGCGCGGCGACGAGGAAGATTCCGATGGCGACATTCGAGACGACGTCAGCGGGCGACCTTGTCGATGGTGGTGCGACAGGGGAGGTAACCTCAATCGCCGGCATCGATCAGTTTCCTTGAATCTGGACGCCGGCGTGAATCGGTCGACGGAAAGGTCTCCATCGTCGTGACGAACTCAAGGCGATCGGACGGTGCGGACAAACTTCCCCCACCCAACGCGCCGCAGCCGACGTGGTATCGGGTGGGCAAATTTAGAACGCTGGCAGTTTGTTGGAGTTCCCGGGCACGACCTTGATGCAATCGTCCGACGCCGCCAGCAGGCTGCGCATGAAACGGGAGTCCCGCAGTTCCAGTGTCGGCAAAATATCCCCGATCTCGTGCCCGTCCAAGGAGCGTTCCCATTTATGCCACGTGCTGCCACACGGCCAGATTCCTGTCTCTGTCTTTTGACGTTTTGGATGAGTCGCCGGGCGCGGGCGGCCTCTTGATATCTGTTCCATGGCATCCATATACCATCCAAATGGATGGTATATGGATTGGCGATGAAGATTCCTGAGAGTGAGAAACTGACTCTGAACCTCGGCTTCGTGGATCTCGGCCGCATCGACCTACTGGTCCGCGACGGCTTCTATTCCAACCGCTCGGACTTCATCCGCACGGCGATCCGCAACCAGCTTGCGACCCATTCCGATGTAGCCGCGAAGGCGACCACACGTCTGGCACTCGAACTGGGCCTGCGGACCTTCACGCGCCGGGATCTCGAAGCCGTGATCGCAGCCGGGGAGCAACTCGACATCCGGGTCCTGGGCTTGGCCGTAATCGACAGCGACGTTTCCCCGGAACTGGCGCGACAGGCCATCGCCTCTCTCAACATCCTCGGGGCGCTCCACGCATCCCCCGAGATCAAGGCCGCCCTGGCCGATCGATTGACATGACCAAAGGACTTTCGCCATGAACCCGCGCTTTCACGCCGCCATCGGCGAAGCCTTGAGCCACCTGCGAACCTCCGACGTTAGGGGTGCAACGGCTGCGATACAGCATGCTCTGGTCGAACGCGGCGCGATACGCCCAGCCGATCCCGCCGATAGCGGCACACGAAGCGGTGACAGTCCCGAAGCGCCGCCGACACGCGGTCTCCGGGCGATCCTGCAGAAGCTTCGACAGGAGCAGGCGAGCTTCGTCCCCGCGCCGAGCCATGGCGGCACGGTCACGGAAGATGCGCGGGACAGTGAAAACTTCCGGGCACGCAGATTCAAATCGGCCGTCGGCTCGGTGGCCTACAAGCTCTACGTGCCGCCCGAGCACGCCGATCGTGAGCTGATGCTGGTGATGATGCTGCATGGCTGCACACAGAACCCGGATGATTTCGCGCGCGGGACCCGGATGAATGCCTTGGCCGATGAGTTCGGCCTGATCGTCGCCTATCCGCTGCAGCCGAAATCGGCCAACGCGCAGGGTTGCTGGAACTGGTTCGACCCTCGCCATCAGCGGCGTGGCGCCGGGGAGCCGGCCATTCTGGCCGGGCTCGCTCAAGAACTGGCTTCGGAATTCCAGATCGATCGCAAGCGGATCTTCGTTGCCGGCCTGTCGGCGGGGGGAGCCATGGCCGATGTCCTGGCCTCGGCCTATCCCGATGTCTTTTCCGCAGCCGGCATCCATTCCGGCCTGCCTCAAGGCGCAGCTCACGACGTCATGTCCGCCTTCGCTGCAATGAAGGGAAATGCGAAAGCGACGGCACAAGGCCGTTCGCCCGTCAGGAAGATCATTTTCCACGGAACCGCCGATGCCACGGTTCATCCATCGAACGGCAAGGCGGTTTTCGATCTCGCGGGGTCTGCGCAGGGAAAGTCGCCCGAGTTTCAGACCGACGCGGTGATCAATGGCAAGCGCGTGACACGGTCGCTGATCGGGCATGGAGATGCTCCTGCAATCGCCGAGCACTGGCTGATCCACGGCGGCGGTCATGCCTGGTCAGGAGGTGACCGCGGCGGAAGCTATACCGATGCGACGGGCCCCGATGCCTCGCGTGAGATGGTCCGCTTTTTTCTAGAGATCTGAGGACGTCTCGCGCGATGCGGAGTTGAAGTTATCGTGAACGCAGTGAAGCCCTCTCTCCGGCGAGGAGAGAGGGCCCCAGGAAGCGATCGGATCACGCAGCCCTGGCTTGCGCGACAGCCGCCAAGTTTGCCGGCCCGCCGAGCTGCGTGAGCAGCTTGTCGGTCTTGGTCTCCTCGGCAAGCGTGGCGTCGAGCAGCGCCGCCGCGTCGTTGTGGCCGAGCTGCTTCGCCCATGACTTCAACGTGCCATAGCGCGTCATCTCGTAATGCTCGACCGCCTGGGCGGAGGCGACGAGACCGGCATCGAGGGCCGGGCTGTCGGCGTAGTCTTCCATCACGGCCTTCCCTTCCTCCAGAATGCCAAGGATGGCGTCGCAGGTCTTGCCGCGAGGCGCCTTGCCGATCACCTCGAAGACCTCGCCGAGACGCTCGACATGCCCCTCCGTTTCCTCGCGATGCGTCTCGAAGGCCTTCTTGAGTTCGGGGGCCTTGGCCGCCTTCGCCATCTTGGGCAGTGCCTTCAGGATCTGCTTCTCGGCGTAGTAGACGTCCTGGAGCATGTCATGGAACATGTCGTCGAGGGCCTTTGCTGCGTTCGTAGCCATTGGAATTCTCCGGTTGTCGGGATTGCAGGCGTGGATCAGGCGTCGACCTTGTCGCGGGCGTAACCACCAAGTGTGGCGCCATAGCTGGCCGCCAGCGCGCCGATGAGCATCGCGATGAAGGTCGCAAGTGCGAAGGAGGCGGCGGCCTTGCGGGCCATGTCAGCCGCCTCGCGAGCGGTCTGCTCCCCCTTGGCGGCGGTTTCCTTGGTCTTCGCGATCGCGTCGGTGATGCCCTTTTCGGCGTCGGGCTGGCTGATGTCGGTCTGGGCAGCGATAACGTTAGCAACGTAGGATTTGTCAGCGGGGGACATATCGCCGTTGCGGATGCTCATCGCGATGATCCGGCCGACCTCGGCACGAGCCGGAGCCGTGTCCGCCGAGGAGGGAGCGGATCTCTCGGCGCGAAACAGCGTGTCTGTGACATAGGCCGACGGGTCGAGGCTCGACAGATCGAGGCGACCAGCAGCCTGGCTCGCTGCGCCGGAGAGGGCAGAGCCAACACTGGACGCCGCGCTGGCACCAAGGCGGGCACTCCCGCCAATCACCGCGGAGGCGGCCGATGCCAGCAGGATCGTGCTGATGATCGCATCGACGGCCCAGGCCATAAAGCCGTGAGCGGTGTCGCGGAAAGCACCCTCTTCAGTATGAAGACCCGCACGTTTGGTGCGGAGACGACCGGTAATATAGCCACCGGCACCGGCCGAGAGGAGATGGACGACGGCAAGCCAGATCATGGCTGCGATGCCGAATGTGGCGGCCGTGACGCCGGCATTCGTCCAGGGCGAGACCGAGACGAAGCCCAGCCCGGCTCCGGCGGCGAGGAGCATAAGAGAGATCGACGCACTGACCACAGCGCCTCCGAGGACGGCGCCCCACGACACTGCAGAAGACGCGCGAGCGGTCGTGGCGTCGGGGACGCCTCGTAGGGTGGTGTCTGTCATGAGCAATGAACTTTAAGGGCGCGGACAAGGTGCCGGCGCGTTTGCGGACGGTACGGCCCGCTCGATCCCAACGAAACAAGGGAAGACGCGACATGTTCCGCCGATCCGAAGCGTTTCGATCTTGTCTGGCGATTGCCGATGCCCCCTTGGCGGTTGCCCGCCCCAAACCGATGTCCGGCCGACTACCGGACGTGCAAGAAGATGCCGACCCTGCCATCAACCGGCGTAGGGCCAGATCAGAAGGCGGCTGGTCGCGCAATGGAAATAAAAAACGAGAGCATTCCGCTATCGCGTTAGGTCTAACCCTGCGCAGCGGCGCGGACCGGCCGGGCGAATAGGGTTTCGGCACCGGGCCTATGGTCCCTCCACCAGACAATGACGGGCGTTTGCTGTCTTCAACCGCGCAAGCCGGTGCGAGGACTCTCGTGCAACTCGCTATCGACGGTTCATCGGCACCGTCTCGAAACCGGCGTGAGGATTTCTCGACCCTCCCGATAGGTTGCGAATGGGGAAAGGGGTATCGACAAGGAACAAACGGAATCGCGGTCAGTTCGCCTTGCATGACCAACCCGACCAAATCCCGCTCCAGTGCCTCACGCGGCGCAACTCATGCGCCGGTTCATGACATGGACCGGTTGCTTCCGGTAAACGCGCCCAAAAACGTTACCCGCAAGAGCCAGCAACTCAGGGCACGTGCGACTGCAGGACAGCATATCGATGCGGCGCTCTCCGATTTGCCAATCTCCGATGCCAGTAAGGCGTCTCGGAAGTCGCAGCTCCTCGATGTACCGACCGGAATGCCGGACAAACGGCGTCCTACGAGGCCCAAATAGAATTCGCTTCCCTATTCTAGTTACCGCAGATGGTCCCAGCTTGCTCAACTGCGCGGCCCTTTGGCCGTGCGTAATTTCCGATCCTGTCGGCGCCACAGCCGGCCGCTATTCTTACCTGCAACAGGATCGCCGCCCTTGGCAGATCCAGGACAGACCCCCGGTCGCAGGGAAGCGGGCGCTGGGCAGCCGATGACCTCCGAAGTCAATGATTCCGAAAACCCGGACCGGTCGTCGGCACCTCGAAGCCGCGCTTGTTGGACGTGCTCGTTCGACCTTATCACAGGCGCAGCCGACGACGATCCGAGCGGCATTGCGACCTATTCCCAGGCCGGCGCCCAGTTCGGGTTCGGCATCATCTGGACGATACTCTTCAGCTACCGGCTGATGGCCGCGATCCAGGAAATCAGCGCGCGGATCGGACGCACCACCGGGCACGGGATCGCGACCAACCTTCGCGAACACTACCCTTCCTGGCTGCTGCCGAGCAATGCCATGCCGAGATCGGCGACGAAAACGATCGCAAGCGTTGGATAGGTCGCAATGGCGACACCGAGGGCCGCCAGGACCCACGCACCACCGACAATGAGACCGCGCTTGGCGCGGGTGGCATCGATCAAGGCGCCGATAGGGGGCATGAAGAGCGATGCCCATCAGTCCGCTGGCGGGGGGGCCCGATCGTCGCCTGATCCCAGCCGACCTCGGTGAGCAGGAAGACATTGACGTAAGGTCCGAGGCCGCCGCGGAGATCCGCCAGCAGGAAGTTCAGCCAGTCGAGGCTCGACCGATACGACACTGCATTCTCTCGCCGTCGTTTCCGCTGGATCTTAGTCGGCGTGCTCGGGCATCTCCTTGAGTTGGTCCTTGGTCCAGTTCGTCACCAGGTGGACGCCGCCGTCCTCGCCACGCATGAATTCAAGCTGGCTGAGAGGCACAGCAACCGGCTTCGCACCAATGCCAAGGAAACCGCCGACATTCACAACGATCTGTCTAGACGGTCCAGAGCCGTGGATGTGCGAGACTGATCCGATCCTTTCATCGTCGGAGCCGTAGATGGTCGCACCAATAAGGGCGTCGGCCGTCAGTTCGTTGATCGCGAGACGCGTATGTTTGGAATGTGTCATGACGACCTCCGCTGACTCTAAACCTACGGAACGGGCCCGGAGTTGCCGCGTTCCAATGGGCGGACGGCAGATTGGAATATTGTTCTTTGCGGGGTGCGGCCGTCGTCGGGCGGGCACATTTTATGAGCTTAGTCGGATGTCCCGCGCAAATTGTCCCCCATCATGGAAGGTTCTGTGATAGAAGGAGAATAGTCGTCGCTCAATCCTTCAGCTTGAATGACGGGTCAGAGTCGACGCGGCAAGGGGCTCTTGTTCGCGTCGGCTCGTATGAGAGGATGGTCTTCGTCCTTCTTTGCGCTGCACATCAGTATATCCAAAGGCGTTTCCGCTAGCGGATTCCTCGCCTGGCCGGCTAGCAAGTTGCGGCCCCGGTGCGAGAACTAGCGCGCATCCTCTTCGGTGCCGATCGCTGACGTTCCGGTCGTGCGAGCGTTGTATCTCGCCGCGAATGTGACGTGGATTTCAGAATGCCCGATGATCATCGGAACAAGATCGGAGCAATCCTCCAACCGGACTTTCAATCCATGGCTAAAGTCATCTGGGCTGACCGCTTTCATGTCACCGATTAGGGTGCCGCTACACCAGGACCCGAAGTCATTGAGTAGGTAGCTGACCGCAACGTCCGAACCGTCGCGCAGGATCAACCTGCCGTGGCCGGATTTGATGACAGTCTCGATTTTGATTGCCGACCGATCCGCATTCGGGCGGTGCTCTCGCGCGCAAAGGCAGCACGACATTTACAGGGCGCCTCGGAAACCGGAATGGCAACTACATTTGGATCACGAGTTGGTGGCGTGGATTCCAGGCCGTGTCGCTACCTCAGCTCGGACTAACCATTGAGGTCTGCAAGGCAACCCCTCCTTCCCAGAGATCCTGGACCCGGTAGGCATCCGCGATCTCCATCGCGGGGAAGGTCTTCGACAATTGCACGCAAGGCACGCGCTCGCGCTCGGCCTTCAGAATAGCGTCGGCAGCCCTGCGGCGGTCGTCTTCGCTCAGCATCGCAACTGTCTTTCCGAATTCGATCGTGCGCTATTTGATCGGCGGCCGCGGCAGCACGGCTTCGCCCGGTTCCATGACGTAGGTGTAGTCCAGCGAGTACCAGGGCACCCCGACCTCGGGCTCGGCAGGGTGCGGATCGTCATGGCGGACGAAATCGCCGATCAGCGCCCTGGTGACGCCGAACTGGACATCGGACTCCACATGGGGGTCGTTGGAATCGTAGACCTGCGAGATCAGGACCTTGTATCCCGGCTTGAAGATGAGGGCGTGCAGATGCGCCGGGCGCATCGGATGGCGATCCTGGGCATTCAGCAGCCGGCCGACAACGCCATTGGTGGGGATGGGATAGCCGACCATCAACACCGAGCTGAACCAGAAGCGTCCGTCGCCATCCGTGATAAACTTGCCGCGCAGGTTCATCTCGGCCTGCTCCGGATCCTGGTTCTCGTACAAGCCTACAGGCGAAGCATGCCAGACATCGACCTCCGCACCCTCGATCGGGCGGCCGTCTGCGTCGACGACGCGGGCCTCGACAAACAGCCGGCTGCCCGGCGTGTCGGATCGGATGATCGTGCCGCCATTCGGCACCCGCGGCGAGTTCAGCCGCCAGAACGGGCCGAGCAGCGACTGCGACGTCTCCGTGTTGCCGCCGTCGCCATTGTTCAGCAGGCACACGAGCGACGAAACGCCGAGCGAGCCGGCCATCAGGACGAACTCGTTATGCGTGTCCGAGGCAAGCGCGCCGATCTCGTTCAGGATTGCGGTCGACTCGCGGAATTCCGGCTCCGTTAGACGGACGTCTCGGACGAAGCCGTGCAGATGCGTGACCAGCGACGTCATGATTTCACGCAACCGCGGATCTTGCGTCCGCTCCATCACGCGCAGAACGGCAGGCGTTACATCCTGATGTCGCTCGATGATCAAAATCGCCCTTCCGCCGGCTGCAAAGCGTCAGCCCTTATCAAAAAAAATAATCGATGATCTGTCAAGGAGCTGCCACGGCGCTCTACCGAAGTATGTCGATATGCTGCGATTTCCTATGATCGAACACGCCTATCCAAAGTCCCTGACCTTGTATAATCGTTTATCTTGATCCGCGGGGGCGGTCTGGAGGTCGATGTGGACGGAAACGGCGCAGCGCCGATGGTAGAGCCGGACGTGGCTGGCACGTGGCGCGACGCGCTCGTCGACGATGGCAAGAACACGATCGCAAGCCAGCTGGTCGACCGCCTGCGCGAGGCGATCGTCTCAGGCGAATTGCAGCCCGGCGCCAAGATCAATCTCGACCGGGCCCGTGAAAGCTTTGCAGTGTCGCTCAGCCCGCTGCGCGAGGCGCTCGCCCGTCTCATCCCGGACGGACTCGTCATCTTCGAGGACAATCGCGGCTATCGCGTCGCCCCGGTCTCCCAAGCCGATCTACGCGAGATCACCCGGCTGCGCAGCGAGTTCGAGTCGCTGGCCCTGCGCCAAGCGATCGCGGTAGCGCCGCCATCCTGGGAGGGCGAGGTCATGCGCGCCCTGCATCGGCTGAATACCGCCGAACGCGATCCCGACGAGCCCGGCACGCTCGAGCGCTGGGAGGCGCTGCACCGGGAGTTTCATCTCGCCCTGCTGGCGGGCTGCGAGATGCCGCGCCTGCTGCGGTTCTGCCAGACGCTGCTCAACCTCAACGACCGCTACCGCCGCAAATTTCTAGTGCGGACCTCAGGCGACCGGAATGTCGGGGCCGAGCACGGCGAGATCGCGCAGGGCGCCGTGGCGCGGGATGCCGACTACGCCTGTGGACGGCTGCTCGATCACATCCACCGCACGGGCAGCAACCTCGCCGCCCATCTCTCCGGCCGGATCGCTCCATGAGCCCGCCCTTGCCGCCTTTGGGTGTCGCGCATTTTTCCTGCATCGAGGAGCGTCCGGCCGACTTCGTCCGCATGGCGGCGGAGGCAGGCTTCGGCTTCGTCGGACTGAGGCTTCACCCCGCCTTTCCGGGCGCGCCCGTCTATCCCCTGCCTGTGGGCAGCGCCGAATTGCGCGAGACGCGCGAGGCGCTGCGGCTGGCCGGGCTCGCGGTCTACGATATCGAATTCGTCGTCATCGACGGTGACTTCGCGCCATCTGCCTTGGCCGGAGTAATCGAGACTGCCGCCGAACTCGGGGCGAAGCGGCTGAGCGTCTGCGGCGACGATCCCGATCGGGAGCGCTTCATCGACAATATCTCCGCCCTGGCCGGGATGGCGGAGGTCGCGGGCCTGGGGATCGACCTCGAGATCATGCCGTGGCGTCGGATCGGCACGCTTGCGGCGGCGGTCGGGGCCGTTCAGTCCACCGGAATGCAGAATGTCGGGATCCTCGTCGATGCGCTCCATCTGGCGCGGTCGGGAAGTGCGCCGGCGGATCTCTCCGGGCTGCCGGAAGGCCTGATCCGCAGTGTCCAGCTCTGCGACGCTCGCGCGGAACGGCCAACGGATCACGCCGGGCTGATCGCCGAGGCGCGTGGCGGACGGCTGTTGCCGGGGCAGGGAACGCTGCCTCTGACAGAGCTCGTCCGCATCGTCCCGCCGGACGCGACGCTCTCGGTCGAAGTGCCGAAGGGGCGCGGCCCCGGGCCTGGGCATCTGCGGGCCCTCTTCGAGACGGCCAGCAGCGTGCTCGAAGCCAAGCGGCCGACCAGCTAGGCCGGCCCTGTCCTCTCAACCCAAACGGAATGCGATCGATGTCCCGTCTCGTCTATGTCCTCAACGGTCCGAACCTCAACCTGCTCGGCAAGCGGCAGCCCCAGATCTACGGTCACGAGACCCTTGCCGATGTCGAATGCCAATGCCGCACCCTGGCGGACGAATTGAAGCTTACGCTGCGCTTCCACCAATCCAACCGCGAATACGAGCTGATCGACTCGATCCACGAGGCGCGCGAGGATGGAGCAGGCATCGTGATCAATCCGGCCGCCTTCACCCACACATCGGTCGCGCTGTTGGATGCGCTGAACACATTCGAAGGGCCCGTGATCGAATGTCATATCTCGCAGGTCCATAAGCGCGAGGCCTTCCGACACCACTCCTATGTCTCCCTGCGCGCCGACGGCATCATCGCCGGCTTCGGCACGCAGGGTTACGAGCTGGCGATACGGCGTCTGGCTCGGCTCGTCAGCGGAACGGCAGTGTAATGGTTCATGTGCATTATCGGGCCGCATGCTGTTGGCGCGGCCAGGTGCTTAATTAGTCTTGCTGGCGCCAGTAGCGGAAACTCAGACACGGCGGCGGAGGTGCGGCATGACCCAAACTCTCACCGTCTGTCGGGCGGGAACGGATTGGGCAGTCCGTGACGTTACGGGAGAAATCTACGGTCGGTCCGCCGATGTTGAAGATGCTCGGAGAACCGCCATTCGAATGGCCGAGCGCATCGGAGCCCATGTTGCTCTTAGTGACGATGCGAAGGCGCACTTGGCGCTTCACAATCCTCGGGCCCGAAACTGACCCGACATCAAAATCGCTGTTAGAATCTGAGCCGATTGAGACGGACTGGCTACGCTGTCGCGCGGCGTGGATTCTGCCCGCTGCGGCCGGCTTCTGATCGACGCGTTGAACAGGTCGCTGGCATCAGGTGCCTGCTCCAAGCGGCGTTTGATGGGCATCGCGGGAGCCCCCGTGGGCGGGCTTGGACGATTTCGATTGACCCCACCACTTCGTTGAAGCCTGCGCCGTTGACGCGCGTTGCAGCCTCGAAAAATGGAGGCGGCGATGTGGCGCGTTTCGTTTCTCGCAGCGTTGTTTTCGGTGGCAGGGATCACCTCGGTCGTGGCCTCGCAATCTCTTCCAGCGACATGGTTGGGTGACGCCGTCTGGTTAGTCATCGCTGCGTCGTCCGCCCTTGCTGTCATGGCGTTCGAGGCCGAAACCGACGGGCTTCCATGACCACCCGGACCACGATATCGATCACGACGAAAATCGGATCGGAGGGGCATTTTCGAGTCGATCTGCCACTCGTTCCCGGCACCCACAACGAACAGTTGTTCGATGTGGGCATGGGCTGATCAGGCGGGAGATCCCGCATCAGGCCCGAATTGTCATGGACCCACCGTCGCAGTGCGTTCGCGTGAGCTTTCGCGACGAGCACCATGCCCTTGCATTTCAATTGCAGTTCGGTGGCGAGCGGAACGATTGGTGAGGAGCTTCTCACCCAGGCATGTCGGTTGAGAATGCATCGGGCCGGGATGCCACAACCGAATATTGGAGCGCCGCCCGAAAGCAGATATTGGGCGACTGCTCAGCCAACGTTTGCTGTCGCCCCGCAGCCCAACTTAAGCAAGGCAGTTTCTGGTGTCGGAGGGCGGCCCTCAGAACCTGACGGCCAGAACGCCCTTGAAGGCGTGGTCCTGCGCATCTTCAGCAAGCTGGCCGGTGTAACTCACACCGAGTGTCGCGCCGCGGCCGATGGCGACGTCGAGCCCCCCTTCCACCAGAGCTGAGTCACGGGCGACCGGCAGTCCGCCAATGGTGAAGGCGTTGGAGCCGGCGAAAGCCAGCGTCGTTTTAGGATCGGTGTCGCCGAAGGCATGGCGCCACGCCAGACCGCCCCGCAGCTTCACGGCCATGCCGTTCATGTCGAGATCGGTCTGATCCACCCCCGTTGAATTGGTCCACCCTGAACTATGTCTTTTGGCAGCAGGAGGACCGCCATGCCGACGAAGCGTCATAAGCCCGAAGAGATTATCGCGAAGCTGCGTCAGGTCGATGTACTGGTCTCGCAGGGCCAGGCCGTCGCCGACGCGATCCGTTCGATTGGCGTGACGGAGGTTAGCTATTACCGCTGGCGCCGTGAGTTCGGTGGCCTGAAGACGGATCAGGTGAAGCGGATGAAGGAGCTCGAGGCGGAGAACGCCCGGCTCCGTCGCGCCGTCGCGGACCTGACGCTCGACAAGCTGATCCTGAAGGAGGCGGCGTCGGGAAACTGGTAAGCCCCGCGCGTCGCCGTGCCTGCATCGACCACGTTCGGCTCGCTCTCAAAGTGTCGGAGCGGCGGGTCTGCCGTGTGCTCGGGCAGCATCGCTCGACCCAGCGCCGGATCCCGCGCGGCCGCGACGATGAGGAGCAACTCATCGCCGACCTCGTCGAACTGGCCCGCTGCTACGGCCGCTACGGCTATCGCAAGATTGCCGCGCTGCTGCGTTCGACGGCGGGCTGGGTCGTCAACGACAAGCGGGTCGAGCGGATCTGGCGACGCGAGAGGCTGAAGGTTCCAGCCCGACAACCCAAACGCGGCCGTCTCTGGCTCGCGGACGGATCCTGCATCCGCCTGCGTGCCGAGCGCCCGAACCATGTCTGGTCCTACGACTTTGTCGAGGACCGCACCCATGACGGGAGAAAATACCGGATGCTGAACATCATCGACGAGTTCACCCACGAATGCCTGGCGATCCGCATCGATCGCCGGCTGAAGGCGATCGACGTCATCGACGTGCTCTCGGACCTGTTCATCCTGCGCGGCGTGCCGGAGCATGTTCGTTCGGACAACGGCCCCGAATTCGTTGCCAAGGCCGTGCAGGCCTGGATCGGCGCGGTTGGCGCAAAGACCGCCTACATCGCGCCCGGCAGCCCATGGGAGAACGGCTTCATCGAGTCTTTCAATGCCAGACTCCGCGACGAGCTTCTCAACGGCGAGATCTTCTATACCCTCGCTGAAGCGAAGATCGTCATCGAAAGCTGGCGGCGCCACTTCAACACGGTGCGCCCGCACGGCTCGCTCGGCTACAAGCCGCCGGCTCCGGAAGTCTTTGTGCCCACCATGACCGCACGGGCGGCTGCGCTATCCAGACCGGCTACGCCGCCCGCGCTGGCCGAGGCCAACCGCACACTAACATTCAACCCGGACCTCTCGGCGGGGGCGGATCACGTCTCTGAGCCGCCAAAACATACATATATGATAGTATAGGTCATAAATGTGTGTTCTTCCGGAGAATGCAACGCCGAACTATGTCTCGCACACAGATGTTCCAAGCGAGGAAAACGGCCGTGACATTTCGTGCGATTGTAGCAACACGATGCGGCGATGGCGCGATCCAGGCGTCCGTTGAAGCGGTTGCGGACGAGCTCCTTCGGGATGGCGACGTATCGGTCGCTGTCGAGTGGTCAAACATCAACTACAAGGATGCGATCGCATTCGTCAGCCCGCAGATCATCCAGACATTTCCGTTGATCCCCGGCATCGATTTCGCGGGCACTGTATCGGCGTCATTGGATGGCCGGTTCGCCCCGGGCGAAAAGGTCGTGGCAACCGGCTGGGGCCTCAGCCAAACTCACCACGGAGGCTTTGCCGAGCGAGCCCGCGTAAAGGGAGACTGGTTGCTCAAGCTGCCGGCTACCATAGGCCCACGCGACGCCATGGCCATTGGCACGGCGGGTTTCACGGCCATGCTGAGCGTTCTTGCGTTAGAACACGGAGGCCTCGTCCCTGAACGAGGACCTATCCTTGTTACTGGCGCGTCAGGGGGAGTTGGCTCGGTTTCGATCGCGCTGCTGTCGAAGCTTGGATACAGGGTTGTAGCCTCGACCGGAAAGCCTGCAGAAGCTGAATACCTAAAGGCGCTCGGCGCCGCAGAAATCGTGGACCGCAGCGAGCTTTCCCTCGAAGGCTTACCTCCTCTCGGTCAGATGCGCTGGGCCGGCGCAATCGACACCGTCGGCGGGCGAACGCTCGCCAACGTTCTCGGGCAGGTTCAGTACCGCGGAGTAGTAGCCGCCTGCGGTTTTGTAGGCGGTGCCGACCTTCCGGGAAGCATGCTGCCATTCATCCTCCGTAACGTAACTCTTGCGGGGATTGATTCCGTCAACGCGCCGCAATCGCTCCGCGAGCGCGCATGGCAGCGTCTCGCGGCCGATCTCGATCTCCGCAAACTGGGATTGACGACGGCGGAAGTCGGTCTCGCGGACGTGATGGGTGTTGCTGCCGCGATGCGACAAGGGCTGAGCAAAGGTCGGGTGCTGGTGGACGTTACCCGATAGCCGTCGCCGTTGACCCCTGGGGCGCCGCATCTGGGAATGCGGTGAGCGGGAAACCTCGGGCGCAAACTGGTAGGTCAACACGACCAGCGGCGTGGTGCATGATTGGCGGCCACCTATGTATTTCGCTTCCTCAAAGCCGCCAAGCATTAGGGCTGCGGAAGAGCCGCAGAACAACCGTTCGACGGTCCAAGGTCGGTTCGTGAAAGCAAATCGGGTATCACACCATACTTCCGTATGGCCGATACAATACAGATTATAGGATGAATCCGCGATCGCTTCGCCCATACTTGGGTCGTTCTGGCCAGTATTCTCTGGTCAAGGGCAATCCCGTCTCTTCAGCCCCTTCATAGGGACGGGATCGGGACCGCCGCTTTCTCCGGAGCGGCGGTCCCGAATCGCCGACCGGCAGAAAAGGGATCAAACGGCCCGTTCGGGCGGAGCGGCGCGTCGAAGGTGGGGCTGCATGTCGTTCTGGACCGTATCAATTCTGCTTCTGGTAGCCTTCGGCGTTGGAGCGTGGGTCGCGCATGACATCGCCCTCGCGGGGGCAGCTCGGGCGCGCGCCGATAGCGATTCGAACCTGCGGAATGTCGCGGACTCGGTCCCGCAGGTGCTGTGGCAGGGGCTGCCCGATGGCCGCGTTACATTCATGAACCTGCGATGGGCAGAGATCACGGGGGCCTCGGTCGAGGAAGGACTGGGGGAAGACGGTTGGGCCTGGAAGAACTGGTTTCATCCCGAGGATAGGCAGGGTCTCCTGGATGATTGGGCTAGCGCTCGCGCCAAAGGCGAGCAGTTCGTTTCATACCGGAGACTCCTGCACTCCGATGGGACGTATCGGTGGCTTCAAGTATCGGCGAGGCCAGTTCGGAGCGTCGATGGTGAAGTCATCCGCTGGTACGGTGTTTCGACCGACATCCACGCAGAGATGCAGGCGCAACTCAGCGTTCGTGCGATGAACCAGACTCTGGAGCAGCGTGTTGAGGAGCGCGCCCACGAACTGATGTTGAGCGAGCGCCGCTACCGATCAATCTTTGAACGCTCACATGTTGCCCTGTTCGAGCAGAATCTCAACGACCTGGTGGAAGCGCTAAAGCCCTTTTACCTTCAACACGGATCCAAGCTGGGAGCCCACCTGAAGCAACATCCAGAGACGATAGGTACATTGTTGCAGCGGCTAAAGACCGTGGAGGTCAATGCGGCAGCGCTTCGCTTCCTTGCGACAGAGCGCGAGGCGATACTTGCCCAGTCTCGTCCGAATGTCGTGGACCCGGTCCCGTTTGCCGACCTTCTTCAGCAGATCGCGGACGGGGAGGACGACTATTGGGAGGGGGTCGTGACGCTGATGGCAAAGGATGGGGCCATCAAGAAAGCTATCTGTGGCGTGACGATCATGCGAAGTGCCGAGGGCGTCCGTGCATTCACCCATCTGAGCGATATTACTGATCGCGAGCGAACGCGCGAATTGCTGCTCGACGCGCGGGAGGAGCTGTCGCGAGCAAACAGGGCACTAACCGTTGGTGCCTTGTCGATGTCGCTCGCTCACGATCTCAGTCAACCAATGAGCGCCATCGCAATGGACGCTACTGTCGGGCGTCGATCGCTGAGCCGCTCGCCTGCCGATACGCCGACCGCGGGAAAAGCCATCGATCGCATTATTTCCTCGGCACGTCGCGTGGCGGATCTCGTGCATCGGACGCGGGAGCACGCGGCTCGTCGGGAACGGGTGACCGAGACCGTGGATCTCGCGCATGTCATTCGGACAAGCGTGGATCTCCTCCAACACGAGATCACTCTACAGGGCTGCAGCGTCGTGTTGCTATTGGGTGATGAGAGAGTTGACGTGGCGGCCGATAGGGTCGAGTTGCAACAGGTCCTTATAAACCTTGTGCTCAACGCTCTGGCCGCTAGCCAGCTGCCGGCGGCAAACGATCGAAAGATCGAAGTCGCGATCATGCGCGCTGATTCAGAAGAGGTTTGCGTGGAGATTAGGGACGGCGGGGTTGGACTGCCCCCCGGCGACGAGCACCGCATCTTCGATCCACTATTTTCGACTAAAGCGGGCAGCATGGGCATGGGGCTGGCGATCTGCCGGACGATCATCCAGGGGTTCGGCGGGCATTTGGAGGCGCGGAACAACGATAGGCGCGGCGCGACGTTCACCTTCACCTTGCCGAAACAGTAGAACTCCGGCTTGAACGACGCCGACCGCAACCACGACAATTGCGATCAGCCCCCCCAATTGGTTGATCAGATGGCGCAAAAAGTCCGCACGTAACGCAAGGCCGAAGGAAGATCTCGGCCGTCGGACCGTTCTGCGCCACCTGGTGCGCTCCCGCGAAGGGGCGTCGCGGGAGCGAGTTGAAGTCTCAATATTCGAAACAAAGGGCTTCACGAGCGGAGATTGGTGATGTTCAGTCTTCGAGCGCGCGGAACGCGTCAAATGTGCGCGTTGAATAAACGAGCGCGGCCCCCGCATTCAGAGCAATAGCAACGCCAAGCGCTTCGGCAATTTCGTCTTCGGAGGCTCCGGCCTTCGCCGCAGCTTTGGTGTGAACCGAAATGCAGCCGTCACAGCGCAGTGTGACCGCGGCTGCCAACGCGATCAACTCGCGCACTTTCGGACTGAGCAGATTTTTTGCTTCGCCCGCGCTGCTCAAGCCGACATAGCCCTTGACCGTTCCTGGGGTCATCTTCCCGATTTCTCCCACGCCGGCGAGAACCTGAGTTCGATAGGCATTCCAGTCCATCATCGACATAACAAGTGCTCCTCTAGTTGTTGCTGATTGTCGCTTGAGAATGGGCGGTGCCGAGCCGATGCAGGCACTTGTCCTCGCCGACCAAATCCGCTCCTCATGCAGCGCACCTAACGGGCATTGCCTTCTCAGCGCAGGCGCTAGAACGATTTTTCGACGGAGACAGAACCGTCCACCTCAATACGAAGGTCTCCCAAATGGATTATGCCAGGTGACAAGCTGACCTCGGCAATAGAGACCACCGCAATCTGCGTCAGTTGGCAGCAAGTCGCTATCAAACGGCCGTACGAGCCAAGGGCGACAATAGTTCATGCTGACCTATCCGTACGTATTGTCGGGTGAATTGGCTTGAATGGATGAATTTATTATGACTTGCGAATAGGAAACTGACAGAATGTGGATATGCTATCTGACAAATACGCCATAACAATGTATAGGTTTTCAGCGCGATAGCGTTCACTCACTCTCCTGGCACTGAGTACGCGGCACGCTTCTTTCGATGAGATCGAACGCAATCGATCGGCGACCGCTGCTCCCAATATCAGGAGGGGATCCAGTGCCCGCCGACCAGCCTCATACCCGACCTTCGCTTGGCGGCGTGGTCTTCGCGCTAGGCGAACGTCCGATCTTCGACATCGGCGACCAAGTTCGAATTCTGACGCGGTCGCCCATCGGCCACTATCGCGTCCCGACCTATCTGCGGGGAAAGAGCGCGGTCGTCGAGGCGGTAATCGAGCCGCCAGGCGTCGACAACGAGCAGGAAGGCTTTGGCCGAAATGCGGGCGCGAAGCTGCACTATTACCGGATCGCGATCCCCCTGACCGAAATCTGGCCCGACTACGAAGGCTCTCCGCGCGACGGCCTTCGCATCGAAGTCTACGAAACCTGGCTTGAGAGGATCGCGTTGTGACATCCCCCGACGACACCCATCACCACGACCACGATCATCCGGATGACGGGCATCATCATGACCCGGTCACGGTGCATGAGGCGGGATACTTTGAGATTCTCGAAACGGCGATGCGCGAGCTCCTTGTAGAGAAGGGCTACTTCGGGGCTGACGAAATCCGGCGGCAGATCGAGGTTCTGGATTCTCGTACGCCCGCACTAGGGGCGAAAGTAGTTGCCCGCGCCTGGACAGATCCGGCCTTCAGACAGCGGCTCCTCAAGGATGGACGCGCAGGCTGCGAGGAGCTGGGCATCAGCTTCTATGACGACACCCGCTTGATCGTACTTGAGAACACGGAGCGAGTTCACAACCTGATCGTCTGCACCCTGTGCTCCTGTTACCCGCGGCCCGTGCTCGGCCTGCCCCCCGATTGGTACAAGTTGAAGCCGTATCGGGCGCGGGCGGTCATCGAGCCCAGAGCAGTGCTGGCAGAGTTTGGAACCAAGATTGCCGACGACGTCGAAATCGTCGTGAGCGACTCAACCGCTATGGTTCGCTATCTCGTCCTGCCGCTTCGTCCCGCCGGGACCGAAGACTTCTCGGAAGAGGAATTGGCTGGTCTCGTTACGCGAGATGCGATGATCGGCGTCATCCCTGTGGAACCCCCGGGCGCCAGGAGTGCATTATGATCCCGTCGGAAATGCTTGTCCGAAAGCTTCCCAACGACATCGGCGGTGACGAGGCGGGACCGATCGTGCGCGTCGAACACGACCTGCTACCTTGGGAGAAACGTTGCCACGCGCTCGCTGACGTTCTCGATTTTCACAAGATCATCAACACCGAAGAGAAGCGCAGGGGTGTTGAGTCCCTTGGCGCCGAAATGGTCGGCAAGTTGAGTTATTACGAACGTTGGGCCGTCGCATTCGCGAATATCTCGTTCCAGAAGGGGCTCTTTGCGCCTGAGGAACTGGCCCGAAAGATGGACGAAGTCGGCGCCCGTTTCGCTGCCTTCGACGAAGCCCAGTCAAGCGCGGTTTCCAGGGTATGACGAGGCTTTCGGATTGGAGCTGCTTTAGCGAGAGCGATCCCAACGCTCCGCTTGTGCGTCGCGCGGGTGCCGAGGGTATCGGCACCTTCCTCCTGGTCTTTGCCGCCGTGGGAGCCGGTATCGCGGCCGCGCGCTTACCGGGGGGCGGGGTAGCCGTTTCCGTCCTCGTTATCGCCACCGTGATTCCCGCAGCGCTAGCGAGCCTGATCATCGCTTTCGGCGAGATCTCCGGTGGGCATTTCAACCCATTGATCACGGGCCTGCAATGGCTTCGCGGAGAGCGTTCACTGGGTTGCACGCTCGCCTACGTTGCCGCGCAATGCGCGTTCGGCGTGGCCGGGGCTATCGTCGCTAGTGCTCTTCTTGGACTGCCCGCATCCCGAGCGGTCGAAGCGCCCTCACTTTGGAGACTCGGACTGAGTGAGGTCGTCGCGAGTGCGAGCTTGATGACGATCGTGTTCGCCTGCGCCCTTGCTAGGAAAAAGGACAGCGCGCCGGCTGCCGTCGGGAGTTGGCTGTTTGCCGCGATCCTTGCGACGCCGTCCGGTTCCTATGCAAACCCGGCTGTCGCCGTCGCCGCGGTCTTCGCCACAGGACCGATCGCTTTGTCCACCACGCAAGCACTGGCTTTCGTCGTTGCGCAGCTGATCGGAGCGCTCCTTTCCCTCATACCGATCAGTGTGGTTTTCCCGCCGCGGGCCCGCGCATCGGCCGAACCCAACTGGCCTCAATCACTGCCTGCCTCAGCAAGCGGTCCGAGCGCTTAGGGCGTGGGCCGAGGCCATACGTCATCGAACCTTTCGTCGTTGAAACCCTGACCGTCGAAGACGGGGAATGGACGTGAACCATGCACATCGAGCCGGGCCTGGTGGCCGAAGGAAAAATCTGGATGAGCTACATTACCGCGGCCGGAGCCGGCGGCTACGCTGCAAAGCTGGCTGCCGATGCAATTCGGGAGCGAGGAGTGCTCTCGCTTACCCAGCGCAGTGCCGCGACAACTGCGCTCGTGCTTTGCTTCTTCGAGATATTGCCGCACCATCCAGTGGGCGTATCCGAAGTTCACTTGATCCTGGGATCGACGCTGTTTCTCGTTTTTGGTGTGGCGCCTGCAGCGATTGGCCTTTTTGGCGGACTTCTTCTGCAGGGGTTGTTTTTCGCTCCCGATGACCTGCCTCAGTTCGGCATGAACCTGACGACGTTGTTGGTTCCGTTGTTCCTGCTGATGGTCGTCGCTCGCCGAGTAATTGCCCCAGCCACACCCTATGTGGAGCTGCGATATCGCCAAGCACTCGCGCTGTCCGCCAGCTATCAAGCCGGAACCGTGGCGTGGGTTGCCTTCTGGGCCTTCTATGGTCAGGGGTTCGGTGCCGACAACATATCGGGAGTCGCTTCGTTCGCCGCAGGATATGTGCCGGTGGTCGTCGTCGAGCCGCTGATCGATCTTGCGGTTCTTGCCATTGCCAAGGCTGCGACTGGCTTGAAGTGGCACGCGGCCGTAGAGCATCGACTGTACGGCACTGCCTAAACCGCGCGTGGATCCAGGCCGAATTGGACGCTGCGGCTGGGCACTTGATCCGCGACATCTGGCTGCGCGCTGGCGTTTCAACTGTCACGAGACGACCGAGTTCCCGCACGAATCTTGCTGGAAGGGGCTGTGAATGGCGAAAAATGCATTCAATCCTGAGCATCCCAGTCGCCGCGCATTCCTTTCGTCGACGGCCTTGGCCCTCTTGCTGGGGTCAAGTTGGTCCGGTCTCGGATAATGCGAGCGGGAAGGATCGCTGAAGAATGGCGAGACCATTCGCAGCCTCGTCTAGACCAGGGTCGCCGTTGAAAATCGACGATCGCAACTGCAAGCGGCCCGCGCGTAGGCGCTTCGGTGGGGCTGCAACGCCAACAGCAGCCCTGGGCGTCGTTGGCCATGGCGAACCCGCCTACCATGCATTAGATTGCCGGTGGTTACACGTCGCGGGCAGATCAGAGCAGCATGGCTAATCGTCTGAAGACGCCGGTATTATTCGTTGCAGCACTGCTATTAGCTGTTGTTGTGTTCTGGATCGACAGCATGGCGGAATACGATTTCGCTATCTCGATCCTGTATCTTGCGGTTTTGGTGTTAGTCTCGGCAGCAGGGAGTGGCAAAGCAGTTACTTATGCTGCTTTTGGCTGCTTGGCGCTTGCAATCCTGGCTTGGCTTATCGTGCATTTTCACGCGCCCTCGCAGGCGAGTGCGCTGCGATGCTTGTTTGCCTGCCTCGCGATTAGCGTAACGGCAGCGCTCCTGGTCAGCCGAAAGAAGCTTGAGGCAACAAAACTAGAACTTGAGCGCAACAAATTAGAATTCGAGCTCTTTGCAAACAACGTTCCATTCGTCCTTTGGCGATCTAATCCGGACGGCGAGATTGAGTATCTGAACGAAATTTGGACAGCAGTAACAGGTCTGGATCGATGGTCAGTCCTCGAAGGCCAACGTTACAACGACGTCGTGCATCCTGATGATATGGAGGTGCTCGTCGAAACTGTCACGAGGGCTGTGAAAACGCAGACCCTGACGAACCTGAAGGTGCGCGTACGTCAAGCTGACGGCGCCTACCGATGGATGCAAATCTATGACAGGCCTGCGCAGTCGCCTCTGACCGGCAAGATGGAGCGTTTTGGTGGCCTATCCGATGTACATGATGAGGTCATGGCAAAGGAAGAGCTTCAGAGGCTGCAAAAGGAGCTGGAAGCCAGTAAGGATGATCTGATCAACTTCACAGATTCAGTGCCGCAAATTCTCTGGCGAACCGACGCCAAGGCTCAGGTCGATTTCTACAATCGACGATATACTGAACTGACGGGGCGAGATTTTCGGACAGCCATTGAACGTCAAGATTACGTAGACAGTTTTCATCCCGACGATCGGGAGGAATTTTTCCGTCTGCGAAGCGAGGCTTTGTCCAACCGTACCGAGATTCGTATGAACTATAGGTTGCGGCATGCAGACGGCATCTACCGGTGGATGTCGCTGATGGGCCGACCCGTCACTTCCATAGATGGTGTCCTTCGGTGGTATGGCGGGACATCGGATGCTCATGATGAAATATTGGCTCGGCAGGAGCTCCAGAAGCTGCGAGCCGAACTCGAAGCAAGCCGTCAGGAGCTGATCAACTTCACCAATTCAGTCCCCCAAATCCTCTTCCGGGCGGACCGGAACGCCCAGGTGGACTTTTACAACGAACGCTTCACTGAGGTGACGGGCCGCGACCTCAACGCCGTCATCGAAAAGCAGGACTGGATCGAGGATTTTCACCCTGATGATCGGCCGGGTTACCTCGACAATCTCAGGAGCTCGTTCGCGTCAGGCGTTGAGTTGCGAGACACCTTTCGGTTGAGGCACGCTGACGGTAGCTATCGCTGGGTCTCGATTGTTGGGCGTCCAGTTCGAATTTCTCAGGATTCGGATGAGATTCGCTACTACGGGGGCGTCTCCGACATCCACGAAGAGGTATTGGCACATCAGAAGGTTCGTGATCTGAACGAAACGCTAGAGCAGCGCGTTGCCGAACGTACAGCGGATCTGTTGCGAACAGAGCGTCGCTACGCCGGCTTGTTCGACGTCAGCAGCATGACGTTCACAGAGACAGATTTCAGTTCTGCTGAAGCTATGCTTCTCGAAATCAGAGACAGCGGAATTAGCGACGTCCGCGCTCATCTCGTCGAGAATCCTCATCTTCTGCCGCCAATATTGAGTGCAATTAAGACCAAGCGCGTAAATGAGGCTTATGCGCGATTGATGGGTTATGAGAGTGTTGCCGACATGGCCGCGAACCAAGTGCCGTTGGACGCGCACGATCGACCCGAAATCCTGATTCGGCAGTTGGAAATGTATTGCGGCGGGGCCGATCACATCGATGGTCGGACGGTACTAGTTGGAAAGAATGGCCTGCGCATTCCGGTGTACTACAGCGTCTCGCGGCTTTCGGACGGGCTGCATCTATCGAGTTTTGTCAATCTGTCGGAACAGGAACGGATCGAGGGGCTGCGGCAGGCCGCTCAGGCGGAGCTAGCGCGAGCGAACCGGGTAGCAACAGTGGGAGCCTATTCTGCTTCGATCGCCCATGAACTTAACCAGCCGATCGCCTCGATGTTGATGGACGCGCAGACCGGGCTGCGCCTGATGAAGCGAGAGAGCCCTGACCTCGAGGCGCTCGGGCGAATGCTTCAGCGCGTCGAAAGGGCCGCTCAGCGCGTGGCCGGGATCGTCGAGCGGACACGGGACAGCATCGTGGCGGGCCGGCAGTCAACGCAGACGATCGATCTCGGCCGTTTGGCCTCGGAAACCAGCGATTTGCTCAACCATGACCTTCGGCGCGCCAATGTGCAGTTGGACATATCCAGCGAGGATGATCTGCCGTTGGTTCAGGGGGATGCTGTGGCACTCCAGCAGGTCTTCGTGAATCTCATTAGCAATGCTGTCGACGCGATGCGCGATCGCTCTGGGCTCAAGCGGATCAAGGTCGACATTGCGGCGGATAAAGGAATGGTTCGCGTTCGTGTCGCGGACACAGGGCCTGGCATCTCGGCAGAGCACATCGAGAAGCTGTTCGATCCGTTCTTCACGACTAAGGACACTGGAATCGGTATGGGGCTGCAGATTTGTCGTTCCACTGTCGAGGCAATGGGCGGTCAGCTCACGGCAGCTAACGGTTCTGGTGGCGGTGCAGTATTCACCTTCGAGGTCCCGGTTGCACTTGAGGACGCCTCGCAGGAAGTGTGATTGAGGCTGCCGAACGCTGAAATGACCGGGGTTCTTCGACGAGGCAGGGCGCAAAGGCTCAGCTGCCTCCACTCGTTGGAGTGCTCACAAGTGCTGGGATCTGGAAAAGGCGTTCTTGCTGGCTGCCGCTTTAAACGCTCTTCTTCGAATTCCTCGCAGCTCCTCGGCCCATGTTGCCGGCACCTCCCGGCGCAGGAGACGGCTTAGATAGCGGCTGTGAAGTCGCGCGCTGCGGATCGATTCCTGATGATCCTGCAACCATTGCAATAGGTATTGTTCGTCCGGGTTGTCGAGATGATCGAGATCCGCCGTCCGAATATCCAGCCATCGGACGCGGTGGTAAAACTCTATGATCTCGATGGCGGTTCGGACCGAAAAGAGCCCAATCCTTCCCGAGTTGTTGGCGTACACCGACAGGTCGTGACGCCATAATTTGACCTCCTGGCCTAGACGCTTTCCAGTCGACGACTGACTGGGCCCATAAATGTCGATCCGCCGGCTATACCGGGACAAACTTCGTTGAATGGACTTGATCTCCGCGAGTAGGGCCAGGCCGTAAACGCGACGCTCCTGGCGGCGCTGACGACCACCGCTAAGGAGAACGCCGATAAAGCCCGTGATGATACTGAGCAGTGCTGAAAGCAGAACCGTCGCAACCGAAACGTGAATCATGGCGCTCGTCCCTCGGTGCGCGTACCCTTTTTTGTTCGCCAATGACCACGCGCATAACTCGACCGAGTGGTTGTCTGCCGCCATGACGCCTGTGGCCCTATGCTATCGAGCTCGGCGCTCCAGACCTATCTCGCTGGCTGGCCGGTGGAGCGGAACTGCGCAGCTTCGCTGGAGCTGGTTAGCCGCTGGCCGGTTGCTGTTGCTACGCCCGATCGTCGCGCGGGGCGGATCTCGAAGTTCCGTTGGGGTCTGCCCAAGCTGCCTCACGAAGGCCTTGCACATCCTGTCTCGGTCGATGAATCCGACATCCTGAGCGATAGTCTCCAGTGGGAGGCGCCCCTCTTTCAGCAGCGAGCGAGCGGCCTCAATTCGCATGACCTCGATCGCTTTCGCGGGTGACTGTCCGGTTTCCTCTCTAAAGAGACGGCTGAACTGGCGTGGGCTCAGATGCGCGACGTCGGCCAGTTCCTCGACTGATAGGTCGCCTCTCAGGTTCTTACGCGCGTGTCCCAGCACCCGTCGAATCCGATCTGTCCTCGGCTCCATTTCCAGAAGGGTCGAGATCTGGGATTGCCCGCCCGGCCGGCGGTAAAAAAGAAGAACCTGCTTGGCGATCTCCTTTGCGATCGTGGTGCCCAGGTCATCCTCGATAAGTGCCAATGCGAGATCGAGCGCAGCAGTCATTCCAGCAGACGTCCAGATTTCGCCGTCGCGCACGAAAATGCTGTCAGGATCGACCGCTACCGAAGGGTACTGCTTCAGCATTTCGAGATAGGTCCAATGCGTCGTGGCGCGCCTTCCGTCGAGGATTCCTGTTTCCGCCAGGAGAAGCGTGGCAGTTCCAGATGCCGCGAGGCGGCGGGCCGTCGAAAGCGATTGCCTGAGAAGGGAGATGTGGGCATCGCTTGCGCGCTCCGGCGGCACGCCGCCGATCAGGAAAACGGTGTCGTATGCTGTGTTCGTAAGAGGTGCTGATCCGACTGTGATCCCCGCATCACTGACGACGTCGCCGCCGGCCTCAGATACGAATGAGACCGTGTAGTGCGCTTTGCCGTAGGCTGTGTTGGCAAGCTGAAACGCTGTCGCAGCGCTAAGGTCCACAACTTGAAACAACGGCGACAGGACAAATGCGATTGTCGGCATCTCGGCTCCCCTGGGACAAGGCAGCAGCGCCTAGGGTATCTCGGCGCCGGCAATTCGAACCGACGAAGAACCCTCAACCTGCTCGGTGCCCAAGCTCAGCTGGGGTCCGCCGCGAGATGTCTTCCGGTCTGGTCAAAATGCCCGCTTCAGGAGTCGGCGATAATTATGCGGAGTAATTGTCTGCATAGACGATGGATTGTATGCGCCGAGACCGCCGCTCAGGGGTACGGGGGAGCTACCGTCTCCATCGCAAGAAGACTCTACCGCTACTTTGCCAAGGGGCCGGAAGGCGCGCGCGTTACGGTTGCTATGAGCAGAAGCCCGACAATGCTGGCCCAGAATGTCAGGGTGAAGGCGTCGGCATAGCCGAGAACATTCGCTTCGCGTCGGACAATGGCTGCGACAGTCGCGGCCGCTCTTGCGCTGCCGTCGTCTGCGGCACCTCCTGCTTTGGTCAAGAACGTCGCGCCAAGCGATCTCAGGGCATTCTGGCTTGCTGGCGCCTGAAGCGTGACGTGCTGGACAAGATAGTTTGAGTGGATTTGCTCTCGCATGCGGACAAAGGTCGCAACGAGCGCGGCGGCGAGTTCCGCTCCGTCGAGACGAAAAACCTGGACATAGGCGGAGAACGAGATCGCTCGCGCTCGATCTGCGTTCGCGATTGTGAATAGCAGGGCCGAGAAGAAAGTAAGACAGGATCCGTGTGTCGAAGCTCGCTAAGAGCGACGCGAGCAGAACGGCTGCGACGGCGAAAACCGGACGAGCTGCACCTACCGGCCCCGCCGCCGCCATCAGCGCGAATCCCCAACTGCGATGTTGCTCTCGACTGACATGCCGGGCCGCAGTTTCTCGACAAGTGCCTGGCCCTCGTCCAATGTGATCTTTACCGCTAGGCGCTGGACCACTTTGGTGAAGTTTCCAGTGGCATTGTCCGGGGGAAGCAGCGCAAAGGTCGAGCCGCTGGCCGGAGAGACAGAAGCGACCCGCCCGCGGAGTGTCTCCGAAGGAAACATGTCGACCGTCACCGTCGCCGGTTGCCCCGGCTGGACCTTGGTCAGCTGCGTTTCGTTGTAGTTCGCAACGACATACGTGCCAGATGTCGGTACGATCGCGACGATTGGACTTCCCGGCGAAACGTAATCGCCTAGCTGCACACCCCTGCGGCCAACAATGCCGGCATAGGGGGCGAGGATCCGCGTGTAGGTCAGCTTGAGAGCAGCGGCTTCCACATTGGCTCGTGCGGCCTCTACAGCTGTAATTGGCCGCGCTGACCGTGGAGTACGGAAAGTTGCAGGCGGCTCGCGGCCACTGATGCGATCGCAGCCGCGACAGCCGCAAGTGCCGCGTTGTGATCGCCTGTCGCCTGTTCCAGCTTCTGAGCCGTCCCAGCGATCCCAGTCGCGATGAGCGAGCGTTGCCTGTCGACCTCCTGGCGCGTCTGGAGCTCACGTGCTTCGGCTGATGTGCGCTGAGCCGCCGATTGATCAATAAGCGCCTGCTGCCATTCCACTTGAGGAGCCAGGTTGCCTAGGATGCTCTCCGCGGAATGCAGTGCAGCCTTGGCGGCATCGACAGAGGCTTGATATTCGGCCGGATCGATTTCGGCGATCAATTGCCCGGCCACGACAGTCTGGAAGTCGTTGACGGCCATCCGCTTGACGACGCCAGAGATGCGGGAAGGAAGCGACGACCAATCTGCCTGCACGTAGGCATTGTTGGTCACCTGATGAGTAGCAGCGCCCTGCCAGGTGTTCCACCAGCCAGAGGTCAAAGCCACCAGGCCCGCGGAAGCGGCGACCGCTAGAACGGGAACCGCGAGGCGCGCCAGTTGCGCTCGTACTGGATGAGCCGAAGATGTCGAGCCGGTCGTGTCGCTTGATGTGTCGCTCATATCGCAGCCGCACAGACCCGTACCGCCGGGCCGCTTTTACACGGAAGCATTGCATGAGCGTGTGGCGGTCCCCGAGAGGACAAAGACACAGTGAAACCGGACGTGTTGTTGGAGACGATGCCCCTAAGCGATCCTTTCGCCTGCCGACTACGATCATTCAGCTCGGCCGATACCCTCGCATAGATGCCCGCGCGACCCTGCCATGCCTACCCTATGCGCATCGGAAGAGCCGCTAGGCGGCGATATGCGCAGGAGAAACGGGCATGAAGGCCGCCGTTCTGAACAGCTTCAACGGCAAGTTCGATGTTGAAGACATCGCGATAGGCAGGCCCGTTGGCCGGGAGGTTCTCGTCGAGGTCAAGGCTTGCGGACTGTGCCATTCGGATCTTCACCTTGCCGAGGCGAATTTTGGCACTCCTTTGCCGGCCGTTCTGGGTCATGAGGTTGCAGGCATCGTTCGCGAGATTGGTCCCCTTGTCCGAGATGTCGCGGTGGGGGACCACGTAGTGGGTTCGCTCATCCAGAGCTGCGGCCACTGCCTGTCCTGTGTGGGCGGGCGGAGCTTCCAATGCGACAATCCGGACGAGACACTGCGGAGTCCGGCAGAGGGTCAGCGGCTAACGCGCAACGGGACCCCGGTTGCGACCGGCTGGGGCACCGCTGGTTTTGCGGAGCAGACGCTGATCCACGAGAACCAACTTGTGGCGATCTCCAAGGAGGTGCCGTTCGCTCAGGCGTCGCTTCTGGGCTGTAGTGTCATCACCGGCGCGGGGGCAGTGGTCAACTCAGCAGCACTGCGCCCGGGGCAAAGCGTGGCCGTCATCGGCGTTGGAGGGGTTGGCCTCAACGCGATCGCCGGCGCCCGGCTTGCGGGTGCCTCAAGCATCATAGCCATCGATCTGCAACCCGAGAAAGAAGTGCTCGCCCGCAAGTTCGGAGCGACGCATTTCGTTGCAGCTGCCGATGGCGACCCGGTCGAGGCGGTTCGCTCGCTGTCTGGTGGTGGAGTCGATCATGCCTTCGAGGTGATCGGCCTTACCAAGACGACCCAACAAGCTGTCGCAATGACCCGAAAGGGCGGAGGCGCGTACCTGATCGGCTTGCATCGCCCCGGCATCGAGACCGCGCTGCAGGGCTTGGACATGATCGTTCGGCAGGTCCACGTGCAGGGTGTCTATATGGGGTCGAGCAACATCAAGCATGACGTCCCGATGTATGCGGAGCTCTACCTGCAAGGCCGTTTCAACTTGGACGACCTGATCTCGCGGGCGATCAATATCGGTGAGATCAATGAGGGGTATGCCGATCTCAAGCGGGGCTCGATCGCGCGCAGCGTCATCACCTCATTCTGAGCAGGACCGAGGCATCCGACACGGGGTGAGCTCGCTCTCCGCCTGCACAGCTCTGCAAAAACGCGAAGGCTCGACGTTGGTCCTGATCTTATTCCATGGAGAGATGCATGATCACCACTACGATCGCAGCGAACCGGACCTTCCGGATCGGGGGCGAGATCACCGTCAATCGACTTGGTTTTGGCGCGATGCGCATCACCGGCCCGGGTGTTTGGGGCGCGCCTCGTGACCGTCAGGCTGCGCTGGACGTTCTTCGCAGCCTGTCCGGTGTCGGGATCAACTTTGTAGATACAGCTGATTCTTATGGGCCGAACGTCTCTGAAGAATTGATCCGCGAAGCACTTCATCCCTATGGCAAGATCCATGTCGCGACGAAGGCAGGCCTTGTGCGGCCAGGCCCGGATCAGTGGCGTCCCCACGGTGACCCTGACTATCTGCTGAAGCAGGCCCACGGCAGTCGGGAGAGGCTTGGCGTTGACAGCATCGATCTCTGGCAGCTGCACCGCATTGATCCTTCTGTTCCGAGAGCGGAGCAGTTCGACGCGATCAGGCAGCTATTGGATGATGGCGTCATCCGTCACGCAGGCCTTAGTCAGGTGAGCGTCGCGGAGATCGAAGCTGCCCGTCGTGTGTTTCCCGTCGCCACCGTCCAGAACCTCTACAACCTTGGCGACCGCAGCAGCGAAGACGTGCTTGAATACTGCGAGCGCGAGGGGATCGGCTTCATTCCGTGGTTTCCCCTTGCCGCCGGTAGACTTACTGGCACCAACGTCGCGTTGGATCGTCTATCCACGCGACACCGAGCGACCCCAGGCCAGATCGCCTTGGCTTGGCTGTTGAAGCGAAGCCCTGTGATGCTGCCGATCCCGGGAACAGCGAGCGTCGCTCACCTAAAGGAAAATGCGGACAGTCTCACGATCGAACTCAGTGACGACGACTTCGCCACTCTCAGCCTTGCTGGCTCGCTGGCGACGAGCTGAAGGTCGGTTATCGCATTCTCTGGCTCAATCGGCGCCGCGAAGCTAATCGCGGAGCCTGCGCTCGCCGGGCCACGCGATGTCTCTTGCCGCGGGATAGCGAGGCTAGGTGAACCCAGTCGCAATGCTGCACGTGAGCGGCCCACCGTTGCCGCTGGGAAGAGTTCGGATCGTCGCCAGAAACTCGATCGATCCGCAAGGCCTCCAGCAGATTCGCTCGCATTCCCTCCAGGGGAAGGATGCCGCTCGACTGACACCGTAAACGCTCAGACAGTCTGCAGCGCAAAATAGCCAAACGACGTAACGTCACCTGAAACGAGAGATTTTTTCGACCTATACGTTGGTATGGGCGCGGTCGGATCGTAGAGGCATTCGAAGGTCTTTCTGCTATGACGAGACTTCGCTGGAGCGAGCGCCTGCAAATTTAGGCTCAATTTGCTCCTGGCTTTGTGGTTAGACTACAGCTGCCCGATCTTAGATCGGGCTCAGGGGTACGCGTTGGCCGTCCGACATATTGCCGTGATCGATGACGACGAGGATTTTAGGCTTTCCCTCGAGGCACTCCTCGACAGCTATGGCTATCGTGTCACGGTGTTCGGCGGGGCCGCCGAATTTTTATCTGGCCAAGAGGTTGGGCATTTCGACTGTCTGATCAGCGATATCCAGATGCCGGGGCAGAACGGTCTGCAACTCGCATCGCAATTGCGTGCCAATCGCGGAGAGCTGCCGATCATCCTTTTGTCCGCTTATGCAACACAGGATGTGCGACGGAGGGCAATGGCATTGGGGGTGCGGTGTATCATGAGCAAGCCACTCGATGTCGAGAAGCTCTTGAAGTGCATCAGCGATCTAACCAGCTGACGATGTTGAAGGCACCTGGAGGGCTGCCCGCGGTATTCCTATTGTCGCATTCCCACGAGAAGCTTTGAGGATTGCGTACACCTAGGCGCGCTGGGTGTGACGATCTGCGATCCCATCAAGACGAGGGTGGAGGCCGTCACATACGAACGTATAGGGTGCCGCAATTGGAGGTTCACGGCATCAATAGGTGCCGTTGACGCTCAACTGGTCGCCATGGTGACTTTGGGAGGGGCAGGATGCTGGGGAGCGTGGTGCCACATAGATCGAACACGGGTCACGCTGGTAGATCGCACGATGCCGACGGGGCGCGTTCGCTGGTCGTGGTCGTCGATGACGACGAATTGCTGCGCGAGAGTCTTCACGACCTGTTTGCATCGGTCGACCTGAACGTCGCGATGTTCGGGTCCGCAACCGAACTCCTGAGTGCCGGAATACCTGACCGAGCCTCCTGCCTTGTTTTGGACCTTCGCCTTCCCGGTTCGAGCGGGTTGGAATTCCAACGGCAACTGGCCGAAATGGGTGTCACGATACCGATCATTTTCATCACTGGTCATGCCGACGTTCACACATCGGTGCGGGCGATGAAGGCAGGTGCGGTCGATTTTCTGCCGAAGCCATTTCGCGACCAGGAACTGCTCGATGCTGTGATGAAGGCGGTTGAAGGCGAGGCATCACGGCGAAAGCAGGACCGTGAGATGGCAGACCTCCGGGCTTGTGCCGAGCAACTCAGTCCGCGCGAAATTGAAGTTCTCCGGGCCGTTCAAAGAGGGCTGCTCAACAAGCAGATCGCTTTTGAACTCGGCATCGCCGAGATCACAGCGAAAATGCACAGGAGCAATGCCTCTAAGAAGCTGAAGGCAACCTCAATCGCCGACCTGGTTAGAAAGATCGAGGCGCTGAAGCTCTAGCAGCCTTTGCTCGGCGCGAGAGTTTTGATTGGCATGTTCTGTGCGCTTTTTGTCGAGCGACGCGGCCTGTCGTCTACTCGAAGATTGGCGGCTGTCGAAGGAGCAAGATTGGCCCCTAGCTGACTTTATGAAGGTCCGCTTCCGGGCAGTGCGACGAGCTCCGCAGCCGAGCAGCTGGAGCTAGTCCCTAGCTGGCTCGTAGAACGTCCGCTTTCCGGCGATCGATGCGGAACCGCTGTCGGTCTCCCAGTCAACATCAAAAGACATAAACAGCAGAAAAACTACCAATCCCGAACAATGGCATAGAATCAGAATTCGATGCCATGCGGCGGAACTTTAATGAATAGGGCGAAGTTCAAGTGATGACTCGCTCCGAGCGGACGTCTTTTCGTCAGTCAGTCTGAAATCGAGACCGCGCGGTGAGCTTCGGCCGCAGTCTGCAATCGCTTGGCTGCCTATTGGGCTACAGCTCGACAGGAACGGCAGTTGCGTATCGGGGATTTGCCCATCTCAAACATGCCGTTCGGAAGCCGTTAGTAGGCGGGCTAGAAACTCAAACCTCGCTCTGCAGAACCTGACCGGCCACCTGCCGTGAGGGAGCTCGGCGACGCTCAGCGGCGACGCGCGCTCTCTTAATGCACCCCGTGCTGGGAAAGCTCTACTGGCCGGTCGTCGCCAAAATTCTGCGCTGCTGCTGCCGGACGTGGCCTTCGCGAGCGGTGTTACCCGGAGGCGAATGATCGACGACAGCGCGCTACGCCGTCCGATGCCGGCGGCGCTGCGCGAAATCCAGTCGCAGCATGACGGCGCCTCTCGAACTCAAGGACAAATGTAATGGCCCGCTCACCCCGCGACGATACCCCTAATTCGAAATCCACGATCGGTAGTGGAGGAGAACTCCATCAAACATCTTCTGAGTCCGATGCCCGGATCACTACCAATCACGGTGTTCCTGTCAGCGATAACCAGAACTCGCTGAAGGCAGGCGGTCGGGGTCCAACGCTGCTCGAAGACTTCGTCCTGCGCGAAAAAATCCAGCATTTCGACCACGAGCGCATCCCTGAGCGCATCGTCCATGCGCGCGGATCGGCTGCGCACGGTTTTTTCGAGCTGACGGAATCGCTGAGCGAATTCACCCGCGCCAAGGTGCTGAGCGAGGTCGGCGTCAAGACTGAAGTCTTCACGCGGTTCTCGACCGTCGCCGGGGGCGCGGGCTCGGTCGATACGCCCAGAGATGTGCGCGGCTTCGCGGTGAAATTCTACACCAAGGAAGGCAACTGGGATCTCGTTGGCAACAACATCCCGGTCTTCTTCATCCAGGACGCAATTAAGTTTCCCGACCTGATCCATGCCGTGAAGATGGAGGCCGATCGCGGCTATCCGCAGGCGGCCAGCGCCCACGACACCTTCTGGGATTTCGTCGGGTTGATGCCGGAATCGACCCATATGATCATGTGGGCGATGTCCGACCGCACCATCCCGCGCTCGTTGCGGATGATCGAGGGGTTCGGCGTCAACACGTTCCGTCTGCTCGACGACAAGGACGAGCCCACTTTCGTCAAGTTTCACTGGCGGCCCAAGCTCGGCACGCAGTCGACCTGTTGGGACGAGGCGGTGAAAATCGCCGGTGCCGATCCCGATTACCATCGCCGCGATTTGCATGAGGCGATCGCCAAGGGCGATTTCCCGGAATGGGAATTCGGCGTGCAGTTGCTCAGCCAAGACGAGGCCGATGCGCTGCCATTCGACATCCTCGACGCGACCAAGGTGGTCCCCGAGGAACTGGTGCCGATCCGCATGATCGGTCGCATGGTGCTGAACCGCAACCCGGACAACTTCTTCGCAGAAACCGAGCAGGCCGCTTTCCTACCGAGCAACATGCCACCTGGCATCGACGTCTCGGAGGACCCGCTTCTCCAGGGCCGCCTGTTCTCTTACCAGGATACGCAGTTGTCCCGGCTCGGAACCGTGAACTTCCACCAGATTCCGATCAACAGGGCCAAGGGCTGCCCGTTCCAGAATCTCCAGCGCGATGGCCACATGCAGACGCAGGTCTTCAAGGGCCGCGCCAACTACGAGCCTAACAGCCTCAGCGAGGCCGGCGAGGCTGGCGGACCGCGTGAGGATCCGTTGGGTGGATTCCGAACGGCTGCGATGCCGGTCGAGGAGCACAAGGTTCGTCTGCGCGCGGAGAGTTTCGCGGACCATTACAGCCACGCACGGCTGTTCTTCCGCTCGCAGAGCGAGATCGAGCAGGCGCATCTGGCAAGCGCACTCGTCTTCGAGCTATCGAAGGTCACGTTGGAGCATGTCCGCAACCGCGTGATGTCGAATCTCGTCAATGTCGACGAGACCTTGGCGCAGCGCGTGGCGGACGGGCTCGCCATGCCCTTGCCGAAGGCTTCAAAACCTGCGGTGGTTCCCGTCGACATGGAGCCGTCGCCGGCGCTCCGGATCGTCGGTAAGTACCCCGAGACCCTGAAGGGCAGGACTGTCGGCATATTGGTCTCGGACGGGGCGGACGGATCCCTGGTCACAGCCGTCAAGGCCGCCGTCGAAGGCGATGGCGGAGCCGTAAAGATCGTCGCGCCGAAGATCGGAGGCGTGAAGCTCAAGGACGGCAAGACGCTCAAGGCCGACGGCCAGCTCGCTGGCTCGCCGTCCGTGCTCTTCGACGCGATCGCCATCATTCTGTCCGAACCAGGCTGCGCCGCCCTGATGAAGGAAGGCGCGGCGATCGATTTCACCAAGGACGCCTTCGGTCATCTCAAGGCGATCGGCCACAGCGCCGAGGCCAAGCCGCTGCTCGACAAGGCCGGCGTCGTTCCTGACGAAGGCATCGTCGTGCTTGGGAAGGCCCTCGAGGCGTTTCTCCTTGCGGCGCGCACGCGACAATGGGTCCGCGAGCCGAATGTCCGCATGCTGGCCTGACCATGAGCGTGCAGCACCCAGATCTGCTTGCCGAAGGGGATTGCGGTTGCGGGCCTCGCCAGATCGGTTCGCCGAACTGAACACGCGCCACCATCCGGATCGACGCGCCGGCTGCGGTCTATATAGAAAAATAAAACTATTAATAGGGGAACTATGTCGAGATTTCAGAAGTTATTCTTACAACACACGGAAATCTATACCGAAATTTGGAAAGTAAAATGAAAACTCTAATTCTCGTTACGATGGTCGCCTCGGCAATTTCCTTCGGCGCCATGGCTCAGACATCCACCACTTCCCCCATCCCCAACTCCTCCGTGGACAATAATGCACCGCTCCCCGGCGCGAACAGTTTCACCGAGGGGCAAGCCAAGAGCCGCCTCGAAGCCAACGGCTATTCGGACATCGCCGGGCTGAAGAAGGACGAGAAGGGCGTTTGGAAGGGCACCGCGATGAATGCCGGCGCGAAGGTCGACGTTTCCGTCGATTACCGCGGCAACATCGTCCGCCATTGATCTGCCCCGCTGATTTTGGAGATTTACATGACCCGCACGATCACACGCTCCTACGACACCTATGACCTCGCGGCCGCCGTTATCGAGAATCTCGAAGACGCCGGCATCTCGGACTCCGAGATCAGCGTCATCGGCAGGGACGAACGCGCCAAGGAAAGCAATGCAGCCGAGGGCGCCGGCATCGGTGCTGGAGTCGGTGGCGCGGCCGGCTTGCTCGCCGGTCTTGGCGTTCTGGCCATTCCGGGAATCGGCCCGGTCGTCGCGGCGGGCTGGCTTGCTGCAACGGCAGCCGGTGCGGTCGCGGGAGCGGCAGCCGGAGGTCTCGTGGGCTCCCTGACGTCGGCGGGGGTCGATGAAGGGGAAGCGAACTATCATGCAGAAACCGTCCGTCGCGGCGGAACAGTGGTATCCGTGAAGGCTCCCGACGAGCACGCCGCCACTGTCGAGGCCATCATGGACGACGCGACGCCGATCGATCGGGACACGCGTATCGCGAGCTATCGAGAGGAAGGCTGGACGAGCTTTGACGAAAACGCCGCGCCTTATGCTCGACCTGCGGCCTCGACCGGGCGCCCACAGTTCCCGGTCGACTGACGCCGCCGTCTGATACATCACGTGAGGGCCTTCAGCTGCGTCTGGAGGCCCTTTCCAGCTCGGCCGCTTGGTGCCGAGCCACCGCCTCTCGCTGGCGGGTGAGCTTTGCGCGGCTGGGGGGCACTTGGGGCGCCTAATTCAGCGCATTTCCTTTGCGCGCGGGCGTAGATGCTATGCTCCACTAAGCTGACCTAGCTTCACGGTCGGCCCGTCCGGTGGAACTTATCGCCCCATCCCTTGTTTCATAAAGATCGAGCGGACCGTACCGTCCGCAACGCGCCAGTCCTTCGTCTGCGCCCTTAAAGTTCATCCCCATGACTGACACCACTTTGCGAGGCGTCTCTGACGCCACGACCGCTCGCGCGTCCTCAGCGGTCTCCTGGGGCGCCATCCTCGGAGGGGCTGTCGCCAGTGCGTCTATCTCCCTGATGCTCCTCGCCGCCGGTGCCGGGCTCGGCTTTGTCTCCGTCTCGCCTTGGGCGAATGCTGGAGTCGCCGCTTCCACGTTCGGCATCGCCGCGATGATCTGGCTTGCCGTGGTTCATCTCGTCTCAGCCGGTGCCGGCGGCTACCTCGCGGGTCGTCTTCGCACCAAGCGGGTGGGACCTCATAGCGAAGAGGTTGCCTTCCGCGACACCGCTCACGGCTTCATGGCCTGGGCCGTTAGCGCCATCCTCAGTTCTGTACTGTTGGCATCAGCCGCGTCGGCGGTCATTGGCGGAACGGCACGCCTTGGCGCAAGCGTGGCGTCCGGTATCGGTTCCACCGTCTCCAGTGCAGCGAGCCAGGCAGCCGGCCGCCTTGATCTGTCGAGCCTCGACCCCTCAGATTATATCACCGACACGCTGTTTCGCGCTGAGCGGCCGGCTCCTTCCTCGAACGACACGGCACCGGCCCGCGCCGAGGTTGGTCGTATCATCGCCTTGAGTATCCGCAACGGCGACATGGCCCCTGCCGACAAGACCTACGTCGCCAACGTCATCGCTGGTCAAACCGGCATCAGCCAGCCGGACGCCGAAAAGCGCATCACCGACGCGATCGCGAAAGCCAAGGAAACCGCCGCCAAGGCCGAGCAAACCGCGCGTGAGACGGCTGACATGGCCCGCAAGGCCGCCGCCTCCTTCGCCCTGGCGACCTTCATCGCGATGCTCATCGGTGGGATGGCCTCAAGCTACGCCGCCACTGTTGGTGGCCGCGCCCGGGACAATGTCCGTGCCTGAACGATGCCTACAACCCATCTTAACCGGAGAATTCCAATGGCTGCGAATGCACCAAAAGCCCTCGACGACATGTTCCACGACATGCTCAAGGACGTCTATTACGCCGAGAAGCAGATCCTGAAGGCACTACCCAAAATGGCGAAGGCGGCTAAGTCGCCCGATCTCAAGAAGGCCTTCGAGACGCATCGCGAAGAGACCGAAGGCCATGTCGAGCGCCTGGGTGACGTCTTCGAGGTGATCGGCAAGGCACCCCGTGGCAAGACCTGCGACGCCATCCTCGGCATTCTGGAGGAAGGCAAGGCGGTTATGGAGGAATACGCCGACAGCCCAGCGCTCGATGCTGGTCTTGTCGCCTCGGCCCAGGCGGTCGAGCACTACGAGATGACGCGGTACGGCACCCTGAAATCCTGGGCCAAGCAGCTCGGTCACAACGAAGCGGTGGCACTGCTCGATGCGACCCTTGCCGAGGAGACCAAGACCGACAAGCTCCTGACGCAACTCGGGGGGCCGGCGAACTCTGCGGCCGTCGCAGTAGCCAAAGCGGCGTAATCCGCCAGGTTCAAGTGAAGCCCTCTCTCCTCGCTGGAGAGAGGGCTTTACTGCATTCATATCCCTTATTCGGGAGTATCCGATAAGCCCGCTCACGAAGTGCCGCCGGGACTCGGAGCTCCTGGCTTTGGCGACGCGGGGCATCGGCTTTCGCGCAAGCCTCCTCAGACTTCGAGGAAAAAGCGGACCATCTCGCGCGAGGCATCGGGGCCCGTTGCATCGGCATAGCTTCCGCGGCGGTCGCCTCCAGACCAGGCATGGCCGCCGCCATGGATAAGCCAGTGCTCGGCCATCGCGATATCATGACCATTTCCGATCAGCGTCCGTGTTACGCGTTTGCCATTGATCACCGTATCGGTCTGAAGCTCGGGTAGTCCGCCATGCGCAGATCGTACGAGATCGAACATCCGCTTGCCGTTCGACGGATGAACGGTGCGGTCAGCGGCTCCGTGAAAAATGATCTTTCTGATCGGCGAACAATCTTTCATTGCCGCTGTCCCATCTCCCTTCATCGCGGCAAATGCGGACATGACGTCGCGAGCCGCGCCATGAGGCAGACCGGAATGGATGCCGGCCGCTGAGAAGACGTCAGGATAGGCCGAGGCCAAGACGTCGGCCATGGCTGCGCCCGCCGACAGGCCGGCGACGAAGATGCGCTTGCGATCGATCTCGAATTCCGAAGCCACTTCCCGAGCGAGCTCGGCCAGCACTGCCGGCTCGCCGGTGCCTCGCTGCTGGTGGCGGGCGTCGAACCAATTCCAGCACCCCTGGGCGTTAGCCGATTTCGGTTGCAGTGGATAGACGACGATCAGGCCGAATTCCTCGGCCAATGCATTCATTCGGGTCCCGCGTGCGAAATCGTCGGGGTTTTGTGTGCAGCCATGCAGCATTATCACCAGCGCGAGCTCACGGTCGGTGTGATCGGAGGGCACATAGAGCTTGTATGCCATGGAGCCGACGGCCGAGTGGAGCCTCCGCGCACGGAAGTTGTCACTACCATCCCTAGCTTCTTCAGCGACCGTGTCCCCCTGGCACGGCGGATAGACGAAGTTCGCCCGTTCGTGTCGAAGCTTCTGCAAGACCGCCCGGAGACCGTGCGCCGTAGGCGCTTCGAAACCATCACCGCTTGGTTTGCCGCTACCCGGATCCCCCGTCGGCGTGGGCTCTCGCCCGGCAAGAGCTCGTTGCAACGCAGCCGTTGCACTCGTCACGTTGGATGTTCGCAAGCAGCTCATAGCTTCGCCGATGGCGGCGTGAAGACGCGGATTCATGGCGAATGTCCTTTGGGTCATGTCAGTCGATCGGCCAGAGCGGCCTTGATCTCGGGGGATGCGTGCAGCGCGCCGAGGATCGTGAGGGATGCGATGGCTTTCCGCGCCAGCTCCGGGGAGACGTCGTTATCGATCACGGCTAGGCCGAGCACCCGGATTTCGAGCTGCTCCCCGGCTGCGACCACGGCTTCCAGATCCCGGCGCGTGAATGTCCGAAGTCCCAGTTCAAGAGCCAATCGCGTCGTCGCCTTCGCGGCGACCTCGGAATGGGTCGAAAGCTGGTTGCGGATTGCCGTTCGAATGAAGTCGGAGCGGTTGGAATAGAAGCCGTCCCGAACGAGCAGATCGATACGGCCGAGATCCACGAAACCGAGATTGAGCGTCAACTTTTCGCTATCGGGGAGCTTCATCGTACCCATCCATATACCATCCATATGGATGGTATATGGATGTCATTCAGCGCGTATCAAGAGCTCTCTTCGCGGCAAACATGTGGGACTCAACGGCGTTGAGGCGAATGACGTATCGCGTGGTCCTATCCCGGCTGCGTCACCGACATGCGAGCCACACAAATCCGAGAATGCTCGACTTCTGAGCCAAGACCCATGCCTCCTGTAATTCCAAGGGCTGGAACGCCTAGACGTCAAAAGACAGGGACAGCGACTTGGTCGTGTGGCAGCAGGGAGCATAAAGTGGGAACGCTCCTCAAACGGGAACGAGATCGGGGACATTTTGCCGACGCCTGAACAGAGAGATGCCCGCTTCATGCGCAGCCTGCTGGCGGCGTCCGACGACTGCATCAAGGTCATCGATCTCGATGGCAAGTTGTCGTTCATGAGCGAAGGCGGCCAGCGCGTCATGGAAGTCAGCGACTTCAACGCCATCAAGGGGTGCCCTTGGCCGGACTTCTGGGCTGATGAGGGCAACGCTGACGCCAAGTTCGCGATCGAGGAAGCGCGTGCCGGCCGGAGCTATCGCTTCCAGGGCATAGCCAATACAGCCGCCGGCAATCCCCGCTTTTGGGACGTCCAAGTCGGGCCCATTATTGGCCCGGACGGCAAGCCCGAGGCGATCCTATCGGTCTCGCGAGACATCACGGTCATCAAGGAAGGCGAGCAACGGCAGCGCCTGCTGGCCCTCGAACTGAAGCACCGGATGAAGAACACCGTCGCCATAATCCAGGCGATCGCCAATCAGACGATTCGTGGCGGCCTCGAGGTGAATGCCATCAAGGAGGCTTTTGCCGCGAGGCTCAATACCATGGCCTCTGCGCAAGACATCCTGACGCAGACGGTCTGGGCCAGGGCGAGCTTGAGATACCTGGTCGAAGAGTCGTTGAAGGGACATAGCGACCTGTCGCGCTTCCGGATTGAGGGGCCGCCGGTCGAGCTCTCTTCGAAAACGGCCCTGGCGATGGCGCTCGCGCTGCATGAGTTGGCGACTAACGCTACCAAGTACGGCGCTCTCGCCCGGGACAGCGGACGCATCGATGTGACTTGGTCGGTCCTGGATGGCGAATTCAAGTTCGAGTGGCGCGAGAGTGGCGGCCCACCCGTCGCATCACCCACCCGCCGTGGCTTCGGATCCCGGATGATCGAACAGGCCTTGGCGGGTTACTTCAGCGGTGCAGCCGGGATGGATTATCAGCCGACGGGAGTGATCTTTTCGCTTCGTGGCCCCATCGAAGCACTAACTGCCGATTAGTTCGACCGCCTTTTGGAGGGCTTCGATCACCTCGGCTGGGCGATACGGCTTCTTCAGATAGCGAACGTTTGCGGGCAGATCGCCCTCACGGGGCACGACGCGCCCACTCGCCACCACGACGATGACCAGTGGCCAGTCCAGTCGCACAGAGTGAGCTAGTTTAATGCCGTCCATGGAGCCTGGCATCTCAATATCGGTGAACACGACCGCGATATCTTGGCGAGCGCTCAAAATGGCCATCGCTTCATCAGCATGGGCAGCTTCGAGCACCTCGTAGCCCGCGCCTTTGATGAAGTCAGCTGCGTCCATTCGGATCAGCGGCTCGTCTTCAACGACTAGGACAACCAGCTTGGACATCATGGACTTTCGGGAGTTCTCCTTAGCCAACGGCCCGCAGCAGCCATTGTTGCCCGGCATTGAAAAGAAACGCGCAGTTTATCCTTAGCACTTGGCTACGATTGCGGATTGGCGGCCCCCTGGTAAGGCACCGAGCTTCTCGGAAATGTCTGCTTTAGGCAAAGTCCGAATGACAGCTACAGGCGCTTGCGCGCCTACTCCGCGGTCGCCATCGACTCTCTGCGCCTTCCTGATCGGCCGGCTCTCTAGCACCTCTTAAGGAAGTGTGCGGTGTGGCGCTTGCCGATGCGGACCATGTCATCCGGCGTCGGTCAACAGGTCGGAATTCGTCACCGGGCCGTCAAAAAGGCGATGACGTCGTCGACGACCGGCGCTTGCCATTGCAGAAGTCCGGAGAGCGAAGTGGCTGTGCCGGCATGGCCGAGCCCCGCATAAATCTTGAGAGAGACCGATTGGGCTCCGGCCTTTTTGAGCGCCACCGCAAGGCGCTCGCTGTTGCGCGGAAGGACCGTAGTGTCCTCCGACCCCGTCGCCAGAAAGATGGGCGGAGCGTCGCGTCGGACAAAGTTGATTGGCTGCGTCTGAGCAGGAAATCGGGCGTTGGCGAAAGCCTCCTTCGTGACATCGCTATCGAAAGGCAGGAAATCATAGGGGCCAGAGAGCCCGATGGTGGAACGGATGTCGCCGGAACGCATCCCCACAGCGGCGAGGTAGCGCTTATCGAGGGTTAGCATCATCGCATTGTAGGCGCCCGCCGAGTGCCCCATCAGATAGAGCTCTCGCGAGGCGCCGCCGAAGCGAGCGATGTTGTCGCGAACGAAACGCAGTGCCAGCGCGCCGTCCTCGATGAAAACGGGGAAGCGGACCTCCCGCACGAGGCGGTAATCCGCGATCACCGCGACGAAGCCGCGGGCGGAGAGCGCCTCTCCCACGAAGGAATAGGTTTCCTTGGCCCCGTTGGCCCATGAGCCGCCATAGATGAAGAAGAGAACTGGCTTCGGCTCGCCTTGACCGCCCTTGGGTACGTAGATGTCCATGCGCTGCCGGGGATGCGGCCCATAGGCAACATCGCGCACGCCCTCGGTGAAGCCGCCCGGGCGTAGCGCTGCGCAGGCCGGCAATGCGAGCCCGGTGAGCAGCGGCAGTACCGAGCGGCGGGCAATCTCAGTCGCCATGGTCCCGAAGGGCCGGATGAGCATGATGATCTATACGATCCGTCCGTTGGGATGGATCTGCATCGCTGCACCCGGATTCTGTCGCAAATCGAAGACGCGGCTGAACCAGCTCGGCGGACCCTGCGTATCTCCCTTAGACCCTGGAGAACGCCATGCGCTTCGTCGCCGGATACATCGCCTTCCTCATCGCCTTCGGAATCTGCGATGCCATCTGGCTAAGTACGATGACCGTGAAACTGTACCGTCCAGCACTCGGCGATCTGATCGTGGAGCAAGTGCGCTACTGGCCGGCGGCTCTGTTCTATTTCGGCTTCCCGCTTGGCGTGGTCCATTTCGCCCTGATGCCGGCGCTTCGCGACAGCAGTGCAAGCAGCGCGCTGCTCAACGGCGCCCTGATCGGTCTGCTCGCCTATGCGACTTATGACCTGACGAACTATGCCACGCTGCGTCCCTGGACATTGACGATCACGCTCGCGGATCTCGCCTACGGCACGGTCATCGTCGGCTTCTGCACTTGGGTGGCCTATGGCGTCGTCCGCCGCGTTGCCGATTGGGGCTGGATCTAGTCTTTCTACGAATCTCATCCGTCAGGTCGCGCGCAGCCTGTAGTGATGGACGCCCCACGCATCGCCGCCGGCATGGCCGAACAAGCCGCTCGTCGCCAGGAAGAACAGCCGCCAGCGCCGGCGCCAAAGCGGCGCTTCAGCGCCGTAGACCTCTCGCAGGATTGGATCGATCGCCGGCAGATTGCTGTCGAAATTCGCCAGCCAATCCTCGGCCGTCGCCCTGTAATGCTCGCCGCTCCAGCGCCGCTCGGCTTCGACGGTGAAGAGATCGGGAAACTGGTGCGCGAGCATTGCGCTCGGCATCAGGCCGCCGGTGAAGAAATGCTGCGCAATCCAGTCGCCGCTATCTGCGGCATCGAAACGATAGCAGCCTTGTGTGTGGGCGAAGACATGGATGAAGAGCCGGCCATCCGGCTTCAGCCAGCCGCGTATCCGCCCGAGCAGCGCGCGCCAGTTCGCCATGTGCTCGAACATCTCAACAGAGACGACGCGATCGAATTGTTCCTCCGTCGCGAAGTCGTTCATGTCCGCAGTGACGACACGGAGATTTCCGAGGTGACGGCGTCGAGCCTGTTCTTCGATGAAGGAGCGTTGCGAAGCCGAGTTGGAGACCGAAACGATCCGCGCCTTCGGATAACGCTCAGCCATCCACAGTGACAGGGAACCCCAGCCGCAGCCGAGTTCGAGTACGTCCTGTCCGTCGTCGAGATCAGCAAGTTCCGCGGTCAGGGTCAGCGCTTTTTCCTCCGCGGCCTCCAGGGTGTCGCCGGGATCGGCATAGTAGCAACAGGAGTATTTGCGCCGAGAGCCAAGAACCTGGTCGAAGAAGGCTGCCGGCACCTCGTAGTGTTGGGCATTGGCGGCATCGGTATGAACGGCGATCGGGAACTCCGCCATGTCGCGGGCGAAGGCCGCGGCATCGGCCGATTGCGCCTCGAGCGAACGAGCGGTGCGTCCGACGAGCGATGCGATCACCAGCCGGCTGACGGCATCGGGAACGGGGAGACCTTCACCCCAGGTCGATAGCCTCTGCATGATCGTCATGGCGTCGCTCCTTTCGGGGGCAGCGGGATCAGGGCACTGGTTCGATGCTGGTATGCGCGATACGCGTCGCCGTGCTTGGCGAGCATGTGCTCCTCCAGAGGCGGGATCCCGGAAATGCGGGTGAGCAGCAGCGTGATGCAGGCCGGTGCCAGCACGGCGAGCCAGCCCCAAGGGTAACCGGCCGCGAACGCGATCACCGGGTAGGAGCACCAGAGCAGGCATTCGAAGAAATAATTGGGGTGGCGCGACCAGCGCCAAAGACCGCGGTCGCAAACGCCGCCGCGGCCCGAGCGCGAGAAAGCACGCAATTGCCGATCGGCGAGCGCCCCGCCTGCCAATCCCGCCGCGAAAATCGTTAGGGCTGCGACGTCGCTCCAACCCAGCGAGGAAGCGGGCTCATGCGCCGCCAGAACGATCCCCAGGGCCAGCGGGATGCTGACCAGCGCCTGCATCTGGAGCAGCCGGACCATCTGCCGGGGTGCATCGCGGCCCCAGTCGCGTTTCAGCTTCGCATAGCGTGGATCCTCGGTGATGCCGCTCGTCCGCCGCGCGATGTGCTGGCCGAGCCGAAGCGCCCATACCAGAGCGAGCCCGGCCACCAGTAGGCGCCTCGACATCGGTCCAGCGCCGAAAGGCAGCAAGGCGCCCGCTACGCCCGTCAGCCCCAGCCCGAATGTCCAGATGACATCGATCCAGCCGGAATTGCCGGTCCGGCGCTCGATCACGGCCGCCAGAGCCATGAAGGCTGACATGGCCGCAGCCACTAGGAGGAACGCCCCGGCGAACGATGCGATCGTCAAAACCGCACCAGCGGTTGCAGCAGCCGGCCAAGCCACCCCTGCAACTGCACATTACCCGTCATTGCGACGATACAGGTGCAACCCTCGACCGGGTCGACACGCGGCGTGTGCTCATGCTCCGCATCGGCCTCGTCGAAGTCTCCAGCCGCATAGCGCCCATATTCATGCTCATAGGCGCCGGCGAGAATCGTGGTCCATTCGAACCCCGTATGCTTGTGGTGCGGCAAGGCGATGCCCGGCCCAGCCCGCAACATGAAGACGCGCGCTCCGGCGCCGGGGACGTCGACGCGCCGCATGGCGATGCGGATGCCGATCGGCCGCCACGGACCGAGACCATAAGGGCGAAGCACCTGCGGCATTCCGGCTTCGGATGCCGATCCCGCCATGCCGGAATCCAACGCTGCTTTCGCGATAGCTCCCGCATTCCGGGCAGCGGCCGTCATCGCGACGGGCTCGATCTTATCCAGCAGCGCGCCTTGCACAGCCTCAAGCTCCCGGAGGCGCCGCCGGCTCTCCCGGTCCGCCTCGATATGGCAGGCGACGACCACCGCCAGGCCCTCGTCGAGCTGCCCTGCAGCGAAGGCAGCGAGCGTCTCGTCGGATGGGCGATGCCCGATGTTCATCGCAAATCCTCCAGCCGGCCGCGCAGATGCGATAGCGCCAGGCGCAGACGAGACTTCACGGTGCCCAGGGGGATGGCGAGGCGATCGGCGACGTCCTGATGGCTGAAGCCTTCCAGGAAGGCGAGTTCGACCACGCGAAACTGATCGGGAGAGAGCTTGGTCATAGCGGCACGCACGCGCGCGTCACGTTCGGCGCCGGATAGAGTCGCATCGGGTTGTTCGGGGGCTTCTTCATCCAAAATCTCGTAAACTTGCGACAGCCGTGAGCGCGTTTCGCGACGGGCGATGTCGATGCGCAGATTCCGCGCGATCGTGGCGATCCAGGTCGAGGCGCTCGCTTTCGCAGGGTCGAACAGGGCGGCCTTGCGCCACACGGCCAGCAGCGTTTCCTGCGCGACCTCTTCGGCGAGCTCCGCCGACGTGCCGCCCCGCATCAGCAGCCCCTTCACGCGCGGCGCGAAATGGTCGAACAGCGCGTCAAAGGCGGCCCGATCACCCGAGCGCGCGATGGCATCGATCAAAATGTTGGGGTCGAACAAGACGACGAACCGACCTCCTTGCGCGATAGCTCCCGCCTTACGCATGCCATCGACTGTCAGGGCGAGAGCGGGAACCATGAGTTAGATACGCGGGTATCACCGCATCGGATCATCGGAATGAGTTGGGTCGCCATCACTCGGCGGCCTTCCAATTCACGTCGCGGCAGATCAGGCGCCCGATGATGCAGCCGCGCGTGGTGAGCACACCGGGGGTGGCGCTGATCGTCATCGAATAGTTCCAGTCGCGCTTGGGATCATAGGCGTTGCCGGAGAAGGTTCCGTCAGGCTGGCGGGCCAGCGTCATGATCAGCTTGTCGCCAGCCGCCTCGCCCTTGCTGGTATCGCCGATCCAGAGATTGGTGGCGCAGATCTTGTCGCCGCAAGGCGCGATGCGCACGCGCGCGTTGCCGTCGTCGCGCAGCCATGTCCCGTCGAGGTCTCCGGCGGCCGCGCCTTCGAGCAAAAAGCCAGCCATGGCGAGAGCAAGCAGAAGGCGCGTCATGACGATGTCCTTTCAGCGAGTGCGTCTCGTCTACGCTCCGCGGACGTCGTCGGTTTCATCGGCGCGCAAAATTGTGTCGAGGCGCCTGGCGAAGAGCCATCCGATCAGCACCGTCAGTGATGCGGCGCTCAAGAAGTTCAGACGCTGCAAGGCTGCATATTCGCTCGGTTCGTAGAGGTGCAAAGGCGCGCCGAGAAGCGCTGCCGGCAGTAGGTAAGCGATGAAGGTGAGCGCGGCGAAGCTCAAGGCGAAGGCGCGCTCCGAATGGCGGAACAGCAGCAGCGAGAGCATCAGGCAGGGAAACAGGAAGACCTCTACTCCCGAGCCGGCACCGAAGGCGACGCGACAGAGCAATGTATTGCCGATGCCGGCGACGAGAAGCAGCGAGCGTCCGAGCAACGCTCTACGCCGCATGGCGGCCGGCACGGCTGCGAAGAGCGGCGTCGACAGGAACGTGACATAGGACGGGGTAATGGCGGGCGAGACCACCCAATAAAGATAAAGCGGATAGAAGGGCTGGTTGGAGACGATCACCAACGCGACGGTATTGGCGATCGCAGCCCAGGGATCGGGGTGCGCTGCATAGATGCCGATCGCCGCAACCATCCGCTTCTGCCGGCTCATCGGCATCGTCAAACCTCTCGCAGAATGTCCCGGCTTTCTTCGCTTACGCAGGAAACTCTGCGGTGGGTCACACAGCCTGCATGTTTTTGGTCATGCCGCGGCAAATCCAGTCCGGCCGATGCCGCGTATACCGGTCATGGAAAGCCAAGACGCGACGACGAAGCGGCCGCAGGGAAAGGCGATGAGGATCGCCGTGATCGGCGCCGGCATATCCGGCCTTTCGGCAGCCTGGCTGCTCGGGCAGGCGCATGACGTGGTGCTGTTCGAGGCGGCGCATCGCCTTGGCGGCCATGCCAATACGGTTCTCGTCGCCGGCGATGGCGGCGAGACGCCCGTCGATACCGGATTCATCGTCTACAACGAAGCGACCTATCCGAACTTCATCGCGCTGATGGAGCATCTGCGCGTCGCTACGCAGCCGGCCGAGATGTCCTTCGCCGTGTCGCTCGACGGCGGCGGGCTCGAATATAGCGGGACCAGTGTTTCCGGGCTGTTCGCCCAGCGCAGCAATCTGTTGCGCCCGCGCTTCTGGGCGATGCTGCAGGACATCACCCGCTTCTACCGGAATGCATACCGCGACGCGCTCGCGGGTGGCGCAACTGGCCTGTCACTTGGCAACTATCTCGCCACCGGAGGCTACGGTGACGCATTCCGGGACGATCACCTCCTGCCGATGGCAGCTGCCATCTGGTCAGCCCCCTGTTCCGAAATCCTGTCCTATCCCGCTGCCGCCTTCCTGCGCTTCCATCACAATCACGGGCTGCTCCAATTCACCGACCGGCCGGTATGGCGCACCGTGACCGGCGGTAGCGGCGTCTATGTCGAGCAGCTGCGTAACGCCTTTGCGGGCGAAGTCAGGGCCGGCTCGCCCGTGCGGCAAGTTCGACGTGGGGCAAACGATGTCGTTGTGACGGGCGACGGCTGGACCGAGACCTTCGACCAGGTCGTCTTCGCGACCCATGCCGACCAGACGCAGGCCATGCTCGCCGATCCCAGTACATCGGAAGCCGAGGCGCTCGGCGCCTTCCGCTACAGCCGCAACCGCGCCGTGCTTCATGGCGACAGGGCCTTGATGCCAAAACGCCGCCGCGCCTGGGCGAGCTGGAACCATATCGGCGATCGCGCCCGGCCGGACGCCTCCTGCGCCGTCACCTACTGGATGAATCGGCTTCAAGGCTTGCCGGAAGAGCGGCCTCTCTTCGTCACGCTCAACCCGCCGGACACGCTGCGCGCCGACACGGTCCTCCATGAGGAGATCTATGAGCACCCGCTGTTCGATGCGGCAGCGCTCGCCGCGCAGGAGCGGCTTTGGGCGCTGCAGGGAGCGCGCCGAAGCTGGTTCTGCGGTGCCTATTTCGGATCGGGCTTCCATGAAGACGGCTTGCAGGCGGGCCTAGCCGTTGCCGAGGAGCTGGGCGGCGTCCGCCGGCCCTGGAGGGTTCACAACGAGTCCGGGCGTATCCCACTCCCGCCGCGGCTGGAGCAGGCCGCATGAGCTGGGAATCCGCCCTCTATGTCGGCCGGGTTCGGCATCATCGGTTCCGCCCCCGGCCTCATGCGCTCGCCTATCGCGTCTTCTGGATGCTGCTGGATCTCGACGAGATCGACCGGCTGGCCGCGAAGCTCAGGCTGTTCTCGCGGAACCGATTCAATCTCTACGCCTTCCGCGACGCGGATTATGGCGATCGCAGCGGGCGGCCTTTGCGCCCGCAGATCGAAGATGTTCTGGCCAAGGCCGGGATCGCGCATGAGGGCGGCCCGATCCGGCTGCTGACCATGCCGCGGATCCTCGGCTACGCCTTCAACCCGCTCAGCGCCTATTTCTGCTACCGCCGCGACGGCAGCCTCTGTGCCACTGTCTATGAGGTGCACAACACCTTCGGCGAGATCCACAGCTACGTCGCGCCCGCCGAGGGCGCCGCGGGGGCGCAACTGCGGCAGGAGGCGGACAAGGTCTTCCACGTCTCGCCTTTCATGAATCTGGAAATGTCCTACGCCTTCATCGTCACGCCGCCCGGAGAGCGCGTTTCCGTCGCCATCGATGGCAGCAACGCAGAGGGGCGCCTGATCACGGCCGTGTTGAGCGGGACGCGGAGGGAGCTCGGTGACGCGGCGTTGCTGCGCCTGCTCGCAACGCATCCGCTGGTCACGCTGAAGGTCACTGCAGCCATCCACTGGCATGCATTCCGGCTGTTGGCGAAGCGCATCCCCTGGCGGCCTCATCCGGCTGCGCCGGAGCATCCCTTCAGTATTGGCAGCGCCGCGACGCCTCATGTGAAAGGACCGATGCAGCCATGAGCCAGCCCGATGCCGAACAGCATTTTCGCATGCCCGAACAAGCGCTCGCCATGCCGCACGGCAACGGACTCTCGCGCTGGTTCCTGCGCCGCTTGCTTTCACAGATCGCGATCGGCCGCCTGACCGTCTTCACGCCGAATGGCGAGCGCCTTTGCAGCGCGCAAGGCGAGCCCGGGCCGCATGCGACAATGATCCTCAACAACTGGCGCTCGATGCGCCGCCTCCTGCTCGACGGCGATATCGGCCTGGCCGAAGCCTATCGTGACGGAGACCTTCACACTCCGGATCTCACCGCTTTGATCGAGCTCGGTGCGCGCAATGACACGACGCTGCGCAGGTTGGTGTCGGGCGCCTGGCCGGCGCGGCTGCTCAACCGCGCAAGGCACCTGCTCAACGCCAATACCCGCCGCGGCAGCCGCCGCAACATCACCGCGCATTACGATCTCGGCGATGATTTCTACGGTCACTGGCTCGATGCCCGCATGATGTATTCCTCGGCGCTCTACGAGGCGCCAACGGAGACGCTGGAGGTCGCGCAGCAGCGACGGCTCGACCGGATCGTCGCCATGCTCGACATTTCGGGCGGCGAGGATGTCCTCGAAATCGGATGCGGTTGGGGCGCGTTGGCGGAGCGGCTAGCGCGCGAAGGCTGCCGCGTGACGGCGATCACCTTGTCGCCGGCGCAGCGCGAGGCGGCGCGGCGGCGGGTTGCTGATGCAGGGCTGTCCGAGCGCGTCACCATCGAGCTTCGAGACTATCGCGACATTGCCGGCCAGTTCGATCGCATCGTTTCGATCGAGATGATCGAGGCGGTCGGCCGCGCCTACTGGCCGTCCTACTTCGATACCCTCAATCGTTCGCTGCGGCCCGGTGGTCGCGTCGTCCTGCAGGCGATTACGATCAACGATGAGCTGTTCGAGAGATACCAGCAGGGCACCGATTTTATTCAGCGCTACATCTTCCCCGGCGGCTGCCTGCCATCGGTCCCGGTGTTGAAAAGCAGCGCAAACGTGGTGGCTCTTGGCTTGGTCGAACAGCTCGACTTCGGCGACAGCTACGCCTTGACCCTAAAGGAATGGCGCCGCCGCTTTCTGGAAAGCTGGGCCGAGATCGCGCCCCTGGGGTTCGACGAGCCGTTTCGGCGGCTGTGGGAGTTCTATTTCTGCTATTGCGAAGCCGGTTTCCGCGCGCGGACGATCGACGTCAATCTGATCGCCCTGCAGGGCCGCTGAAGAGCGCCATGTTTCCGCCGCGCCAGCCTTGCGCCGAGCGTCTTGGGGCGCCGTGCGGTCAGTGCTTCGTCGACGATCGGGTCGGTCGGACGTCCGGTGGCAGAGCCGGAGGCCGGCTCTAGGGTGATCTCGAAGCGCTTGTCGACGCCTTTGCGGCAATTGACCAGGGCGCGGGCACGTGAATCCGCCCGCCCGAGCGCGGCCCGGCGGTCCAATCCCATAGAGTCTTCGGCGCCGGAGCGTTGGCCCGACCGGCCGTATCAAAGCAACCATGAGAACGCAGCGCACCGGCGGCAATATCAAGCGGCGCGATATCCGGGGCCGTTCCGGGCTTGTCAGAAAATATAAGCTTCAGAGCGTATTGGAACTGGTGGCTACGCCGCTGCCGCCCGTCTCGCTTCCAGCCCGCTTAGCTTTTTCCTCGACAAAGCTCCGCCGGGTGGCAGCGGTGTTTGGCAAGCCCTGCGCCTCAAGCCAGGCCAAAAACTCATCGGGCCTGATCGTAACGATCTGCAGCGCTCTGCCTCGGGCGAGCCATGCATTCATGACCGCCATCGCCTGCTTATGCCAGGCCTCGTAGTCGGAAGGCATCTCGTCGCGGTCGTGAGCGAGCTCCCAGAGACGATGGAAGTCGTCCCGCTCGTACCATGGCAACGCCACCGTATATGCATCGACCGTCGGCTTCATTTCACCCTGCGCCACCGGGCAAGACGCGCCAAGAGGTTACGAAAGCGACCGGGAGAGTAAGCTTCCGCCACAGGCGACGAGTCAATCGGCTGCGGGGTCGATACCTGATCACGATAATGCTGTTCGGCATCCGGGCTCAGAACGACTTGGCCGCCAGTGCGCTGAGCCATGCGCTGCGCAGCCTCCAAGACGAAATCGATATCTGCCGAGCGACCGTATTCCGCGCCGGTAACGTCCCGGAAGCCCCACTGCGTTCCGATCCGACACACCGTCAGAACTTGAGCCATCGTCGTTCCTGAATAAGACACTTCGAAACGCCGGAAATCGCCCGGCTGTTCCAACATGCAGAAACGGTGCTCGCGGTTTCTTGCGTGCCACGCGCAAGCCGCCATTAACCTGGCTGGCGGCGTGGCTCAGCGCCCGCCGCATGACTACCAATCAGCCGCCCACGGCGCGGTTCACCGAGCGCTGTCCAGGTCTGCTTGCGTGCGGCCGCTCAATGTCCGGAAATGGAGCACCGCGACGCCAGTACGTCGTGCTCGACCATGCTTGGAGGACGATGAGCGGCGTCGGATGAGCTTCGACCGCGAGACCAAAGCGAAATGGTCGGCCACCGACCGCCAGGACGGACAATCGCGAAACACTTTGCGATCGCGATTCGGACCATCGGCGGGCTCCTGATTCTCAGGTCAGCGAGGCAATCTAGGGCTATTTGAAGCCAGGACGGCGCTGCGACTTCGTATTGATCTGCGCTGCCAGCCCGGCTTGTTTAACGTTGGCCTCCCTCGCCAAACGGAGCCCGCGCAGTTTATGCATGTTGTCTTCGCGCTGCTGGGTCAGCTTCTCCGTTTCCGAGATAATCCTCGCGTAAGAAAGTGCCCGCGTTTGGATCTTCAAAAACTGGTTGTCGGCCACTAAGCGCTGCTTTGAAAGTTCGAACACTATGATTTCCATTCGCAGTTAGATCGAAAGCAAAAAGGCCGAGCGAATGCCCGGCCTTTCGAGTGGCGATTGTCGCTGGTGCCAGTACATCCGTGGTCAGCGGCGACGATTGCCTAATCACGCAGTCTGGAGCTGTTCCGCGGCCATCTTGCCGGACCGATTGTCGCGAGCGACTTCGTACCCAAGCTTTTGACCTTCCTGGAGGTCCCGCATGCCAGCGCGCTCGACGGCGGAGATGTGTACGAACACATCCTGGCTGCCGTCATCCGGCTGGATGAAGCCGAAACCCTTGGTGGAATTGAACCATTTTACTGTGCCGGTGGTCATCAGAAACCCTCCTTTTGGCAAGATCTGTCGCTCGCAAACAGAATGTTCGGCGAGTTCAGTACGATTTCGAAAGGGGGAGAATTATCAGAGTCGCGCCAAAGCGCGAAAACAACAACGACCGTCCAAGCAATTTCGATAACCATTCAAATAACTCAAATCACCGACTAGGTCAACATAATTGTCTTAAAGACGATTATTTCATTGGTGTCCGCGGCTTCAACTGCCTTTTCCTGGAAATCATTTTAGAAGAAATTAATCCAATTCTCTACCATTTCTCGTCGGCATCGGCGGGCGGCTTGAAAGTGGACAGCACTGTCTGGCTGCCCGGGAAGCCCGCGGACGGGGCTGCACTCTGGACCAACCCTAAGAGCGAGATCACCAAGGACGTACGCCGATTTCTTCCAACTATCATCGCAGCGAATCCGGCCGGCATTTGAGGCGGTCCGCTTCCTGAAGGTACGGCGCTGGTCGCGCCGGCTGGATGCTCCTGAAAACAGGCAGCGAGAGCCCTAAGGGGACCTCATTTTCAGCTCCGATCTGCGCCGCCAGCGTCGATAGGATGCCGGTAGCGGATGAGGACGTTCCGCCGAAGTGCCTCTTCGTCGAGCGCTAGCGGCCTGCACTCCAGAACGAGGTAGGCAATTCTGGTCCGCTGCCTCTGATGCTCGGCAGTCGGAATAGAAGCCTTCACCTCGTCCCAGACTGCATCCAATACCGCGTAAGCCCGAGCGAGATCAGCGGGGTCGCTCAATGACGAAAAAGGCATGTCTCTGATTCCCCCGGCGGTGCCAGCCGGCGCCACAGTTCGACGCGACCAGACCCGGCGCAACAGCATTTGACATGTTGGACTTTTTCGATCGTTTCCTGCCGGCCGCAACGACGCGGCCAGCGCGCCGCAGCGGGGAACAATTCGGTCGCGTGACCACGCGGGCCGCTTAAGGAACTGCTACGCTTACTCCGCTCTTCCGAACGGTCGAAAGAATGATGGATAAGGAACAGTATCTGGAAAGCCTCGTGCTCAAGCTCACAACGAGCACTCCCCTTCCTGCGGAGGAGCGCGCGAAGCTCGTCGGCCTGCCACTGACATTAAAACACTTCGAATCGGGTCAGGACATCGTCAGCGAAGGCGAGCAAACCAAGCAGTGCTGCCTAGTCTGCGAGGGGCTTGTCTGCCGCTATAAAATCATCGGCGAAGGCGGCCGGCAAATTCTCTCGCTACATCTTCCCGGCGACATACCTGACATTTTTTCGCTGCTGATCGACCGGATGGATCACAGCCTCGGAACTCTGACCTCGGCCATCGTCGGCTTTATACCCCACGACGCCGTTCGCGCACTGACACGGTCCTCATACCGCATTTCCGAAGCATTTTGGCGAGAGACCCTTATCGAGTCCTCGATCTATCGAGAGTGGATGGTCGGTATCGGAAGGCGCTCAGCCCCCAGCCGCATAGCGCACCTGTTATGCGAGTTCATAACGAAGATGACGGCCATTGGGTTGTCCGACGGCGTGACGTGTCTTCTGCCTCTGACACAGCCCGAAATCGCCGACGCACTCGGTTTGTCGACCGTCCACATGAACAAGAAGCTCGCCGAGATCAGGCGGGCTGGGCTGGTCCGCATCCGCGCGAACAGGCTGACAATTCTGGATTGGAAAGCTCTGTGCGAGTTGGCGGATTTCGATCCCAACTACCTGCATCTCAGGCCGAACCTTGCGCGAAAGTAGAGTGGACTTCACCCGCTGCGAGGACTAAGCCGCTTCGGCGCGTGTATTCTCGCGATCGAGCCTCGCTCCGACATCAAATGTCGCAACGAAGCTGATGTACCGATCCGAGTAGCCGGTCACGAGCAGAGCAATATCGCGGCCGTCGTCAAGCCGCGCCTTTAGACCTTCGCCGAAGCCACCGGGATCGGCGGATCTGACATCCCCGATCAGGGTGCCGGTGCACCAATGTCCAAGCTGGTCACTCTGGAGACGATAGGCGATCGGGAGGTCCGTACCGTCGCACAGAATCAACCTGCCGTGGCCGGATTTCATGGTGATCTCGATTTTGATTGCCGGCCGAATCACACTCGGGCGGGGAGAGCGCGCAAAGGCAGCGCCAAAAAGATAAGGCGCTCCTATTGCGTCGTTAGTAAGACCGGCCGTTGCGACCGCAAGCTTCGAGCTACCGATGAGTGATGCAGAAACGGGGCTGACCATTACCGAGGCCAGCGCTTCGATGCGTGCCAGGCCGCAACGGCAACGGCCAGCATCGCAACCGTTACCAGAATTGCATCGCCCATCGCAGCCTCCTGGCGAGATAGCGTCTTTGGGCCTCTATTGTTCCGTATCCCCGGCTAACGTTTTGACGCAGCCTAACCTGCGTCGGTCACTCGACGCAGGACGCCGGACCGCTTCACAGCCCCCCAGCCCCAGCGGACCGGCGTCCACCTTGGAGTCGGCTCCTGTTGAGTTCGCTCGCGCGTAGCGGGCCTGCTCCGCCTAGCCAAACCTCGATCTTGCTTCTGCCATCTCACCCCCTCTTATCTTCAGCCTAAACGTCGACGCGGGCCTGCGGAGCGAGGACGACTAGTCATGATCGAACAGTGACCGCCCGATCCCCACCAGCTCATCGTCGTGGGGCGGCGGGGTTCGGTGGGCGCTACCGGTGCGGCTGCAAAGGGTCGAAAGTCGAATCCGCCCACTGATGCAGGGCGCAATCGGTCAGCAACGATGTCGGATTTTCGACAATCGCGGATAGGCCTGCTTCATGGATTTGGGTAGTATTTGAAGAGTCGCCTGCCGAGCGACCTCTCAGCCTAATGACGACGCCTGACGCTCCGTCTGCCGGATTTCAGCGTTGAAAGGGCTTCAAATGATTGTCGGCCTTTGTATTTGCGCCTTTCTCGCATTGATGTCCTCGACCATGCGCTCGGCGATGGCGCCGGGGGCGACCATCTTCTTGCGAGGGAAGGGCCAGATATGGCCATCGTCGACGGCGATGCGGCTCTCGCTATAGGCGCGGCCGAGCAGGTGTATGGCGGGCCGCAAAGCGGCTTCCATCGGAGAGGGCCTTATAAGAGGGTGAATTAACTCTTTCGATAGATAGAGGGAAAATTTCCGCATTCACCTGTTCTGCTGCGCCAGACATAGTGCCTTGGCCAGAACTCAGTTGAGGGACCGTAATGATTCGGGGCGGAGTTCTGGTGGCTGCCGTTGCCTACGCGGGCGCGGCGCAGTCGCAGGTCGAGTATCTGGACTGCAATCGGTCCGCTGCCCCGCTATTCTGCCGCCAATCGCAGCAGAGCCTGCGAGAGCAATTGCCAAACGCCAGCCGCGACTATGAGGCAATGCGGAATATCGCGTATTGCTTGTGGACTGGTTGCGATGGTGCCGTGGTCCATAACCGGAAGTGGTCCTGCGAAATCCGTCGGGCGATCATGAAGCAGTATCCGAGGGAGATCGGCCGCAGTGACGATAATGACTTCTCCAACTGCGTGCGGGCCGGGTACTAGACCCCAAAGAGGTCGTTCATCGTCAGCACTTTGTGGACCGATGCCACGAAGCGCATATCGAATCGATCGTCGCCGGCGGGTTGAGCTGCTGCACCACTAGAATGGTGTCGAAGCGGCGCACCAGGTGCTTGATGAAACTCTCGTCGGGCCCGCTCTCGGAATATTTCGCGGTCACTACCACCGAATCTCCGATGCGCGCCTTCCGGTCGAGGTGAACGAAGCGCAAGTCGCCTGGGTTGTGCTCAGGCGTCATCGACGAGCCCTCGACGTACATTCCATAGACATTCTTCACGCCAACCAAGGCCGGTGGCCTCGCTACATAGTCCCCCGCGCCGCCCTCGAACTGAAACGCTCCGCCCAGCGCTCCGGCGGCCGTTCCCATCACAGGGACGTCGCGCGCGGGGGTGGCGAGGGCGGGCGGCTTGATGGCCGCCATGCGAACGTTCGACGCGGCTCGTCCAGCGAGGGGTAGCGGCGCAGGCTCGCCATCACCTTCCATCAGCCACTCTACTGTTGTCTCGAGGGCTCGGCAATCTTGCGCAGGGTGTCCGCGCGCGGGCTGCGCGTGCGACCGTTCAGGATGTCGCGGAGCAGATCCTTGTTGTTGTTGACCATCAGTGACACCGCCGTCGCTTTGGTACCAAGGGCCTCAAAGGCGTTCCTGGATGCGCCGTGTCAACGGCGACTGCTGTTCCGGCAGTAAGGTAGCGGCATTCTTTCATGAGGGAAATTTTACCCGCCGCGACTGCGGGGAGTCTGCCCCGCAATTCATCCCTGAAGAGAGGGTACATTTCCGCATATTCGCCCTTATGCGAATTTTCACTGACCAGATGATGGCCGTCTGCCGCCTGTTGCAAGGCCGTCGGGGTCAGCTTGCCACCGCGAGCAGCCGGGCCTTCGGAGATTCCAAGCTTCTGGCAATCTTGATGCCGGCATCTCCTCGCCGACCTTCCGCCGGGCCGAGGCACTCGCCTGGTTCGCCGCTCATTGGCCTGACGGCGTGGACAGGCCTTCGGCCGTCCCTAGGGGCTAGCAAGCACGGCCAGGCGTCCCGCGCCGACTTGCGCACGACGCCCGCTTAGGTTGCACGAAAGCTGGTGCTAACGCCACTGAACAATTGCAGCCCAAACTCGCTGTCTCGTCGCAGTGATGCATCCTGGTAACGGTTGCGATATTGGCTGTTGCGTTCGTAGCTTGGCACGCGTCGAAGCGCTGGCCTGGAGATATCAGTTCCTCTTCAAAGCGCCTTAGCACAGCCGCCCCGAAACGCTGCTTAAGAAAGTTTCAGCTTTCTGCGATACGATGCATCGGCATCTGGGTTCTCAGTCGGAGGTTTGATGCCTTCGGAAAACCTGTCCCAACCGGGGGCCGGAGATCTGCTCGCCTCAGTCTTCCATGCCACCGGTCGGAGTCCTGTACGGATCACATTTAGGCAGCTGGTGCGCGCTGGAATCGTTGCCGAGGATAGTCATGTCACTCGTGGCATCCCCTGTTGCGTGCTGACCCGCGCGCGGGAGAATGGCTGCGTCGTTTGGGGACCATATCTGCCTGGCGATGCTGAACCCTACTACATCATCGAGCGCGTTAAGTGATCGGGCTGCGTCCTGCGTCGTAGGCCCTGGTTCGTGGCTAGCAGATTGACAGGGGTCATATCGCACGCCGGCTGCGGGTAAAAAGGGCCAGACTTAACGCCTCGGTTTCGAGCCCAGTCCGCTATCTCTCGATATTCGTCGGTGTATTCCCTTGCCTCGCTATTGGCGGTCATGATGCCGCACCAAGCCACCTCATAGGCTTCGCAGACCTCCAGGAATTCCGGATCCGTGGCGTCGCGAAGCTCTGCCCTCCATGCCGGGATGCGGAGCATTAGTCGACAACGGCCACGATGGTGAAGTGTCATCGCTCTGAGCTTGAGCGTTCCTTTTGACCCGAGAATACCTGACGAGATCCGCGGTGAAAACTTGTCCAAAGAGGAAATCAGTCTTCGCACCGGCTGATCAACTTCCCGCTCGGCAGCGCGAAAACGCCCGCGTCTTCGTAATGGAGCGGTGTGCCGTCCTCGAGGGAATAGGAGACCGTAGAGAGGCCGGGCTTGTTCTGCCAGACGATAAGGGTGAAGCGGTTGCCATCCTCGTCCTGGTACACGTCGCGATACAGTTCGCGACGTGTGGTTTGCTGACGGCGGGGCGGGATGACGTGGGATTGCAGAGCAACCATGGGGACACCCCTCGCAACTCGCTGACGGCTGAACCGGGCCGCGGTTCCGGCCCGTCCGCGTTCGTGAAATCAGTGTTGGGACTGGGTCTTTGCCTCGACCAATCTCGCTTGGTCGACCATGGCTTCGAACTCCCCGAGCGCCGACATTGAGAGGATAATGGAGAGCACCGCGTTGCCCGTTGTGTGGAAACTCAGCAAGGCGTCCCCTCGCGGGTCGATGCTCAAAACCACGTCCCTCGGCTTCACGACAGAGACGAAAACCGATTCTCGGCCTGAGCGTTTCATCGCGTCTCGCTCCCGGACTCGGTTCGCATAACCGAGTCATTGCATCACTAATTAAGATGAACGGCACGAACGGGCATCAGTTCCTGAATCAAAGACTTGGCCTGAATATTGCCGGAACGATTACACCGGCGGCCCGTTGGCGAGTCGTTCGTTGCGGAGTTGCGTTGATGTGTGCGCGTAGGGTGCTCGGGGCCGGGGCCGGGCGGAAAAAGTGGCCGCCCGCTCGGCAACGCGATCTGGACGTCGCGCCGTGCGCCGGCGACTTCGCCAACCCGGCACTGATCAGACCGGCCAGCCGCTGGGGGAGTACCAGAGGAAAGTACGGGCTCTTACCCGCGTGGGCGCTTCCACCTTCTTGGGGGCCTGATCGAATTCAGGTATTGGGCGCCCGACAACTGCCATGTACTGATTAGTCCAGTTCGTAATGGCGAGTTCTACTGCGCCTCCGTCGGCGCAATGCAGTAGAATCTTATAGCCAAATTCACTCGGGTCTATGTATTCTGAATCAACGATCAAGTACCCTGTCCAATGGCGATCCTGATGAGTTGAAAATTGATATTTTGCAGATAATTTCCGGCCACTCCTGAGAGTGATCGACCCGATCCCGTTGAGCATGATGTAAATCTCCGCTGGCGACGTCAAAAAGCGCCGTGACGATCATTTCCAAAAATAAATGGATACAACTGGGATTTATCTAGCGCTATTTTAGGATGGAACACAAATCACTTATTGGGTATCGCGAAATGTTCTGACGTCTCGGCGCAATGCCAAAGATGGACAAGGCGCCGACGGTCGTCGAGCTCACGGAAGCTCTGCGCAACAGTGCGCTTTGATATCCCTGCGCCCGTTCACCTCACCTCGTTCATGACGGCAGAGGGCAACCCTGAATGCACCTTGTTCGACAGGCGCGAGCCCAAAGGCATCACCTTGGGTTGCCGCTCCGGGGTTCCCACCGGCAATGAGGAGACGCTCTGTTAAGGGTAGAGGAGTGCCATCCTGAACCGGCGCCGGGAACGTCCGCTTCGGGGCGGTAGCCCAATGTCCGCTGTTGGCGCGACGCCGCCCTGAACCTTCCCACAAGCCGTAGGCGGCGAGAGCGGAATCGCGGCCTTTTTTGACCGCCCGGTCAGCTGGAAGCAGAAGCCGGCGCTAACGGCATTGACGTGTCTCTCTCCTCAGATGAGTGAGCCAATGACCTTGGCTTCGCCGTTCTCGCGCGTGGACGCCCAATTACCGACGACATAGTCCGCGCCAAGAATCTCGACGATATCCGGGGTCAACCCGCCGACGTTGAGAGTGGAACTGAGCTGAACCTTCGCGCGACCGCTGCGGCGGGAAATCAGCTCGAACGCCTTGCTGGTGTCGCGGGAGATGATGTCGAACGCGCTGAAGCCTGGCCCGTAGATCTCCGACACCGCTCGCGCTTGCAGATGCGGGTAGGAGCGGAAATCCGCCCAGGGCGCACGCGAGACGGCGTCGTCGAACTCAATCTCCAGCGACATCAGCGTCTCGTCGCGCAGGAAGGCCCTGCCACGCGCGCCGCGTTCGTCGTCTGCCAGCTCGATATGGGCAAACTTCTTCGGGTAACCCCATTTCTCGCGCCCCGAGGCGACGGTCTCTTGATCGTCTTCGTACTCGAACAGATAGGTCGAACCGACAGCGTCGCCGAAGCGGACCGGAAACTGGACTGCGGCGTCGTAGAACGAGAAGTGCGACTGGTTGCTGAAGTCCGCGATCGAGATCACGAAGCGATCATCGGCGAGCTCGAAGGGCGTCGGCTCCAGGATCTTCGCCATCTGCTCGGCGCGGCCGCGGACATAGATCGAGAGGCTCCGCAGCCCCTTGCAGGTTGGTGTATAGTCGCTCGGATAGTAGCCGAGATATTTGAAGAAGCTCAGCGGGTCGTAATTGGCCTTCATGGGATGTCCTCCTTGCTGGCCACGCAGCCTGCGCATGGCCACGATCGTTTCGTTCTCGCGTCAGGTCGTGATCACCTGTCCGCCGTTGACGTCCAGATTGCTGCCCGTGATGAAGGAGGCGTCGTCCGAGGCTAGGAAAGCGATCGCGCCCGCAACCTCTTCTTCGCGGCCATGCCGCCGCAGCGGGATCGGCTTTCGGATCTGCTCACGCTCCTCGGGGCTGCGGACGCGTTCCCAAATCGCCTTGACCTTTGCGGACAGGATGATGCCGGGGCATACGCAGTTGCAGGTGATACCGGCTGGGCCGAATTCCATCGCCATCGCGAGCGTCAGCGCATGGACAGCGCCTTTCGCCGCCACATAGGCCGGTCCGTCGATGTAGCTGCCGTAGCGGCCAGCCTTCGAGCCGACATTGACGATGCGGCCGTAGCCTGCCTCGATCATGCGCGGCGCGAATTGGCGGGTGACGCGGGCCACGCTCATGACATTGGCGTTGAGCGTCGCCGCGAGGACGGCATCGGTCTCGCCGAGCAGTGACGTGCTGGCGCTGCGGGCGCCGCCGGCGTTGTTGACGAGGACCTGAAGCGGCCGACCATCTGCGGCCGCCAGGGCCGCGGCGGCGCTTTCGACTGCGGCCGCGTCGGTCACGTCGACCAGCGCCCAATCGACCTGTGCCGCAAGGTCCGGCTCTGCCGTGAGCTGACGCATTCGGGCCTCGTCGATGTCCCAGACCACGACCCTCGCCCCTTCGGCCACGAACCGACGAACGATCGCCGAGCCGATCGCGCCGGCACCCGCTGTCACCAGCGCGAGCTTTCCGGCGAAACGTCGTCCCACGAGGTCGGTGCTCATCGCCATTCCATGTTCCGTTCGACTAGTGCGCGCCCAGCGTCGAGGACGAGCCGGATGTCCCGTCCCGCCGAAACACGAAGATCGCAACGGTGACGACGAGGACCACTGCGAGCATCAGGCAGGTGATGGCGGCGAGTGCCGGTGAGACCGCCATCAGCATCTCGGTCCAGAGCTGCTTCGGCAGGGTCGCGCTCAGACCGCCGCTCAGGAACATCGAGACCGTGAGCTCCTCGAACGAGGTCACGAAGGCGATCAGGAGCCCCGCCAGGATGCCCGGCCGGATCAGCGGGATGGTCACGTGCCGCAGTCTTTGCCAGGTGCTGGCGCCGAGGGTGTCGGCCGCCTGGTCAAGCCGGTGATCATAGGCAGCGAAGACCGCCATCAGAGTGACCACGACATAGGGTAGGCACAGCACGGTGTGGCCGAGCACCAGGCCCAAGGTCGTGCCGACCAGGCCGACCTTCGCGAAGGCGAAGAACAGCGCCACGGCGATCAGGATGTGAGGCACGATCATCGGTGCGAGGATCAGCGCAAGGATCGCGGCACGGGCACGCAGGCGGGCGCCGGAAAGCGCCATGGCTGCCGGAAGACCGATCGCGACGCTGAGAACGGCGCTGGATGCCGCCACCACGAAGGAGCGCAGCGCCGGGCCGGTCCATTGCTCAGACGTCAGGACGAGCTGATACCACCTGAGCGACCAGTTGCGCGGGGGCCAGTCGATGAAGTTGGAGCCGGTGAAAGAGATCGGAATGATCAGAAGGATTGGCGCGAGCAGGAAGAGCAGCACCAGCCCGGCGAGAATGCGGCTCAGCGGCGAGAGCGAGCCAGCGCGGCCGATCCGGCGCGGCCACAAGGCTGCGAAGAGGCGCTCGATACCATCGGAGGCCGTGCCCAGCGCGTTGACGACGGTCCGGCCGAGGCGGCCCGTCAGGTTCCGCAAGGGTGATGGGCTCAGGCCGGCCTGCTGGCCGGTCAGGGACGATGCGCCGAACAGAACATGGAACAGGCCGTAGACGAGCAGGGTCGTGACCAGAAGCAACAGCGAGATCGCGCCCGCGAAGCCCCAGTTCAGGACCTGATCCACCTGGTCGATGATCACCTGGGCGATCATGACCTCACGGCCTGAGCCCAGCAGTGCCGGCGTTATGAATGTGCCGAGGCTGGAGATGAAGATCAGGAGCAGCGCAGCGGCGACGCCAGGCATCGAAAGCGGGAAATAGATCCGCCAGAAGCCCTGCGCGGTTCCCGCGCCGAGCGTCGCAGCCACGACCGGCAACCGGCCATCGATGGAACGCATCACCGAGACCATGACCAGCACGGCGATCGGGACATAGGCGTTGGTCATTCCCACCATCACGCCAGCCGGATTGTAGAGGAAGCGGACGGGCCCATCGACGATGCCGGCATCAACGAGCATCGTGTTGACCGGGCCGCGGCGGCCGAGCAGCACCATCCAGGCGAAAGTCCGGACCAGCACGCCGGCCCAGTAGGGAACGAGAATCGCGAGCGTCAGCACCCGGGTGGTCGAGGCGCCAGCTCGTGCCAGCAAATAGGCCAATGGATAGGCGAGCAGCACGGAGAGAACCGCTGTCCAGCTCGCAATCCGAAGAGTCGTGAGCAGTGTGTCGGCATAGGAAGCGGTCTGGAACAATCGAGCGTAATGGGCCGAGGACCAGGCGCCATCCGTACCGACGAAGCTCTGGCGCAGGATGAGCGTCACCGGTAGCACAAACAGGAAACCCAGCAGCAAGCCCGCCGGCAGCAGTGGGACATAGTTGCGCCAGGGCGATCGCGCCGAGAGCGTCATAATGATCTCGCAGGCGCTTCTTCGTCGCGGACAGCCACGGCGTCGTTTGCCTCGAACCCGAGCCTGACAGAGCCTCCCGGCGAGAGAAGCAGACCGTCGACCGAGCTCGGCATGGCAGCGACCAGTGGCGTGCCGTCAGACATCGCCGCGTAGACGCGGGTCATCGCGCCCGTGAGGATGATGTCCTGGATATCCGCATCGAGCACGTTCGTCGCGGTCTCGCCGGGCCGCAGAAGGCGTAGCCGCTCCGGCCGAACGACGATATGCGCGGCGCCGACAGGAAGCGGGGCAGGCTCACGGCATTCGATCCGCTGGCCGCGCTGCAGCACCGAGCCGTCGGCTTCGCGAATAATCGGCAGGAGATTGGAGTCGCCGATGAATTCGGCGGCGAACAGTGACCGCGGCGTGAAATAGAGATCGGCAGGGCTCCCGATCTGGACGATCGCGCCGCCGTTCAACAGGCAGATGCGATCACTCATCACGAGCGCTTCCTCCTGATCGTGCGTGACGAAGATGACGCTGGCGCGGAACTCGCGGGCCAGGCGCCGGATCTCGATCTGCATCCGGTCGCGCAACTTCTTGTCGAGCGCACCAAGCGGCTCGTCCATCAGGATGATCGATGGGCGATAGACGAAGCAGCGCGCCAGGGCGACACGCTGTTGCTGGCCACCGGACAGCTGTCCCGGCAGCCTGTCCGCGAGATGCTGGAGTTGCACGATATCGAGCACCGCTCCGACCGACTGCTTGATCTCCGGCTCGGGCCGCCGGCGCATACGCAACGGGAACGCCACGTTCTCGAAGACGGTGAGGTGCGGGAACAGGGCATAGTTCTGGAAGACCAGCCCGAGGTCACGCTCCTTGGCCGGGAGCCATGTGGCGTCGCGTCCGTCAATGATGATCTTGCCTGAATCCGGCGAGGTCAGGCCCGCGATCAGCGAGAGCAGCGTCGTCTTTCCCGAGCCGGAAGGACCGAGGAGGGTGAGAAACTCCCCCTCGGGCATCTCCAGATCGGCCTCGGCGAGCGCGCGAAAGGCACCATAGCTCTTCGACAGCGAGCTGAGCTGCAGCTTCGATCGGCTGCTCGTCACGTCGTTCGACCTTTCGGCTCTGGCTGAGCTCAGTTGGCGAGCCAGGTGTTGAAGCGCTCGATGGCCACGTCCTTGTTCTTTGCCCAGAAGGCATTGTCGATCAGGCGCGAGCTCTTCACATAATCCGGATAGGTGCTGAGCAGCGTCGCGCGCTTGGCGTCGATGTGCTCATAGGCCTTCGGATTGGTCGGGCCGTAGGTCATGTATTTCGAGATGATGGCCTGCTGCTCGGGTTGCATCGAGAAGGCGACGAACTCGCGCACCGCGGCGGCCTTCGGCGTGCCCTTGAGGATGCACCAGCCCTCGACGCCGGCGATGTTCTGGTTCCAGACGAGCTTCGCCGGGGTGCCAGCGTCGAGCACGCGCTGAGCCGCGCCGTTCCAGGCGGCGATCATGTCCACCTCACCCGACTGAAGGAGTTGCGTCGACTGCGCGCCCGACTTCCACCACACGTCGACCGACGAGCGGATCTTGTCGAGACTCTTGAAGGCGCGGTCGAAATCGCAGGGATAGACCTGCTCGGTCGGCACGCCGTCGGCCATCAGCGCCTCCTCGATGGTGTCGAAGGGGTTGGCGCGGAGCGAACGCTTGCCTGGGAAGTTCTTGACGTCCCAGAAGTCCTTCCATGAGGTCGGCGGATTTTTCACCGTATCGGTGCGGTATGCGATCAGCGTCGAGTAGACGTCGACGCCGGCGAAATGCGGCGTCCTGTAGCCGGTAGGCAGATTGTCCCAGGCCGAGCCTTCGATCTTGAGCGGTTCGATCAGATCCTGGGCCAGAAGCTGGTCATGCGCAGCAAGGCTGAGAAGCGCGGCATCCCACGTATAGGTCTTGGCCTCGACCATCGCCTTGATCTGCGAGGTGGGCTCATGAGCGGATGCCGCCGCCACGACCTTAATGCCGGTCTTCTTCTCGAACGGCGCGTAGAAGGCGTCCCGGAACGCCTCGACATAGGCGCCTCCCGGGTCGCGCACCGTAATAACCTGATCGGCCGCTTCGGCTCGCCGCCAGATTGCGGGCGTGACGAGAGCGCCGGCCGCGACGCCCGATGTTACCAGAAACCGACGACGATCCATTGTGATCCCCTCTCTTCGTGATGTCGCCAGATCGCCGCACGCTCTTTGCGGCGTGCAAACACGACCTGTCCCCTTCTCAGGCGTTGGGTCGACCGACACGCAGAGCTCACTTTCTCACGTGATGCTCCGGCGGCGTTCGCCCGGGGCCGTTACGCTGCCGGCTTCAACCGATCTTCATGGATCGTGCCGTAGTCGAGCATGAACTCCGCGATGATGAACTCCGCTCCAATGACGGTCCGAACATCGAGCTCGTAGATCGGGTCCATGATGCTGGAGCCGCCGAGCGAGACGGTCGCGCGACCACCGACCTTGTGGAGGAGCTTGGAGTCCTTGAGGTCGTTGCGGATGATCTGATCGACGTCGAGACCCTGACCATCGGCGCGCGGGATGCGCTTGGTCTGGATGCGCGGATGCAGCATCGGCTTTTCGAAGGTTTGCGTATCGTCCGGCTGGAAGCGCGCATCGATCAGCGACCGGCCCAGCCGCGAGACCGTCCCGCGAATGGCCCCGCTCGGGTCCTCCTCGAACGTGACGTCGCCGATCTTCTTGGGGTAGCCCCAGACTTCACGGCCGCCGGCCATCGAGTCGTCCGTCGTGACATATTCGTAGAGGACATGCCCGCCTCGCAGGTCCTTGTACCGAGCCGGGACCACCACGCCGCCTTCGAGATAGTTGCGCGGTCCCATCTCGGGGCTCGCGACGTCATAGACTTCGGGGCAGTGCATCACGAAGATCTCGATCGTCGTGCCATCGGGCTCCAAACCCTGCGGCAGCGCCTTCCCGATGCCGGCCTCCGACGCCTCGCAATACACGCTCAATTTGCGGAACGCCTTGTAGAAGCGCGGGATCGGCTTGAATAAGGGCGACCGATCGGGAACGGTGAAGGAGCGCTTGGTCGTGAACGTCATGATCGTAGCCGTGAAAAAATGACATTGGATTTTCATAGATATGATGCAATGAGATTGTGATGGTCAAGCCGAAAAATTCTGCTCAGCCGGCCTTCGGGCCTAATGAAGGTATTGAAAGCGATACGCCGCTGGGCAATGGCCAGGCGGTGATCGATGCGATCTGCCTGGAGATTCGCCGGTTGCGTCGCTCGCGGCGAATGAGTCTGGCTGAACTCGCCGCCAAGATCGATCGATCTGTCGGCTTCGTCAGCCAGATTGAGAGGGGACTGTCTAAGCCATCGCTGAAGGACCTTTACGCGATTAGCGTGAGCCTGGGTGTCGAAATCGGCTGGTTTCTTGGGGCATCCGACAGCGCCCCGTCCGACGAGCGCGGGCTCGTCGTCAGGGCGAGCCAAAGGCGACGCTACGAACAGGGTGGCATTCTGACCGAGGCGCTGTCGCCGGTTGTCGGCGAGGGGCTGGAACTCATGCTGTCGGTGGTCGAGCCCGGCGCGTCGTTCGAGGAGCGTCGCGCGGCGCATCGCGGTCGGGAGGCTGGGCTGGTCCTGAAAGGACAGCTCGACATGCATATCGACGGTCATGTTTTTAAACTGGCCGAAGGCGACAGCTACTCCTACTTGACGACGACACCACATTGGTCCCGCAACAACAGCGATGAGCCTGCCGTCCTGGTTTGGGTAGTGGCGACCGAGAAGTGAAGTTGGGATATTTCCGGAGGTCACCCGAAACCGGAGTAGGTCGGGAATGGACGTTCCTCCTATCGTTGGGGATGTCCGTTTTCTGGCGGAGCACCAACGTCCCCAACTGGCGCATCTGGCTCCATAAATGACCGGCGCTCACAGCCAGTTGTTGGCAGCCGGAGCGTCCGGGTTCTTGCAAACCTATCGGCGGCCGATTCCAGCTCCGCGCTCGCCTAGATCGGCATCCTGAACGTAAATCGCGTTACATTGGCCGTTGACGTTACATCCAGGGTTCCACCGTGCGCCTTGGCGATCTCCGAGCAGATGTAGAGACCCAGGCCGAGGCCCTGCTGGTTAGGCTTGGAGGACGCCCTGACGAAGGGTTTGAACAGTTCGGCCATGACCGCCTGTGGGATTTGTTCGCCGGCATTCTCGACGGAAACCTCGAACAAGACCGCGGTCCGCTCGGCATGTACGAGCACGGGGCGATCCTTGGCGCCGTGGGTCAACGCGTTGGCAACCAGGTTCGAGACCATTTGTGCGATGCGGGCACTGTCGCATTTGACGTCGCTGTCGATGTCCAGATGACTGATGATCTCCCGATCGGGCATCGAGGTTCGAAGCTCCGTAACGACGGCTTCGATCTTCTGCTTGAGATCGCCATCGATCCGACGCTCGATGTTCAACCCACCTCCCAGACGCCCGCGGGCGAAGTCGAGTACGTCGTCGATGAGCCCCGACATCCGGGTGACGCTGGCCCTCATCATCCCGGTAAGGGATCGGATCCTCGCTACATCCTCGCTTCGATCGATCATGCGCAGCCCGGCCTCGATGGAGGCCAGCGGATTACGCAGATCGTGCCCCAATACGGCAATGAACTGCTCGCGGGTCTCGCCCGACAGGATTTCGCTGGCGAGGCTGGCTTGGCTAGTAGCCAGCTTCTGATGTGCGTCGAGATGGAAGGAGATCAGTTCGGCGAACAGCTTGAAGGTGCCGATGGTGGCCGTGTTGTTCAGCTTACGCGGCTCCGGGTCGATCGCGCACAGGGTGCCGAAGAACCTCCCGTCCGACAGAATTATCGGCATAGAGATGTAGCTCTGCAGGCCGTACAGCGCAGGGGTATGGTGGTTGCAGTAGACAGGGTCCTGGGCGACGTCATCGATAACGACCAGTTCGCGATGGTCACGGATCTCGTTGCAGATCGTCGTCTCGATCTTGAGCTCGCCGCCGGGTTGCAGTCCGAAGGCGATCTCGTCCCGCACGCCGCACGCCACCCAGCGATCGTCCGTCACCCGCGCGATGGCGGCAAACCCCATCCCGGTCGTGCGACAGACGACCTCCAGAATGGTCGGGACGGAAGCGATGTTGGCGATCGCCTCTAGGTCTTCCTGAAAGTCATGCAAACGGGCGGCCCAGAGCAACAAGAGCTTGTGGGTAGCATGGCACCATCTGCACGACCATGTGCTTCTCAAGCAATCCGGCGCTGATGCGGTACCGGAGGAGGCATGTCATCCCGCTGACGCCGTGCGATGTCGGAGAGGATTCGGCGATGGGTTCGCACGATATGCTCGTCGCACCAACATCGTCGACCTCCCTCTGCTGGCAAGGTCTGGCTCGTGGCAGGAAGCTCCGCAACGGGCTGCCTGCCCCAACTCATGCCGGGAATGTCTGCATTTGGGAAAGGTGCCAACTCCCGCTCCTGGCGCGTCCTGTGAGGCGAGCGGTGTGTTGCGCAAGCTTTGATAGGGTGGTCCCGGATGCGGCATCCCAAGAGGGGGATCTGCCATGGATATCCAAGCGCAGAACCAACTGCCTCATCAGGCGTGGAACCTCGGGCGCATCATCGGACCGAAACCACCTCTGAAGCCGAAGCATATCTGGGCAATACGCACCCGTTTACAGCACGACGGGCGTGTTCGTGATCTCGCCATGTTCAATCTCGCGATCGACAGCAAGCTTCGGGGATGCGACCTGGTTCGCCTCCGTGTTGGCGATGTCGTCCTCGGAGGCACGGTTCGCTTACGAACGGCGATCGTTCAACAGAAGACCGGACGGCCGGTCCCATTCGAGCTAACCGACTCCACCCGCGAGGCACTCACGGCGTGGCTCAGAAGGAGAGGCCCTCGTGAAGAGAGTTGGCTCTTCCCGAGCCGCAGCCGGCCGGGCGATCACATCACAACGCGCCAGTACGGCCGCCTCCTCGACACCTGGGTGGCTTTGATTGGATTGGATCCAGCACTCTATGGAACTCACAGCCTCCGCCGAACGAAGGTCGCGTTGATCTATAAGCGCACCGGCAATCTGCGCGCCTGTCAGCTCCTTCTCGGCCATACAAAGCTGGAAAGCACCGTACGCTACCTAGGCATCGAGGTTGACGATGCGCTTCTCCTTTCGGAGCAAACGGACCTATGACACTTTGGCACGGCGGGTACCCGCCGTGCCATTTTCACCATTCGGCTAATGGCGCCATTGGGTGGAGAACGGAAGTTGGGCCCGTCCTCCCAGATGGGCCGGACCGCGCCATCAGCGGACTCTGGCCTGGCGCCCGAAAGCGGACGCTAGATGAGGCGACTAAAAGGCACACAGACGGCCGTGAATTCTGATCCGGATCGGGCACACCGCCGTTCTGCCCTTGATCAGGGGCAGACGTCCCAGAAGCCCTGGGTCCTTTGCGGGTTCGTATAGAACCAGCAGTAGCCCGGCGCAGGGGCTTGTGAGTTGGCATAGGCGTTCGCGGCAGCAGCGGTGACGAACCCGATCGCGGCTCCGGAGGCGATAGCCATGCCAGGGTGCCACCAATACGCCGCTGGACGGACCCACGGCCCAACAGGGCGATAGCCTGGCCGGGCATACACGCCGCGGCCGGCGACGACGTTGCCTCTCGGCCCTCGCGCCACATAGCCTCGACCGGCAACCGCGCCGCCATAAGGCCCTCGGGCAACAAATCCCCTGCCGGCGACGGCACCGCCACGCGGGCCGCGGGCGACGAAGCCTCTGCCGGCCATCCCGCCGCGAGGACCTCGGGAAGCGAAACCACGGCCGGCGTATCCACCTCCGCCCCTCCGGAACTGAACCTGCTCAACCAAGTCTGACTTTACGAGCCTAAGTTGGGTCACCGGAAGCGCCGCGGCCGACACCGGGCCGGATGCGAACAGGGCGAGCCCAAATGCGGCGGTCAGGATACGAAGCGATCTCATCCAGCCAACTCCCAGTCGGATTGCGGCCCGCCGCCAAAGCCAGCTCCGGAACAAAAGGCGGCTCAATTCGTGACTGAACCGCCTTGCGTTCGGCCGGTTCCCCATGCCTTCTATGACCGAGCTGCCTATTCGAAAGTCTTCGTCAGACGGAGAACTGCCATGATGAAGGAGAGGCGGGCCAACGCAGTCCTGGCTTTCGCGAGCCAGGAAGGACGCTGAAATGTCCGGTCTCGACGTCTTCGCCTGGATCGTCCTCATCGTTCTCGTAGCCAGCACAGCCTTCGTCGTCGTCTTCATGGCCATGTGGCCGGGGATGGTGGCGAAGCGCCGCAATCATCCCTGGGCGGAGGCCGTTACCATCGGCGGATGGGTCACGCTGTTCCTGGGTTTCGTACTCTGGCCGATCGTCCTGATCTGGGCCTATGTTGACGTGCCAGCCCGGCGCTCCCGGGAGACCGTCCCGTGATCGTCGTTCTCCTCAACAGCTACCTTCTCCTGCTCTTCATTCTCGTGAAGATGCGGATCGTGCCCTTCAATCTGTTCTGGAAGGTCTCGCCCGTCCTCGTCCTGCTGCTCCTGCTGCTTGGCCTGTTCATCCCGATGAACTGGGGCGCGCCGCAGGGATCTGCCCTTGTCGCACGGCATTCGGTCGCGATCGTGCCCGACGTCGCCGGCGAGGTCGTCGACGTGCCCGTTCAGCCCAATGTCCCGATCAAGGCGGGCGACGTGCTCTTCCGTGTGGATCCCGTGCCGTTCCAGGCCCAGGTCGACGCCATCTCAGCTCAGCTCAAACTCCAGGAGACGCGGCTCGCCGAGATGACCCAGCTTCAGACCCATGGGACCGGACGTGCCTTCGATATCGAACAACGCCAGGCCGAGGTCGATCAGCTGCGCGCGCAACTCGTCGGGGCGCAGTGGAACCTGGACAAAACAACCGTTCGCGCCCCCGCCGACGGCTACGTCACCAATCTCGCGCTTCGGAAGGGCGCGCGGGTGACGAACCTGCCGCTATCCCCGGTGATGGCCTTCATCGACACCTCGGACACCATCGTCGGTGTCGAGGTCAACCAGATCGATGCCCGCTACGTGGTGCCTGGCCAACCGGTCGAGGCGACTTTCAAGTTCGCGCCGGGCCGGGTGTTCGGTGGCAAAGTCGAGAGCGTCCTCCAGGCAGTGTCGTCCGGACAGGTCCAGACTTCGGGGCAGGCCGTCACGCCGCGGGCCGTTCAAGCCGCGCCGTTCGTCGTGCGGATCCGCCTCGAGGACGCCGAGTTCGCCCGGGAACTCCCCGCTGGAAGTGCGGGCGATGCCGCGATCTTCACAGAACGCGTTAAGGCGGCACATGTCATCCGCAAGGTGCTGCTGCGGCAGATCGCGATCACGAACTACGTCAATCCGTTCTGAACCAGGAACAGCCGGATATTACGGGGCGATTGACCTCTCGATCTCGGATCTCAGGTTACGGCGCGAGGGCGTGCGTCGCTCCTTCGCCCGCCATCTTTCGAGAACGATCTCTACGCAGAGTGGAACCTATCCGAGCCTTGGCCTGGTTCCGAGTTTCCGCATCAGCGAATTGAAATCACCCTCTCGATCCACGGTCGCCGGGGAGTGGACACGCACGCCGAGGCACCGCGCATCCCTCGGCGAGTAGCCGTACTGATGGCGGAACGCGCGCCCGAATTCGTCGGGCGACGAGAACCCGAACTCGTAAGCGATCTCGGAGATCTTTTTCGCCGCTCCGAGGTCGACAAGGCTCGCATGCGCAGCGGCCAGACGCTGCATCCTGATTTCCCGGGCGACGCCGCCGTCTTGCTCGAACAGCCGGTAAAGCTGGGTCCGGGAAATACCGAGCGCTCTCCCGACCTCGTCAGGGGAAAGCTCGGCAGAATGCATGCGCGAGCGGATATAGCGCTTGGCGCGCTCCCGCATCGTCAGCGCGAGCTGCGCTTTCGCGGCTTCGACTGAATCCCGAGTGGGCGCAAGACAGCTCGTAATCATACCCTCGCAGGCTTGAGCGATTTGACGGAAGGCACGATCGTCGAGCGTTGGCAGCCTTGCTTCCAAGAGCAGAAGGTAGTCGGCAAGCAAGCTGAACAGGCCGCCGGACGCAGACGTTCCATTCAGCCCATCGATCGTCCCGGCAAGGTGGGAGTAGGCATCCCTCGGCACGTACAGAATGAGCAGCTCGACCCGAGAGCAGTGACCTGAAAATGGTCGGGTCAGGGATCGGACGCTGAGCTCGCCCGGTCGGCTGTTCATGATGAAGTCGCCGGTCCGGCTTACCGCCGATCCTTGCTTGTTCAGCGTCAGCATCCAGTGATCGACGCCGTTCTTCCGCAGTTCCCGGGGCCGGACCTCGTAGTCCATTGCATCGAACTGCTCGGATGACAGAACAAGATTGCCGAGGTTGAAGGCTCTCAGACTGGCGTCGTAGCCCGTCCCGGAAGGGACATGCGCCGGGCGGGCAACGTCGGTGATCGAAGCGATGGCCGAACGCCACAGGTCGAACTGCTGGGAAGGCGGAAGCTCGCGGGTCGAGAAGACGAGGTCGGCGTCGCGCGCATGGCCCCCTTGGGCCGAGCCTGAAGCCTCGGTTCTCGACATGAATTTCCCTTCCGCGTGCCTCGGCTGACGAAGTGGGACGAATTGGCGTGTTTTGGGATGCTTCCACGATACCCTTGGCCGCGCAAGGTTTCTAGGATGCCGTCAGCGGGGTTCATGCTGATACGGACGAATGGCCTACCCAACGGATCGGATGCCATGAACTCAGGTCCCCTAGGCTTCAGCCTGAAGCGGTCGCGCGCGTTCGCAAGCTTCAAGTCGATCACGCTGGGCCTGGCTCTGGCGCTTGCAGGGACGTCTCCAGCCGCGAATGCGACGGAAGGCGGCGCGAGCCTCTATCTCCCCGGCTTCCATGGTCCGCTGGCCGGCTACCTTCCGCCGCCGGGCTTCTATTTCGAGACCGACCTCTACAGCTATTCCGGGCGGACCTCAGCCCGTATCCGCACGCAGATCGGCGGTGCCGTCCTCGGAAACGTCCGCGTCGAGGCCAGAGCGGGCTTCCTGACACCGACCTGGGTCCTGCCGGTCGACATACTCGGCGGCAACCTCGCCATCGGCGCCTCGCTACCGGTCGGCGTGCCACGCGTCAGCGCCGGAGTTGTCGTGTCATCGCCCCGCCTGGGGCGCACGATCGGCATCAGCGAGCGGGACGCGACCTTCAACATCGGTGACCCGATCCTGTCCGCGGTGCTGGGATGGCATTCAGGCAAGTTTCACTGGACGACGGCCGCTGCCGTCAGCATTCCCGCCGGGGCCTACCAGGACGGCGAACTCTCCAATCTCGCGTTCAATCGCTGGATCGGCGACCTTTCGGCCTCGCTGACCTATCTCGATCCTGCCATCGGCCTCGATATCTCGACGACCGTCGGCTTCGAGATCAACGGCACGAACAAGGCGACCGACTACAAGAGCGGCAATGCCTTCCACGCGGATCTCGCGGTGACGAAGAACCTGACCAAGGAGTGGTCGGTTGGCCTGCTCGTCGGTCACTACCAGCAGATCAGCGACGACAGCGGTGGCGGCGTTCTCGTTGGATCGCATAAGGGGCGCGTTACGGCAGTCGGCGGCAGTATCGGCTATAATTTCGAGGTTGGCGGTGTCCCGATCGCGGCTCGCTTGAAGGTCATGCGCGAGGTCGAGGTGGCCAACCGTGCCCAAGGGACGATGGGGCTATTGAGCATTGCCTTTCCTCTCTGGACGCCACCCAAGACCGGGAAGTCCGGTTCGATCTAGCGATTGCCAGCATGGCGGAGGTTTGAGATGCGCAGGTTGATCATCGCAGCATTGCTCGTCCTGTCGACGGCAGCATCCGCACAGGCTCCTCGCCCGACCGACGAGGACATCAGCGATGCCTACGTCTACCTCCTCGGGCGGCTTCTCGTCGCCCGTCAGCAACAGCTCGACTTCAAGGAAGGATTCAAGTGGAACGAGATCATCCATCGCAAGCCCGGTGCGGTGGACTGGCCCAATCCAAACCTCGACGTGGCCTACTCCGAGGCGTGGGTCGCTGCTGACGAAAGCAGCTGCACTATCGTCACCGTTCCCAAGGTCGAGGGCCGCTACTACACGGTCCATTTCCTGAACGGCTGGGGCGAGACCGTCGCCAACATCAACGAGCGGCTGTTTCCCAAGCGGCCCTTCGGTGAGTTCGCGGCCTGCTATCGTGATTCCAAGGTCGACCTTCCCCCGGGAGTGACCCGGATCAATCTCCCGGTGAAGTCCTCGCGCGTGCTCGCCCGTGTCGAGCTCGGCTCTGACCCGGATGCGGCGATAGCCTTGCAGCACCAGTTCAAGCTTCGCGCGACCGGCACGCCCACTCCCCCTGAGATCCCCAAGACGATCATGTTCGAACCCGAAGCTCTGCCCGGGGCGGAGGCTTTCGACAGTGCCAATGCCGCGCTCGATAGCGAGGCGGATCTCAGCGTCGGGTTGGAAAACCTCCAGGCGAAGGCGCGTTCGATAGCCGCGGCGATCAGTGATCCGGCCGAACGTCAGCGCGTCGATCAGGTGATCCGCACCAAGGCCTTCGCGACGATCGCCAAGGCTGGCGAGATACTCGGCCACGGCACAGCCCAGAATGGCTGGGCCCGCCCCGGAGTCGTCGGAGAATACGGCCTCGACTACGTCGCTCGCTCATTGATCAACAACGCCGGCATCTGGGCCAACATCAAGCCCGAGGTGTTGTATTATCGGGGCAGCAGGGACCAGGCCGGCAACGAGCTCAACGGCGACAACGTTTACTCGCTGACCTTCCCGAAGGACCAGTTACCCGCCCAGTACGCAACGTTCTTCTGGTCGGTCATCGCGGTCGACAGCCATCGCTTCCGCGTGCTGCCCAACCCCCTGAACCGTTTCCTGATCAACAATCAGTCGAAGCTCGAATACGGCCCGGATGGCTCCCTGACGCTGTACTTCGCCGATCAGAAGCCCGCGGATGCTCCCGACGGGAACTGGCTGCCGACGCCGAAGGGGAGCAAGTATCGTCTTACCTTCCGCTTCTATCGGCCGACCGAGGGCGTCGCGAACGGAACCTACTTCCCGCCGACTGTGATCAAGCGTTAGCCAGGACATCGGTGGAGACCATGAACATCCGTCGTCTCTTCACCGCAATCCTCTTCGCCATGGCGACCTCGACGGTCGCGAGCGTTGCCCAGGACGATCCGCTTCCCTCGTGGAACGACACCGCGACCAAGAGCGGGATCATCGCCTTCGTCCAGAAGGTGACGCGTTCTGGAACCGCTGATTTCGTGCCGATAGAACAGCGCATCGCCGTCTTCGATATGGACGGCACCCTGGCGCCCGAGAAGCCCTATCCCGCTGCGCTCGTGCCGGTCCTGGAAGACATCAAGGCGGCGGTCGAGAAGAACCCGCAGCTGGGCCAGAAGCCAGCGGTCGCGGCTCTTCTCAAGGGCGACCATGCTGCCCTGTCCGCTCTGGGAGAAGCCGGGATCACCGACCTGATCGCGGCAACCACCGACGGCAAGACCACCGAGGAGATCGTCCGTAATGTTCGGGCGTCGCTCGCCTCGACCCGGATCGAAAAGCTGGGGGTGCCCTATCTCCGCTCGGCCTATCGACCCATGCGCGAGCTGCTGAGCTATCTCGAAGCCAACGGCTTCTCGGTGTGGATCTGTAGCGGCAGTCCGCTGCTGATTACCCGCGAGGTCGCGACCGAGATGTTCGGCATCCCGCGCGAGCGAGTCATGGGAAGCAGCGCGCGTACCGTGCTTGAGGAACGCGGCGGCAAGACCGTCCTCGTCTTCAAGGATGCCATCGAGCACTACAACGATGGCGACGGCAAACCCATGACGATCAATCGGGCGGTCGGAGTCCGGCCGATCTTCGTCGGCGGGAACGAAGGCGGAAAGGGCGACATCGCGATGATGCGCTGGTCCAGGGATCGTCTGGGGCCGAGCTTCCAGATCCTGATCAACCACGACGATGGCGAACGAGAGTTCGCCTATGCCGAACCGGATGGCTACTCGCTGGCGGCGGCGGCGAAGTACGGCTTCCAGGTCGTCAGCATCAAGAACGACTGGAAGGTGATCGTTGCGCCTTGATGGGCGCTCCGACTGAGCACCCAGCCGAACCATAGGAGGTCTCTATGCGAAAGTTTTTGATCGCATGCGCTTTATCGGTTAGCGCGATCGGCCTCGCGGCCGCCCAGTCGGGGCCTTCGTCACCGCCGCCCTATGCCGCGAGAGCCTTCATCCCCGCGCACGGCGATCTGCCGCGCTCTGCAGGCGTCCCGGCTCAGCTCGCCAACGAGGACTATGTCCGGGCGCTGGCGCGTGTCGTCTATTACTGGGGCTATCCCGCCGTCGACGGCTTCGGCCGCACGAACATGTGGGAGATCATGAAGGCCGGGCCCGGAGCCATGCTGGGCCTCTTGCCCGGTGCGCCGAAGAATACGACCGGGTGTCTGGGCGATTACATGTCACCGACGCAGCGCTGGGTGGTGACCCCCAACAACGATACGATCTACGGCGCCGGCTTCGCCGATCTCGGTGGCGAGCCTGCTGTCGTTCAAACCCCGTTGGACGTACCAGCGGGCCATTACTGGACGATCCAGATCGTCGACGTGTTCACGAACGTCATTCACCAGCTCGGCTCGGCCTCCGCCACGCCGGGTGGCAAGTTCTTGCTCGTCGGGCCCGACTGGAAGGGCGAGAAGCCGGACGGCTTCATCGACATCCTGCGCATGCCGACCAACATCGCCGGCGTCCTGCCGCGAAGCTTTGCAGTCAGCACGCCCGAGGGCAAGGCTCGCGCGCTGGCGGTTCTCGATCAGATCGGGATGTATCCGCTGAGCAAGAACCAGGCTGGTCGACAGAAGAAGGATTGCGAGGCCTATGCTCGAAACGCGGTCTACCCGCCCGGCGTCACCCCAGAGATGATCGCTGCCGATCCCGACGCCAGCCGGCCGCAATGGGTCAACCCCAAAACCTTCTGGGACGATCTCGCCAAGATGCTCTCCGCCAATCCCAAGGTCGGCGCCGCCGACGCTGCGATGGCCGACCAGGCCCGGACGCTGATCGCGCTGCGACAGGCCAATCCCGAATACCGCGCGCTCCTCGACCGCGAGGCGCTGGCTGCCGATGCGGCTCTCCATGCAAGCGCGACCTACACCCAGGTTGGTGTCGATGCCGGAAACGGCTGGCAGAAGCAGGAAGGAGCCGGGCTGTGGGGTTCGGACTGGTTCAGCCGGGCGCAGGCCACCGTGATCTACATCTATGTGAACGACTATCGGGAGGCGACCTACTTCATTCGCGGCACCGACGCGAAGGGTGCCAACCTCGACGGGCGTCACGCGTACACGATGACGTTCCCCAAGGACGCGCTGCCGCCGATGGACCGCAGCCGCGGCGGTTTCTGGTCACTGACCATGTACGACAAGGACTACTTCATGGTGCCCAAGCCCACGAACGGCAGAACCAATGTCGGCACCAAGAACCTGGACGCCAACGAGCTGAAGTTCGCGCCGGACGGCTCCCTGACGATCACGATGTCGGCTGACGAACCGAGCGACCCGATCGCCAAGGCGAACTGGCTACCGGCGCCGGCGGGCCAATTCGCCCTCATCGTCAGGGCTTATGTGCCGACAAAACCGGTGCTCGATGGTCAATATAAGCTTCCAGCCGTGGAGCGTCGATAATCGATAAGAAATACCTCTATCCCGATAGGTAACGATTCCGAAGGGATAGCAGAGCATCAGTTGACGCTCTCTCTGGTTGTGCTTGCGAATCAGGCACAATCGACCGCACGATCTGACTGCGTTGCCCCAGCTATCTCGTTTCTGAGCGGACTAATAGGTCGCGGCGGACCTGATACCTCTCTCGGAACCCGGAAGGGTGTAGGCAAGGAAGCCCGCTGCTGCGCGGGCGAGAGAGCGATTGCAGGTCCTCCCGGCATCCGGTCCGGGATTGGAGCCTTCGATGCGTCGGCTACCCCTGCTTTCGGTCGTGATTGCGACTTGCTTCGCCTGGTTCAGCGCGCCTGCGGAAGCCCAGCCTTGCCCGGTGCCCGCGGTGATCGCTGGTGCGCAATGTACGATCGCACCCAGCACGATCGTCAACGTCACACCGGCGGGGGCAATCGGGGCCAATGCTACCGGCGTGGGCGGCGAGATCATCGCCAACTCTGTCACCATGAATCTTGGCGCGGCATCGACGATTGGAGCGCTCGCCCAGGCCGGGGCCGCGATCACGTTCAACCAGAGCATCCTTGCCACGACAGCGACCACAACGGCGGCCTCGGCCGGGCAGACCGGCTTGTTGGCGACCGGTGCCGGGAGCCGGATCGAGGCGCGAGATTCGGCCCTGACGCTCGGCCCGCCCAATGGAACAACCGCTGCGAGCAACATGACGGGAGCTCACGCGCAAGCAGGGGGCACCCTGACGCTGCAGAATACGAGCATCAGTATGCTCGGCGGCGCTGCCGGGCTGAACAATCACGCCCTTATCTCTGATGGGGCTAGCAGCCTTATCCTCGGCAGCAATCTGACTCTAGCCACGCGTTCGCGCAGCTCGTTTGGCGCTCTGGCCCAGGCTGGTGGCTCGGTTCAGCTGGACAACAGCACCATCAACACGACTGGCGTCGGAACCGCCGCGATCCTCGGCGGACATGCCCTTTTCGCCACTGGTGCCGGCAGCACCATCACGGGTACGGGCCTGACGATCGACGTCACGGGCAATTTCTCAAGCCCGGTGCGCGCCGAGGCTGGCGGCTCCATCGCGCTCGCCAACTCGATTATCACTTCCTCGGCCACATCAGCGGCGGATACGGACCCGGCTGCGGGCGCACGCGCAACGTCCGGCGGTTCGGTCACCCTGACGGGCACGTGGATCGCGATGACAGGCCAACGCGGCACCGGCGTCTTCGTCAGCGACGCAGGCTCCTCGGCCACGCTCGTCGACACGACGATCTCGACCGGGCCCCTGTCGATACGAGCCAATGGACTGCATCTCCTTGCAGGCGCGACGGCGTCCGTGACGCGTGGGCTCATCGATTCAAAGGGGCCGAACGCCATCCTGGCCGACACGGGTTCCTCGGTGACGCTAACGGACGCCACGCTGCTCGGTACGGGGGCACCCTCGGTGATCAGCTACGGGTTGCGGGTCATCGGGAACTCGACCGCGGTCGTGAACGCGGGTGCCATCACCACGGTTGGCCGCGACAGCCCCGGCATGACGGCGTTCGGAGGCGGCGTCATCACCGCAACGGGTGTAACCGTCAACACGAGCGGCACCGATAACGCGATGGGCGTCATCGCTGATCTCGATGGCCGGATCACCTTCAACGGCGGCAGCGTCACGACGATGGGTGACGAAGTCCGCTCAGGCGCCCGAGCCCACGCCTTCGCCGCGCGCAATCCGGGCGGTGTGCTGACCTCCGATGGCACCGTCCTGTCGACTGCGGGATTTCGCGCCATGGGCGCCGTTGCGGATGACGGCGGCGTCCTCAACCTGACGAACACCCGCATCACCACCTCGGGGATCAGCGGCATCGGCATATTCACGGTCACTGAGCAGACCGGAGCCCAGTTCGCCGCATCGACGACCTCGACTGATCTGGTGATCAACACCAGCGGCGAGCTTGCTCACGGCGTCACATCGCAGTCGCGCAATGACATCTCCGCGCCGCTCGCCTTGACCACCGTGACCCGGGCGACGATCGGGACCACCGGTCTCAATGCCGTCGGTCTGAGAGCGCTGCTCGGGGATTACGGCACGAGGCCGATCACCGGACGAGGCGAAGCCCGGGTGGTGGCCAACGACACGACCGTCACCACGACCGGCGATGGCGCCCATGGCGCCCTGTCGCGAGACACCCCTACCTCGGTGACGATGAACCGGACGTCGGTGACCGCTTCCGGCTTGGCAGCCCACGGCTCGGTGGCAGAGGCCGGCGGGCTCATCGTCGGCAATCAGGCCACTGTCCGAGCGCTGGGCGGCAACGCGGCCGCACTGTTCGTGATCGGAACGCCAGCAGCCGTGTCGACGGGCAATTACACCGACAGCGTCCTGACGAATGTCAGCGGTCCGACGATCGGCGTGGCGGGGAACGGCAACGTCTCGCTCACGCGCTCTACGGCCGGTGGAAGCGGGGAATGGCTACGCGTCGGCCAGAGCACGGACTTTCCGCCCTTGCTCGCGCACCCGCCTCTGACCGGGATACCGGATCTGGTTGACCCGGACCCGGCTCTTCCTCCGCCGACCGCCTTGCCCCCGCTCACGGCGCCGCCGGCTCTGCCGGTCGTCCCGGGCCTGGCGAACATCACGCTGACGAATTCGACCGTCACCGGATCGGCCTTCACCGCTCCGGGCAGCGTGTCGAACCTGACCCTGATCGACAGTACCTGGATCATGACGGGCAATTCGAACATCACGAACCTGATCAACGATCCGAGCCTGATCCAGTACACCCCGCCGACAGGGGACCCGACCCTGCTCGCCAGCTACAAGACGCTCACAGTCGTCAATTACATCGGGATCGACGGCCAGCTCGGCCTGAACACCTTCCTCGGGAACGACGCCGCACCATCCGACAGGCTCGTCATCAACGGTGGTAATGCCTCCGGAAGCTCGCCCTTGCTGATCGCCAACACCACCGGACTGGGCGACCTGACGACCGGGAACGGCATCCTCGTCATCGAGGCGCAGAACGGCGGCACCACCAATCCGGGCACCTTCACACTGGGCCGGCCCGTTGTGGCTGGCCCCTACGAATACTCGCTCTACCGCGCCAGCGTGGACGCATCCGGGCCGGAGAACTGGTACCTGCGGTCAAACATCCAACCGCAGCCCGGGCCGGGGCCGACGCCTCCTACGCCAACTCCGGATTATCGGCGCGAGACCTCGCTTTATGCTGCTCTCCCCGCCATGGCGCTTATCTACGGTCGCACGATTATCGACAGCCTTCATGAGCGCATCGGTGAGCTCCGCCCCATCGAAGCAGCGCCCGTCACGGAGGAGCGCACGATCTGGTGCAAGAACCCGGAGAAGAACTTCCGCTGCACGACGATCGTCCGCTTGCCAGACAGTGCCATAGCTGCGAACCGCGCATACGCCTCGCTCGGCTGGGGCCGTATCATCGGCACCCATGGCAGCCATGACGGCGGCCCCGGTGGCATTTTCGGCAAAGGGCCCAACTTCGATTACGACATCTTCGCCTTGCAGGCCGGCCTCGACCTGTATCGGGCCATCAATGCCGACGGCTCCCGCGATCACGCCGGCATCTACGGTGTCATCGGGCGGATCCAGGGCGATGTCCGGCACTTTAACGGCATCAGGGCCGGAACCAACACGATCGACGGCTATTCACTCGGCGCCTACTGGACGCATTTCGGGCCGTCAGGCTGGTATCTCGATGGCGTCGTGCAGGGCACTTGGTTCGACGCAGAGGCCGACTCCAAGCGCCTGATCAAGCTGAACCGCGACGGCTTCGGGTTTGCGGCGTCGCTGGAGGGAGGCTACCCGATCGCGCTCGGCAATGGCTGGACCATCGAGCCGCAGGCTCAGCTCGTCTATCAGACCATCGCCAACCGCTCCGGTCACGACGGCGCTGCGCTCGTCCAGTTCTCCGACGTAGACTCGCTTGCCGGCCGGATTGGAGCACGGCTGGCGCGTAGCTGGGCCTGGGACCCCACAGAACTGAAACCCCGACTCGTCACGGCATGGCTCAAGGCGAGCCTCTGGAACGAGTTCCTCGGTAATCCGAAGACCTCGTTCTCCTCGGCCAGCGGTCCCATCACGTTCCGCTCCGATCTCGGCGGGAGCTGGGCCGAGTTCAAGGCTGGCGTCGACGCCCAGATCACCCGCAACACAGCCCTCTACGCCTCGGCCGGCTACTCGATCGGGACCGATGGCCGTTCTCACGCCTACGACGGCCGTCTCGGCATCAAGGTGACGTGGTGATATGGCGTGACCTCGGAGTTCGAGAAGCAAGAGGTGCGCACTGCCCCCGAGATCGCGTGTGGAGGGAGCCGAACTATGCGTGACGCGCTGGCTTTGATCAGCGAAGTGCGCGATGCGCTGGCACAAAGGCCCTTCGATGCGTCTCTCACAGAGAAGCTGAATACCGCCATCTTTTACATCGAGGCGATGACGCCTTCGGGCTGGGGTATCTCCTGGAATGACGGCGAGCGGGAACGACTGAGCTCATTCCCGTCACGAGAGAGCGCCCTCACATGGCTCCAGGATCGCAGGAAATCGAATTCCGAGTTGGACAATGCGCGGCTCTGCCCCCTTTACGAGATTGATTGTTTGCCGGCTCCGCCCGAGGCCAAGGATATCGGCAGGCGCAGCGTCCCTTAAGTACTCCGCCTCTGCTAAGTAGACGCCGCTCTAGCGGCTCAACATCGCGATGGCTCGCCGGATCGAGGCCGACGAATGAGGCGGCCAGAAACCGTCAGCGATCCCTCTGCTTAGCGCTGCGCCCAGAAGCGTTATTGGCGACCGCGTCGCATCGCCGCGCAAATTGCATCACCCTAAAGCGGACGTTCCGGACGGCAGCTAGGGGCCAGACTTCGGCTAGCACCGGGTACAGGCTCGAATGTCTTACTTGGGTCGGGAGCTGCCTTCCGAGCCGCAGCTGGGAACGTCCGCTTCCGGGCAATGTGCCAATGTCCGGACCTGGCGCGCTAGTTGCGGCGGATAGCTCGTCGTTCTGGTCCGCAGCTGACATCAGAAGAGTCACGACCGCGCATTAGCTGGGGTGGGATCTGAACGGAACCGTCTGTCGAGATCCAGTACGAAGGGGAGGGAGGCTAAGCGTGCGAACACGCCGGTGATGAGAAGAGCGGGAACCCGCAATCAACCTCCTTCTTGCCTATCCCCGGAAAGGTGTTCAACGGTCTTTGATGATACAGACTATGGTTTAGGCGAGAGATAATCTCCGCATAGTTTCGATCTCCCGCCCCAGCCGGCATGTTCGCACTGTCAGACCGGTGCTTACGGTGGCGGAAGCAACAACGGGTTGCGAGACGCCGCCTCTTCGAAAGTAAGCACCTCTTTGATGGTCCGTTTCCGGTGGATCGGCGATCTGCCCAACAGGCCCGTTCAAGCCACCCAATGCCGCACCTGTCGGGAGGTCGCGGGCGCAGCCCCGTATCTCACGTGTTGTCCGGCTAGGGACGCGGCGGCGCCGCCGCTGTCGTGAGTTCTGCAACCAGTGTCAGGAGACGACGGGTGAACCAACATCCATTCGAGTTCAGCAGGCGGGATGTGGTCGTCGCCACGTCGACCTTCGCCGCTGCGCAAGTGCTCAGCCCGCTCGCGGCGAATGCTCAGAATTTTCCGTCAACCAACCACCAGCAAGGGCTTCATTCAATGACCAGCGGATTCATCAAGACCAAGGACGGCGTCGAGATCTTCTACAAGGACTGGGGCCCCAAAGCGGCGCAGCCGATTGTGTTTCACCACGGCTGGCCGCTCAGCAGTGACGATTGGGACGCCCAGATGCTGTTTTTCCTCGCGCACGGCTACCGAGTCGTTGCCCACGACCGACGTGGCCACGGCCGTTCGAGCCAGGTCGATTTCGGCAATGATATTGATCACTACGCCGCCGATGCCTCCGCCGTGGCGGAGCATCTGGACCTGCGCAACGCAGTCCATATTGGTCACTCGACGGGCGGCGGCGAGGTTGCGCGCTACGTTGCGAAGTTCGGCGAGCCCCAGAAGCGCGTGGCCAAAGCGGTTCTCGTCAGCGCCATTCCGCCGCTGATGCTCAAGACCGCGTCCAATCCTGGGGGGACGCCGATCGAGGTCTTCGATGGCCTGCGCAAAGCGCTTTTCGGGAACCGCGCCCAGTTCTTCCTCGATCTGCCTACCGGCCCGTTCTACGGCTTCAACCGAGAAGGCGCGAAGGTGTACCCGGGTGTCATTCAGAACTGGTGGCGCCAGGGCATGATCGGCGGCGCCAAGGCGCACTACGACGGCATCAAAGCCTTCTCGGAGACCGACCAGACCGAAGACCTCAAGAAGATCACGGTGCCGACGCTGGTGCTTCATGGCGAGGACGATCAGATCGTGCCGATCGACGACAGCGCCCGGCTCTCTGTGAAGCTTCTCAAGAAGGGCACGCTGAAGACCTATCCTGGGTATCCCCACGGCATGCTGACGACCCATGCCGATGTCATCAACCCGGATCTGCTCGCCTTTGTGAAGGCGTAGCCGAGCGGCCAGCGACCGATCTCGGGGGCGTCTCCTTAAGATCGGCGATGCCGCTGTAACGCAGCACATCCGAGCACGCGATCGACGCGATGGTCCTCTCCGCCGGCAGCACGGGTTTCGTGGGGCCGTCGGGTGCCGCCGTACGATGTCCCACAGGAAGAGTGAAAATGCGACGTCAGTTTTCGGAACGGGCCTCTTTCGTCGTTGCTGCGGCTGTAGTGGCGCACACCCTTTGGACAAGCACCGCGCCCTCGATGACCTACCCGGTATACGCGGAACAGTGGCAGCTTTCGACTTACATCACGACGGTTATCTTCGCGGTTTACCCGGTCACAGTAGTGATCGTGATGGTGGTGTTTGGAAACCTCTCCGATCAAATCGGCCGACGTCGAGCCATGCTTTATGGAGTGACGGCGTCGGCAGCTGGGGTTTTGCTTTTTGCTGTGGCTGGCAACGTCACTGAACTGCTGGTCGGCAGAGTGCTGATGGGGGTGGGTGTCGGACTATCAGCAGGCCCGTCGGCCGCGGCCCTAGTGGATTTTGCCGGCGACGGAAAGGCCAGCGAGGCCAGTACGACAACGATCGTGGCGCAGGCGTTCGGTTTCGCCGCTGCGCTACTGATCGGAGGTACTTTCACGGAGTATCTCCCATACCCGACGCGCCTGAGTTTTGTTCTGCTTTTTGTTCTACTTTTGGGACTCCTGGCGGCCGTCTGGCTTATCCCCGAACCAGCCGGAGAAGCGCCGACGAGCAAATGGCAGCCGAGCCTGCCGCACGTTCCGGCGGACATTCGCGTTGCCTTCGCTTACGCGGCGCTGGCAGTCATGACTGCCTATTCGCATGGCGTGATTATTGGATCGATTGGCTCGCAGATCGCAAGCAAGCTGGTTGAGTCGCGCAATGCGTTCGTCAATGGCGTCGCACTTGCCCTCTTTCCGATCGCCCTGGGGGCGGCGGGGCTTGTTGTTCGGGGGTGGCCAGCCACACGAGCCATCGCAATGGGGGCCTCTGCGTCAATTGCGGGCAGCGTGCTGCTCATCGTTGCCGTCGAGAGGCACGGTCTGGCCTCTTTCGTCCTCGCAACAACAGTGTCAGGTGTTGGATATGCTTTGATGGTTTACGGCGGCATCGCCGTTGTCGCCGCGTCAACGCAGAAACAAGTCCGCGGCGGCGTGATGTCCGCGACCCTGCTCTTTGCTTACCTGTGCAGCGGCGCGCTTGCCCTGCTTTCCGGAAGAATCGCATCCACACTTTCAATGACCGCGGCTGCCCTGACAGCGTCGGCGATCATGGTCGTGCTCTGTTTGAGTGTGATTGGCTGGACCATCACTCGTCCGCCGAAGAATCAATCAACTGCAGACGCACTATCACCACGTTAAACCATTCACTGCTTGAGCAAATGGAGCGAGATGATGAGCCTCAGGATCTACCCGATCAAATTCGGAAACCTGACGATGGACGCATCTGGACTGGTTTTGTTTCGGACGCCGGGAGTGAAAACTGAGATCCCGTTTCTAGGCTTCCTGATACTCGGCGGTAAGGAGCCCATCCTGGTCGATACCGGACCGCGGAATCCAGAGCAGTTCGAGCCTTTCGGAATGGCATGCGTCCAAACCTCCGACATGCGCATCGACAATCATCTCGCCCGGCACGGCCTGAAGAGGGCGGACATTCGATACGTCGTTCATACGCACGCCCATATCGATCACGTTGGCGGAGACGACCTGTTTCCGATGACGACCACTGTCGCACTCGCTCGGCAAGAGCTCCAGTTCTCAGCCTCTGGTATCATGGGCTCGGGGATGTACACCGCGGCAGACACCAAGCACCTGATCGACCGTCTGCATACCCCCAACGCTCTGCGCCTGTTCGACGTCGACGGCACCTTCGAGGAGGAAGTTATTCCGGGAGTGGCGGTCCGACTGTCTGGTGGGCACACTCCTGGCTCACTCTCCGTTCTCGTCGAAACAGACGAGGGTTTGGTGAACATCGCCGGGGACATCGCATATAACATCGATGATCAGCTCGTTCGGCCGATGCTCGATCAGGCCGCCTTCGAACCGACGATCACCGCCAATCGAGCAATGTCCACGCTGGAGGAAAAGCGTGCGATCAAGCGGGCTCTCTCTGACAGCCGCTTCCTGCTAGTTGGCCACGACGACCCGGCGCTGGTGTCTGGCGGTCAGATCGTGGGGCGCTATCGGGGTGCGATTGATAATCCCAAGGCAGATGTCACGCGCGCGGCCAATTATTCGCTTCTCATTGAGGGCCAGGCGGCAGCGTAGGCTTGCTCGGGCTAACCCTTTCATCGAGCGAGCGAGGCATTCGGCCAGGACCGCATCGCGGTGCGTAGCTCGCCCATAGCCCGGCAGATGAATTCGGTCATCGGCTCCGCGGGCCAGCGAGCCGGTGGCTGGAGCGCACTTCTATCCAAGACCTGCTTCGGATGAACGAAACATCGGCGGCCGTCTTACTTGACCTGCCGCCGCCATATTCGGAAACGCGGCCACCGCTATGTCTTCGGCCTTCCCGCGCAGTCCTTTGCAAAGAGCGTCGCGTCTGACGACCTATTGCATGAACCAACCGTGGCTCACGACCATCGACTGACCTGTCAGCGCATTGCTTCGGGCAGCTGCGAAGTAGAGCACCGCGTCGGCGACGTCGTCCGTGGTGGTGAATTCGCCATCGACTGTTTCCTTGAGCATCACGTTCTTCACGACCTGCTCCTCAGTGATCCCGAGTTCCATCGCCTGTTCCGGAATTTGCTTATCGACCAGCGGGGTTCGTACGAAGCCGGGGCAGACGACGTTCGCGGTCACGTTGTGCTCAGCTCCTTCCTTCGCGAGGACCTTGGCAAGGCCAATGAGGCCGTGTTTCGCGGTGACATAGGGCGCTTTGAGCTTGGAGGCCTCCTTCGAGTGTACGGAGCCCATATAGACGACGCGGCCATAGTTGGCGGCGTACATGTGCTTCAAGCAAGCCCGCGTCGTCAGGAAGGCGCCGTCGAGATGGATCGACAGAAGCTTCTTCCAGTCGGCATAGGGGAAGTCGACCAGCGGTTTGACGATCTGAATTCCGGCGTTGCTAACCAGCACGTCGATCTTGCCATACTTCCGCGCGACCTCGGCAATGCCCTTTTCGACCTGGTCCTCGTCGGTCACGTTCATCGCGACGGCGAACGCGTCGGCTCCAGTGCCCTTGATCGCAGTTGCTGTTGCATTCGCAGCGTCGAGATTGAGGTCGGCGATGACGGGTGTGCCGCCCTCGGCCGCGAATCTAAGTGCGATCTCCTTGCCGATGCCGCTCGCAGCACCGGTGATAATGCCAATTCTACCGTTGAAACGAGCCATGACACGGTCGCCTTTCAGTTGGACGCGCTGTTGTCGAGATAATCGAAGACGACCTCGCCTAGGCCGAGAGACAGGTCTGCGATGTAGTGGGTCGCCGAGACGACCTGCCGGACTGGCAGCTTGGCGACATCGCACATCGCGTGCTCAAAGAGTTGGAGCGCGGCAGGACCGGCCCATGCGCCTTTGACGGTGACGTCCTCCAGGTAGTAGCGCACCAACTCGCAAATGCGCGGGGTGCAGTCGACATGGGGAACGACCTTCACCATGAACGCGGGCTTCGCCATCGCCTTCGCAACAGCCTCGAGATCGAGTTCCCGATGCTTGTAGCCCATTGTCGCGGTCGCGCAGAGGACAGACCCGTAGTGCAGAGTCGCGACCAGCGTCTCTTGTTCATGCTGAATCCGCGGCGTGGCGAGTTTCTTGGGAAACCCCCAGATTTCCCGGCCACCGGCGATCGGTGAGTTGTCGTCGAGATACATGGCGTGGACGTAGCCGCCTTCTTGCACCTCGCCGGATGCCGTCTTGAATTTAACGGGAATGACCTGCCCGGTCTCGGTGTAATCACCAAAGCCCGTTGAATCGGGCATCCGAATGAACTCGTAGGTCACGGTGTCGCCCGTAGGCTCAAGAGGCTCGGGCACGACCGCACGAAGGAGCTCTGGGTCTGTGCGATAGGTGACGACAACGTACTCGCGATTGTAAAACCGATATGGCGGCCTGGGATACGCGGGGTTGGTGAGCGGCATGGCAAATGCCGAAGCTCTGACGTCTGCCAGTTTCATGTCATCTCCTTCGGTTTCGATCGGCGGCGTGCCGGGACGTTCGCATTGCGCCGTGGCGGCAAAGCGCCCGGAGGCCGATGTCGACGACGCGGGGCAGCGGAAACGAGGTTAGCTTGCGCGCCGCGATTGGACGGCTGCCTTGCCAAGTGCATCAATGAGCGCGTCGAGCTCGTTTCGGCCATCATAGCGCGAGCCGTTGATGAACAGGCACGGAGTCCCATTCACTCCGCTGCGAACCCCACCGAGGAAGTCGCCACGGATCCGTTCGTCGAAACGACCGTCTAAAGCCCGGCTGACCGCCGAGCTATCCAGTCCGACCCGCTCACCAAAATCGAACAGGTCGATTTCTCCCAAGGCAGCCTGGTTCTCGAACAGCAGATCATGAGCGGTCCAGAAGCGCCCGATTTCCGCTGCACCCTCGGCAAGCTGGGCGGCCGCTAGCGCGTGCGGATGGATCTCAATCAGCGGGAAGTTCCGGAAGACGAAGCGGAGCTTGTCGCCCATGAGTGAGCGGACCGCTTTCAGCACGGGGTGGAGAGCACCGCAGTAGCTGCACTGGTAGTCGCCATACTCAACCAGCGTGACGACCGCGTCGCCTGGACCTGCACTATGATCGGTGCGCCCGACGGGGATGGCTAAGCTGCTCATGCCGACACCTGCTCGGGCATGAGGTCCGCCTTCATATCCTCCAGCGCCGTGAGGATGCCTTCCGCTCCGGGATTGATGCCGACTGGCGACACGAAGCTCCAGCGGATGACCCCCTCGCTGTCGATCACGAAGAGGGCACGCTCGCAGACACCATCCTTCTCGCGATAGACGCCATAACGTCGTGCAATCTCTCCCTTCGGCTCGAAGTCAGCGAGCAGAGGGAAGTGCAGCCTGCGATCTTTGGAGAAGGCAGCGTGGCACCACACGCCGTCAACCGAGATGCCGACCAACTGGGCCCCACTGCGATGGAATTCCGGCAGGATCGCGTTGTAGAGCGACATCTGATCACCGCAGACAGGGCTCCAGTCGGCAGGATAGAACGCCAGGATGACAGGCGCTCCGCGCAAGGCTTCGAGTGCAACCCGCTGGTCTGGCGTCGCCGACAGCTCGAAAGGTGGCGCGATTGTCCCTGCCGGGATTGGACCTTGGGCGTCGCTTCCGGGCATAAGCTATCTCCTGTCCGATGCTTTGATGAGCTCACCTAGGGGCGCGGGTCATCTCAAAGAGAAACCACGCGCGGCGCTCGGCCTCGTCGATCCAGACCTCGATCAGGCTGGTCGATCCGACATCGTTGTGCTCCTCGCATACCGCGTGGGTTGCCCGTAGGAAGCCGATGAGCTGGCGATTGTCGTCGGCAAGCTCGGCCAGCATGTCGTGCGGGGCGACGTAGTCGGCATCATTGTCGAGCAGGCGCTGGATACGCTGGATATGGCCAATTGAACGCAGCGTCGTGCCGCCAACCTTGCGCGCGCGCTCGGCGATGGCATCTGTGGTCGCGAAAATCTGCTCTCCGTGCTCGTCGAGCATGACGTGATAATCGCGGAAGTGCGGACCGGACATATGCCAGTGAAAGTTTTTGGTCTTGAGATAAAGCGCGAACATGTCTGCGAGCAGCGTCGTCAGCGAAGCCGCGATATCGTTTGCAGCCTGCGTGCCGAGCTGGGAGGGAGTTTGGAGCGGCGCGGTGCGGCGGGCCTGGAGCAAAGCACTGGTCATTGTTGCCTCTACGATCTGAATGAACACAGTTGGGAGGCATCATTCAGAGCTCAAATTGTGCGGCTCCTGCCGGCTCCCTTGTATAAGCTTGGATAGAAGTCACCCGAGATCCAATTGATCGCGTGTCTCGGAGGGCAATACGTATGTATAGGTGGTTGCTTTCAGGGGCATAGGACGCTCGATCCCATGGTATTGGATTACGGCTTTATCTAATTTTCCCGCGATCGTGGGAGGTGTGTACGATTGATGCACGTAATTAAACCACTGTATAATTTTCAAATGCAGAGCATTTCCTAAGGTGACGGCAGTGGTTGAGCGAATTCCAGGCGGGGGTCACTGCTATGAAGATCGAGATCGTTTCGCACGAGCAGCACGACACGAGAGTTAGTCGAGCGGAGGCCGACCGGCGGTCCATGGCGCGGCTCATGGCTGTTGCTGGACATGATTTGAAGCAGCCCATTCAGGTCGCACTGCTGTCGATCGTGCGAGCTGTAGGGGAGGGAGCCACTCAAGCCGCCTCGACAAGATTGGGAGTGGCCATCGATGCACTACATCGATTGAACGCGGAGCTGGACGACATTGCGCGCTTGTCGCAGCACTCCGGCCCGCTGGATGCCGAACTGAGAGTCGTCCTCTTGTCGGATGTGGCTGCGCGCGTCGAGAAGGACTGGCGCGCTTACGCAGGCATATGTGGGGTCGATCTCAAGGTGGTTTTGCCACGGGTATTCGTGGAGACAGATCCCGATCTGCTGGCGACGATCCTGCGAAATCTGGTCGGGAACGCAATCAAGTTCAGCGGTCCGGGGGGGCAGGTTTGGGTTACATCGCGGATGGCTGGCGAACGCATCACGCTGGATGTTCATGACAGCGGAAGCGGCATTCCGGAGCCGCAGCTGGAGCGCATCTTCGACGCATTCGAGCGGTGTGATCAGGAAGGCCGGACTGAAGGGCTGGGCTTAGGTTTGCTGATTGTGCGGCAGACTGCAGGGCTCCTCGGACACCCATTGGCAGTTCGATCTTCGGAGGATCATGGCTCGACCTTCTCGATCGAGCTTCCGTTGATCAGCCGCGGATTTCCCCGCGCTGTGAGCTCCGAGCTCGGCCTGGCACACTGACTACTGCTCATTCCTCTCGCGGGAGTGTTAGGCAGCATCGAAGCTGAAGCCGTTCGACGGTCCCTGCGCGAGGCGCTCGGGCCGGGAATGGAAGCGGGTGGTGTGGTCGAGGTCGGCGGTGCATGATTCCGGCAGCTGCGCGAAATCCGCAGATTAACGCGACAGCCGAACCGACGGCCGGCTCCTCAACAAGCAAGAATAGCAAAGAGCGCGTCGTCGTCGCTTTACGCCTGCACCTCGGACGAACTTTATCGTTCGTGGTTTGGCGCGCGGCGCAATCACGAGTTATTTCCCCGCTTCCTCGAGCCGCGTCGCATGGCCGAGAGGGCACTGACGGCGGTGATCCAGGAGCCTTACATCCAGGGCATCTCAACCCGCTCGGTCAACGAACTGGTCATGGGGATTGGCACGGGTGGTATCTCGAACATCCAGGTCAGCCGACACTGTGAGGAGATCGACGAGCGGGTGCAGGTGTCCTGGACCGGCCGATCGATGGCGACTAGCCCTATCCCTGGATCGACGCCACCTATGTGAAGATGCGCCAGGTTGCGCGGATCGTTTCGGTCGCTGTAATCGTGTCGGTCGGCATTAACGGCGACGGCGGCCGTCTCCAATGTGCTGACCGCAAACTAGCAGCGCTGCCACGTTCGCTTCATGCGGAACGCGCTCACCCATGCCGGCCGCAGCGGCCGGCAGGTCGTCTCGGCCTTCATCGCAACCGCCTTCGCCCAGGATGACGCCGCTGCCGCCAACCAGCAAAGGCGCAAGGTTGCCGACCAACTCACGCCGACCGTCTTCAAATTCGCCGCCATGATGGACAACGCCGAAACCGAGGTGCTCGCCTAGATGACATTCGCCACGCAGCATTGCGCCAAGCTGCGCAGCACGCATCCACTGGAGTGGCTCAACGGCGAGATCAAGCGCCGCACCGAAGACCGAAGTCGTCGGCATCTTGCCCAGCGAAGCCGCCATCGTCCGATTCGTCGGCGCGATCCTGCTCTAACAAAACGACGAATGGGCCGTCCAGCGCGCCCGCTGCATCACGCTGGAAGCATCGCCCGATTGAGCGATGATCCAATCGTCAGCCTGGCAGACGTCGCAGCCGCACCAGCCAGGCCCAGCTCGCAAGCGCGATCCCTTGCGCCAGCTACTCCATACTGCGGGACAGGATCAATGTGTATTAAACGCCCTCGAAAACCAGTTTCGTAAAGAATGCGGGCGATATCACCGCTTTTCCCCATTTTTGATCGTATTTCTCGGTCGGTCGAGCCGAAACAATGCGGTCCAAAGTGAGGCCTTGCGACTTCAAATTAAAAACGTTGTCCCTGATCCCCACGAGCATGTCGCGATATTCCATGAGCTCGGCTCTTGTTCCCACCGGCTTGCCGTGCCCGGAGATCACGGCGGTATCACCGTTGGCCATCGCCAAATTCGCGTTGGCGGCCGCGATCATTCCGTCGATATTTCCGCCCGTTGAGTAATCGATAAAAGGATATAGGCCGTTCCAGAATGTGTCTCCACAGTGCAACGTATTAGCTTGCTCAAAGAAGACAGATATGTCGCTGTCGGTATGAGCGTTGCCGTAGTGTTTTAATTGAATATTTTGACCATCGGCTTTCAATATTTTTGATTCTGCAAACGCGTCGGTTGGGATTGCGGCTAGGGGAGAACTCGGGAAGTTAAAATCCCAATCCTCTACCCTTTGAGCCGAGAGCATGTGCTTGTGTGTGTTATTGTGCGCAATGATGGCGGCGCCTTCGGTGCTAAGCCACTCGTTGCCGTCGGTATGATCAAAGTGCCAGTGGGTGTTTATCAACGTCGTTATGGGCTGGTGCCCGAGGGAGTTGGCGGCTTCGAGAATCCTGCGCCTCGTTCCCGTAATGCCGGCATCCACGAAAGTCTTGCCGTCTCGACCAGTCAAAACAGCGATGTTGCCGCCCGAACCCTCAAGAACGCTGATGCCGCTTCTTACCTTGTGAACGCGGATTTCCGCCTTCGCAGCCTCGTCTCTGAATACGTCCACGAGGTTCCGTGCCTCGGCGAAGGCCTCGCTTGGGGTAAGCCATCCACCCGTCGCGGCGAAGCCGCCAGCCACCACACAACAAAGACAAAATCCTCTCCGTGACATCGGGTTGTGCAGGTATTTCGACATTTTTTGCTCCCACGATAGAAAGATGCGAAGCGGATTTTTGGACCCAGGTAATCGTAAGCTTCGCTGTGGAAGCCGCCGGGACATATCCGATTGCACTAATCTGCGGCGTGCAGGCGCGGTGAAGGAGCTATGCCTGGGAATGCGGAGGGTATGCGTTGGTATGCGCTCCAATCAACCTTCTGCTTTCCGGCGTAGTCGGTCCCATGCGGCTGGGTGGCAGCGCAGGGTTCGCAGGATCGGCATAGCGTTCGAGTAGGCCGGTGTTGATGGCCGCGGTCGAGGTGATGAGACGCGGCCTTCAGTCGATGGGGTGATGGTTCGAGGCGGGCCACGATGGACGTTCGCCAGTGTGTCAGGGCGAGAGGCCTGCGAGCTTCATCAGGATGCGGATCAGGCCGGCCACGGCGCCAAGGCCCCCGACGCCGGCAGTCCAGAGCAGCGCGAGCCAGCCGATGCGGCCTAGCCACACGGGGAGCTTGGTCGGGGTCGCCGACATCAGTGGTAGCCTTCGCCCGTGCGGATCTTCCCGCGGAAGACGAAGTAGGCCCAGGCCGTATAGGCGAGGATGAAGGGGATGATGAACAGAGCCCCCACCAGCGCAAAGCCTAGGCTCTGCGGCGGCCCGGCTGCGTCCCAGATCGAGATCGATGGCGGAAGGAGGTTCGGCCACAGGCTGATGACGAGACCTGTATAGCCTAGGAACAGCAGGGCCAGCGCCAGCAGGAAGGGGCTCGCATGGTGGCCCTTCGCGAGGCTTTGGCACAGCGCCCAACTCGCGAGCAGAACCAGAACCGGCACCGGAGAGAAGACGAAGAGGTTAGGCAGCGCGAACCAGCGCTCCGCAACGGCGGGGTGGGCAAAGGGCGTCCAAAGGCTGACTACGGCGATTGCTGCCAGAATGACGAACGTTGCCCGACGGGCGATATCGCGCATCTGACGCTCTAGTCCGCCCTCAGTTTTCATCACCAGCCAGGTCGCGCCGAGAAGCGCATAGGCCACCGGCAGTGCGAGCCCTGTGAACACGCTGAACGGGGTTAGCCAGTCGAGCGTTCCCCCGGCGAAAGCACGGTCCCTGACGTAAAAGCCGTTGATTAAAGCTCCAATTGCGACGCCCTGGGAAATCGCAGCCGTATAGGAACCCCAAGCGAACGCCTTGTCCCAGAAGCCACGGTGCGCTGGGGTGGCCTTGAAGCGGAATTCGAATGCGACGCCCCTCCAGATCAGGCCTGCAAGCATCAGAATGAGCGGCAGGTACAGCGCGCTGAGAATGACGGAGTAGGCGAGCGGAAACGCAGCCAGAAGGCCCGCGCCGCCCAGCACCAGCCATGTCTCGTTGCCGTCCCAGACCGGCGCCACCGTGTTGATCATCGCGTCGCGTTCCGATCGGTCAGAGACGAATGGGAACAGGATGCCTATGCCCAGGTCGAAGCCGTCCATGACGACGTACATCATCAGGCCAAAGCCCAGGATGATTGCCCAGAGGAGAGGAAGATCGATGCCCATTGGTTTCTTGCCTCAACGGAGCCGGGGGCTGATCGAGTCGGGAGCCGCCGAGAGAGGGCGGGCGGGGCGCTGGACTGCGCCATCGTCGTCTGGAGCGGTGTCAAGGATGCCTTCTCTTGGTCCTTTCGCGACCAGCTTCAGCATGTAGATGATGCCCGTCCCGAAGACCGCGAAGTACATGACGACGAAGACGCCAAGCGAAACCGATAGCGCGATTGCGGAGTGATTGGAGACCGCGTCTCTGGTGCGCATGACGCCGTAGACGATCCAAGGCTGGCGCCCAATCTCCGTCGTGAACCAGCCGGCCAGGACCGCGATCAGCCCGCTCGGCCCCATCACCAGCGCAAAGCGAAGGAGCATCGGCGATCGGTAAAGCTCCCCCCGCCAGCGTGCCCACTGCCCCCAGACCGCGAGCAGCAGCATCAAGAGCCCGAGCCCAACCATGATCCGGAACGACCAGAACACTACCGTCGCGTTTGGCCGATCCTCACGTGGATACTCAGTCAGCCCCGGAAACCGCCCTTCCCAGCTATGTGTGAGGACAAGGCTGCCGAGCCGCGGGATTTCGATTGCGTAGCGCGTGGATTCCGCTGCCATGTCCGGCCAGCCGAACAGTACGAACGGGACGCCGGCGCCAGGTTCGTTTCGCCAGTGGCCCTCGATGGCTGCGATCTTGGCGGGCTGGTGCTGGAGCGTGTTGAGGCCGTGCTGATCACCGATAAACATCTGCAGCGGCGCGACGATGAGGATCATGCCCATTCCCATCGAAAGCATCGTCCGCACTGATCTGGTGTCGTTTTGGCGTAGCAGATGCCAGGCTGCCGAGGCGCAAACGAACAAGGCGGTCGACAGGAACGCGGCGACGGTCATATGCGCCAAGCGATAGGGGAAGGAAGGGTTGAAGATGACTTTCAGCCAGTCGATCGGAACGACTCGGCCGTCGAGGATTTCAAAGCCCTGTGGGGTCTGCATCCAGCTATTGGAGGCAAGAATCCAAGTTGCCGAGATTAACGTTCCGAGCGCGACCATGATGGTAGCGAAGAAATGCAGCCCTGGTCCGACGCGGTTCCAGCCGAACAGCATGACGCCCAGAAATCCGGCCTCCAGGAAAAAGGCAGTCAGGACCTCATAAGCGAGCAGAGGTCCAGTGATGCCGCCGGCGAACGCGGAGAAGTAGCTCCAGTTCGTACCGAACTGATAGGCCATGACCACTCCGGAGACGACGCCCATGGCGAAATTGACCGCGAACACCTCTGACCAGAACAGATAAATCCGGCGGTAGACCTCGTCCTTCTTCCAGAGCCAGAGGCCTTCGAGGACGGCCAAGTAGCTTGCCAACCCTATCGTGATCGCCGGGAAGACGATGTGGAAGGATATGGTGAAGCCGAATTGGATCCGCGCCAGCTCAAGCGCAGTCAGTCCGAACATGGGGGTCCCCTGCATAAAGCTTCGTTCCAGAGACTGACCGGCGGTATCCGTCGAAAGCCTGGATCGGCCCGACGGGCGGTGTTCAGCTTCAAAATTGATCCACGATGACCCGCCAGCTGAGTTCGTTCGGGGCGGGGACGACGATTGCTGTCAGAAGTATATATTCCCAAGTCGCATGAGTATCGATGAAATAAATCTATAGCCAGCAGAAGTTTATCTAAGATTCTCGCCAACTTCAGGATAATTTCGGCGGAATTTGAAAAATTGTCCTGTATGCGATGGAATGTTTTTAGAATTTGTCGAGATAGTTTCAATCTATATCAAGGTATGGGCGCGGTATGAGCAGGAATAGGCGCAATGGGTGATCGGCTCTGGAGCGTGGGTTCCGCGCGGATTGAGGTATTCTGACGATATCTGTGGCTCACGAACAAAGGTGGTTGGGGCCCTGACGCCGAAGCGGCCTGCCCAAGCTGGCTGGAAGGGCGGCCATGCCTTGGAGGCGAATAGACTCCCGAACGGTGGCCGTTCGGGAGTCGTCTTGAATCGCCGTGCCTTTGACCTGCGGCGATCAGCAAACAGCGCGTAGCTTCAAAAGATGGAACCGCGCGACCGGCTCTGCCTATCCATGGCCAGAGCTCAAGTCCGCTCGTCCGGATGGGCCCGATCCGGCCGCAACCCAAAAAGGACAACTCAAATGGATGCGCTGACCAAAGAAATCATCGATGCCCACGGAGGGCTCGATCGCTGGAAAAGCCATTCAACTCTCAGTGCTCACCTGGAACAAGGCGGCGCCCTCTGGTCCTTAAAGGGGCATGGCGGGAAGTTGGACAGTACGAGCGTGACGGTCGGCCTGGGGCGCGAATGGGCATCGCATGCGCCCTTCGGCGCCGATGGAAGGGTTACGTTTTTCGAGCCAGGCAAAGTGGCAATCAAGGATGCCGCGGGCAAGGTCTTGGAGGAACTCGTCGATCCTAGGGCATCCTTCAAGGGGCATACGCTCAAGACACCCTGGACGGAGCTCCAACTGGCCTATTTCGCCGGCATCGCCATGTGGACGTATTTCAATGTGCCATTTCTATTGGCGGAGCCCGGCGTCACTTCTCGGCGGGTAGACGATTGGTGGGAACTCGACGATTGGTCGGAGAAAGGGGAGCTCTGGCGCCGGCTCGAGGTGACGTTTCCGCCGAGTATCGCTACCCATTCCACCGTCCAGACGCTCTACGTCAATGACGCCGGACTGCTAAAGCGGCATGATTACGATGTCGAGATTGCCGGCGACACGCCCGGTGCGCACTATATCGACAATTACGTTGAGGTGCAGGGATTGAAGTTTCCGACGAAGCGCCGCATCTACCCTCGGCAACCGGGCGGGAAATCGTTGGCGGAGCCGTTGGTCGTGTCGATCGACATTTCCGAGATCGCGCTTGGCTGAATCGCGCCTGAGTGATAGCGCGACCGTTGCCGGAGGGGAGCGGGGCTGGCGGGATTGCAGCGAGGGCCGCGTGATTAGGTGGCGCGGCCCCGTTTTTTTGGCTTCATCAACGACCGCCGATGCCACGATTGGCGAGCTGCTCATCAACCGTCAATCCAGGGAACACCAGCGCAATCGGCGGCTGGCGAGTTACAATGGAGCGGTAGGGGCTGGTCAGAGGTGGCCTCGATGACTTTCCGGGACTTGGCTTCGATCAGCGAGACCTTCCTGTCTTCGTGAATAAACAGGCCGTAGCCTCGGGGCCGACTTTCTCCGTGGATGGCCATGATCGCGATCGATCGCAGGATCACGTCGCCCGGACGGCTCGGATTGAGGTTCCAAGTGCCTCGGCAATAAGAGCCATCCGAGAATCCCGATTTCTCGATCGAATCGACACGAGATTTTGGTTGTTGATGTCACCGCACGTTCTGCAGCCGGTTAGCGGAGCGCTTGCTCAACGCGCTGAGTTGTAATTCAACCGGACTTGAAACGCCCTATGTTGTCGTTCAACCAACTGGTGACCGGTCGCGATTTTTTTCCGGTGAGATCAGTTACTGAGCTTGTTGTTTCGGATAGCACATTCTGGCGGAAGATCCGCTCCAGCCCGAGGAGAAGGTCCGCTACCATCTCGCTTAGGCCTGACCTAATCAAGAATTCTCGGTGGTCGTCGATACTCCTTTGCCGATACGAAACTGTGCGGCCGAGGAGATGGGACAATTCGTCCGCGACCTCGGGCATACTCACTGCGCCGGGGCCAGTAAGGTGATAGGCTCGCTGGGAGGAAGGGTATCGATCATCGAGAAGAGCGACCCTTGCGACCTCTGCGACATCGCGTGTGTCGATGAGGTTGACTAGGCCATCACCCGCCGTTCCACCCCACGCGTCACTGGCGACCGGTTCAGCAGCGCGCGACAAGACGTCCACAAAGCAGGTTGGCCGGAGGACCGTAAAGCCGATGTCTTGCTTCGCTAGATGCGCCTCAATCTTCATGTGCCAGTCGAATGGGTGCAATTGTGTGGGCGGCCCAAGCGCTGAGAGCTTTACGATGTGAGACACCCCGGCAGCCACGGCAGCATCAATCATCGATATCTCGTTCGCGACCTGACGGTCAGACGTTCCATGGGCGAGGAAGAGCCGATCTGCTCCTTGCAGAGCCTCGAAGAGCGTTGACGGGTCGTCGAAGTCGACAGTTGCAGCTCTAGTTCCAGCCGGAAGTCGAGGGCTGTCGGAATTCCGCGTCAATGCGACAATGTCCAACGTATCTGCGGTGAGAAGCGAAACAAGGGAGCCTCCGACTCGGCCCGTTGCGCCCGCAACTGCGATTCTAAGCTGTCGCGACAAGGAGGATGGTTTGGTCACTTGCTTGGGCCTCGTTGAGTTCTGTCGCCTCTACTCTAGAAGGGCGTAGGGCGATGGACGCATTTTTGAGCCGACGCCATCTTTGCCGTTGAGGTGGTTTCGCCTTCCGCAGGGCTCTGACCGCTTGACATTGATGGATTGCCTACGTGGAACTCCGGTCAGCCGCTACCGATCAGCAGGCAAACCGACTTGGGCTAAATTTTTCCCGCAATGCCGAATAACTTCGGGCCGTCGATTCGCGCCGAAGCCCATGGCAGCATCGCGGATTGTCCTCAAGGCAAGCTAACGCAAAAGCATCTCAAGCTCCTCAATGAGCTTATCCGGGTCAAACGGCTTGCTGAGGAAACGGCGGACGCTGGCATCCTTGGCCCGGCGTTCAACGTCCTCGTTCGCGAATGCGGTGATCAAAATCACCGGCGCTGTCGTTAAGGACTTCAGCTGTCGAGCAAGCTGTACGCCATCCATCCCTGGCATCTGCACATCGCTGATGAAGCAGGCAAAGTCCCCAAGCGAGCCTCGTGCCAGGAGGGCATCGGCGGAAGCAAAAAGCACCGCTTCATGTCCAAGACTGTCCACCAGCATTTTGAGTGAGGCGCGCACATCCTCGTCGTCGTCGACGACCGCCACTAGCGACTGGACGCTCAAGCGGGCGCTCCTTTCGCTGCGACCATTCCGTTCTCTTTGGTGTAGATGCGATCTCTCAGATCCACAACCATACGAAGGTTTGTATCGGAACAGGGCGATCGACCGACTTCACGTCGAAATGCGATCTGCGGATTGACGGGTCGCTGAGGGCGCACAGCTGTTATGGCGTTGAACTGACGGGCGGCTGAGGATCGTCGGAGGTGGTCTCAACAACCTTCCGGGATCTGGCTTCGACCAACGCGACCTGCTTGCCGCCGTGGATCACCAGGCCGTAGGGCCTGGGTTGGCTTTCTCCGTCGACCCCGATGATCGTCGTCGATCGTGGGATTACGTCGCCTGGATGAAGCGGGCGCGTGCCGCCCGAGGTTTCCTGAGCGAACGCTGCGATCGACGCGATGAGCGCAACTGCTGCCGTGGCCGACGCCATGATCCGAAGCATGTCTCGTCCTCACTGATGGCTCGGCGACAGCGCGAGAGTTCGCGCTTCGCTCGTCTGCACCGCCTTGAGCGGTTGGGAGTGTAAGCGTAAGGCAGCAGCAGGCCGCCGAGCCGGTCCAGACGGCCGCGGCGATGGGGGCGAAGATGTCACTGAGACATCATCCATCCATGACCGCAGAATTTGTGGTCATGCCGACATTGCCAGGCGATCCACCCACGAGGAGAAGCGCTCGACCCACTGGCGCAAGAGATCCCTCACTGCTGAATCTTTGACATCGGCGTCGGGACCGAAAAACTCGGGCTTGTAGGTGAAATATAGCTCCGGCTGTGCCATCGGAATCATGTCCACGACGGCGACGATTCCGCGGAGTGCGTTCTGAGCCGTCGCCGTTCCTGTGGAACCGGGTGTGGCGCCGATTACTGCCGCCGGCTTGCCAGCCCAGCTGTTCTGTCCCCAGGGGCGCGTGCCCCAGTCAATCGCGTTCTTGAGTGCGGGTGAAAAGGAGCGATTGTACTCTGGTGTTACGAAAAGAACCGCATCGGAGCTTTCGATCTCGCGCTTCATGCGCATGACGGGCTCAGGCGGATTGCGCCACAGGTCGTCGTTGTATAGCGGCAGGTCACCGATCTCTACGAAACGGAAGACAAACTTGTCCTCCGCGAGGCGTGCGATGCCCTTTGCAAGCTGACGATTTATCGAGCCTTCGCGTAATGACCCAACGAGAACGGCAACGGATTTCATGGGGTGGGATCCTCGGTTTGAATACCGAGGAAGCATTCGCTACCGGCGCCCCGTGCTCAACCTGACTCCGTGTTGATGTGAACTAAATCAAAGTATCGGATGCATGAACCGTAGATAGTTCCCGACGGCACGCACGCAACTCGACGGGAATTACTCCGACTAGCAGATCAGCCAACAACGCCAGAATTCAGGGCTTTGCGCCAGGCAGCCCGCGATACGTTCGTCTCAAATCGCCTTGTCTTTGTCCTGTGCCCGGCCTCGGGCGCCGCTTAGCTTTTCGCAGGCGATTTCCATCTGGGACGGAGTTCATGACCGCGATAAAGGTGAACGGCAAGATCTACGATGTCGCTTCCGATGCGGAAACGCCTCTCCTCTGGGTCCTGCGTGACGAGCTCGGCCTGACCGGTACAAAGTTTGGCTGCGGCATCGCCCAGTGCGGCGTCTGCACGGTTCATGTTGACAGCGTCGCCGTCCGCTCGTGCCAATTGCCTGTTGGGGCGTTGGGCGAACGTGCTGTTACGACCATCGAGGGAATTGGCAGCACGGCCGTCGGAGCCAAGGTTCAGAAGGCCTGGCTGGATCTGGAAGTTGTCCAGTGCGGCTACTGCCAGCCCGGGCAGATCATGTCTGCCGCAGCGCTACTTGCCGCCAATCCCAACCCCGATGACGACGCAATCGATGCCGCCATGTCCGGCAACCTCTGCCGATGCGGGACCTACGTTCGCATTCGCGAAGGGATCAAAGATGCCGCTCGATCCTGAAAACCACAGCGGAGATGCGACTGTGCTCTCGCGCAGGTCGATACTGCGCGGTGGCGCGGCTGTTATCGGCGGCCTCTTCTTTGGTGTCGCACTGCCGGCCAAGAGAGCACGAGCAGATGAACCGCGGGCCGCGGGAGCGGCATTGAACGCGTTCGTCCATGTTCCCTCACAAGGGCTAGTCTCGTTGATCATGCCCGCGGTCGAGATGGGGCAGGGCGCATACACCTCCCAGGCGATGTGCATGGCGGAGGAGCTTGATGTAGGGCTCGACCAGATCGAAGCCATCCACGCTCCCCCAGATCGGGAGCACTACGGTCATCCAATCTTCTATGTCCAGGCTACGGGCGGCTCGACCACGACTATGGCGTGGAGCGAGCCCTTGCGTAAGGCAGGAGCGACGGCACGCGCGATGCTGGTTTCAGCGGCGGCCGAAGAGTGGAACGTGCCGGTATCGGAGCTCAAGACCGAGCGCGGTGTCATTACGCATCCCCGTAGTGGGCGCACCCTGACTTACGGAGCGGTTGCAGACCGCGCTGGTCGGCTGCAACCGCCGAAAGACGTTGCGCTCAAGACCCCCGACAAGTTTCGACTGATCGGCACCCGCGCCCGGCGTATCGACACGCCTGATAAGGTGCTCGGAAAGACAGTCTATGGAATCGACGTCATTCGGCGCGGCATGAAGTTCGCCGCGCTCATGGCGTCGCCTGTGCTTGGCGGCAAGGTCGAGCATGTGGATGAGGCTCCGGCCCTCGCCACACGTGGCGTGCGGCAGGTCGTGGTGCTTGACGATATCGTCGCGGTGGTAGGCGACAACACCTGGGCTGCCGAGCAAGGGCTGCGTGCCCTGGATATCAGCTGGACGCCTGGCGCAAATGCTACGCTCGACCAAGCGCAGTTGTGGGCCGATATGGAAAAGGCCTCGGCTACGCCCGGGGTCACCGTCCGGAAGGAAGGCGACACGCAGGGCAAGCTCGCAACAGGCACGCTTGTCGAGGCAACCTACGAGTTGCCGTTCCTGGCGCACGCCTCGATGGAGACGCAGAACTGCACGGTGCACGTACATGACGGCGCCTGCGAGATCTGGGTGGGTACGCAAGTGCCAGGTTATGCCCAGGCGGGCGCGGCACAGGTTCTTGGCATCGCGCCGGAGAAGGTCACGGTCAACAATCACCTGATCGGAGGTGGCTTCGGCGGCCGGCTCGAAGCGGCGCCTATCGTTACGGCGACGCGGATCGCTCAAAAGGTCGCGGGTCCGGTCAAGGTGATCTGGTCGCGCGAGCAGGACATCCGGCAGGACATGTTCCGGCCGCTCTATCACAACCGTCTGAAGGCACGAGTCGAGAGCGGGCGCATCACCGCCTGGCATCACCGGGTAACCGGGCCATCGATCTTGGCCCGTTGGCTGCCGCCGGCCTTCAAGAATGGCATCGATAGCGACGCAATCGACGGGGCAGCCGAGCCGCCTTACGCGCTGGGCGACATGCTTGTCGAGTACAACCGCTACGAGAATGGGGTGCCGTTCTCCTTCTGGCGCGGGGTCGGTCCAAACAGCACGGTGTTCTCGGTCGAGAGCTTCCTCGACTTGATCGCACGTAAGATTGGCCAGGATCCTGTCGAGTTGCGCCGCGGATTGCTCGCGAAAAATCCTCGAGCCCTCGCGGTGTTGAACGCAGCTGCCACCAAGGCCGGCTGGGGCAGTCCGATCGCACGTTCCTCCTTTGGTGCGCGTACGGGGCGAGGCTTTGCCTTCATGCATGCTTTTGGGAGTCTATTGGCATGTGTCGCGGAGGTCGCTGTGACCGATGGCGGCGATGTGCGTGTCACCAAGGTGGTCGTGGCGGCGGATGTGGGTCGCGTCATCAACCCCGATACCGTAATCGCGCAGGCTCAAGGGGGCGTCGTTTTCGGCGTAGCGGCAGTCCTTCATAACCGCATCACCTTCTCAAAGGGACGCGTCGAGCAAAGCAACTTCAATGATTACCGACTGCTGCGGATGAACGAGACGCCAGCCATTGAAGTGGAGCTTCTGCCCAGCGCCGAGAGCTCTGGCGGCATCGGAGAGCCAGGCACGGTCGTCGTTCAGCCGGCCGTTGCCAATGCGGTTTTCGCAGCAACGGGGGTTCAGCTCACGCGCATGCCTTTGGATGCATCGCTCATCGCGAGATCGGTCTGATCCATGAAGCGGAAAGTTCTTCTCGCATTGGTCGCGGCAGCAGCGGTGGTCGGCATCGCTGCGCTTGGCGTAGTTGGTTGGATGGTATTCCAGCCTGGACCCTATGACTTCGCGAACGGCTCCTCGGTTTCGCTTGCCGCCTATAAGGGGCCGTCGCCGACAGGCGTTCCGGCGGAGCTCGCCGGCGCGGATCCCGCTACGCGCGGAGCCTACGTCGCCGCCATGGCCGATTGTCAGGCCTGCCATACGGCGCCAGGTGGCAAGCCCTATGCCGGTGGACGAGCATTCGTTCTGCCTTTTGGCACGATCTTCACGCCCAATCTGACGCCGGACCCCGAGACCGGGATTGGAAACTGGACAGACGCGCAGTTCCTGAATGCGGTGCATCGTGGCGTCGCGCCAGACGGTTCGCGCTACTATCCGGCCTTTCCCTATCCGTCCTACACGATGCTGACCAACGAGGACGTGCTGGCAATCAAGGCTCATCTGTTCACGCTGAAGCCCGTGAAGCAGGCCAATAAGCCGAACACCTTCGGATTTCCGTACAATCAGCGCTGGCTGATGGCGATATGGTCGACGCTGTTCAATCCGAACGAGCGGTTTCGGCCGGTGCCGGAGCAATCTCCGGAGTGGAACCGCGGCGCCTATCTCGTCGAAGCGGCGGGTCACTGCGCCGAGTGCCATAGTCCGCGCAACCTCATGCAGGCGCTCGACCAGCGCAAGAAATTTGGCGGCGGCGTCGCCGAGGGCTGGAACGCGTACAATATCTCCAGCGACAAGGTGAGCGGTGTTGGCGACTGGTCGCCCGAGGAGCTCGTAGCGTATCTCTCGACCGGCCATGCCCGGGGCCGTGGCGTCGCGTCCGGGCCGATGGGCGAAGCGGTCGAGCTGAGTCTCTCGCGTCTGACCAAGTCTGATGTCGATGCGATCGTCACCTATCTGCGCAGCGTTCCAGCCGTAAGGGGCGACCTTCCGGTGCCGGCGGGGCCGGCTCCCTCAACGCCACGAATCGCGACGATCGACAATTCTGTTGGCAAGCGCATCTTCGAAGGCAATTGCGTGAGCTGTCATGCCTGGACAGGGGCAGGAGCGGTCCGCGACGAGGCGCAATTGACTGGCGTTCGCGCGGTGAACGACCCGAGCGGCGCCAATACTGCCCTGATGATCCTTCATGGATCAGGAGCGCCGAACCCGCATCGGCCATACATGCCAGGATTCGGAAAAGTATACTCGAACGACGAGATCGCGGCTCTAACCAACTATGTCACAGCACGGTTCGGGGCCAAGGCCTCCAAGTTGACGGCCGAAGACGTTTCGCGGCTGCGCGAGGCGAATTGAGGCGAGCGGCAATGGACGAGCGGCGCAGAACACTGCCTGTTATCCCGGCCTCCTTCTTTGGCATGGTGCTAGGGCTGATCGGCTGGGGCAACAGCTGGCGGGCGGCTCATGAAACGTGGGGGCTGCCGGCAGCCATTGGCGAATGCCTGATGCTGATCGGTGGGGTGGTCTGGGCCGTCCTTGTTGTGCTGTTCGCTGCGAAATGGTTGGCCGCTCGCAGCGATGCGGTTTCTGAAGCTGGCCATCCGGTTCAGTGCTGCTTCATCGGCCTCGTCGGCGTGGCGACCATGCTGGTCGCCATCGCGGTGCAGCCCTATTCGAGGCGAGCCGCCGTCGTCCTGTTCGCACTGGGCGTGGCATTCACGCTGTTTTTCGCGCTCTGGCGAACCGGCAACCTATGGCAGGGTGCCCGAGATGCCGCCGCCACGACGCCGGTACTCTACCTACCAACTGTGGCCGGCTCTTATGTAACGGCCATCGGCTGTTCTGTGTTTGGTTTTCCGGAATGGGGACGACTGGCGCTCGGAGCCGGTATCCTGAGCTGGTTCGCGATCGAATCCGTTTTACTTCATCGCCTCTACACAGTTGCCGAGATGCCTCCGCCGCTGCGCCCGGTGTTGGGCATCCAGCTTGCGCCGCCAACTGTCGGCGCGACAGCCTATCTCAGCGTCACAAGCGGTCCGCCTGACCTTTTTGTCTACGGCCTGATCGGATACGGGCTCCTGCAGCTTCTGCTTCTCGTCAGGCTTGTACCCTGGATTTTTGCCGCCGGATTTACCGCATCGGCATGGGCCTTCACCTTCGGCCTGACCGCGCTTGCGACAGCGATGGTCAAAATGACTGGTCGTGGCGACGCTGGTCCCGTCTCGATACTCGCGCCGGCAATCTTTGTTTTCGTCTCGGCAGTCATGACGGTGATCGCTCTGCGGACGATCTGGCTGCTAGCCAAGGGGCGGCTTTTGCCTCCGTCTTCAATTCCCGCAAGCGCCAATTCGTCGCCGACAGCGCCGCAAACTGCAGGCAAGGAGCGCGGCGTGCTTGATCAAGCAGGCTCGAACAATGCAGCACGCCCGGACAATCGATAAGTTCGCCTCGGCGGTGCCAGGTGAACTGCCGGAGAAGGCGAGTTGCCTGCTTGTCGTTGCACACCCGAGACTTGACCGTAGCGTCGTGAATGCCGGGCTGGTTCGCTCGGCCACAGCTCTGCAGGAGGTCGAAGTTCACGACCTTTACGAGGCTTACCCGGACTTTCAAATCGATGTTGCCGCCGAGCAGGAAAGGCTTCTGCGTCACGACGTAATCGGGGTGCAGTTCCCGTTGTTCTGGTACTCGGTTCCGGCACTCCTGAAGGAATGGTTCGACCTCGTTTGGCTGCATGGCTTCGCCTATGGCGGCCACGCCCCGCGCCTCGCCGGCAAAGTCCTATTTTGCGCCGCCTCGACGGGGGGCGACGCCGAGAGCTATCGCCAGGACGGCCGTAACGGTTACACGGTCGAAGAATTCCTGCGACCTTTGGAGCGGACCGCTGCGCTCTGCCGCATGCGCTGGGCTGAGCCACATCTGCTTCACGACGCCCCACGCCTGCGGGGCGAGAAGCTGGACGAGGCCGCCCGGGGGTACGCCCACCATCTGGAGAATCTTCTGCGGGAGTTTGTTCCATGAGTACAGGCGAAATCCTTGCTCGTACCTTCGTCTATCTCCTGGCGGGCGTACTGGCCGTTCCGATAGCGAAGCGACTGGGGCTTGGATCCGTCCTTGGCTACATCATCGCGGGCGCTGTGATCGGCCCCGGTGTGCTTTCGCTTACGGGTGACGTCGAGGCGGTCGCCCATGTCGCCGAGTTCGGCATCGTGATTCTGCTGTTTCTTATCGGCATGGAAGTCCGGCCAGCTCTCCTGTGGCAGATGAAAGGGCTGATCTTCGGGCTCGGAGCGGCGCAGATGCTCGCTGTGGCCGTCCTTGTCACGCCGATTGCTATGGTTCTCGGCTTGGCCTTTCCGGTTGCGGTCACATTGTCGCTCATCCTGGCAATGAGCTCGACCGCGCTCGTGATGGCGACGCTGGACGAGAAGGGGCAGCGGTCCGGGATAATCGGTCGAGCGTGTTTCGGAGTACTCCTGTTTCAGGACCTCTCGATCATCCCGCTCTTTCTGGTGGTGCCTCTGCTGGCGTCCAATATGACAACAAGTGCAGCGTCGGGGCATGCCGCCAACTGGCTGGACGTTGCCGCGGCTCTGGCGGCAGTGGGGCTGGTGGTTCTCGTCGCTAGGTTTGCCGTTAGGCCACTCTTCCGCTTCATCGCATCAACGCATTCACGCGAGGTCTTTACCGCGGCGGCGTTGATGCTCGTTGTCGGTGTCGCTGCCCTGATGACATTAGTCGGCCTGTCACCGGCACTCGGAGCCTTCCTGGCAGGGGTCGTCTTAAGCGAGACTGAGTTTCGACAGGAGATTGAAAGCGACATCGATCCGTTCCGCGGGCTGTTGCTGGGCTTGTTCTTCATTACAGTGGGAGCGGGTCTTGACCTCAATCTACTCCGAAACGAGCCCTTCGCCGTCGTGGCCATCGCAGTCGGTCTGATGATCGCAAAGACGGTAGCGATGTATGTGGCTTCGCGTGCCTTCCGTTTTCGACCCCTCGAGGCCATCTCACTGGCCGTTATGCTCGCGCAGGGCGGCGAGTTCATCTTCGTTTTTATCGGCGTCGCGAAGCAGTTCGCGCTATTGCCCGAGCATCTCGCCCGTTTGCTGCCGGCTGCCGTGGCGATCTCGATGCTGCTGTCACCGCTGCTGATCTTGGCTCTGGAGCGCGTTGTCCGGGGTCGGGTCGCGCCGGACTCTCAGGTGGCTCCGGATACGCAGTTCGACGATCAGGTCGATGTCATCGTGGCGGGCTTCGGCAGATTTGGGCAGATCGCTGGCCGCCTACTGCAGGCGAACGGCCAGCGAATTTCGATCATGGACACCAGCCTCACACAGATCGAGATCCTCCGAAACTTCGGCCAGCGCGTGAATTTCGGCGACGCGACCCGGGTCGATCTGCTTCGCTCCGCGGGAGCGGAAACGGCGAAGGCCCTGATCGTAGCGATCGACGACCGCGAGCAGATCAGCAATCTCGTTGAGACTGCGCGAAGTTCGTTCCCGCATCTCGTCATTCTCGCGCGCGCCTGGGATCGTCGGCACGCTTACGAGCTGCTGCGCCGCGGCGCGGACCATGTAGAGAGCGAGACTTATGAATCCAGCCTTTCGCTAGGGAGAGAGGCCCTCGTTCGCCTCGGCTTTCGCGCTCACCGAGCCCATCGGTCGGCGGCCTTGTTCCGGATGCACGATCGCGCGCTCTTCGGTCAAAATCTTCCTTCGAGCACTGACGAGACCGGCTTTATCCAGGCTTCAAAGGCTGCTGCTACGACGCTTGGGCAATTGCTGGCGGCGGATTCGGAAAATGAGCGATCTCGCCGGGGCCAGGACGAAGACTGGGGCACCCGCGGCCTGTACGCTGAGCTGACCAGGTCGGACCCCACACGATCTGGTTGATCAGCGTCTGGCCAGTTAGAGCCTTTCCGGTTTAATCTGGGTCATATCCGGCTGCCTTGAAGTAGTTGGCGCACTCATCGGGCGAGAAGAGTTCGACGATGGTGCCGACGGCGTCCCAGAGAGCGGAGATGCTGCGTTCGGCCCTGACTCGGAGGATGGTTTTCAGCTTGGCGAAGGCGTTCTCGATCGGATTGAAGTCCGGGCTGTAGGGCGGCAGGAAGGCGAGCGTGGCACCGGCTTTCTCGATGGCTTCACGGACGCCGGCCGGTTTGTGAGCGGGCAGGTTGTCCATGACGACGACATCGCCCGGCTTCAATGTCGGGACCAGCACCTGCTCGACATAGGCGAGGAAGACGGTGCCGTTCATGGCGCCGTCGTAGACGAAGGGCGCGGTCATGCCGCCGAGGCGCAGGGCTCCGGCGAAGGTCGTGGTCTTCCAGTGTCCGTGAGGAATGCCCGCCCGGCAGCGCTCGCCGCGCGGGGCACGGCCGCGCAGACGGGCCATCTTGGTCGAGAGGCCGGTCTCGTCGATGAAGACGAGGCGCTCGGGATCGAGATCGGGCTGGGCCTCGAACCAGTCGCTCCGTCGCTTCAGGACGTCGGGGCGCTCCTGCTCCAGTGCATGGGCGGTCTTTTTTTGAACGTCCAGCCCCGTCCGCGAAGCCAGCTGCTTAGCGCGCTGCGGCGGATGGAAACGCTGCGCTCGGCAAGAAGGCGGGCCGCCATCTCATGCAGCGTTATGTCCCGGCGCTCCTCGATCAGAGCGACGATGAAGACGTCATGCGCGTCGAGGCTCGAGCCGCGACGCCGGCCTTGTGGGCGCGCCGCCAACTCCCCCGTCCTGGAGCGTGCGATCCAGCGGATCGCGGTCGAAATCCCGACGCCGCACCTCGCCGCCGCCTGGCGCGCCGAAAGACCGCCCGTCGAAGCTCTCACCACACGCACACGCAGATCGTCACTCAGAGCTCGCGCCATCATCAACCTCCTTCAACAAAGAGGTTGAATCAGTTCGGCCCGACCGCGTCACTTCACAATCGATTCAACAATCAGCGGAACCGCTCTAGTGCCGGCGGGGTGTCCCGATCAGAGTTGCCTATAGCCACCCTCGATCCACGCAGAAATCACTGTCATGTACCCGGGTGCGTCGTCCTCCCAGACGAAGTGCCCGGCATCAAGGATGGTGTGCGCAGAATGGCGAAGGTGTCGCGCCAGAAAATCCCCGTTCGCCGGCGGGACGATCGGATCGTACTTGCCGGAAATTATGAGCACCGGCGTGTTGATGGTCGGCAGCAGTGATTCGAGGCGTGGAAGATCGCGTGGATAGGCCCTGACGTAATCTGCCGCCTCAATCCAGCGCCGTCCCTGCGAGGACAACCGGAAATCCTCCATGGCTTCGTCTGGCGGCGTTTGGCGTGTCAGCCGCGAAATCGTGCCAACGACCTGCGCGCCGCCTTCCGGTTCGCCGTAGGTGCCGGGCTGCGCCTCGATTACGCCGCGCAAACCGCTCCCGATCAGGTCCATGTGCGCGCCGCCGCTACCGACCGTGAGGCTCTCGAACAGGTCCGCTTTGGCTGCGGCAGCAAATAGCATCGCGGAAGTGCCGATGTCGGGGCCGATGGCGTGACATCGGGGAATGTCTAGCGCGGCCGCAAGACGAGCTACGAATTGCCCCATCCGCCCAGGGCTCATTAAATCGGCGCGACGCTCTGAAAGGCCGAAGCCGGGGAGGTCGACGGCAATCACGGGACCGAGCGCTGTCAGCCGCTCCCAGATCGCGTGAAAGGCGTAGATGCTCTGCGGCCATGGAGCGGTGATCAGAATCGGTAGACCCTTGCCTGGGCTCCGGACAAGTCGAATTCGTAGTCCATCGACCAGCGCGAACTCGACACGGTTGGATCCAAAAATGCCGGTGGTCATGCAGCTTCGCCCATTCAGAATGGCCCGGAGAATCGATCTGAGCTCAGCAAATCTCGTGATCGCGCAGCCAGATACGCCTGTGAGGAATGTTAGGCGCAGCTCCCCCGATCGGCGACGTCAAAGAGACGATCATTCGGGACAAAACCGACCTCTCATTCGCGGCGGGGCCTTGTAAGACGCAATCTGCTACTCAATTGAGCCTGGGAGGCGGCCGGTCCTGCTCACGCTCTGATGGCGTGTTGGGAACTCGGCGCTACGAAACGTGTAAGAGCGGCGAGACGGTCAAAGGCAGCGGCTATGCGGGAAGTCGGCTTCATCATGGAAGATGGCTTCCAGGTCATGGGCCTGGCGGCGCTTTCCGCCTTCGAGTTCGCCAACTTGCAGCTTGGCCATCGCGCGTACTCGCTGGCCGTGATGTCGGAAAAGGGCGGGGGCGTGCTCTCCACTCTTGGTGTCAAAGTTGAGACGAAGCCGCTTGATGGCTTTCCCGACACCTTGATGGTCCTTGGCGAACTTGAGCCGCGCCCGATATCGCCGGTCCTTCGCGAGTATGTCACTGCCGCCGGTCAGAACTCACGCCGCGTCGCTGGCGTTTGCACTGGTGCTTTCGTCCTCGCGGAGGCCGGGTTGCTCGACGGGAGATCTGCTACCACTCATTGGGCGCACGCCAGATCACTCCAGCGCCGGTTTCCGTCGATACGTGTCGACGACGATCGCATCTTTATCCAGGATGGAAATGTCTGGACATCGGCGGGGATGAGCTCCGCGATCGATCTGGCCCTCGCACTGATCGAGGACGACTACGGCGCCAAGCTTGCACGCTCGATTGCTCGCAGGCTTGTCGTCTATCACCGCCGACCAGGCGGGCAATCGCAGTTCTCGGCGCTTCTCGAACTTGAGCCACGGTCCGATCGGGTCAAACGGGCTCTGATCTATGCCAGGGAGAACCTCCGCAATGCTCTGACAGTCGAAGAACTGGCGGATGCTGCAAGCCTGAGCCCCAGGCAATTTACACGCGTGTTTCGCGAGGAGACCGGGCAGTCGCCGGCTAAGGCGGTGGAGCGCATCCGCCTGGAAGCAGCCAAAGTGATGCTCGAGGAGGGGCGCCACTCGATGGATACCGTCGCGCGCGATACCGGATTCGTTGATCGCGACAGAATGCGGCGCGCATTCCTGCGCTTTTTTGGGCATCCACCACAGACACTTCGGCGCAACCTGCGTCTGGTCGAGATGGGGAGCGATGTTGAAGCTCACCCAGAGGCGAGCTGAACCCAACAGGGTTCCAGCCGTCGTTCTTCGGTTATGCCGACATGGCAAAAGGGCTCTTCGCTCGGTCAGTCGAACAAAGTGGGATGTCTGGATTCAACGCCTTCTCGTCATGGAAGGCGCCCGCCCGCTCCGCCTAGCTTGCCTGAATTGGCAGTTCTGGGGAGCGGGAGACAATCGTGGCGACTTCAAAGATCAAATTACTCGATACGCCGGCGGGCAAGCTGGCGTGGCGCGAGGATGGGCCGACAGGCGGTTTGCCGCTTGTCCTTCTGCAGCGTTTCCGCGGAACCATGGATGACTGGGATCCGGACTTCATCGCGGCAATTTCCAAGCACCGAAGGGTAATACGCTTCGATAGTGCCGGGATTGGCAGGTCGGAAGGCACCGTGCCCGATACGGTCACCGGCATCGCAGCATTGGCGGCCGCATTTATCAAGGGGGCTGGCTTCGGACAGGTCGATATCCTCGGATGGTCCCTGGGCGGAGTTGTTAGCCAGCAGCTCGCGCTCGACTTTCCCCACCTGGTCCGCCGGCTGATAGTCGCCGGCTCCAGCCCGGGGCCCATGGCGGATGGACCACAGCAGCATCCCCGGGTGTCGCAGGTCATGACGAAGCCGGAGAACGGCGAGGAAGATTTCCTCTTCCTATTCTACCCGGAGACCGAGAGCGCCATCGCCGCTGGACGCGCCTCGCTCGGGCGGCTGGTTTCATTGCCCGACCGCGGTCCTAAAGTCAGCGCCGCCAGCTTCATGCACCAGGTGAAGGCTGCATCGAGCTGGGCCGGGGTACTGGAGCGCGCCAACGAACTGCGACTGCCGATTCTGGTCGCGAATGGTGCTCATGACGTGATGTTGCCCGCCTACCGGTCCTATGTGCTGTCCCAGCAGGCGCCCGACGCCAAGCTGGTGCTCTATCCCGATGCCGGTCACGCATTTCTGTTCCAGTTCATCGATGACTTTTCTGCCGAGATAGACCGCTTCCTCGAGGGTTGAGCAGACACCGAGCTGGCCAATCGAACAGCACCGGGTCATGGCGTAAATCGACGGTTATTCGACATTTGAGACTTGAGAGCTTTGATCGATAGTCGCCGGCATAGGCGGCTCGGGCAGATCGGCTCGGCCTTCAATCGAAGCTCAGAGAACGGTCATGCAGACGACTGGTAATACGATTTTCATCACGGGTGGGACGTCTGGCATTGGCCGCGGATTGGCCGAGGCATTCCATAAGTTGGGCAACAAGGTCATCGTCGCTGGCCGGCGCAAGGCGCTACTCGACGAAGTTGCGAGCTCAAATCCTGGCATCGACGGCGTCGAGCTTGATATCGGTGATGCAGACGAGATTCGGCGGGTGGCCGCCGAACTGACGGCGAAGTACCCAGCTCTGAATGTGCTGATCAACAATGCCGGTATCATGCCGTTTGACGATGCCGGCGGCGCAATCGACGATACTCTGACAAAGAAGATCATCGACACAAATCTGCTCGGGCCGATCCGGCTGACTTCGGCACTGATCGAGCACCTGAAGGCTCAGCCGCGTGCCACTGTGATCCACAACACGTCAGTATTGGCCTATGTGCCTCTGGCGACGACGGCGGTCTACTCAGCTACAAAGGCGGCCCTGCACTCGTATGCGCTGTCGCAGCGGTTCATGCTGCGCGACACCAACGTGTCGGTGCAAGAGATTGCCCCGCCCTGGGTTGACACTGACCTCATCAAGAAGAGTGGCGATCCGCGCGCGATGCCGCTCGACATCTTCATCGAGAAGACGATGGCCGGTCTCGCCACCGAGGCGGAAGAGGTGATTGTCGACGAGATCAGGGCCCTGCGAGACAATCCCGGCAGCCACGAGCACGCATTGGTGCACGGCTTCAATCTCGAGCTGATCACCAATCCCATTCCGGTCTGATCGAAATTCGCCGCCAAGCCACAATGCTTGGCGGCGCTCGGTCCTTTGGAGCGTTTCCGATGATTCAGGAAAAGCCACCATCCCCAGCCACCGCCTCCTTGAGCCCCCTGGGGACTCCGGCCTTACGTTCGGTCGAGTCGGGCTCGCTTGTGCCGCCAGCGTTTCTCGCGCTTGGCACCTTCGCGATTGGAACCGAAGGTTTCATGATCGCCCCGCTCCTTCCGACCATCGCGGATGATCTGGGGATGAGCCTGTCGGCTACGGCTACGCTGGTCGTTGTCTTTACGCTTGTCCTGGCTGTGAGCTCGCCGATCTCGACTGTTCTGACAGCGAGCTTGAGGCGGCGCGACACGCTGCTGCTCGCGATGGCGATTTTCACCGCTGGCAACCTCGTCGCCGCGCTGTCCTCGTCGTTTGCGACGCTGATGATCGCCAGAGTCATGATGGCGATTGCATCGGGGTTGTATATCCCCGGCGCGAACTCGCTGGCGGGTGTTATTGTGCCTGCGCATATGCGCGGACGCGCGCTCGCGATCGTCAGCGGCGGCATGACGATTGCTATCGCGCTCGGCCTGCCGCTAGGCGCCATTGTCGGGCACGCGTTCGGCTGGCGAACGACTTTTCTGGCCGTGGCCGCTATGGGGCTCATGGCGATTGTCGGAGTTATTCTGGGAATCCGCTCTGACTCCGGATCCAGGGTCGCTGTAGCCAGCTTCTCGCAGCGGATCAGCGTCGTTCGGCGTCCAGCGATCCTTCGCCTTCTTAGCGTCAGCCTGTTCTGGGCGGTCGGCGCCTTTACGGCTTATCCTTACATTGCTCCATATTTGAAATCGGTCCTCGATTTCGGCTCCGGAGGCATCAGTGCGACGGTCTCATTGTGGGGTCTCGCCGCTGCGTTTGGTGTTACCGTCGGCGGGACCCTGAACGACCGATACGGATCGGATCGTGTGGTCCTGGGCTCCCTGATCGCTCTCTCGGGGGCCTTCGCGTTGTTGGCGCTGGCAACACTGCTGTCTCCGGCATTGGCGCTCTTGGTCGCGCTCGTGGCCGTTGCGATCTGGGGTTTTAGCGTCTGGTGCTTGTTTCCAGCCCAGATGGCGCGTCTGATTGCAGCTGGCCCGGCCTCGGAAGCCTCCATAGCGCTCGCGCTCAATACGTCCACGATGTATCTCGGGTTCTCGATCGGTTCGGCGATTGGTGCCGGTATCGTCGGGGCGGGCGCTATCTGGGCCATCGGTGCTGTGGCGGCTCTGGCCGAATTAGTGGCAATCGTGCTCGATCGACGCCGCGCCGCGCACGCGATCGAGTGAGGGAACTGCAGCCGATCTGGGCCGGCTGGGCGCTGCCGTCGCGCAAGTCCGCATCCCGACACGTCTCCAAGTCACGGCCGGTTCAGGATGTGGTCCGCGCATTGACCTGTTATATTTTGCGGAACAGATCAGGATCCGGCCGTGAGCAAAGCGGATATTTCCGACCCGATAGCGTTGCGCATTCCGCTCGATGTCTTGAGCGATATCGAGGAGATCGCGGCCGCCTCTGAACACTCGCGTAGCTGGGTGATCATGCGGGCGCTACGGCTTTACCTGGCCGGCGAGGGGCGCGATTGCTTGGCAATCTTGCGCGGGCGTGACGAGGCTGCGGAAGGTGGTGGTCACGATGCCGGCGATGCTCGCGGAACTGGACGGTATCGTTCGCGGCAAGATCGCCTGATTAACGTCCAGGTGGCCTAGCTTCCTCCATTTTTCACAGCGACATCGCCGCCTGCGACCGTTCACCGTCTCTGGTGGTGGAGTACCTCAAGACCCAGCGCGACCAGGGGAACCATTCCATGTTGTCGAGCGGCCGGGCCGGTGAGCCAGCCGCCTGGTCGCTCGATCGCGACGCCTGGCGGTCTGGCTTCTGCTCACAGCTATGACAACCGACTCAGGCGTTCAGGAAGGTCCTGACGTGCGATGTGAACGTTTTCGGATATTGGAACAGCGCCCCGTGGCCAGAATCAGGGTACATGACCAGCGTCGCACCGCTCATGTTTTTGAACATCTCGTATGCGTTGATCGAGGGGAACATCGTATCGTCGCTTCCGTGCACGATCAGGGTAGGCTGCCCGTTGCTCTCGTCGCGCTTCTGCCATTGGCCATCGGGACGCTGAAACTGGGTCTGTGAGCTCACTGCTCCCCGTCGAAATCCATCACCAGTGTTCTTTGCCATCACGGCCTCCTGATGCAGTCCCACGCGGGGCAATTCGCTTCTTCGTCGCAGCTCAATCCGTACGTTCTGGGTCTTGGGCCCGCCGCTAGTCAGCGGCGGGGTCTTTCTTGGGTGAGGCAGACTTCCGGGTGCATTGAGGCGCACTTTCGGTAGAATCTGACCAAACTTCGGGAGCGGCTACAGAGACCTTCGTTTTCATCTGTCACGGCGTCTTCGGTCGTAATCCCACACGTTTCGCATTCTGAGCAGGCACCGATCCGCGACAGTGACAAACTGGACGCGCCACGGTGACAGAATACTCGTGTTAGTGACAATCCCCTTGCGTCTTGAGACTCACATCGGCCACGCGAGAAAGGCGCACGACTTCTGGGGCCCTCTCAAAATTGCGGAACTCAATCGCGGCAGCGCTATGCCCGATTTTCAAAAATGAAGCTTCAGGGATAATGTTGCCGCAGGCAGGTGTTTAAGCCTTTGAAATTCCTTAAACCCCGGCGTGCATTAGTCTCTTGGCCTTCCGCAATTGCCGGCATAGATCTTCGTTAGCACGAACATATCCGATTTTCGGTCCCACGAGACGAAGAAAGGGCGACCGTAATGGCCGGACGAGCGAAGTCCAGTGAATGCAAAGCGCCCGGTGGACAATCTGCCTTGACGCGGGCATGAACTTTTGGGGTCCAGATGGGCGGGGGAGTTTATGGCGGGGACCGGTTTGATCCAAATGAGCCTAGTTTGCTCACTATTAGGTTCGTCGGTACTTATCGCGAACCCTGCCTTATCGCAGAGCCAAGATAGTCCGACGATGGCTGTTCTCCTGGATGAAAAGGAGTCATCGGCCCTTAAAAGTCCTATCAAATTTGCAGGGTTAACTCTCGGGTGGGTAAACGCTCGGCTTGTGGAAGAAAAAAAGCGCCCACTCTATTGTACGCCTCCTTCTTTCGAGAATTGGAGCGACGATTTTTTTCCACTTCTGCAAGCTTGGGTAAGGCAGAACAAGTGGGTCCAGTCGGAGAGGGTGACCACTTATCCTAGGCACCTCATTGACGCATTGGCTGCTAAATACCCGTGCAAGAACTAAGACCGATCGCAAGGTCCGCACTAACGTCGAGTCTACTCGAGAGTTGAGCAACCTCCTTTAAGCACGAAAGTGCGGGCGCTTTTGAAGCGTCGGCGCAAAGATGCCAGCAATTATCCCCTTACGCCGGTCTCACTGAGGGACGGCACCCGTTTCGCACAGTATTGTCCGGCCTCGGCAAGAGCGGCATCGACTGCAGGGAACATTGAAGGGCAGGCGGATCCTTTAATACTTCGACTGACTTTGGTCAGCCTAGTGCACTTTCTCACCGAAGCCCGCGAGTTCGCTTCAGCCGCTCTAGGCGCCAAACTTCTGATTTCGTCAATCGCTTCCTTGACGACTTGGCACGCCTCAGGCGTGTCCTTCGCCTGCCAACGCGTCCGAGAGATGATTGTGCAGGTTAGCGTGGCATTCCAATAGTTACTTGTCGCATGGGCCGTGCAACCATCATGGCTAAATTGAACAACGACGGAGCTCCAAAAATCAAGCTTTAGGGAATTATTCCTTTGTTTTATATCCCATTTGAAACCGTTTTCCCGAAACTGGACAACCTGCTCTTCTGTCCCACCGTAACCATCGCCTTTCGAAAATATCCGCCTGTGCTGAAATGTCGGCAGGCCCGGAGCGGTTACCCCTCGCTGCGTTACCGAAAAAGTGCCGCTGCTCTTTGCGGAAACGCCGTTCTGATGGATATAATTCCAGTCGAGCCGTACGGTCGTGCCATCGTAACGCTCCGAGAATGACTGTGCATAAGCATCGCAAGCTGCGAACGCGAGACCCGTCGCCAGTAACGCTTGAAGCCAGTGTTTCATGAACAAGATGCCTAACACTACGTCATGGCTCCCGTCCATTGCGCCGCCGGATCGGAGCGCGAGACGAACTTCGGCTTCGCCTCGCTGGCCGCGCCCCATGCGGCCTCGCGCACCAACCGGCGCGGCCAGGCGAGATAGTCACAGTCGACGACCACTGAGCCCGGCCGAGCTCGGCTTGTTGGCATCGGCACGGATCAAGCTGGCATCGACCGCGAAGCCTTCCCGCCAACCAGCCCCTCCGCGATGCAGCGCCGGACGGTCGCCTCGAACAGCTCGCGGAGAAGATCGTTCTGGCGGAAGCCACGAGGCCGGTTATTCGAGAACGTCGAGTGGTCGGGCACGTCGCTCTCAAGCCCGAGCCGCAGAACCACCGTAGACGAGGTTCAGATGGATTTCGTCGCCGAGTCTACGCTCGGAGCGGATGCCGAAGCATTAGCCGAGGAGCAGCATCCGGATCATGAGCTCAGAATCGACCGAGGGCCGGCCCATCTCGCTGTAGAATGGGCGCAGATGCGCGCGGATTTCGGAGAGATCGAGGAACCGATCGATGGCCCGCACCCAATGATCGGCCGGGATGTGCTGCTCCAGGCTGAACTCGTAAAACAGCGCCTCCTGCAGCACCGTCCGCTCGCCCATCATCAGCCCGCCCCCGAAACTCGAGAACGCTGAATCAGGACTTCAAACCTGCAGCAAAACCGACTTTTTCAACACAATCGGCCTATAGCGGACGATTAACATGTGCCGCTTCATGCTGCTATAGCGCAAAAAAGGCGCCGGCTGAAGCGGGCGCCTTTCCTAGTTGCGGAACTGTTTGTGAAATCGAGGCAACATTATGCTTGTTTCCACATGGGATGCCGCCGGCCCAACCGGCGAATCTCTGTAATAAGAGCACAGTCGTCGCAATATGAAGAGGTACCGGTGCGCTGCAGTGCCGATATATGTGCTTCCCGCTGCCATGGAGAATCGTCTGCGGCCCTTCGATTGTCATGGGCGGCTTCGGACGCTAAGTTTGCGTGACACCGCCATGTCGAACTGCATTCCCGGACGTTGGCTTGGGGGCAATGGTTGAAGGTCGGCTCTTGGCGGGTAATGGCGGCCCTCAGGCCGCCACCGCCCTGCGGCCCTTGAGCCAGTCGCGCGTCCAGGAGAAGACGGGCCAGAGCAGCGCCGCGAAGGTCATCGCCGCCAGCACCGACGACACCGGCCGGTCGAAGAAGGGCAGCACCGAGCCGTCCGACTTGATCAGCGAGGTGACGAAGCTCTGCTCCACCATCGTGCCCATGACGATGCCGAGCACCATCGCCGCGACCGGATAGCCGTTCTTCTCCATCACGAAGCCGAACAGGCCGAAGAAGGCGACGCACCAGACGGCGAAGAGGTTGTTGCCGGCCGTCGCGAAGGCACCGACCGCGCAGAAAACCATGATCACCGGCATCACCGCCGAGCGCGGTGCCCCGACGACGCGGCTCGCCAGCCTGATCATGATGATGCCGAAGGGGATCATGATGATGTTGCCCAGGATGAAGATGATGTAGAGCGCATACATGCTCTCGGCCTGGGTGGTGAACAGCGTCGGCCCGGGGTTGAGCCCCTTCATGTAGAGCACGCCGATCGCGATGGCGGTAATGGTGTCGCCCGGAATGCCGAAGAGCAGCGCCGGCACCCAACCCGAAGCGAGCGAGGCGTTGTTCGAGGCGCCGGCCTCGATCAGCCCTTCCGGATGGCCGGTGCCGAACTTCTCCGGCGTCTTCGAGAAGCGCTTGGCCATGGCATAGCTGACCCAGGCCGCCATATCCGCGCCGGCGCCTGGCAACACGCCAATGATGATGCCGACGATGTTCCCGCGCGTCTGCTGCTTGGGATATTGCTTCGTCAGCTCCCACTGGCCCTTGAGGATGCTCCCCAGGCGCCGGTTCTCGATCTTCGGCGGCTCGCGCTCGGTCAGCGCCCGCATCACCTCCGCCAGCGCGAAGACGCCGACGAGGGCCGGGATCGGCTCGATGCCCCCCAACAGGTCGGTGGAGCCGAAGGTGAAGCGCGCCACGCCGCCGGGGTTGTCGATGCCGATGCAGGTGATCAGCAGGCCGAGCAGCATCGCCGCGATCGCCTTGATCGGCGAGGAGCGCGCGACCAGCGTCGAGCACATCAGGCCGAGCATGGCGAGCCAGAAGTTCTCATAGGTCGAGAAGGCGAGCGCCATCTCGGCCAGCAGCGGCGCGATCAGCATCAGCGAGAGTGTGCCGGCGATGCCGCCGAGCGCCGAGAACCACAGGCAGATGCCGAGCGCGGTCTCCGCCTGGCCTTTGCGTGTCATCGCATAGGCTTCGTCCGTATAGGCGGCCGAGGCGGGCGTGCCGGGGATGCGCAGCAGGCAGCCCGGAATGTCGCCGGAGAAGATCGCCATCGCCGAAGCGGTGATGATCGTCGCGACCGCCGCGATCGGCGAGAGATAGAAGGTGACCGGCACGAGCAGCGCCGTCGCCATGGTGGCCGAGAGGCCGGGCAGCGCGCCGACGGTCAGCCCGTAGAAGGCGGACGCCACGACGGCGATCATCACGTCGAATTGGAAAACGAGGCCGAAGGCCTTGATGACGGTATCCATCGTCAGACCCCTCTCACCACGGGAACGGCAACATGCCACCGGGCAGAGGCACACGCAGCAGCTTCAGGAAGATCAGGTTGATCACGAAGGGCGCGATGATCGCCAGCGGCACCGCAAGCTTCGGCTTGGCGCCAAAGGCGAGGCTCGCGGTCAGCACCATGATCGCGGCGGTCGGCAGGAAGCCGAGCGCCTCGGAGGCGAGCGCATAGAAGGCAAGCAGCGCCGGCGGCAGCAGGGCCAGCCAGTTGCGCCAGGCCGGTAGCGGCTCCAGCTCCTCGGCCGTCGCATGGGCGACGACGTCGGCCTCCGCAACCTCCTCGAAATGGCGGCCGATCCCGAAGACGATCAACCCGCCGCAGAGCACGAGCCCGGCGCCGACGACCATCGGAAAGGCGGAAGGACCGACCTGTTGGCCGGGGACCGGCGGCAATTTGGAGCCGTAGAAGAATGATGCGGCCCCCAATACGGCGACTGCAGAGCCGGTGATACGATCAGATAACAGCAAGAGATCTGCTCCTCGGAAGAGCGATGGTTCCGAAATGACGATGCCGGGAGCGTCGCCCTGCTCCCGGCATCGGGTGACAATGCCCGTCAGCCCTTGGCGAGGCCGCCCGCCTTCATGAACGCACCCATCGCCTTGTCGCTCTCGCCCATGAACTTGTAGGCGGCTTCGGGGTCGGCGTAGCGCATCGAGAGGCCGCGCGAAGCCATGAAGTCCTTGTACTCCTTGGAATCGTAGATTTTTTTGAGTTCACCCGAGAGAAGCGTTAAGACGTCGGCCGGCAGGTTCTTCGGCCCGCCGATGCCGCGCCAGGAGCCGATACTGAAGTCGAGGCCCAGCGTCTCCTTCAGCGTCGGCACGTCCTTGAACAGCGGGTTGCGCTCCGGCGCCATGATCGCGAGCGAGCGCGCCTTGCCGGCGTCGATCATCGCCTTGCCTTCCGGCACCGAGCAGGTCACCAGATCGAGGCCGCCGGCCGCGAGGTCCTGCATGGCAGGCGCAGCACCGTTCGACGGCACCCAGGCGACGTGGTCCGGCTTCAGGCCCATCCCCTGCAGCCAGCCGATCAGCGCGAGATGCCAGATGCCACCCTGGCCGGTGCCCGAGGCCTTCATCTTGCCGGGAGCGGCCGCCTTGATGGCGTCGGCGAGCGACTTGATGTCCTTGTAGGGCGAGGAGCTCGAGACCTGCACGCCCGGCGGGTCGTCATTCATCAGCGCCAGCGTGGTGTAGTTCGCATAGGTGAGTTCGGTGAGGCCCTGATGGTGCATCATCGCGATCTCGGAGGTGATGATGCCGAGCGTGTAGCCGTCCGGCGCAGCCGTCGCGATCGCCGAATGGCCGACGACGCCCGAACCGCCGGTGCGGTTCACCACATTGACCGGCTGACCGAGGCTCTTTTCCAGCAGCGAACCTATGATGCGCACCACCGCGTCCGTGCCGCCGCCCGCGCCCCAGGGGCAGACGATGGTGATCGGCCGGGTGGGATACTTAGCCTGGGCGATGGCAGGCGCGGCGAGGAGGCCGGCTGCGCCGGCAGCCGCGCCTTTGAGCATACTGCGTCTGTTAATGAAGTGCATTCGGGTGTTCCTCCTCAAATCGATTTAGTGTCCGGACGCTTGTCGAGCTTGTCGTCTGCGAAGGAGCTTTGGCGCCGTTAAGCTTAGAGAAGCCGCGGTGGGGCGGACTAACGTTCGAGCATCCGCTTGCCAATAGACTCCGGAGAAGGCGAACCGGCTCCGGCGCCGTTTACGTCACTCTTACGGCTTGGCACTCGCGGCCATCGCGGCGCGCGCTTGCTCGACAAGGTCCACGCCAATCTTCTTGCTGTACTCTGTCACGACAGGCGCAACGCGTTCGCTCATGGCTGCCATCGCCTCAGGCGTCGGTCGGGTAATCTTGAAGCCCTTCGCCTGGAGCTCGCCTTCCAGCTGCTCTGCCGCTTTGCGAGAGATATCGCGTTGGAAAACTGCCGATTCCTTTGCCGCTTCCATGACCAGCGCCCTGTCCTTCTCCGAAAGACTTCCAAACCATTTGCGGCTGGCAAGCAGAACAAACGGCGTATAGACGTGCGCCGTCTTGGCTAAATGGCTCTGCACCTCATAGAACCTTGCGGTATAGATTAGAGCGTACGGCGTCTCCTGAGCATCTACGGCACGATTTTCGAGTGCGCTGTAAAGTTCGGGCCAAGGAAGAGGCGTCGGATTGGTTCCCAAGGCCGTCCAAGTCGCGATGAACAGCGGGTTTGGTATGACCCGGATATTGAGCCCGGCCATATCTTGCACCGTGTTGACGGGACGTTTCGCGTTGGTCATGTGGCGGAAGCCGTTGTCCCACCAGGCCAAACCCGTGATGCCAGTCTTTTCTTTCAGCTGTGCAAACAGCTTTTCGCCGACGGCGCCGTCCATAACGGCATCCACCGCGGCAAAATCTTTATAGAAGAACGGAAGGTCGAAGATCATGAATTGGGGAACTACGCCGACCAGGTTCGGCGTGGGGCCAACCATGATGTCGATGAAGCCGGCCTGAACGGACGCCTGCATTTCGGGCTCGCTTCCGAGCACGCCGTTGCCGAACGTTTCGATCTTGATGCGGCCTCCGGTCTTCTCTTCAACCAGCTTCGCAAAATGACGCGAAGCTTGTCCAACCGGATGATCGTCTACGGGCACATATCCCAAGCGCGGATTCTGAGCCACGGCGGGAGCGGTGGCGAGAAAAACGCCCAGAAACGCTGCAGTTATAAACTTCAATTTCATAGCTTAACCTCCCACTTGATTTTTTTACTTGAACCAAGGTGCAGAAATTGTCGTAAAAATCGGACAGGGCTGACATCAGTAACATTTCGGCAAAGAAGAGATGCGTCACCTCCTACACTGAGGCGAAAAGTCCGTTACCTATAGAGGTCTCCACGTTGAAGATGGCGCCGCAGTAGTGTCGTCCTCGAATTTTGAGTTTTGCGATCGCGCAACCCAAGAACAAATAGGCGATCCCTCCCCACCGCCGCCAAGGTACGTAAGATCTATGACCGGCGGCTATGAAACGGGCCGTCTGCAAGACCGCTCCATTATCCCTTGCTCCCGATCCCAACGACAACCAAGGTGCATGTTCACAATATGGACAGTGTGTCCAATAAATCATGATGGGCAGACAAAAACCGGTTGTCAACGCTTCTTAGCCGCGCTCTGAGACCCGGGATCGGCTGCTTGTCAGGTGGATTACTGTCTTCGACGAAGGGCGTGGCTGTGTCGGCCCGCCTCTGAAGCCATGTCCGTGTGGGGCGGCTGTGTCGTCGAAGCACGGAGGCGGTGCTTGACAAGGCACAATTTACGCATGCACGTTTATGGACAGAATGTCCATATAATGGACGGCCGGCACTGATAGTCATCGCTTCTATGCGCCGACTAGCCAATGGCGGCCGTAAGCCACCATGGCTGCAACGATGCAGGCTGGGCGGAACATTGGGGAGCGGCAGCGTGCATACGATAACCTATCTCACGACCATCAATTTCGGGCTGGGAGCGTCCGATTCCCTGGCGGAGACGCTGCGCGAGCTCGGCATATCGCGCCCTCTCGTGATCAGCGATCACGGCATCAAAGCTGCTGGTCTGCTCGACCGCCCGGGCTTTGCGTTTCTGAATTCGGCTCCAGTCTTCCTAGACGTTCCCGCAAACCCCACGGAAAGCGCCGTTGCTGCTGGTCTCGAAATTTACAGGCAAGATGGCTGCGATGGCGTCGTGGCGATAGGCGGGGGATCTCCCATCGACCTAGCCAAGGGCGTAGCCCTCCTTGCTACGCATGATGGCGAGCTGGAGCAGTACGCGGCAATCCTGGGTGGGGTGGCTCGCATCACGAGTGCGGTGGCGCCCCTCGTGGCCATCCCGACAACCGCTGGCACGGGGTCCGAGGTTGGACGCGCCGCCCTGATCACTCTCGATGACGGCCGAAAGCTGGGGTTCATCAGCCCTTACCTGATCCCGCGCAGAGCGGTGTGCGACCCAGCCCTGACAATGGGGCTTCCTCCAACTTTAACGGCCTCGACGGGTCTCGACGCACTGTCGCACTGTATCGAAACGTACCTATCCCCTCGCTTCAACCCGCCCGCGGAGGCCATCGCAAAAGACGGCTTCAAGCGCATCTGGAACGCTTTGCCGGTCGCTTACGCGGATGGCGCGAACGCAGAGGCGCGGACCGAACTCATGATGGGCGCCCTGGAAGGCGGCATGACGTTCCAGAAGGGGCTCGGAGCCGTTCATGCGCTGAGCCATGCGCTGGGCGGCCTAAAGGAGGCAAGACTTCATCACGGAACACTCAACGCCATCCTGATGCCGACCGTCCTTCGGTGGAACGTGGAAGTTCAAGCCGTTGCCCCGAAGGTCGCCCACCTGGAAAGCCTGGCAGGACTTGAAGGAACGACTCTCGCCGACGCACTGGACGCGTTGAACAGTCGATTGGGCATTCCGCCGAAATTGTCCGAACTTGGGGTGCCCCGCCACGTCGTTGATTGGGTGTGTGAGCGAGCCATGGCAGACCACAGCCACGCGACTAATCCACGTCCGTTGGCCAAGGAAGACTACGCCGCGATCCTCGAGGCGGTTTTTTAAGCTGAGAAAGCCCCAGCGAGGGACCGAGGAGGTAGTTCGGTGAGACCGATCGTGATCGTGACGGGCGCAAGCCACGGCATCGGTGCAGCAACGGCCAGGCTGTTCGCGGCTGAAGGCTACGATGTCTGTATCAACTATCTCTCGGACAGCGCAGCAGCGTCCGAGGTCGTCGAGGCTTGCAGAGCCGCGGGCGCACGGGCCATCGCGGTCCAGGGCGACGTGGGCAAGAGGGAGGACATACAGGCTTTGTTCAGAGCCTGCGACGATGAACTTGGGCGAGTGACCTGCTTGGTCAATAATGCCGGGATCATTGGGAAGGCGGGCAAGATTGAGGAGTTGGAGCCTGCGATATTGGAAACCGCTTTCAGGATAAATGTCTTCGGCGTCATGTACTGTATCCAGGAGGCCGCGAGACGCATGTCCACCCGCAAGGGCGGCCAAGGCGGCTCGATCGTGAACATGTCGTCGCTGGCCGCCTCCCTCGGCAGCCCTAACGAATACGTCCACTACGCGGCCACCAAGGGGGCAGTCGAATCGATCACCTTCGGCGCGGGTAAGGAACTGGCGCCGGAGGGCATCCGCGTAAATGCCATCCGCGTCGGGACCACCAACACGCGGATACACACGCAAGGCGGAAACCCCGAGCGCCCGGCCAAGATTGCCGCGGTAACACCAATGGGGCGCATCGCAGAGCCCGAGGACATCGCGCGCGCTGCCCTCATGCTCGCGTCTCCCGGATCCGGATTTATGACAGGCACCTTGATCACGGTCGCAGGTGGGCTGTGACGCTCTGCGCTCGGGTTCACGGAGGGGTGCCGTGCTGATCCGGTTCTCCTGCTGATCTCGTCGACCTGCGTCCGTCGACGAACAGAAGCACGTCAACGCGCGCAGCGATTCGCAATGGATGTGCGGACGGCCGCAGTTCCTCCGCGTCAGGGTCCCGACTTACCCGTCAGGACCCTGTATCGCCTAAGCGGAAAAAGCCTCTTCAACGTCCAGGTCAAAGCCTGGACGGTCCGAGCATTAATGGAACCACCTTGCTGGCACGGTCACCAATGCCGGGAACAGAACCAGCAGCACAATGAGAAGCATCTGGGCCACAAGGTAGGGCATGGCCCCCTTCGTCGCCGCCTCCATTGAAACGCCGCTTATTCCGCACACTGTATTGAGGACTGTTCCGACAGGAGGAGTGATCAGGCCGACTGCATTGACCATCATGAAGATGACCCCGAAATACACCGGGTCGATACCGGCCGCTTTGACGATCGGCATAAGGATGGGCACCAGAATGGTGATGCAGGGCGCGAAATCTAGCGCCGTGCCGACGATGAAGACCGCCAGCACGATCATACCCATCAGCAGAATCGGCGAGTTGATGAATGGATTGAGGAGACTGACGAGCTGGGCGGGCATATTGGAGATCGTCAGCATGAAGCCGGAAATCATGGAGGCTGCGACTAGCAGCATGATTACTGCCGTTAAGCGCCCGGCCGCGAGCAGTGCGTCATAGAGCGCCCGCAGGGTGAGTTCGCGATAGACAAACAGACCCACGAACAGTGCATAGGCGGCAGCACAGACGCCTGCCTCAGTTGGAGTAAAGATGCCGAACCGAAGTCCCGCCAGGATGATCACCGGCATCATCAACGCCCAGCCAGCGGTCATAATGGTTTTAGGGAGATCCCTGCGCGGTAGTTTGACCCGCACCGTCGCCGCTTCTTTTTTGGAGAGGAACCACCAGGCGATCATGAGACTCAGCCCCATCATGACCCCTGGCACGATTCCGGCGAAGAACAGGCCTACGATGGAGATGTTTGCGGTGACGCCCAGAATAATGAACCCCACAGATGGCGGGATTACGGGGGCGATAATGCCTGTCGCCGCCATCAACCCCGAGGCTCGACCCATATGGTAGCCGGCATCCCGCATTAGTGGGACCAGCATGACCGCGAGCGTCGCCGTATCCGCAATTGCGGAGCCGGAGACGCTGGCGAGTATAAGGCCTGTGCCGATGACCACGTAACCGAGGCCGCCACGGATGTGACCGACGAGCGCCAAGGCAACGTTCACGATGCGGCGCGAAAGGCCGCCGGCGTTCATGAGTTCACCCGCAATGAGAAAGAACGGGATCGCCATCAGAGGATAGCTGTCCGCGCCATTTACCAAGCGTTGCGCCAGGATGTTGGCGTCGAGATTTCCCATGAGAAGCATCATGGCAATCCCCGACAGCATCAGGGCGAAGGCGATCGGAACTCCGATGGCCATGGTCCCAAGGAGAGAACCGATAAAGACCAGACCGCTCACAGTGCTTTCTCCGAAGTGAGTGCGGAGGACACGACCGGTAGCGGCTCGACATGTTCAACTCCCGACCAAGGGTCCGGGAGGGTGCCGCTGAGCGAGCGCCACAGATCAAGAAGGAGAACTAACGCCATCAAGATCGCGGCGACGAACCCCGCAGCGTAGATCGCGCCTACGGGAATTCCCGACAGTGCCTGGACATTGCTCCACTCGATAACAGTAAGCGACCAGCTGCCCTCTCCCAGGAGCCAGCAGCACCACAGCATCAAGCCGTATGAAACAAGAAAGCAGACGAAACGCGCCCTTTGAGGCAGCCGAACGACCAGTGACTCGACGCCCAGATGCGCTCCCTTGGCCAGGGCCACCACGGAACCCATGAAGATGACCCAAACGAGCACTACTCGGGATACTTCGACGGCGAACGGAATGCCTGAGCTGAAGCCATAACGCAGCACGACATTTGTAAAGATGAGGAGGCTGATGATCGCCATGCCGACGACTACAAAGAAATCGAAAACCTTGAATAGCCACTGCAAAGCTGAGGACATGACCGCTCACAAAGGTTGTGCGCGCATGCGGCGACTCTCGCCGCTCTCTGACGAGGATCCGGACGTGTTTAGCCGAGCACTTCAAGCAGGCTGGGCGGGTAAGGCCCACTAAACATATCCGGTCGAACTGCGCGCAAGATAAAGGCGACGATCCCTCCAGCCGGTATGGCAGGAGACGTCAGGCAAATCGTCTGGTGTTAGACGCCTTCAACCACGGCCAGATGCACCTTGGCATGCTTCTCTCGGGCCTTGATGGCCTTTTGATACTCGGGAGAGTTGTAGCAGGCGAGCGCCGTCTCGTAATCCTTGAATTCTATTACAGCCAAACGGTTCGCGGCAGGGCCTTCCATAACCTGGCTCTGTCCAGCACGAACAACAAAGGACGCGCCGTACTTGTCGAAGGCTGCCTTGTTCAATGCGATGTAGTCTTTATACCCCTCATGGTCCGCGATATCGACCAATGCAACCCAATAGCCCTTTTTGGACATTTGCTTCCTCCCAGCATGAAGTCCGTGCCCTCTCTTGCGGAAGGCTCCGATGACCCGATCCATTCACATTCAAAGGTTGAGAGTTTGCCGTTGATCCTCCTTGATCACGCGGCTAGAACCGAAGAAGAACATTGACTACAATGTGGACAAACTGCCCATATTTTTGTAGTGCCGTGATGCTCCGTTGTCAAGCTTGCGAGGTATTTCCGTGACCCAGAGTGAGCCGCAGGACGGGGACGATCTTGAAGCGCCTAATCACGTACAAGGAGCGGCCTCGTTCTCGAAATTCATGGCGGTACTGCAGATCATTGCAGATGCCCCCGGGACGCTGAACATTGCCCAGCTTACCAAGCGCGCGCCGTTTCCCCGCGGCACGATCTACCGCCTCGTTTCGGCGCTCATCGCGGAGGGGCTTGTCACGCAGTCAGGAGAGAATGGAACGTTTCGTCTGGGGCCACGTCTCCTCCAGTTTGCCGCAAAGACCTGGGAGGATTCCGACTTGCGGACAATCGCAAGGGATTTTCTGGTGTCGCTTCGGGACGCGACCGACGAGACCGTCCATCTTGCGGTGCCGAGCAACAATCGAATGGTCTACATAGACAAGCTGGTCGGCTCCAACCGGGTGCAGATGAAAACCAGTATTGGCGGCCAGGTTGAAATTCACTCCACGTCCGTAGGAAAGGCGTGGCTTTCCGGGCTGCCGGATCAACGGCTCGTGGACGTTCTCAATGGCCTCGACCTGAGGCGCTACACCGCCAAGACGTTCACGACCCCCGCAGCGCTGTTAGATGAATTGAAGCGGACGCGCGAGCAGGGGTTCGCGTTCGATGACGAGGAAAATGAGCCGGATATCCGCTGTTTCGGCAGCCCTATCTTCAATCGTTCGGGGGAGCCGATTGGAGCGATAAGCATCAGTATGCCGGTATACCGGCACGACGAGAGGCGCCACGAGCTCTGCGGAAGGCTAGTGCGTGAAACGGCCCAACTGATCAGTGCCGAATTGTCCAGGATGTTATAGCGCCGGGCATGCCAATGCATCACGCGGGGTGATTGGCATACCTCTAACCACCTGGCGCCTACATAGGAAGGCCACCGACGTGGGCGACGTCAATCTGCGCCACCAGCGGTGAGTCCGTTGATCGTCTCGGCGAGAGCGTTGTCGTAGCTGTCGCCGACGCTGCCGATGGAGGGCTCGATACCGGCCTCGGCGAGGCGCTCGGTGTATCGAAGGCTGACGTATTGCAAACCCCTGTCGGAATGATGCACGAGGCCGCCGCGATGGATGGGCCGTCGCTCGTCCAGGGCCTGCTCCAGTGCGTCGAGCACGAAGCTCGCATGGGCCGTCCGCGGCACCCTCCAACCAACGATCCGCCGAGCATAGGCGTCGATGACGAAGGCGACATAGACGAAGCCCGACCAGGTCGAGACGTAGGTAAAGTCCGAGAGCCAGAGCCGGTTGGGCGCCGACGCGTGGAACACCCTGTTGACATGGTTCAGCGGGCATGGCGCGGCCTTGTCCTGGACGGTCGTGCGGATCGGCTTGCCGCGAATGACACCTTGCAGGCCGAGGTCGGCCATCAGGCGCTCGACCGTGCAGCGGGCAACGTCGAACCCCTCGCGCAACATCGGTCGCCAGACCTTGCGCGCGCCATAGACTTCGAAGTTCTCGCCGAACACGCGCTCGATCTGCGGTTTCAGCTCCAGGTCCCGCTTCGCCCGAGCTAACTGCTTCCCCGGATCGATCCGCTTGGGGACATGCTCAGGGTAAGTTGACGGCGCGATCGGCAGCACCTTGCAGACGACTCGACCCCAAAGGCCCCGCGGTGATCGTCGATGAAGCCGATCATGACCGGTGTCGGCGGTCGAGCTCCGCCTGGGCAAAATACGCCGACGCCTTGCGCAGGATCTAGTTCGCCTGCCGAAGCTCCCGGTTCTCGCGTTCCAGAGCCTTGAGCTTGGCCGCCATGTCTGTCGTCAGCCCGGCCTTGCGGCCGCTGTCGACCTCGGCCTTCTTCACCCACTCGTTCAGCGTCTGCGCCGTGCAGCCGATCTTGCCGGCGATCGACATGATCGCCGCCCAGCCCGACGGATGCTCGGCCTCATGGTCCAGCACCATCCGCACCGCGCGGGCACGCACCTCGGGCGAGAACTTGTTCGTCGTCTTGCTCGTCATGGCTCCACCTTCTCAGGAGTTGGAGCCTCCGACAAACCCGGGCGGTTCAGTAGGCAATCATATCCAAGCCTTATTCACGCCGGAGCGGCGGCTATTAGAGAGGCTGATATCCTGAGTGACACCGCCGCCTTCGCCTTCTCGATCTTGTTGAGCGGGGCAGAGCAAATTTCCAACAGCTTGCCGGCTCAAATGCGAATGGCATCGAGATCGTTCGGAGAGGCGCCTCTGCGACGAATATCGCGACCTGTCGTTGCTGCTTGCTGGTGTCGTCCAATAGGCCCTCGCTGGAAATGGGCGCCGCTGGCCAGAGTGCATAACGTGGGGCGCCGGCAAGCCGAGCGGCTACCGCTCATACGGGCTTAGGGCGGCGAATGTTTCCGACATGACGTCCATGAGGCTCGTTGCGACGTCGGTAGCGAATGCCTGCGATCCACTAGCGCTCTCACCTATCACCATCTTCAGAAGGTGATGAAGCAAGACAAAGGGAAACTCTATCGTGACGAAGGGGTCATCCGAGCTCTTGGCATCGAATGCATATTGAATGATGGGGTATGATAGCCGGGCGGCATTTGCCAGCTGAAGGGCATCCACGTGGTCAAGGGTGGCAATGTCGCAGGCGACGTGCTCGATACGAGTATCCAAGGCCTGCTGGAAGACGGTGCTGCCCTTGTTCGATCGCTGATTCCATAGCGCATAAATCCAGTAAGCGTGAGTGGCGCTTGCTAGCCAGACCCGCCCCTGGGTCCATCCGGTCTCACCGGAATCGCTCAGCGCTTCCTGCAGGATCAGGCTGCTTAACCTGCACGTCCGAGGGAATTCGCGCTGCATGAGCGCGACGGCCGGTGGGACGTGGTCGCCTGCGAGCCAGGCAACAACTCGATCAAATAAGCGCATCGAAATCCCCAGTCGCTGGAAGCTTAGGTTGTTTCGATAGGCGGTCAACCAAAACTCGATACAGTCGAGGAGCGTTGCGGGTTGCTTCATCGCGGTGATAGTTCGGACCGGTCAGGCCGATACGGTACTGGAAAATAAAAGCTTTGCTATCTGCCGCGCTATTTCAAGTGACAATCAGGTCTGCTTTCGCGGCGAGCGATTGTGCGACAAAGTAGGGAACCGCCTTCAGATCGGCATGTCGTATGCGCACGGTCGCAGCCATCGGCTGCGAGGGCGACGAACTGTCCAGCAGCGATTTAGCTGGTTTCATAACGGTCACTGTGGACTGGCCCTGGCCGAACCCGATGTCGCGGATCTACCGACGCACCGACGGGAGGCGTCGCTCGCTAAGCGGCGGGCTCCTTTTCGTCAGCTTACTGGGATGCCAGGGCCTCGCTCGCCCACTTCACCCATCTAGCGGGCGCGTTTCTTTTCAAACCGTACCGCGCGATCCTTCTCGCCCGCTGGAGGTGAACGCTGCCGCGTCAGGAGCTAGAATTTCGTTCTTCTCAGCCCATGACGCAAAAAGGCCCTTTGCGGTCTCTGGCTCGATCTCGCCGCGAACGGCAGCGAGGCATGCCTTTGTCGCGAAAATGTAGGCTGCGTCTCGCTGTTGCGTGGGCCAATCGGCCAGAAACATATAGGCCTCCATCGCAGATGAAATGGACGCCGGGATGCCGAGACCGGTCAAGATGACTACGGGGCGCTGGAATTCATCGGATGCAAAGAATGCCATAGCCGTATCTCCTATAAGCAGATCCTGGTTGGCGCCGCTCAGTGGACGACGCGGGTTGAGGAGTAGGGGTAGCAGGGCTTATGTGGGATTTATTGGTTCCTCTGATGGCGAGGTCCCGTCGGCCAGTTTCCGCAGGAGCTCTATGCTAGCATCCAAGCGAATCCGCCGGAACTCTCCTGCGGATTGCCTCATGGAGGCCAACTGCTTCGCGACGCTTGCCCAGGTCGCTTGCCCGTCCCGCTTCATGACTTCGAGAAGCGCGTCCTTGACGGTGACCAACGTCATCATAGGGTCACTGGACACGTATTGTTTGATGCGGCGCTCTGCGTCGCTAACGTTCGTCGCTTCCGAGGGCAGGGTTTCCATTCCGAAATGGTGCTTCATGCTCCAGCTCCATTAGAGACTGCGCCGGAAAATTTAGGAGCGGATAGCACCTTGGCAAGAGGTCGGTTCGGCCCTTTTTGGAGTGGCAGCAGGCCGCTGGCTTCGGCGGTCGGGCCTGCTGCATTTTCAGCGCTGGCTATCCGTCGGATTGGGTAATCCCGGCCGATGACGCCGAGATGCTGATCGTTGGAATGGAGGACGAGAACGATCACGTCCGTTCCGTCCTCGCAGATCACGTGAAGCCGGTCGCACAACGCCGCGGGATCGATCTGAGATGTGTCGCAGAGCAGGTACCCTGCGCGCCTGTCGTCGTAATTGCTGCCGAATTGATAGGTGGCCGGAAGCCGAAGTCCATTCCGAAATATAAGCGTACCTTGGCCCTTGTGCATGGTCGCCTCCCCCTGGCGAGCACAGCAAAACGTCCCAATGACACTGTTCAGCGTCGAGCCATCACGGCTGAGGGCCAGACGACAGCCCGACGCCCGGGCGCCGATTTACGACGCTGCGCGGATGATACGCTCGATTCGAGACTTCAAAAAATGGGGGATTAATTACCCAAGCGGGCTATGATACTGGGCTTTCCGCTCTCCGCCCGCTGCGACCGGTACATCCGCGGCAACGCCTCTGGCAGAGAGCTTACGGGCGTCCTGAGACGCCGCAGTTCAAACCGATGGAAGGTAGTTCGGTTCCATCGAATTGGTAGACGCCGGGCCGCTGGGCTGGGGGCTGGGAAGACGGTCCGGCGTCCCGCGTCGACCGGAGTGCGACGCCCGTTCAGGTTGCACCAAAAGGGGCGCTGACGCTACGGAACATTCGTGGCCCAGAATCGCTGTCTCTGGACGGAGGCTGCGATGGCCGATGCTCTTCTTGTGACGTTGCTGATGCTGGCCGTTGCTGGGGCGGCTTGGCATGCATCTCGGCGCTAGCCGTGGTCATCCGTTAAGCATCGGCTGGAAGGCGCTGCCCGGCCTGTGCCACCGGAGTGGTCCGACTAGTATCTCACGACAGGGCGCGCCCGCGCTTGATCTTTAGGACATTTCGACGAGGATTGCCCCCACCGACAGTAGGATCAATGTTCGGTGCTGACCTCTCCCCGGCATACCTGCGGGACGACGCATGAGCGCTCAAGATCCATTGATAGATTGGCGGCAGCGGGTCACGCTGGCGGTGATCGACGAACAGGAATTGCTCGTACTGGTCGAGGAGATCGTGCATTCGCCGCTGGCCCCCGCCCCTTTGGTGAAAGCCGCCGTTAACGTAAGGAATTCTTTGCGGCACCTTTTGAGGCTAAAGGTCCGGGCGACGGCGATGCAGAGGGAGATTGCGACGCTTCGCACTGCGCAGTTGTTGAAAGAACTGGCCGAGCCGTCTTGACCTACTGCTTCGGCTGGCGTTTGGCGCTTTCGAGGCCGGCGTGAATAAGCATGGCCTCAATTCCACCCACAGCAGACATCGGCAGGATCAGTGTAAGATTATTGTCGCCTAATGTTTCAAAGGTGAGCAGCGCGTCGCCGCACGGATGGTCGCTCATTTCGACCGAGACGATTTTGATAACTGGCACTGCAACGGTCGCCTTCTCTGCCCTGCGCGTCATGGAGTGTCATTCCTCGCATCGGCTTATGAGCTTTCCGCCCGGCAGCGCGAACACACACTCGTCTTCGTAGTGGACGGGCGTGCCGTTATCGAGAGTGTATGACGTGGCGGAGCCTGGCAGCTCGCGCCAGACGATGACCGTGTAGCGGTTGCCGTCCTCGTCCTGGCAGAGCTCGCGATACATCTCGCGCCTGACCGGGCTGCGACGACGAGGTGCCGGCTCGGCCGGCCTTTGCAAAGCGACCATGGGAACAACTCACGCAACGCGGTACGATGGTTTCAACAACGCCCTGCGCGCCTGGTTCCTGACTGTCAGTTGTCGGACTGGGAAAGAAGGCCCGCATCAGCGGCGAGGCCAATCCCGCCGGTCTGGCTGCCTGCGCCCGTAGCCTTCTCCTCGACATACTTAAGTCGCGTCGCAGCGGTGTTCGGAAGCCCCTGGGATTCCAGCCAGGCGAGGAACTCGTCAGGCCTGATGGTAACAATCTGCAGCGCTCGCCCCCTCGCGAGCCATGCATTCATCACGCTCAGCGCGGCGGCATGCCAATCGTCGTAGTTGCTCGGCATGTCGTCCCGATCGTGGGCAAGCTCCCACAAGCGCTGGAAATCAGCGCGCTCGTACCACGGCAATGCCACCGTATACGCCTCAACTGTCGGTTTCATTGAGTTCCGATCGCCGCGCGCGGCGCGGAAACTGAGGGTGCTAACCGCCCTTGTCGGGGTAGTGGTATAGTGGGTATCCAATCCCTTCTAGGCGGTCAGTCAATCCGCCACTTACTCATTTGTCAGCGATTGCGGTCTTACAATATCTGTCAGTCGATGGGCTTTGACGGCCTCAGCCTCAACTGAATTTCCGCTTCGCTACTGAATACAACCTTGCCGCCAACCCTGCCGGCCAGACGCCTCGCTGCGGCAATCGTTTCCTGAATATCGCGCGATCGGCCATAGATCGCCCCAGTGACGTCCCGGACCGCCCAATCCATCCCCACCCGGCAGACGGTAAAGTTCTGTGCCATGCATCCTCACGACCGATGCAACCGCATCTGCGGGCTAGCGTTCCAACCGGAACGATTCGATCCGCTACCGGTTGGCTAATCGGTTGTTGTGGGGTTGCGTTCATGTGTGCGCGTCGGGTGCTCAGGGCCGGGCTGGGCGGCGATACCGTCAAGGGGCCGCTCACCCGGCGGCGGAAGGCTGGACCTGATCTTTTCGCAGATCCCATGCCCGAGCGGGTCGAGCCATGCTTGGCTCTGCTGGCAGCAAAGCCGCCTTCGGGCGAGGACTGGGCTTTCGAGGTGAAATGGGACGGCTACCGGCTCGCCGTCCATGTCGAGCGCGGCCGAGTTCGCATCATCACCCGCGGCGGCTTTGATTGGACGAGCCGATTCCCGACGATCGCGCACGACGCGCATGAGCTGGCGGTCCATAGCGCCATTCTCGACGGCGAGGCCGTCGTCCTCGACGAACGCGGGGCTTCCGACTTCGGCGCCTTGCAGCGAGCTCTCGGCGGCCGCGGAGGCAAGCAATCGGCGGCGAACGCCATCCTCTATGCCTTCGATCTGCTTTACCTTGATGGCCGGGATCTAAGGGCGCTGCCGCTCGCCGAGCGTCGCGACATGTTGGAGGCGCTGCTGCCTCCGCACACGTCCATCAGGCTCAGCGTAGAGGTGAACGCCGAAGGCGCGCCATTCCTCCAACTCGCCTGCGAAATGGGCCTCGAGGGCATCATCGCGAAGCGGCGATCCGCGCCCTATCGGTCCGGCCGCGGGGGCGAATGGCTCAAGATCAAGTGCGTGCAGTCGGAAGGCTTCTTCATCATCGGCTATGAGCCGTCGGCCGCGGCGCTCGGCGGGATTGGCCGCCTGCTTCTTGCGGCCCGGAAAGGCGAAGGCCTCGCCTATGTTGGCGGTGTCGGCACCGGGTTCACGCACGCCAGCGCGACGGCGCTTCGCAAGCAAATGGACCAGATCGTCCAGCCACGCCCCGCGACCAACATGGCCGGGCGGCGGAAGACGGCGCGCTGGCTCCGGCCGGAGCTCGTCGCCGAGATTGAATTCAGAGCCTGGACTGACGACGGCAAGTTGCGGCACGCCTCGTTCAAAGGCCTGCGCGATCAGGCGGACGAGGCGAGCATTTATGAACTCGCGCCGTGATCCGTCAGCTATCCTAGCCGGCTCTCTGCCGCATTGAACTCACCGAGTGGTAGAATTCGTGGGTATCGCCTCTGCTCCTGAGGTTTTTTGAGCCACACCGGGAGCAGCGATAGCGCAGGCAGATGTCAGGAAACGGCGTCTCGGGCGGTAGTCCGCTGATATCGATGCCATTCTTGTAGTGGTTGCAGTCGTGGCAGAATATCTCCGCATAGCGTAGCCCCAGCTTGAGATGGCTGCCGACAGTCGCGTTGCCGGCGGCATTTCCCGTCCATCCTTGTCGTAAGCCCGTCGGGGGTTACGTTTCACACCGCCCGGATCTGCTCTTCGAATTCCTCGGGAATCGCGCCGTGCCGTGCGAGGACGTCGATGGAGGCGACTTCGCCGGTTTCGTCATCAGCAATGACATGCACGACCGCGACGCCTTCGGCCGTGCGGCCCAGCCGCTCGCCCTCGTTCAGCGCGTGGTGCTTGGTCTTCGCGGACACGCGCTGAGACGGGACGAGGCGCTTCCGATGGGTCTTGAAAGGCTGGAGGAAGAAGGTGTCGACGCTTGCCATGGCTTGACTCCCGATGGCAGTTTGTTCTCATAATGTTCTCATATTCAAGGATGAGAACAATGCAAGCCGAGCCGGTCGACCAGCGTGTCGAGGACACGACGTTAGACGCCGAAATCTCGGGGTTGATCGCAGAGTTGAGAGAAGAGCACGGGTCTGATGAAGCAGCCCTGCGAGCTCTCGCGCATGACTTCATCGTCCTGATGGCTGATGCCGATCGTGCCTGCTCACGGGGCTATCTGCGCGGGCTCTTTTCCGAGGGAGCGCGGCCGGTCCGCGAAGCCGAATGAGTCATGGCACCGCCGAACACGGAAACCGAGCTGCGGGACTTTCCGTGGGTGGTTGGTGCGCTTCCGCTGCTATTACTGCCGGCGCCGCGCCAACAAGCGGCTAGCCGCTCTCGTTTGGCACTACGGCCTGCACGCGACCTTGGCTCAACTCGTCGCGGCTTTCCGGCAACCCTGTCCGTGGCGACACGACAACCCCGAACGCCGGCCGCAGAAATACGGGATGAAGTGCGGCGCCTATTGCCCCGACATCGGCCGGACATCGCCGCCGGACTGGCCTGGGCCGATGATGGGCCTCACCCTGATTGAAGGAGGGAAGGATGAGCAGCTTCCAGCCGAACCGAGCCGCGAGCCCGCGCGACGTCGTGTTGGCGGCGATTGATCCGGAGTTCGTCAATCCGGCCGCAATTGACGGAGTGATAGCTTCGCTGATTGAGACCCGCGACCAAGGCCATATCGGGGGCGCGCATGCCGATGATTTCAGCCCGGTGACTGGCGTGGCGTGGCTGCAGGAAATCGCCGAGCAATTCGATTGCGAGGTCAGCGGCCCCTACCTGGGGCACGCGGATTATGGTGGCGATTATTTCCTGTTCCACCATCGCCCAAAGCCGCCAATCCCACAGCTCGACCTCTTCTTGCCGACTTGACGGCCAGCCGGCCGCGACGCTGACTGTGCATCTTCCGAGCCGGGTGCCCGAGCATGTGCAATCTCTACAGCCATACCCGAAACGTCGAGGCAATGCGGAAGCTGTTCGCCCAGTTCGACGATGCCGGCGTGAACATGCCGTCCTTGCCGGGCCGCGCCCATCGTCAGGAACGAGAATGGCGGCGCTCGCCTAGCGATGACGCGCTGGGGCATGCCCTCTTCCAAGAAGGTGCTATTCGATGCCGCGACCAAGCGTGCCGACAAGCTCCGGGCGAAGGGCAAGGAAGTCGACTTCGAAAAGCTTCTGCGCATGGAGCCGGACGGCGGAACGACCAACGTCCGCAATACCTCGAGCTCGCACTGGAAGCGTTGGCTCGGCGTCGAGAGCCGGTGCCTCGTGCCATTCACCTCATTCAGCGAATTCGACTGGAACGCCAAGCAGGACGTCTGGTTCGCGTTCGGAGAAGAGAGGCCAGCGGCCTTCTTCGCAGGCATCTGGGCGCCACAGTGGAAGAGCGTCCGCAAGATCAAGAACGGCGAGGAGACGATCGACCTCTACGCCTTCCTGACCACCGACCCGAATGCAGAGGTCGGATCGATCCATCCTAAGGCGATGCCGGTGATCCTCACGACGCCCGAGGAATGCGAGACCTGGATGACCGCCCCATGGGAACAGGCGAAGGCGCTACAGCGTCCGCTCCCGGGCGGTTCGTTGCAGGTCGTGGCCCGAGGCACGAAACAGGACGGACCGCAGGAACTGTTCCCGGCGGTCGCCCCGCAGCAGGGCGACCTATTTTAAAAGAGAGCAACAATGCCTGGACACCCTTTCGATCATCCGATCTCCTTTGACGGAGGTCCGCAGGGTTTGACGGTCCTCATTGGCACCGTCGAGCAGGCGGCGGAAAATTTGCTGAACTGGCACGATCACACGCCGGCGTGGCGCCGAGCGGTCCAGGTCTGTCATGACGCGATGAGAGGGAGCGCGACTGCCGCCCAGGCTCGCCAAGCATTTATCGAAGCTGCCCAGGAAGCGGGGCGGATGTAGTTACCAGAGGCGCAGCGTGGAGATAGGTGGCGGTGAGGACCCTGATCATCTCGTTGTGGTCGGAGTAGAGCCGAGGGATAAAATTCCAAGCAAACCAATCGGCGGCCTCCGCATCGTCTCCCGCGACGAGGACCGGCCGGTCCCGGTTTTCCGACAGCGAAATCAGCACCGCGCCTGAGATAATGCGGCTGCGCGGATCGCGGTCGATCTCATCGAACACGACCGGCCGGAAGATCGAACCGATTAGTTTCGGATCCGCCTCTAGATCGACGCCTGCCTCTTCCTTGAACTCGCGCAGCGCGCACTGGGAGAAAGTTTCGCCCTGGTCGAGGAATCCACCGGGCAAAGCCCATTCGCCGCCCTTCCGCCGGCGGACGAGGGCGATTTCGCCCCGATGGAATACTGCTGCATCGGCCGTGAGGTGCGGACCCTTGCCGTATTTGGCTTCATAGGCGGGATCAGGCATCTAATTATCTCGGTTGCGGACCCTAGTGAGTTCGGGAACCTTCCAACGTCCGAGACCTGCGCTCAGGTCCCCCATCAGGTTGAACTCCAAAAGTCGCTGGCCGGTTTCCGATCACGTCGTATCGGCCGTAATTATTGGGCCTTTAGGGTCTCGGCGGACACCTTGCCGGAGCGCTTATCAGGGACGACGTCGTATGAGATCTTTTGCCCATCGCGAAGCCCTGCGCGCTCGACTGCGCTGACGTGGACGAAAACATCCGTTCCGCGGTCGTCCGGCTCAGTGAAGCCGTAGCCCTTCGTCGAGTTGAACCATTTCACAGTGCCGGTAGCCATCGGAGCCTACTAGGCTTTCAGGCTGGACCCCCTAGCTGCGCTAGAAGCTATAGCCCAGACATCGCCGGCGCCAGTGGCAGGGCTGCCTCTACAGCAAGATCGGCCGACCTTCGATCGATCCGAAACTGATGATCCGGATGCTGCTCATCGGCTATTGCTTCGGCATCCGCTCCGAGCGCGGCCTGTGCGAGAAGGTACATCTGAACCTGGCCCATCGCTGGTTCTGTCAGCTCGGGCTCGAGGGGGGCAATGTGCCCGACCACTCGATCTTTTCGAAAGAACCGGCATGGTGTGAGTTCTCGCCGAAGCGCGACTTGCGGATGGGATGATCCTATCCGGCCGCCCGCATCTGGGCGAGGAGCTTCTGCCGGAAGACCTCAGCTGGCGTTCTGTAGCCGAGGCATTTTCGCGGGGTGGCGTTCAGGCATTCGCAGATCTCCTTCAGTCCGGATCGGTGAGAGAGAGGAGATCGACGTCTCGCGTGAGCCATTTCCGGGCTCGGCCGTTGGTGTTCTGGACGGTGCCTTTCTGCCGCGGCGATTGCGGGTCGCAGAACCAGGTCTGGGCCCCGATCCCGGCCTGGAAATAGGGCCAGTCAGTGAACTCGGTGCCGCGGTCGAAGGTGATCGAGCGGCGTGCGCGATGGAGCAGGGCGCGCATCACGCTGATCAGCCGCTCCATGATCGGCCGCGACTGCCGATCATTGTTGCGCAGGAGAACCGCGAAGCGGCTGACGCGCTCGACCAGCGACGTCACATTCGCCTTGCCGAACTTCTGGCGGAACTGGATCAGATCGCACTCCCAGTGCCCGAACTGCTTGCGGTCGGCGACGACGTCCGGGCGGCGCAGGATGTTCAGGTCCGGGCTGAAGCGCTGGCCGTGCCGACGCCTGGCATGGCGCGGACGGCGCCGCGCACGGTGCTCCGGCAGATGCCGCCAGAGCTTGATGGCCTGGCCGTCCGCAGAATAGGCGAACTTGTAGATCGTCTCG
>Ga0102591_1000170_pt1 | contig 151388 bp, 130 predicted proteins | sample AraplaCol_mCL_r2_2_FD_76860 | JGI IMG/M metagenome (GOLD analysis project Ga0102591, IMG submission 76860) | Arabidopsis root microbial communities from North Carolina, USA - plate scrape MF_Col_mCL_r2 (SPADES assembly) (version 2) | ecosystem: Host-associated > Plants > Roots > Endosphere...
TGCGGTCGCAGCTGAAAGACGCATGGGCACCCGTACGCAAAACAAGGTCGACGGCGATCGCCGGCCGACAGGTGTGAAATAGCTAACGGAAGCTTACCCAAAAAGTTTGAATCCAATCTTACCAAGCGAACCCAATTTCACGCACTGGAGGTTGCATCGGGCCGGGCACTTTGACGCAGGCGTGGTGGCGCTGTCAGCTGGACGAATGTTCGATGCCGGTGCCTGTCCGTTGCCGGCGGCTGGTGCGGAATTCGAGGTTGCGGGCGATGGTGTCGTCGAGCGCGCCGGACGCGTCGGTGATCATCGTCGGCGCAAAATGCGAACGGAAACCCTCGCCGACCCGGAAGGCTGGTGTGTAGAGCGGGCCGAGCGGCTGTGTCGTCGTCACATAGGTGAGATTTTCGTCGCTTCCCGAGCGCGTCGGCAGGCCGTGGCGATGCAGGACCGAAGGAAGCGCGAGGCGCAGGCTGTTGGCCAGCAGGTGGATCATCTGCCGCCCGGAAAGCGAGTGGCGGTAGTTGCGGTAGAACCCCAGGCAATGGCGCAGGATACGGGCGCGGTTGCCGTCGAGGCGCGACAACTTGCGGGCAAAGAGGGCCACGTCCTCAAGACCATCGAGCGGACGGGTCATCAGGGTGAAGCCATCCATGTCGCGCAGCTTGGCCGAGGGCAGGAAGCGTTCGTCGGCGACGCACTCGTCGAAGAGCGGCGTGCCGAGCAGCGGGATCGTCAGGCTCAGGAACGCCGGCAGAGGCATCGTGGTTTCGCCGGTGATGAAGGCGAGCTCCTCCTGCATAGCCTCGATCGTCTGCGACGACGGATCGAACATCAAGCCATACTGGAAGGCGACGCCGGCGTTGAGGCAGGTCTGGATCGCCTCCAGTTGCGGCACCACCAGGTTCTGCTTTTTCTGGTAGCGTTTCAGTTGCGCTTCGTTCAGCGTTTCGACGCCGCTGAAAAGGCCGAGACAGCCGGCCGCCCGCACGGCTTCCAGATTGGCGGGATCGCGGAAGAAGTCGCCGGTGACGAGCGCAATCCAGCCCTGAAACAGCCCCTCCCGCCACAGCGATCGGATCACTTCGAGCTTGTCATAGAAGACGTCCTTGCTGTTGCCGTAGAAGTTGTTGTCGATGAACAGCACGTATTTCTTCGGCGGGGCGTTGCGCAGCTGCGCCTCGATATAGGCGGGGTCGTAGCTGTGATAGCGTCTGCCTTCGGCGGTCAGCGCACAGAAGCTGCACTTGAAATTGCAGTAGCGGCTCGTCTCGATGTAGCTGACCGGGCCGCGCCAATTGGCAAGGTCGAAGCGCGGCAGGATCGTCTCGGAGACGGCCCATTCGCCAAACACCTCCCTGATGACCGCCTGCATCTCCTCGACGTCACCGTCGCAGGCGTAGTCGAAGGTTTCGGCGCTCGAAACCGGCAGATTGCGCACGACCGGCCCGCCCGCGACGACGACGCAACCGGGCGACTTGGTGCGGGCATAGGCCGTCAGGTGCTGCATCCGGTCGAAGGCTGCGGTCACGCCCGTCAACACCAGCATGTCGAGGTCGGCAAAGGCTGCCTCGTCGACGAGCGGTCCGTCATGGAATTCGCTGTAGGCGCGAAGGTCCACGCGGTCGCGGGCAAAGGCGCCCGCCAGGAACAGGTGGCCGGTTCCCTGGGGGATGAAGTCGGGGCGGCCCCTGGGGTTCCGGGTTTCGTCGAAATGGGCTAGCACGATCAGGATGCGGGGAGGACTGGGACGGTTCATGCGCGGCTCCCCTGAGATCTGGCAAACTGGACATGCGGCGTCTGGTCGGTTTGGCCAAGCGGAAGAACCTCGCACCACGTGGCCCGGCGCAGCGAAAACATCGTCTCGAACGCCTGGCGCGCTTCGGCGTCTCTCGGTCCGGCGGCATGCTGCAGGGCGGCAAGCGCGACGGCCGGCATCTCCAGCCGGATCGCCTCCGCGAGGGCATACTGGGTGACGCGCTCGGCGCGGCGTTGCTGGCCGCGGCGCAGATGTAGGGTCGCTTCGCCGAGCGCTGCCACCGGTCGGCCGATCGGGTAAACCCGCGCAAAGCGCTCGAGTTTTCTAAGGACGAGCTGTGCGGCCAGCAGGTCGCCTCCGTCAGGGTCGCTGGCGACATCGAAGAGACGGGCGAGCGCCGGTAGCGTTCGCGTCTTCATCGCCGGGTTGAGCGTCTCGCACCAGGAAAGCGCGCGCTCGAGCCAGCTTGCGGCCTCCGTGCTGTTGCCCCGCCGCCGGGCGGCCTCGCTCAGAAGCGATGCGCCTTCGATCGAATGGACGAGTTCCAGCCCGTCACCCTTTTCGCGAAGGATCTGTTCGAGTTCGTCGAGGTCGGTGTCGATCGCGTTCCAGCGGCCAAGTGCTGCGTGGCCCCTGAGACGGCCGAGCAGGCCGCAGCCGAGCACCTGCATGTCCCCGCGCCGGCGCCCTTCCTCGCAGATCCGCTGCACGAGGATCTCCCAGGGCGCGATGCCCTCGAAGGCGGAGGTCAAAAGCCAAGGGCCGGAAATCGTCTCCAGCCCGACCGCCACTTCGCACCAGCGCCTCAGGTCGCCGACCGTCGCCGCATTGTTCAGGCCGGCCTCGAACGCCCGCTTGCCCGCGTGCCAATGACCGATGCCGATCTGGTACATGCCCGACAGTAAGTCGACCCGCACGCGCGTTCCCAACTGGTCGACGCGTTCGGAAAGTGCTGCCGCCAGCCGACTGTAGTGTTCGGCCTGGCTGTGCAGCGGGATCACGCCGCATATGGCGCCGAGGCTGGCATAATTGGCGGCGGTCGTCGGGGAGACGTATTTGTTTCTTTCGGCAAGGTTCGTCGCCCTCAGCGTCGCATGGATCAGCCGCAGCTTCTCGCTGGTGAAGTAATAGATCCGCGTCAGGTCCTCATGCGCCTTCGCCGCAAGCAGGAAGGGATCGGACGGCGATCGCGAGATTTCGCGCTTCAGGATCCAGTCCGCGTCGCGGTGGATGGTGCGCCGCCACACCTGTTCGGCGAGATCGAGTACGAGATGCAGCGCGAGGCCGGCAGAGGTGCGCGGCAGCGGCAGGCCGGAAAGCCGCAGGCCTTCCTCATAGGCATGGCGGGCCGCTTCGGCGCGGCCAAGATTGAGGCTGGCTTCGCCGAGCAGGAAGCAGGCGGCCGCCCGTCTTGCCGGTAGAATGGTGATCGAAAGGTCGCGCGCTGTCTTGAAGAAGCGCTCGATCAGATCGACGACGGCGGCGTTGTCGAACTGGCGCAGCCGCAGTTCGGCAACGCGGTCCAGATAGTTGAAGGCCTGCGCGGCGTCGCCTGCGCGCTCCCAGTGGCTGAGCACGCGCGGCAGGTTTTCCGCATTGTCCGGCTGCCCGCCTTCCTCCATCGCCTTGGCGATCGCGCGATGCGCTTCATGGCGCTGTTCCGACAGCAGGCTTTCGTAGATCGCCTGGCGGATGACGGCATGGCTGAACATGAACCGGCCCGGGCGGTCGTCGGCGGGCTTGATCAGATGCGCCGCCTGCAGCCGCTCGATGCTCGCCTCGATGTCCAGTGCCGTCTTCCTGATCGGCGGCAGAGCGCCAAGCTCGGCAAGCGAGAAGGTCGCGCCCATGGCGCTTGCGATCTTCAGGAGAACCTGCAGCTCTGCCGGAAGCTGGTCGGTGCGGGCAATCACGGTAACCTTGGCGGTGTTGAGCAGGGTCGCATCGTTCGAGCGGGGCTCGGAGAGCAGCGAGACGGCTGCGGCAGGCTCGGCCGCCTTGGGCAGCCGGCGCTCGCCGATCATCCGGCAGATTTCGCAAATCAGCAGCGGGTTTCCGGCCGACTGCGCATAGACCGCCTCGCCGAAGCCGTCGGCGGGGGAGTTGCTGCCGATCGATGCGCGAACGAGCGCGATCGTGCCCTCGAAGTCGAGCGGCAAAAGATCGAGCGTCTGGGCGCCGTTGTGGTGCAGGCCGGTCCACCGGGTCAGGTCTTCCTGTGTGCGGGTCGTCCGGGTCGATACGACCACCGGCACGGGTGCCGCCCCTGAAACCAGCCGCCCGAGCAGCTGGCCGGACGCCTCGTCGAGCCAGTGCACATCTTCGAGCACGACGAAGCCCTGTCCCCCGGCGAGACTGTCGGCCATGAGCTCGCTCAGCAGCTCGCGCAGCCGATGGGAGCGCCCGTCGCCGGACATGGCCCGGGTCTCCGGCGTGTCCGGCAAAGTGAGGTTGATGGCATCGTTGAGCAGCGGCGCGAGGGAAGCAAGCTCCGGTCTCTCCGCAAAGAAGAGCGCCACCTGGTCCGTGGCCTCGGCGCCGCGCAGATCGCCGATACCGAGCAGGTCGCGGATAACCCCACGCCAGGCGAAATAGGGGACGTCGCTTTCGATGTCGTCGGCATTGCCGACGAGCACGCGGTTGCCGCGGTCGCGACAGCGCTCGACGAAGGCGCGCAGAAGGGCCGACTTCCCGACGCCGGAATCGCCCTTGACGATCATGATGCCGGACTGCCCCCTGGGCGCGCTTTCGAGATAGGCGGAAAGGGCCGTCATTTCGGCCGCACGGTTGAGGAGTGCCGGTGACTTGGTGTCGATCGTTGCGACCGTCTCGGCAATCGGCGCGAAGGCAGACACGCCGCCGCGCACGCCCGGTATGGCCAGCGACCACGGTCCGGAGAAGGCGATCTGGCTGGCCGTCTCCTTTGCCGTCGCCTGGTCGACAAGGATGCGCCCGGCGGCAACGCTTGCCAGGCGCGCGGCCATGTTCACGGCGGCGCCGACCACCGTGTAGTCCGCGCGGTGGCTGGCGCCGAGCGCGCCGCAGAAGCTTTCGCCGGTGGAGATGCCGGCCGAAAGGCCGATATCGGGATCGTCGAGCTCGCCTGAAAGACGCAACGCCGCAACGATCGCGCGGCGCGCATTGTCGGCATGTTTGGGGCCGGGCAGACCGAAGACCGCGAAGATCTCGAGACTGTTCGCGTGAAGGGCTGTGTGGAGGATTTCCCCGCCGGTGCGCCCGACAACGGCGATCGACCGCGCAACGAGCTGGTTCAGCCGATCGAGATCTTTCTCGAGGTCCGGGCCAACGATATGCACGAACAGGGCCGTAATGGTTCTCAGGTCCGCCAGCCACTCCGAAAGCGGCGATAGAAGCCGACCGCGCAGCGAAAGCGGCAGGTAGGCTTCAAGCCGCTTGCTGGCGAAGCCCGAAAGGGGGTGGGGCTGCCCGGTTGCGGTCGAATAGGGATCGATGCGTTCGAGGCGGGCGGTGCCCTCCCGGCCGGGCCGGCCGGTTGCCCGCTTGCCGATCAGCTGCCACACGGCGTCGGAGACGAGAATTTCGCCGGCATCGCTCAAAAGGCCGCAATGGTCCGCCTGCGCCAGGCAGTCGCCGCCGACGATCAGCCAGCGCTGGTCGATGCGGGGAACGAGGTGCAGCAGGGTGATGGTGCCGACGCCGACGGCGATGCGCAGCTGCAGCGCGTCCTCCGGCCCGCCCGGGCCGCCGATCTCTTCACGGATGCGGCCGGCACAATAGCAGCTGCGCCAGGCGGCCTGCTCCAGCTCGCTGTCGGAGGCAGCCTGCCAGCCGGCAAGCAGGCTGTCGCCGGCAAAGCTCAACACGGTGCCACCATGTTCCTCGATATGCCGGACGAGCGGCCCCATGTAGCCGTTGAGCAGCCGGCTCACCCGTTCGGCGCCGGCGGCGCGGTCGCTTTCGGACCACTTGGCGGTCAGGCGGGTAAAACCGGAGATGTCGGCGAACAGCAAGGCGCCGGGAAAGTCCTCGCGCGTCGGGCCAGCCGAATCCGTCGCCGCCGGGGCAGACCATCGAACCAGGGCTCCCGACAGGTAACGTTGGAATTCATTCTTGCCGGCGCCACCTACCACGCAAAATTCTCCCCAAGATTTTAGAGTAACATGCCTCCTTTCGCACTTAAAGGCCGCCCGTGTTGACCTATGGGTTTCCAGTAACGGCAAGTAAATATCTGTTCCACGCCGCTTGCGAACGGAGTAATGTTTGCCCGATTGTTCGAGGGGGTCTCGCAGCAGGAGGGGATGATGGGGGTCGACTGGGCTGGTCCGGTCGCCGCCGTGACACGCCGCAATGTCTTGCGGCTGTTCTCGGCAGGCGTGATGGCGAATGTGCTTTCCGGGTGTCGACACGACTGGCCACCGGCCGCGGCCTGCGAGCTTCCCTACCCGATCGTCGACGTTCACTGCCATTTCTTCAACGCGGCCGATGTGCCCGTGGAAGGGCTGGTGCGCTATGTGGCGCTGCGGGAGAAACTGCCGGAAGCAAAACTCTCCGCCGATCCGCTGCAGTCGAAGCGTCTGGAAAACGCCCTGGTGGTTTTCCTCGTGACGGCCCTTGGCGACGTCGCGCCCAAGGCCAAGGCTGAGGACGCTATTCTCAAGAAGCGGGTGCCGCGCCCCTCCGACGCCGAGTTCGAGCGGCAGAAGGACGAGCAGTTGCGCATCGCCGTCAAGCAACTGGTCGCGCTAGCCGGCGAGCAGCGCGCATCGTTGACCGCACGAAGCGGCGCCGAAACGCCGGATTATCAAGGCCTGCTGGAACAGATCGGCGGCACCCCCGGCCTGCCGCAGGGCTTGCAGCGGCGCTCCGGCAGCGTGGAGGAGACGGATGTCGATGCCCTGGCGTCGGCCGCCAAGGCCCACGAACAGATCGGCAACTACCTTTCCTTCGTGCGCCTCATGCAGGACTACCGCGAAAACCTGGCGGAAACCTATGCCCGGATCTTCGCGTCGAAATGCCGGTTTTCCATGATCACGCCGAGCATCCTCGATTTCGAGAAGTCGATCGGCGGCAGGGCATCGCCGCAGCACGACCAGATCGACGTGATGGACGAGATCCAGCAGCTGGTGATCAAGCGGCACGGCATCCACATGCACAGCTTCGTCGGCTTCGATCCGCACCGGGAGGCGCAGAAGCGTGGCTCGTCGCTGGAAAACGTCCGCTACGCGATCATGGAAAAGGGCTTCATCGGCGTGAAGATCTACCCGCCGATGGGCTTCAAGGCATGGGGCAATGCGGATCCGGCGATCGATGCGGCGCTGAAGCGGCTCTACGACTGGTGCCGCGACAACAGCGTGCCGATCATGGCGCATGCGGAAAACAGCATCGGCGCCGGCTGCGGCTATGGCAATATGGCGAGCCCCGCCTACTGGAAGAAGCTGCTCGACACCAACCGTTACAATGACTTGCGGATCAACCTGGCGCATTTCGGCGCTTTCGATGAAGTCATTCGCCCAGGCGCACCGACGGGGGTCATGGTGTCCTGCGCCCAGGACAAATTCTCCGGTCCGCCGACCTGGGAGGACATCATTGGCAAGACGATCGGCCACGGGCGCCGGCCGAACCTGTTTGCCGACCTGAGCTACCTGAGCGAGCTCGTCACCGACAACACGCCCGGGCTGCACGAAAAAATCCGCGCGCTGCTCGACAAATGGCTGCGGGACTACGATCCCGATGCGCGCCATCTGATGTTCGGCACCGACTGGTCGATGATGGCGCTGGAGAAGGACTACAACGCCTACGTCCCGCGGATCGCCCAGCAACTGAAGGAGGCCAATGTCAGCGAGGAGGACCAGCAGAACATCTTCTGGAAGAACGCCTCCCGTTACCTCGGCCTCGACCGGCCGGGGCCGACCCGCCAGCGGCTCGCCACCTATTGTCGCAAGCGTGGCCTGGACGCCTCCTGGCTCTCGCAGCTGGAGATCGCCTGACCGCGAAACTGCTACCCGCGGTCCGGCACGTGCCTATCGCCACGGTGCGGTTCTGGCGATCCATTCGCGCGTCCGGCCTTCCGGGTCGGCGTTGCGGGTGATGTCGGTAACGACGGCGGCGATGTCGGCGCCGTGCTCGAAGACGCCGGCGATCCGCTCGACGTTGAGGCCGCCGATGGCGACCAGCGGCAGCAACCCGACACGGTTCCGCCAGGCGGCAAGGCGCGGCAGTCCCTGCGGCGCCCACTTCATAGCCTTGAGAATGGTCGGGTAAACCGGTCCGAGCGCGACATAGTCGGGCTTGGCAGCAAGTGCTGTCTCCAGTTCCGTCTCGTCATGGGTGCTGAGTCCGAGCTTCAGGCCGGCGGCGCGGATTGCAGTAAGGTCGGCCTCCGCCAGGTCCTCCTGGCCGAGATGGACGAAGTCGCAGCCTTCCGCGATCGCCAGTTGCCAGTAGTCGTTGACGATGAGCTGGCAGCCCTGCTCGTCGCAAACGGCCTTGGCCGCGCGGATCTCGCGGCGGATCTCCGCTTCCGTACGATCCTTGACGCGTAGCTGCACCAGCTTGACGCCGAGCGGCACCAGCCGCTCGATCCAATCCGCGCTGTCGACGATGAGATAGAAGGGGTCAAGTTTCACGCAAACACCGCCTTTCCGATGACGGGGGTGGAAGGGACGGCAAAATCGCGCGGTTCGAGCATGCCCGCCTCGAAGGCCTGCCGGCCGGCATCGATCGCGCCCGCGAACGCAGCGGCCATCAGCGCGGGCTTGGCGGCGCCGGCGACGGCGGTGTTGAGCAGGACGGCATCGAAGCCGAACTCCATCACCCTCGTTGCGTGCGAGGGCCGGCCGATGCCGGCATCGACGATCAGCGGCACATCGGGAAAGTTGGCCCGCATTGCCCTGAGCGCCTGGATGTTCTGCGGCCCCATGGCGCTGCCGATCGGCGCGCACCAGGGCATCAGCACCTTGCAGCCGGCTTCCACGAGCCGTTCGGCAACCACGAGATCATCCGTGGTGTAGGGAAAGACTTCGAACCCTTCGGCCGAGAGGATGCGCGCCGCCTCGACCAGCCCGAAGACATCGGGCTGCAGCGTATCGTGGTGGCCGATCACTTCGAGTTTCAGCCAGTTAGTGCCGAAGACCTCGCGCGCCATCTTGGCCGTCAGCACCGCCTCTGACACCGAGTGGCAGCCGGCGGTGTTCGGCAGCACGTGCACGCCAAGCGCCCGGATCAGTTCGAAGAAGGCGCCGCCCTGGCGGCCTCCGGCGGTTTCGCGCCGGAGCGAGACCGTGACGACCCCAGTGCCTGACGATCGCACCGCATCTTCCAGAACGGCGGGGGAGGGGTAGCGGGCGGTGCCGAGCAACAACCGTGAGCGCAGGTCCTGTCCATAAAGCGTCAGCATGTCTCAGCCTCCTTTCATCGGCGAGAGAATTTCGATCCGGTCCCTGTCGCTGAGCGCATGACCCGAACGGTCGGCCCGGTGCACCAGTTCGCCGTTGACGGCGGTGGCGAGCCAGTCGCCTTCGAAATCGAGGGCGGCCAGAAGCTCGGCGAGGGTGGTGACGGCGAGGTCGTGATCCTCGCCATTGACGGTCAGTCTCATGCGGCATCTCCCTTCAGGTCCTGCGCAAGCGCGAGGTCGGCTGCTTCCGCCGCCAGGGCCGGCGAAAGCAGGAAGCCATGGCGGTAAAGTCCGTTGATCGTGATGGTCTGCCCGGTGCGCAGGGCGCGCGGCAGGTTGTTGGCGAAGGCGGGGCGGACGCCGGCGCCGGTTTCGAAGAGGCGCGCTTCGCCGAAGGCCGGATGCAGCGCATAGGCGGCGTTCAGCAGTTCCATGAGGGAGCGGGCGGTGATCGGTCCGCCGTCATCCGTCTCGATCATCGTCGCCCCGCACATGAAGAGGCCGCCGCCGCGCGGCACGATGTAGAGCGGGATGCGGGGATGAATGAGCCTGACCGGCCGCGACAGCTCCACGTCGCTTGTCTGCAGGTAGAGCATTTCACCGCGCACGCCCCGCAGGCCCGGCGTTTCGCCGATGCGTGCCGCGCCGGCGCAGTCGGCGACGAGATCGTGGTGGCCATCGTCGCTCGTCTCATCGAGGAATGTGACGCCGTGATCGACAAGCTTCTGCCGCAACCGGCTCAGCGCCCGGCGCGGGTCGAGATGCGCCTCACCGGGAAAAAACAGCGCCTCGCGGAAACGTCCGGCAAGCGCCGGTTCCAGCCGTTCGATCGCGGCGGCGTCGAGCCATTCGAAGCCGGAGGTGCGTGAGGCAAAGCGCTTGAGTTCGCCCGCATCCCGTGGCGGGGCGACGACAAGCGTGCCGTTTCGGGAAACCTCGCCTGGCAGGGCGTCGTCCCACCAGTCGATGGCGCCGATGCCCTTTGTCAGCACCACCTCTTCGGCGCTTTCGCGTTCGCACCAGGGTGCCAGCATGCCGCCGGCAAACCAGGAGGCTGCGCCGGCAAAGCCTGGCTTTTGCTCGACAACCGTCACCGCGACACCGCGGGCGCTGAGTTCATGCGCCAGACAGAGCCCTGCGACGCCGGCACCTTTGACGAGGATCCGCATGGCTCAGTGTTCCCGCGAGGCGTGGGCGGGCCGTCGTGAGGGAAGCGGGATGGTGTTGGCGGTGTGCATGCCGAGGCTCCGATTGTGGAGACCCAGTTCACGAGCGAAGGAAGGGGAAGGACGCCTTGCCGTTGAATGGTCGCGTGAAGGCGACGTTTGCGGCAGCGATGTCTGCACCGTCCCTACGCCAGTATGAACTGGATCAGGTTCAACGGGTCACTGCGCCGCGCAAACCGCATAGCAGAATCTCAGCCCCTTGGCGGGACACCCCTGGTGAATGCTCCAAGCTGACCGTTCGGGGCGGTTTTTGTCAAGAGCCAGCATTCGTGTGCGATGTGATCTCATCTGCCGAAAAAATTATCTATAATTTGCGACGAGAAAGCGGAAGCTTTGGCGGCGTGATGAAAGGAGGTGGGGCAACCGGGTGGAGCGGGTCGAAAAACACCGGAGAAGCCCAGCCGCGCGCTTGTTTCTCGGGTGCGGTACGCCCGATTTCGGAAATGGGAGATGCGACCGATTGATTGGTGATTGTTGCCCCGTCTCGGCGGTTTCCAGATTCACTCACGGTCAAAATACAACCAGAAGGGTATTTGCTAACACAAACTCTCCACCTGGGTGCTTGCGAACTTTGCTCGTCGATAAAATTATAGATAATATCAGATTCTATCTATTTCGCGTTTGCGATGACCTGGAGGACGAGCCGAAATGCTGGACGGAACCCTATCAACTGGCGCTAATTTTACCCCGGGCGACGCGGGCGAATCCCGCTGGACCCAAGCGGAAGCTGAAAAAATCTATAATTTGCCGTTCAACGATTTGCTCTACCGCGCACACACGGTCCATCGTGCGCAGTTCGATCCCAACACCATCCAGATGAGCAGGCTGCTCTCGATCAAGACCGGAGGCTGCGCCGAGGATTGCGGCTATTGCAGCCAGTCCGCCCACTATCCGACCGGGCTCAAGGCATCGAAGCTGATGGAGGTCGAGCGTGTGCTTGCCGAGGCGCGACAGGCGCGCGACGGCGGTGCGACGCGCTATTGCATGGGGGCCGCCTGGCGCAGCCCGAAGGGCCGCGACATGGACGCGATCGTCGCCATGATCGGCGGTGTGCGGGCGCTTGGCATGGAAACCTGCATGACGCTCGGGATGCTGACGCCGGACCAGTCCGCACGGCTCGCCGAGGCCGGGCTCGACTACTACAACCACAATGTCGATACCTCCGAACGCTTCTACGGCGAGATCATCACCACCCGCAGCTTTGCCGACCGGCTGGAGACGCTCGCGAATGTCCGCGACGCCGGCATCAAGGTCTGCGCCGGTGGCATTCTCGGCATGGGCGAAACCGCCGACGACCGGATCTCCATGCTGGTGACGCTCGCCAATCTGCCGGTGCCGCCCGAAAGCGTGCCGATCAACATGCTGATCCCGATCCCGGGCTCGAAGCTGGCCGATGCAGCGCCCGTCGATCCGATCGATTTCGTCCGCACCATCGCGCTTGCCCGCATCCTGATGCCGCTATCGCATGTCCGGCTTTCAGCCGGCCGGACCGACATGAGCGACGAGACGCAGGCGCTCTGTTTCTTCGCCGGCGCCAATTCGATCTTTGTCGGCGAAACCCTGCTGACCGCCGACAATCCCGGCGAGGACCATGATGCGGCGCTCTTCCGACGCCTGGGGTTGAAGCCGATGGCTCCGGCGGCAAGGCAGGATGCGGCCGAATGACCCTGGGTCTGTTTGCGCGCTATGAGAAGACGCTGGAGGGCCTTGATCGCAAGGGCCGCCGGCGCGCACTTGCCCCCGCTGGCGGCCTGGATTTTACCTCGAACGACTACCTGGCGCTCGCCGCTTCGACGCGGCTGAAGGCGGCGATAACGGGTGCCATCGCGCGCGGCGTGCCGGTCGGCTCCGGCGGCTCACGGCTGTTGCGCGGCAATCACGAAGAACACGAGGCACTTGAGGCGGAAGCGGCCACCTTCTTCGGCGCGGAACGAATGCTCTTCTTCGGCAGCGGCTACGCCGCCAATGCTGCCCTGTTTTCGACGCTGCCGCAGCGCGACGACCTCATCGTCCACGATGCCCTGATCCATGCGAGCGCCCATGAAGGCATCGCTGCGAGCAAGGCCGATGCGGTTGCGGCAGCGCACAACGATATCGACGCCTTTGCCGATGCCATCGGCCAATGGCGCCGCGCCGGCGGCACAGGGCGCCCGTGGATTGCCGTCGAAAGCCTCTATTCGATGGATGGCGATCGGGCGCCGCTCGCCGACCTCTTAGCGCTTGCCGCGCAGCATGACGGCTTTCTCGTCATCGACGAGGCGCACGCGACCGGCGTCTTCGGGCCGGAAGGTCGCGGTCTCGCCGCTGAGCTGGAGGACCGGGAGAACGTCGTCATGCTGCATACTTGCGGCAAGGCGCTCGGTGTTTCCGGCGCACTGGTCGGAGCAAGCGCCGTGCTTTGCGATTATCTCGTCAACCGCGCCCGCAATTTCATCTATTCGACCGCGCCCTCGCCACTCATCGCGGCCGCGGTGCGTGAAGCGCTCGCCGCCCTCGTCGACGAGCCGGAACGCCGCGCCGCATTCGACGGCCTCAGGTCCTTCGCCAACCGGGCGCTCGCCGAGGTGCTCGGCATCGAAGGCAGCGGCTCGCAGATCCTGCCCATCCCGATCGGTGATAACGGCCGAGCGGTCCGCATCGCCGCCCGTATGCGCGCCGAGGGTTACGATGTCAGGGCAATTCGCCCGCCGACGGTGCCGGAAGGCACCGCGCGTCTTCGGATCGCCATCACCCTCAACGTCGACCGGGCCGCAATCGTGCAGATGCTGCAGCAGTTGAAGATCGCGATCGCGAAGGAGCGGCCATGAAAACCCGTATCGTGGTCACCGGTACCGATACCGGCATCGGCAAGACCATCTTTTCCGCAGCCCTTACCGATGCGCTCGACGGTTGCTACTGGAAGCCTGTGCAGTCAGGGCTCGACGAAGAAACCGACAGCGAGACCGTCGCCCGGCTCGGCCGGTTGTCGTGTGACCGCGTCCTGCCCGAAGCCTACAGGCTCGCAATACCGGCATCGCCGCACCTGTCAGCACGGATCGACGGCGTCACCATCGACCCGGAGCATCTTTCCCCGCAAGCGGTGGAACGACCGCTGGTGATCGAAGGCGCAGGCGGGCTTCTGGTGCCGCTGACGGAGCACACGGTCTTTGCCGATGTCTTCGCGCGCTGGCAGATCCCGGTGGTTGTCTGCGCTCGCACCGGGCTCGGCACGATCAACCACACCCTCTTGTCGCTCGAAGCGTTGCGCCGCCGCGCCATTCCCGTTCTCGGCGTCGCCTTCATCGGCGACGCGCAGGAGGATAGCGAAGCGATCATCGCGCGCCTTGGCGGGGTGCGCCGGCTCGGGCGGCTGCCGCGGCTCGACCCGCTGACGCCCGACAGCCTGCGCCACGCCTTCGCCGAGAATTTCAACATCGCCGATTTTCGAGGGATGCCGGCATGAAAAGCTCCACCGTCTGGTATCCCTTCACCCAGCATGCCCTCGAACCGGCGATGCGCCGCATCGTCGGCACCGAGGGTGCCTATCTCGTCGACGAAGATGGCACGTCGATCCTCGATGCGATTTCGTCCTGGTGGGTTATCACCCACGGCCACCGTCACCCCACGATCATGGAGGCGATCCGCAGGGCTACGGAGACCTACGACCAGATCATCTTCGCCGAATATACTCACGCACCGGCGGAAGACCTGGCGCGCGGGCTGATCGAGATCGCACCGCCCGGGCTCGCCCATGTGTTTTATTCCGATAGCGGTTCGACTGCGGTCGAGGTCGCGCTGAAGATGGCGCTCGGCTTCTTCCACAACAGCGGCCAGCCGCGGAGCCGGATCTGTGTGCTGGAGCATGGCTATCACGGCGACACGATCGGCACGATGTCGGCCGGCGAAAGAGGCGTCTTCAATGCCGCTTACGCGCCGCTGCTCTTCGCCGTCGATCGCCTGCCCTTTCCGGAGCCGGGCCGGGAGCAGGCAACGCTCGACGCCTTCGAACAGGCTTGCGCTTCCGGCGAGGTTGCCGCCCTGTTGATCGAGCCCCTGCTGCTTGGCGCCGGTGGCATGAAGACCTATCCGGCTTCCGTGCTGTCCGAGCTGAAACGCATTGCCGAACGGCATGGCAGCCTGCTGATCGCCGACGAGGTGATGACCGGTTGGGGGCGGACGGGCTGCCTGTTTGCCTGCGAGCAGGCCGGGATCGCGCCCGATATTCTCTGCACCTCGAAGGGGCTGACTGGAGGCGCGCTTCCTCTGGCCGCGACGCTTTGCACCTCGGAGATCTTCGAGGCGCATCTTTCGGTCGACCGACGCAAGACCTTCTTCCATTCGAGTTCCTACACGGCCAACCCGATCGCCTGTGCCGCGGCACTTGCCAATCTCGCCGTCTGGAGACAGGAGCCGGTGGGCGCGCGTATCGAAACCTTGGTCGCGCGCCAGCGTCGACATCTGGCGCGCTTCGCCGATGATCCTCGCTTCGTCGACGTTCGCCAAATCGGCACCATTACAGCCCTCGACCTCACGGTGCCGTCCGGCGGCTATCTCGCCGAGGTCGGCCCGCAGCTCAGGGCGTTTTTCCGCAAGCGTGGTTTGCTGATCCGTCCGCTCGGCAACGTCATCTACCTGATGCCGCCCTATTGCGTCACCGATGCCGATCTCGGGCGGGCCTATGACGCGATCGACGAGGCGGCGTCGCTCTTCGGGACAGGGCAGCTATGAGGCTCGTTCGCTCATCCCGGATCGTCGGTTTCGGTCATGCGGTGCCGGAGCGGCGTGTCGCCAACGGCGAAATCGAGACGACGCTCGGGCTTGAGCCCGGCTGGATCGAGCGCCGCACCGGCATTCGCGAGCGGCGCTGGGCCGCGCCTGAAGACACGCTGTCGGGGCTTGCGGCAAAGGCGGGCGCAATGGCGCTCGAAGATGCCCGCACCCCGCCCGGCAATATCGCGCTGGTCCTGCTTGCGACCTCGACGCCCGATCACCTGCTGCCGCCTTCAGCACCCCTGCTCGCTCATCGTCTCGGCCTTTCCAACGCTGGTGCGATCGACCTTGCCGGCGCCTGCTCGGGCTTCCTCTACGCCCTGACGCTTGCCGACGGTTTCGCGCGGGCTCAGGGAAAGCCGGTGCTGGTGGTGGCGGCCAACATCTTGAGCCGCAGGATCAATCCGGCCGAGCGGGCGAGCGCCGTGCTCTTTGCCGATGCGGCCGGCGCCGTCGTCGTCGCGCCGTCCGATGACCCGCAAACCGGCCTCGTCGGCACCGACCTCGCCGCCGACGGCAGTCGCTACGATCTGATCTCGATTGCCGCCGGCGGCAGCAACAGGCCGTTTTCTCCCGATACCAGGTCCGAGGACCTGTTGATGACAATGCGCGACGGGCGCGAGATGTTCGCGCAGGCGGTGGAGTTGATGACGGCCTGTGCCGTGAACGCCATGGACGCCGCCGGCTGCGTGGCCCCGGACATCAGCCGCTTCGTGCCGCATCAGGCCAATGCCCGCATTTTCGACGCCGTCTGCGATCGTCTCGGCATCGCGCCGTCGAAAACGGTGCGCACGATCTCGGACTACGGCAATTCGTCGGCCGCGACCATCCCGCTGTCGCTATCGCTGGCGCACCGAGAAGAGCCCTTTATCTCCGGCGAAAAGCTGTTGCTGACGGCGGCCGGCGCGGGGCTTGCGGGAGGGGCGGCAGTGCTCGCGATCTGATGACGCGTCGACGGCAGCCACGCCGCGTAACCTGGCGCGCGCGCCGTGATGTCAGGGTGTTGAGGGCGCGGCGCAAGAGCCGCGTTTCATCAGCATTGGCTGCAGCTTGTATTCCTCCTGCAGCGCATGGCTGCCGAGCACGCCTTCGAGTGCCAGCCGGGCGATCTCGTCGATCGGCTGGCGAATGGTGGTGAGCCGCGGCAGCACCAGCGAAGCCAGAGGAATGTCGTCGAAGCCGACGATCGAAAGGTCGTTCGGGACCCGAAGCCCCATGTCGTCGGCGGCGCGCAGCAAGCCGATTGCCTGCTGGTCGCTGGCGGTGGCGATCGCCGTCGGGCGACTTGCTACGGGTTGCGTCAGCAGCTGCTTACCAAGTTCTTCACCTGAGCGGTAGTCGAAGTGCCCCTCGACGATCTGCGGCGGAACGTAGTCGCCTGGGTGGCTTTTTCGGAATTCCTCGAGCCGTTGAACGAAACCGCCGCGGCGCTCGCCGGAGACTTCGGTCGTGCCCGGACCGCTGATATAGCCAAGCCGACGATGGCCGAGCGAAAGCAGGTGGTCCGCGGCGAGATAACCGCCCTGACGGTTGTCGACGGAGACGAGCGCATGGCCGCTCAAGGGCCGGTCGACGGTCACCGTGCGCGTGCGCGACGCCAATCCATCGGCGAGGCTGTTGCTGACGGGAACGAGGATCAGCCCGGCCGGCAACCGTCCGAGCAGGGTTTCAATCTGCTGCTTCTCGGCGTCCGGGTCGTCATGGGTGTTGGCAAGCAGCACCGAGTAGCCCTCGGCGGAAGCCAACATCTCCACCTGTTTGGCAAGCTCGGCAAAGAAGGGGTTGGTGATGTCAGGCACGACGAGGCCGATAATGTCGGTCTTGGCGAGCCGGAGGCTGCGACCGAGAATGTTCGGTCGGTAGCCGATCGCGTCGATCGTTGCTTCGACCTTCGCCCTGATGTCCTCGCTCACCGTCTTGTTCTTGGCAAGCACACGCGAAACCGTGCCGACGGACACCCCGGCGCGCTGGGCAACATCCTTGATCGTCGGGTTCAAACGGTCGGCTCCCTATCACGTTCGCTGCATCGATCAGGAGGGAAAAATCATGCAACGGATCAAAGTCTTACGCCAGCGACCGCGGATCCGCCCGACGGCAGCTGGCCTTCCTCTTAGATCAGAGAATGCCGCGAACCGGTAGCGGCTTCCAGCACAAATTTCTCAGCGATGAAACGTTTCATATTGACAGCGATACCGCCTTTCTGTCTTCTAAAGGTCGAAGCGGGCCACGCATGTTCATGTGATGAAACGTTTCATTGATGGTTGGAGGACCATCTTTTCACCGGAGGAGAACCCATGAAATTTTCCCTGTATGCGTCTATCGTCGCACTTACCGTTGCCACCGCATTGCCGACACTTGCCATGGCTGCCGATAAACCCGTCGTCGGCCTCGTCATGAAGTCGCTTGCAAACGACTTCTTCAAGAACATGCTGGAAGGCGCCGAAGCACATGCGCAGAAGCGTGGCGACTACGAGCTTAAAGCCATCGGCATGCAGAACGAGACGGACTTCGAGAGCCAGCTGAATGGCGTCGAGAACTTCATTACCCAGGGCGTCGATGCGATCGTGATTGCGCCGGCCGACTCCCGCGCCATGGTCGCGCCGCTGAAGAAGGCGATGGATGCGGGTATTGTCGTCATCAATTTCGACGTTTCGCTCGACGAGCAGGCAAAGAAGGATGCCGGCGTCGATCTGGCCTTCGTCGGCCCTGACAATCGAGGCGGCGCCAAGATGGTCGGTGATGCGCTCGCCAAGGATCTCGGCGCCGGCGGTAAGGTCGTGATCCTCGAGGGCAATCCGGGCGCCGACAATGCAGCGCAGCGCAAGCTCGGCTTCGAGGATGCGATCGCGGCAGGCAAGCTCGATCTTCTCGATTCTCGGACGGCGCATTGGGAAACGGAAGAGGCCAATTCCGTCTTCTCGACCATGCTGACGGCGCATCCCGATATCCAGGGTGTGCTCGCCGCCAACGATTCCATGGCGATCGGTGTCGTCAAGGCGCTCGACGCGGCTGGCCGAAACGACATCAAGGTCGTCGGCTTCGACAATGTGCCGGCGGTAGCCCCCATGCTGAAGGACGGCAAGCTTTTGGCGACAGTCGACCAGTTCGGTTCGCAGATGGCGGCGAACGCAATCGACAAGGCGCTCGAAGTCGTGGCCGGCGGGCCCAAACTCGAAGGTTGGGTGAAGACCGACATCGAGCTCGTGACCAAGGACAACGTGAAATAGCTCTGAGACCGCGCGTGCGCACCGGGCGCTGCCCGGTGCGCGTCGGCAAGGACAGCATCCGCCGCAGGCCAATGGTTTGCTTGCGCAATTGCTGCGTTTCAAAAGGGCTAGGTCATGATGAACACGCAAACCGTGCAGGCGGAAGCGGCTGGCGTCTCGATGCCGCCGGTTCTGGAACTGCACGATGTTAAGAAGGCCTTCGGGGGTACCAAGGCACTGAACGGCGTCAGCCTCTCCATTCAGCCGGGCGAAGTGCACGGCCTCATCGGCGAGAACGGGGCCGGCAAATCGACTTTGATCAAGGTTCTCTGCGGTATCGTCCGTCCGGACGAGGGCGCAATCAATCTTGCAGGCCGGGCCTATGCGCCGGCCACGCCCCGCGAGGCCAAGGCCAATGGTCTCCAGGTGGTGCACCAGGAATTCAACCTTCTGCCCCATCTGTCGGTGGCGGAGAACATCTTCATCGAGCATCTGCCGCGCAATGCGTTCGGCGTCGTCAGACGGCAGGAGATGCATGCCGGCGCACGGGCCGCACTCGACGCCATCGGCCTCAGCGACATCGACGTGCGCTGGCCGGTCGCGCGCCTCGGCATCGCCCACCGACAGTTGGTCGAGGTGGCGCGCGCGCTGATGACGGAAAGCCGTATTCTCATCCTCGACGAGCCGACGGCGACGCTGACGTCGCGCGAAACCGAGCGGCTGTTCAAGATCGTCAGCGACCTTCGCCGTCGCGGCGTCTCGATCGTTTTCGTGTCGCATCATCTCGACGAGGTCTTCCGCATCTGCGATCGGGTGACGGTGCTGCGCAACGGCGAGACGGTGTTCTCGCGGCCGATCGTCGAGACCAATCAGGACGAACTTGTGCGCGCCATGGTGGGCCGCAAGCTGCAGCAGCAGATGGCGAGCGAAGTGGTCTCGTTTGCTCGGCCGGCACAGGCGTTGTCGCTTGCCCGGTTTCGCCCACCGCAATCGCCGCATGCCGAGGGCATTTCACTGCACCTGCACAAGGGCGAAATCCTGGGGATCGCCGGGCTTGTCGGCTCCGGCCGCACCGAGCTTCTGCGGGCGATCGCGGCCGCTCAACGGCCGCTCTCCGGTGAGCTCTTCCTTGAGGGGAAGCGCGCCTCCTTCCGCTCGCCGCGCGAGGCGATCAATGCCGGTATCGGCTTCGTGACCGAGGACCGGAAGGAGGAAGGCCTGATCCTCAACATGCCGATTTCGGCCAATGTCACGCTCGCGTCCCTCTCGGATGTCTCGCGTGCCGGCATCCTTGACAGGAAGGCGGAAATCGAAGTGACGGAACGGCTCGGCGCCGAGCTCAAGCTGAAATATGGCGGACCCGGCAAGAATGCCGCGACGCTCTCGGGCGGCAACCAGCAGAAGGTGGTGCTCGCCAAATGGCTGGCGCGCAATCCGAAGGTACTGCTGCTCGACGAGCCGACACGCGGCGTCGACGTCGGCGCCAAGGCCGAGATTTATGCCCTGATCCGCCAGTTCGCTGAACGTGGCTTAGCGCTATTGATCGTCTCGTCGGAGCTGCCGGAACTGATGACCCTGTCGGACCGCATCCTCGTGATGTCGCAGCACCGTGTCGTCGGCGAGCTGTCGCGGCCGGAATTCTCCGAAGAACGTATTCTGCAATTTGCCTACCAGGGCGAGCAGCAACAGGCGAGGCAGTAAGATGCAAGCACTCGAAAAGACACAAACCGGCGAAACCGTCCATGCTCGCCAGCTGCCGGGCTGGTCGCCAAAGGTGCTCCTGCGCGACGCCGGCATCGGCCTGGCGCTCCTGCTTTTGATCCTCTTCTTCTCGGTCTCGACCGAGCACTTCCTGACGGCCAACAACATCTCCAACATCCTGACGCAGATCACCATCAACCTGATCCTCGCCGTCGGCATGACCTTCGTCATCCTGATCGGCGGCATTGATCTTTCCGTCGGCTCGATGCTGGCCTTCTGCGCCGTCGTCGGCGGCACGGTGCTGACGATTCCCGATCTCTCGGTGTTCCAGGCCGTGGCGCTGGCAACGCTCGCCGCTGTCGGCACCGGCGTCGTCTGTGGCTTCCTGAATGGCTGGATCAGCGCCTTCTGGGGGCTGCCCTCCTTCATCGTCACGCTTGGCATGCTGAACATCGCCCGCGGTGCCGCGCTGCAGGTGACGGACGCACGCACGATCTATTCGTTTCCGCCGAGCTTCAACGCCTTCGGCTCGCAGATGATCTTCGGCATCCCCGTCGTCTTCCTGATCGCGCTGCTGCTTGTAGCGATCGCCTGGTTCGTACTGTCAAAGACGGTGTTCGGCCGGCTGCTCTATGGCATCGGCAACAACGAGGAGGCCGTGCGTCTCGCCGGCCATTCGCTGATGTTCTACAAAGTGGCGGCCTTCACGATTGCCGGTGCGCTCGTCGGCATCGCCGCCATGGTCTACATGGCCCGCCTTAACATCGCGAGCCCGATCATCGGCATCGGCTTCGAGCTGAACGCGATCGCCGCCGTCATCATCGGTGGCACCAGCCTCAACGGCGGCCGCGGCACGGTGATCGGCACCCTGCTCGGTGCCTGCATCACCGGGGTGCTTGCCAACGGCCTCATCCTGTTCGGACTCAGCGATTTCATGCGGCAGATGATCACCGGTGTCGTCATCATCCTCGCGGTGATCATCGACAAGTATCGCGAGCGGCTGACCGGCATCTAAGACCGGGAGCCACGTGCGGACGGATCGCCGCCCGCCGCAATCGACGAAACGTGGTGAAGGACAAGGTGGTCGGGTCGATAGACCCGCCCGCGGGGATCTCTGCGGCCTGGTTTTCACGCAGAAGCAATGGGGAAGGTTAGGCTGATGCTCAAGAACATCGATCCGGCGCTGAACGCCGACGTGCTGCATGCACTGCGCTCAATGGGACATGGAGACCGGATCGCGATCGTTGACGCGAATTTTCCCGCCGACACGATCGCCCGCCACACCCGGCTCGGCCTACCGTTGCACATTGCGAATGTCTCGGCCGCGCGTGCGGTGCGCGCCGTTCTTTCCGTCATGCCGCTCGACACGCCGCTGCAGCCCTCGGCGGCGCGGCTGACGCCGGACGGGGAGGCGGGCGAACTGCCGGAGGTCCAGCGCGAGGTGCAGGCCGAGCTCGTGCGTGCGGATGGTATTCTTTCGAAGATGTATGCGATCGAGCGTTTCGCCTTCCATGAGGAAGCGAAGCGCGCCTATTGTATCATCGTGACGGGCGAGGCGCGCCGCTTCGGCAGCTTCCTCTTCACCAAGGGCGTGGTGCCGCCGGCCAGCCACTGGCACGAGGCCGTCGCCGGGTGAGAGCCACCTTGGCCGCCATCAAAGGGTCGCAAGCTCCCGATTGGAAAGCACGCCATCATTGGCCCGCCTTATCTCGACCTTCCGTTCGAGCTCGGCGACGATGTCTTCGCTGAAATCGATCGAGGTCAGCTCGGCGATCTCGGGCAGGGCGCCGGGCGTGAAGACATTGACCTCCACCAGCTTGTCGCCGACGACGTCGAGGCCGACCAGGAACATGCCGTCGCGCACCAGTTTGGGGCGCATCTCTTCGGCGACGGCAAGCATCGCCGGGGTGACGACGGCCGCGGCGGGCCGGCCGTTGACATGCATGTTGGAGCGCAACTCGCCTTCCGCCGGAACGCGCCGCACGGCGGCATAGGTGTCGCCACGCTTGAGCGGCCGGCCGTTCATCAGGAACAGGCGGACATCGCCCTCCGTCGCCGCCGGCAGGTACTCCTGCGCGATCACATAGCCCATCTCGCTGACGGCCTCGAAGATCTGGTTGAGGTTCGTCTCATGGCTGGAGCCGACCTTGAAGACGTTCTTGCCGCCGGAGCCCTGCAGGGGCTTCAGGATGACGCCTTCGGGATGGGCGTCGAGGAAGGACCGGACCTCCTCCATGTGTTTCGTAATCAGCGTGGTTGGACGGACGACCTCGGGAAAACCCTGCAGATAGAGCTTGTTCTGTGCTGCCGCCAATCCGTCCGGGTCGTTGACGACGATCGCACCGCGCTCGGCGGCGAGCCGTCCGAAGATGATGCCGGCCTGGGTCGCCCAGGGACGCGTTGCGGCATCCTCCGAGGGGTCGTTGCGCAGAAAGAGGATCTGTATATCCGTAATGTCCAGGACCTTGCGCCGCGTCGCATCACCCCGCAGTGCCGCAATGAAGGTTTCAGCCTTGCGCGGCTTTGCGGTTCCGAGAGAAAGCGCATGGACGATCAGGCGGCCGTCGGGTGTCAGAACGAAATCGCCTGGCGTGAGGTAGACGATCTCATGGCCGCGGGCGAGGGCTGCGAGTGCCAGCGACGTCGTCGCATAGAACGTCTCTTCGCCCTCGATGGAGTTGACGAGAAAGGCAATGCGCATTCGGTTTCCTACTCTGAGATCAAGTCGAGCGGGGACAGTCCCCTTTGGGCTCGCTGAAGTCGGTCGCGCGCTTTGACCTCATCGAGAAAGATAGGGCGGAGCGCCGCGGTACCAAGGAGGCCGCGCAGGCTGAGTTCCTGGATCGCGCCGAAATGCGAGGCGGCGATCTTGCCCATCCAGAACGGTTCGAGAGTGCCGCCGCCGGCGAGGTGATCGAGAAGCTGCAAGAGGCCGCGCAGGTAGATCGCGTCCTTGACCAGCCCGCCGCCGCGATAGATGCGCAGCGTGATGTTGAAGGCCTCGGTGGCCGCAAAGCCGTGACCGTCGACGAGCAGCCGGTAGGTCTGCGGAAAGGGTGCGCCGTCGAGCATGGCGGCGCAGCCGACGACCCGTGCCGCCAGCACGCGCAGCCGGTCTATCGTCATGCCGGCGCTCAGATATTCGGCAAAGACCGCGAGCCCCTCCTGCATGCCTTCGTAACCGGCCAGTCCGGAGCGAAGGATACGCAGCCCCTGGGCCGAACCGTTGAAATAGGTCAGCAGATGCACGCCAATCTCGTGGTTGAGCAGCGCCTCGACGCGATCGGCGTCGAGCGCGGAACTCCTGGCGATCAAAAGCTGGCCGCGCGAAACGAGCAAGCCAGCCGGCAGGTCGTCGCGAATGTCGACGGAGGCGGAAAAATCGGCCGACTGGCGCCGATAGGCCGATATCATCGCCTGGGCGCGCTCCCTTATGTACTCGCAATCGCGCCTGTCTGCGGCCGAAGACCGTGCATCGCGGTCGGGTGCAGTGCGCGCCAGGATTTCGGAGGCGGCGTCATGAAGCGTGGCTTCCACCGGGCCATAGAGGGCGCGACCGAACTCGACGAAGGTGCGCGTCTCCCGCGCCGAGATCATCGACAGCTGTAGATCGACCTCCTGCTGCTTTTCCCGGTAGAGGGCGTAGAGCAGCGGATCTTCGAGATGTTCGAAGTTGAGGGAAAAGAGCTTCCGCTTGGCCGTCTCGATCTGCAGCGTCAGCGGCCGGTAGTAGAGGCGCGGACTCTTGGAGAAGCCGCCCGAAGCGAACTCCGTCCAAGCGGCTTCGGCGTTGATTGGCGTCACCGCCAGAAGGAAGTCGAAGCTGGAGGCAATCTCGTCGATGCCGCGGTCGGCGCGCACGACGGCATCGACGAAGGCTTTTCGGCCGAAGGCGCGGTGCGTCGGCAGCCGAAAACTGTCCGATTTTGCGCGGGCGAAAGCAGCAACGGCTCTTAGCCCCGCGTCGAAGATGCTCGCGACCAGCCGCTCGCGCAGTTGCGGATAGATGCGGCGCGTTCCCGGCTCGCAGTAGATCGGCGCGAAGCGCACCGTCAGGTGCGGGTAGTCGAGCGCAAGCGCCTTTCGGCCTGTCGCTGTCGCCGCTGGGCGCTCGACGAGCGTCACATGCGGCGTGCGGAATTTTCCTTCGATCGTTGCCGCCGTCTCGATCAAGGCCTTGGCGGCGACCTGCTCGGCGGCACGCGCGCCGGCGACCACCTCGATCAAGAAGGGCGGCAGGAAGGGCGCGTCCTTGGCCGGCGGTTCATCGCTTTCGAGCTCGCCGAATTCGAGCACGATGAAAAGGCCGAGTCGCTGTTCGATTACGCGCCCGACACGTTCGATGATTGCGGCGGCGGTATCGATGTCGGGCGCCAGTAGATAGGCGGCGTTCGCCTGGGCGATGTCGCGCGCCACCGGCTGTTGGTGCTCGGCGGCGATGTGCACACAGAGGAAGGGAACGAGGCGGTCGATGTGCAGCCGTCCGCCCTCGCCGAAATCGCGCCGCACGGCGCGGCCATCCGTCAGCCGGCCGATCGCTTCGTCGAGCCAGGCCGGGGCCAGACTTACGGGCGTCGCTTTCTCCTCCGTCATCGCTGCCTCACCAACGTTTCGGTCAGGATCGGGACGAGGGAAGAGACCAGTGCCCGCAGAGAACGAAGCGCCCGGATATCCGGCTTGCCGGTCCATTCGTCCATGAAGGTCTTCTTGAACTCGATCGCGATCGCGCAGCCGGTCTCGGGAAAATGCTCGTGGATGAAGCGCGTCTGCTCTCCGCGTCCTTGGAAGGCGACGTTCTCGCGTACATCCACCGGCCGGCCGTCGATAGAGGCGGTGCCGAGCGCCGACATCAGCGTATCGATGACGCCGGCCCATCTGGGCCGATCCATCGAGGAGGTCCCGATGTTGATCTCCGGCGCTTCGTCGGGAGCCGCAGGCGCGGCGTCCGGTCCCTGTCGCCGGTGGTTGTAGCTGTGCATGTCGAGCACGATGAAGCGACCGTGGCGGCGCTCGATCGCCGTCAGCATCGAATGCAGCATGGCATAATACTCGTCATGGACGGCGAGGGACGCCTCGATCATCTCGACGGGCGGATGTTCCCGCCAGACGGAAAGGCCCCAGGCTTGAGCCGGCTGAAGATAGACCGCGCCCGTGCGGGCACGGTTGAGGTCGACCTCGAAGCGGGACCTGTGGACGACGATGCGGTTGGCAAGATCGCGGATGACGAACTCGGTAAACGGATCCTCCTCGCGCAGCCGTTCCTCGTCCGTCAGGGCGGTGAGCGCGCGGGCGTCGCTGCGCATCGCGTGCCCGTTGTGGATCGCCGTGCCGACGATCGGCCCATCGCCGCGGTGTGCGGTCCACCAGGTGGTTTCGCTGGCTGAGCGGAACTGTTCCGTCGGCTCGCTTTGCATCTTCGCTCCCGCACTCCCTCGCTCTGGTCGCTACGGGGGTGCAACTCCCCGGTGGCCCGAAGGGTTCCAGAACGGGAGAAATTTCCGGGGCGGTCGGGACGCAAGGCCACCCCGCTCCGACAGCCGCCCTCAACGTTTTTGCTGGCCGATCTCGCCGAGAATCCACTGGCGGAAGGCGCTGATTTTCGGGGCGTTTCGCCGGCTTTCCGGATAGACCATCCAAAAGGCCTGGCTCTCGTCGCAGAGCAGATCGAAGGGCTGGATCAGACGCCCGTCTGCGAGTTCCGCGGCAAAGAAGGCCGGCGTCAGGATCGCCACGCCCTGTCCGGCCGCGGCCGCATTTCCCTCATAGACTTGGGCGCCCATGCTGGAGCCGGGCCGGCTCGCAAGCCCTTCCACCGGCACGTTGGCGGCGGCAAACCACTGCGCCCACCAGGGATCACCGGGGTCGAGAAGCGGTAGGCGCAGGAGGTCGGCCGGTTCCTTCACGCCACCGATGCTGGCCGCAAGGCCTGGGCTCAACATCGGCGAAAAATCGGCGTTGATCAGACGGTGGGCGGCAAGTCCCGGCCACTCGCCGCGGCCTGAGCGAATGCCGATATCGACCTCCTCGCGACTGAAGTCGACGAGATGCGGCTCGGTTTGAAGTCGCACGGCAAGCGAGGGGTGAGTGATCTGAAACGAGCCGAGGCGCCGCGCCAGCCAGTTGGAGGCAAAGGTCGCGATCGTGCTGATGACCAGTGTTCCCTGGGCGCCGCCGCGCGCGCTCACATAGGCTTCGCTGAGCTGCTCGAAGACCTGCGTCACCACGGGTGCAAGCCGCTGGCCGACCTCGGTGAGCGCGATCTGGCGTGGGCGGCGGAGGAACAGGGGTGCGCCGATCCGATCTTCCAGCACCTTGATCTGATAGCTCACCGCAGCTTGCGTCATGCCGAGTTCGCTTGCGGCATTGGTGAAACTTCCATGGCGCGCGACCGCCTCAAAGACCCGTATCGCCGTCAATGGGGGAAGCGGAAGTGTCTTATGCATCAAATGGCCTTATGCATGGTGACCGATATTCGATTGGAAGTTGATGCCGTCCACAACCATTTTCAAGGTCCGTCCATTAGACGGATTGATGAAGAGGATGACGGCTATGACAACCATTCAAGTACGTAGTTTTTCGTCGACAAACGATTTTTCCGTCGGTTCCTGGCTGGCGCTCCTGTTCGCGAGGAAGAGCCGGACGACCGATGTCGTCGACGTCAGGGATCTGTCGGATCACCTGAAGCGGGATATGGGCTTTCTCGACGGCAACCGCCCCGACGGGCACGACCGCCCGACCGCATGATTTCGCCCAACCGTATGATTTCAAAAGACCCGGGCGGACCTCCCACCGCCCGGGTCTTTTCTTGCCCGCGACGCAGCGTCGTCGCCCGGGCGGAGCAGTTTTCCACGTCCCGCCCGCTCTTTGGGTCAGAATTCCTTTAATCTACTGTTTAAGTGGATAATCTCGGTGGTGTCGGCCGGCGCGAGTTTGCGGCGGCCGCCTGAGATGAGGTCCATGATGAGCATGTTGCGGCAATACGAGCGTTTGAGTGCAATCCGCGAGGTCCTGCAGGGCCGGCTGGAACTGCACGAGGCACGCGATTGTTTTGGTTTCGACGATATCGAGGATGGCACGGTCCATGAGCTTAAGGATCGCATTGCCGAACTCTCCGATGAGATCTCGACCTTGAAAAGCCGCTGCGGACGCTATCAAAGCTTCGGCCGTCAGTGACCAAATCCGCCAACAATTACCTGAAGTGACGGCGGCACGCCGTCGATGAATGGAACATCCCCATGACGTTGCATGTAAATTCCCGTGTCGCAGATTATGCGATCAACCCGCTTTTTCTCGAGCGCTGGTCTCCGCGCGCCTATTCGGGTGCCGAGATTTCCGAGCCCGAGCTGTTCGAGATTCTTGAGGCTGCTCGCTGGGCGCCGTCCGCCTACAATGCCCAGCCTTGGCATTTCGTCTATGCGCGCCGCGGCAGTGAAGGCTGGGAGAGGCTGCTCGGCCTCCTGAACGAGTTCAACCGGAGTTGGGCGGCGGAGGCATCGGCGCTGATCTTCGTGCTGTCGAAGACTTCACTGTTGCCGCCCGGCGGTAGCGAAGAGGTGGCGTCCTACACCCATTCCTTCGATGCCGGTGCCGCCTGGGGTGCGCTTGCGCTGCAGGCAGCGCATTCCGGCTGGCAGGCGCACGGTATGGCCGGTCTCGACTATGAGCGCGCGCGAACGGAGCTCGGCGTGCCCGAGAACTACCGGATCGAAGCGGCCGTTGCGATCGGGCGTCTCGGCGACAAGGCGCTGCTTCCGCAAGCGCTGCAGCAGCGCGAGCAGCCAAGCCCGCGCAAGGCGCTGTCGGAGATCGTATCCGAGGGCCGGTTCGTGGCCGGCTGACCCGTCAAACGAGGGGGCGGGCAAGGCTTGCCGGCTTGCCCCCTCAGTGGTCGTCGGTCTCATCCCGGCTAGTCTCATTCAGCGCCTGCACGGTGACCGCAGCGACGAGGCCGGTCAGTACGATGCCGGAAAAACCGATCACCAGCGCCAGCACCCGAGCGCTCAGATGCTTCGGCGTGATGTCGCCGTAGCCGATGGTCAGGCCCGTGACGAAGGTGAAATAGAACGCTTCGTCGAGCCGCCAGTCTTCGATGCGGCCGATGACGACGCCGGTTCCTGCCATTACGATCAGGATCGCTGAGAAGATCGGCCAGAGCAGCTGAAGCTGCTGGTAGAGATTGGAGAAGAACCGGCGTCGCATTCTCTTCGTCTGCCGCCGGCGTTGAGATTCCGCCACGCAATCCTCCCTCTCGCGGATAGGCCTGGAAGGCGAACCAGCCGCGCCCCCAAGACGATCGGCCCAAGGCTCGCTTGCCGCCGTCGAAATCCCTTCGCGAACGCACCGCCGCCGCTCTGAAGATAGCCCTGAGTCGGGTCGGCTTCCAGCGCCTGTTTTCCGGCCGGCAAACGGGATACGATGCCGTCAGTTGCATTTCTTGCAACCGCTTTGGTCGAGTGCTATCGCTTTAGAATAATCTCATGAAAGCTCCTGCCAAAGGACAACCCGGATGGCATCGCATGAGCATTCACTTGCCGGCGACGGCCGCTCTCTCTCCGCGGGCCTGCGGCTCGACGTGATCGCAGGTCTTACGGCCGCCGCCGTGGTCCTGCCCAAGGCGATGGCCTATGCCACGGTCGCCGGCCTGCCCGTCAGTGTCGGCCTCTACACCGCCTTCGTGCCGATGATCATCTACGCGCTTCTCGGCACGTCGCGCGTTCTCAGCGTCTCGTCGACCACCACGCTTGCGATCCTCGCCGGCACGCAGCTCGGCCTTGCCGTCCCGGATGGCGATCCGGCCAAGCTGCTGACGGCGACCGCGACGCTGACGGCGCTCACCGGCGCGCTACTGTTCCTGGCATCGCTGCTGCGTTTCGGCTTTGTCGCCAATTTCATATCGTCGCCGGTGCTGATCGGCTTCAAGGCCGGCATCGGCCTTGTCATCGTGCTCGACCAGGTGCCGAAGCTGCTCGGCATTCACATCACCAAGGAAGGCTTCTTCCGCGATATCCTCAGCATCGCCGGGCACCTGTCCGAGACCTCGATGCTCACGCTTGCGATTGCGGCCGCGGCTCTGGTGGCGTTGCTTGCGATGGAGCGCCTCTGGCCGCATTCGCCGGCGCCGCTTCTGGCGGTGGCCGCGGGCATCGCGCTTTCCTGGTTCGCGGGTCTCGCCGCGCTCGGCGTTTCCACCGTCGGCTTCATCCCGCAATCGCTGCCTTCGCTGACACTTCCGAGCCCGGGTCTTGTTCAGGAACTCTTGCCGGGCGCGCTCGGCATCGCGTTGATGAGCTTCACCGAGACCATTGCCGCCGGCCGGGCCTTTGCCGCTCCGTCCGACCCGCCGATCCGGGCGAACCGCGAGTTGCTGGCGACGGGTGCCGCGAATTTCGGAGGCGCCTTTTTCGGTGCTATGAGTGCCGGCGGCGGCACGTCGCAAACCGCCGTGGTGCGAGCGGTCGGCGGCCACAGCCAGATGGCGTCTCTGGTCACCGCGGCGGCTGCGGCTGCGACCATGCTGGTCCTGGCGCCGCTGCTCGGCCTGCTGCCGCAGGCCGTGCTTGCGGCGATCGTCATCGTCTACTCGGTCGGGCTCATCAAGCCCGCGGACTTCCTCTCCGTCCGCAAGGTCCGGCTGATGGAGTTTCACTGGGCGTTGGCCGCCTTTCTCGGCGTGCTGTTTTTCGGCACGCTGCAGGGTATCATCGTTGCAATCGTGCTGTCCTTCATCGGGCTCGCGCGCCAGGCGGCCTCGGCGAAGGTCTATGTCGTCGGCCGCAAGCGCGGCACCGATCGGCTGCGGCCGCTCTCGTCCGCACACCCCGATGACGAGACCTTCGAGGGACTTTTGATCCTACGCCCGGAGGGTCGGCTCTTTTTTGGCAATGCCCAGCAGGTGGCCGACCAGGCGCAGATGCTGGTCGCAAAGCAGAAGCCCAGAGTTGTCGTGCTCGACATGAGCCGGGTTTTCGACATCGAATATTCGGCGCTGCAGATGATGATGGAGGGCGAGCGCCGCATCAGCGAACACGGCGTCACCGTCTGGCTGGCCGAGCTGAACCCGGACGTGCTTGCCTATGTGCGCGCATCCGGCTTTGCCGATCAGCTCGGCCCTGACCGCCTGTTCGTCAATACCCGTACGGCGCTCCAGCACTATCTGGCCGGCGCCGCGCAGGCGTAAAGCAATTCCAGGAAAAGGGCACAGCGGTTTTCCGTCCGGAATTGTGCTCAGAAAATGAGCTATTCCGCCATCATCTCGCCCGTTCCGCCGAAGGCCGGCGGGAAGTCCCGATACTTCGGCAGGCCGTCCTTCATCGGCAGCACCGTCTCCTGATAGTTGACGTGAAGCATCGGCTTGAAGGCAAGCGACGGGATTGCCGCTGCAAAGACGTCGGTGACACCCCAGAGCGGATGTTCGGTCATGAGATGCCCGCCGCAGGCCTTGCACCATTTGCGCACGCTCGTTGCCGTCTTCTGGTAGCCAACCAGATTGTCCGCACCCTTGACGATCTTGACCTTCTCCGGTGGCCAGAGCGTGAAGGCGTTGACCGGGCCTGCCGACCAGCTTCGGCAGGAACTGCAATGGCAATAACCCATGGCGGCCGGATCGCCGCTCACTTCGATCTCGACTGCGCCGCAGAAGCACTTTCCGTTGAGGCTGCCGTTCGCTGCCATGACTTTCTCCTTTCGGTTCTTGTCGCCCGGAGATCTGGCTCTTGCTGATAACCGGCGTGAACCCTGCCTGAGGGTCTCACTCTGAGCCCTGAGGTCAACGCCTCCTTTCGAGCTAGTTGCACTGCTGACGGCCTCGGAAATTAAAGATGAGTACAATACTCATATTTGTTGTGCGCACCGCACGGGCGCGCTAATGAACGCCGGCGCTGCCTCGTCTGCACCGCGCCCTGTCTCTCATCTTCGCTCTGCCGACGGCTCCGGATCGGCCCTGAAACCTATCATGCCAGAGAAATCATCTTCGCATTTGATGCTCGACGACGCGATCGTCGCCTACTACGACGAGCTTTGCGCGATGACGCGGCGGCGTGGTCACCAGGCGGCAACCGCGAACGAGGTCGTTCACGAGCTTTATGTTCGGTTGGTCGATCGGCGCACGCCGCTTGAGGGCAAGTCGTCGCTCAGGGCGTTTCTGCGCCGCGCCTGTGCCAATCTCGGTATCGACCGGCTGCGGCGCGACCGCTTCGAGTTCAAGCTTTTCTCCGGTAGCGAAGAAGACGCTCTGGCTGTCGCCAGCGATATCACTGCGCCTGATGCCAACATCGATCTTCCCCGGCGGCTGGCGATCCTGAAGAGGGCGATCATGGACATGTCGCTGCAGCGGCGGCGCGTCTTTCTCGCAAGCCGCATCGGCAACCTCACCTCGGACGAAATCGCCATGCGCACAGGGATCAGTCGCAACATGGTCGACCGGCATCTGCGCAAGGCCTATCTGCATTGCCTCGACCGGTTGGAGGAGGTGTTGTGACGGCGCGCGACAGGAGGATGCGCGAGCAGGCGGTGGATTGGCTCGTCCGCCTGACGGGTGATCCCGACGATGAAGCGTTGCAGCTCGCCTTCGAACGCTGGCGCGCGGAGGATCCTGCCCATGCCGAGATTTTTGCGCGCGCTCAAAGGGCGATCGGTGACGCATCGCTCTTGATCCGGCGCGAACCGGAATTCGCCCAAAGGGCGGTGAAGCGGACAGGGACGCGGCGGAAAACCGCAACAGCGCTGGCGGCCATCGTCAGCGTCGGCGCCGGCATTTTTGTTGCGCTCGACGGCGCCCTGTGGATGCAGGCGGACGTCATCGCCGGCAAGGGTGAAAGGCCGATTCTTACCCTTGAGGATGGCTCGACACTGCAGCTCAACGCCCAGTCGGCCGTCGCCTATCAGTTCACTTCCGCCGAGCGGCGGATCGTGCTGCTGCGTGGCGAGGCCTTCGTCCAGGTCGCGGCCGACAGCCAACGGCCCTTTGTCGTTAAGGCCGGAGGCGGCACGACGACGGCACTCGGGACGGCATTCGACGTCAACCTCACCGACGACGGCGCCAGCGTCACCGTTCTCGAACACGCCGTATCGGTCGCGACGGACGCGGCAATGCCGCCGCGCCGCGTCGCGGTCAACGAGCAGGTCAGCTACGACCATGACGGCCGGCTCGGCGATGTCACGCCGGTCGATCCATTCGTGGCAGCAGCATGGCGGCAGGGGCGCCTGGTTTTCGAGGAACGCACGATCGCGTCCGTCGTCGAGGAAATCGGGCGCTACGTTCCCGGCAAGATCCTGATCGCCGATGCCGGCGTCGGCGCCAGGCGGGTGTCCGGCAGCTTCGATCTCTCCGATCCCGTCGGCGCATTGCAAGGTCTTGCCGAAGCCTTCGACGTCAAGGTCACCCGGATCGGACGCTACGTCACGATCCTGCGCTAAAAAAATCGAGGACGAGGTGTCCCTGAACCGGCACCTCGTTCGTCCAGAAACCAGACCCCGGCCGTTTCGGCCATCTCTCTGTCTGGAACCATCATGTCATATTCGAATACGACCGGCCGCCGCCGCCAATCCGGAATTCTCAACCTGCTGATGGCAGGCACCGTGTTTGCCCTCACCACCACCATCGCTCTTGCGCAAGATGCGGTGCGGCATCACGTCGACGTACCTGCGGGCAAGCTGACGACGGCCGTCAATCGCCTGGCCTCACAGCTCAAGCTGCAGGTGGTGTTCGACAGCTCGGTCGCCTCTGGCGTCACCACGCCAGGCCTTTCCGGCGAGATGACGGCCGAAGAGGCGCTGGCGCGGTTGCTGAGCGGAACGGGCGTCCGCTATCGTTTCGTCGGCAGCTCGACGGTGAAACTGATGGGTGCGGTGGAAGCCGCGACGCCGGCAGACGGCGAAGGCACGAAGCTCGCGCCCATTGTCGCCCGCGGCGACGCCAAGGACGGTGACCGCGCGCCGAACATCGCGGTCCTTGATGCTGAGGACATCGAAAAGGCCCAGGCATCGAGCCTTCCGGAATTGCTGCAGAAGACGCCCGGCGTGTCGATGGGCGGTGGCGTGCGCATCGAAGGACAAACGCTCGCCATCCGCGGCTTTGCCCGGCAGTCTGACGTGCGGATCATCCTCGACGGCGCGCCGAAGAATTTCGAGAAGTACGACCAGGGCACAGTCTTCATCGAGCCCGAACTGCTCAAGCGCGTCGAGATCGAAAAGGGCGCGACATCGGTGCGCTACGGCAATGGCGGCTTCGGCGGCACGGTGCTGATGGAGACCAAGGACGCGGCTGACATGCTCAGGCCCGGCGAAGAATGGGGCGTCTGGGCCAAGTCCGGTTTCCAGAGTGCCAACAAGCAGTTTCTCGAAACCGGCGCGCTCTACGGAAAGTCGGATTTCGGCGGCCCCATCACCTATGATGGCCTTCTGGCCGGCACATGGCGCAAAAGCGACGACATGCGCGTCGGCGGCGGCGAGGTCTACAACTATTCCAACTCGAAGCTGACCACCCTGCTTGCCAATGTCGGTGCCGCATATGACGGCCACGAGATCAGGGGGACGGTCGCCTACGGCCAAAACGACAATTGGGGACCCGTGGCCGCCATCCGCGGCCAGTCGGCGCCGTCGGACTACAACATCACCCGCTACGGCTACAAGGAAGCGATGCGCCGGCTTCTCACCTGGCGTGAAATCGAGGATTTCACCTCGACGCTTACCTATAGCTATACGGGCGACAGCGACCTGGTGAATTACCGCATGATGGGGAGCTTCTCGTCGACCGGCCAGCATGCGAAGCGGCCCGACATTCCGGGGCTCAACCCCAGCGCATCCGTCGGCGGCTACGAAAACGATGCCACCTACACCGATATCAAGTTCGAAGCGGAGAATACCTCCAACTTCACGCTCGGCGGACTGTCGCACAGCCTGAACTATGGCATTCAGTACCTGGATCATGACCGGGACATCTGGATGTATGACATCGCCAACCGCACCCAGGCGCAGTACAACTACGGCTCCTACGCCCCCTGGTTCATGCCCGAGGGCTCGCAGAAGACCTTTGCCGCTTTCGTTCGCGATCGGATCGAACTGACGGACACGTTTGCCGTGACGCCGGGCCTGCGCTACGACCATGTGCGCTCGAAGGGCGTGCCGAACGAGGCGCCGCGGTTCAACAATCCGCTGGCCGGGCACGACTATTCAGCCGTGTCGCACCAGGGTGTGACGCCGGCGATCAGCCTGTCATGGGAAGCCACGCCGTCGGTGCGGTTCTTTGCCGACTGGGCCTATGCGATGCGGGTGCCCAACATTGACGAAATCTATTCGACCCAGAGCGTGCTTACCAAGGCTTCCGGCACCAGCCGTGATCTGGAGGTCGAGCGTAACAGCACCTTCAACATTGGTGTCGACTTGAGCTTCAACGACGTGCTGACGACCGACGACATGCTGTCGACGCGTATTTCGGTCTACAACAACCACGTCTCCAATCCGGTAACGCGCCGGTTCGGCACGGCCAACCTCGCCGACGTTACCGGCAACGTGCCATTTTACTGGAACACGCCGTCCTACGATATCCGCGGCATCGAGTGGCAGGCGCACTACGAGACCGAGCGTATGTTCGCCGATCTCGGCGTGTCCTGGATGACCGGCGAGCGGACCGGCGCCGTCAACAACGTCTGGGGACCGGACACCTATATCAACGATCTGGCGCCCCTGACCGTGATCGCGACGGCCGGGATCAAGGTACCGGATCAGGACCTCGCCTTCGGCTGGACAGGCACCTTCGTCGACGACCAGAACCGCACGCCCTACAATCAGGGCGGACAGACCTACGCGCGCCCGCCGAGTGCCGGCTATGCGGTGCACGGCCTCTTCCTCGACTGGACGCCGACATCGGGCTTCATGGAGGGTGGCGAAGTGCATCTCGCGGTCGACAATATCTTCGACAAATACTACGAGCCCTATCTCAGCGACGGGATCTCGGCGATGCCCGGCCGCAACTTCAAGATCGCGATCAGCCGCAAGTTCTGACCGGACATGGACCCGGCCGGCCGGCATGCGGGCCGGCCGAATGTCCTCCTACGCGCCTCCGCGCAGCAGTGGCGCTTGATTGCGGTGCTCCACCCGCCTCTGTCTGTAAAGTTGCGTATAATAGGTTGCGAGCTTGCCAATCCTTGCTTGACAGCCGTCGATTGCCCGTATCTTAATCATGCTCTCAGATTGAGCATGATCAATCCATTTACATGACCTCGATGGTCGACGGGCAGTTTCGCCCCATGATGCCCCCATCTTCGATGGGCCCGGCGTCGTGGGGTTTTTGGTTTTTGGCGGGTACATGAGCGGCGCGGTAAAGATCGGCATCCTCTATTCGACGACCGGGCCCTACGGGACGATGGGCCGCGACTGTCGCGACGGCGCGGAATTGGCGATCGAGGAGATTGCGGCAAGCCATCCGGGCCGGATCGAGCCGGTTTTCATCGATCCGGAAGCCAATATCGACCGCTATCTCGAAGGCGCCAGATCGCTGCTGCGCGACCACGGATGCCGCCACATCATCGGCACCATCACCTCGCTCGCTCGCAAGGAGGTCATTCCGCTTGTCGAAAAGCACGACGGCCTGCTCTGGTACATGTGCCCCTATGAGGGCTTCGAGGCCAACGACAACGTGATCTATACGGGCGGCTGCCCGAACCAGCATTTGCTGCCCTTGCTCGACTATCTGCTGCCGCGTTTCGGCAACCGGCCCTATCTGATCGGCGCAAACTATGTCTGGGGCTGGGAAATGAACCGCCTGGCGCGTGAGCTGGTGGAGGAAGCCGGCGGCGCAATCCTCGGCGAGCGTTACCTGCCGCTGGAGGAAACCGCGGTCGAGCGGATCGTCGCCGAAATCGAGCAGCGCCGGCCGAGTTTCATCCTCAACAATCTCGTCGGTCCTTCCAGCTACGCCTTTCACGCGGCGATCCGGGCGCTCGCCGTGCGCGATCCGGGGTTCCGACCGGAAAACTGCCCCGTCGTCAGCTGCGACCTTCAGGAGTGCGAGCTGACGGATATCGGCCTCGGGGTCGCGACCGGCCAGCTCTGTGCCGCCTCCTATTTCGACACGGTGGTTTCGCCCGACAATGCGGCCTTCAAGCTGCGCGTTGCTAGTCGCTTCGGGCCCGGGCGGCGCATCTCCAGCCTGTTTGCCAGCGCCTATGCCTCCGTCAAGCTTTGCGCCGAGGCGATCATCGAGGCGGGCGTCGACGATCCCGCGACGATCACGCAGCTTGTTTCGGCAGCGGCGCATCAGAGTGTGCTCGGCCCGCTCAGGATCGATCCGCAGACCCACCATGCGGCGTTGCCGTTCCATCTCGGCCGCATCAGCGACGACGGAGGCTTCGACATCGTCACATCGCTGCCGTCAATTGCCGCCGACCCCTATCTGACCGGCCAGCGCAAGCGCAAGGCGCCCCAATTGCGGATCGTCTCATGAGGGAAACACCGAACTTCACCGGCTGGCGTGCGGCAATCCTGCACCGCGAAGACCAGACGACGGAGCGGCTGGTGCGACAGCTCACGCTGTTCGGCTTCGACGTCACCGTACAATGGCAGCCGCTCGATGCGCGCGACCTGCCCGATATCATCCTCGTCGACGCTGACCAGGGCTGGAGCGGGCTCTTGCCCTGGAAGGACGAACAGGCGCCACGGCCGCTGATCGCCTTGCTCGGCTCGGAAGCACCGGGCCGGGTCGCCTGGGCGATGGGGCAGGGGGTTGCGGCCATCATCGCCAAGCCGGTCGCGTCCTCGGCGGTCTACCCGGCCCTGGTGTTGGCGGTTGGGATCCACGAGGAGCGCCGCGCCGTCGCCGACAAGATCGCCCATCTCGAAGAACGGGTGCGCATGCGCCCGCTCGTTCATGCCGCCGTGCAGAAGATCGGTCAGGCCTGCCATGTCAACGAAGAACAAGCCTATGGAATCCTGCGCAATTGCGCGATGAAAAAGCGCCTGTCGATGGAGCAGATCGCCGGTTCCATCCTCGGCGGTGCCGAGCCCCTGCCGGAGGCCGGTTGATGCAGGTTTTGAAATCCATGTTCAGGCAGCCGGCGGCGCTGTTCGGTCTCGTCGTCGTGGCACTGGTCGTCATGCTCGCTGTGGCCGCTCCGCTGGTTGCCCCCTATAGCCCGGACGAACAGATGTTCGACGGGCTGACGCTCGAAGGCGCGCCGTTGCCGCCGAGTGCTCAGTTCCTGCTCGGTACCGATACGCTCGGCCGCGACCTCTTTTCGCGCCTGCTCTACGGCGCCCGAACTTCGCTCGTCATCGGCCTCGTCGCCAATGGCGTTGCCGTCTCGATCGGGCTCATGATCGGCATTCTCTCGGGCTACATGCGGGGCCTTATCGGCAGCGCACTGATGCGCTTCACCGACCTGATGATGGCCTTTCCGGCGCTGCTGCTGGCGATCGTGCTTGCCGCACTGCTGCGCCCAAGCCTCTGGATCGTCGCCATGGTGATCGCGCTCGTCAACTGGGTCCAGGTCGCCCGCATCGTCTATACCGAGACCCGTGGCTTGGTTGAACGCGACTTCATCCTCGCCGAGCGCTCGCTCGGTGCCGGCCACGGGCGCATCCTGTTTCACCACATCCTGCCGCATCTGGTGCCGACGGCGATCGTCTGGGGCACGCTCGGCATCGCAACCACGGTGCTGCTCGAAGCGACGCTCTCCTTCCTCGGCATCGGCGTCCAGCCGCCGACACCCTCCTGGGGGAACATCATCTTCGAGAGCCAGAGCTATTTCCAGGCCGCGCCCTGGCTGGTGTTCATCCCCGGCGCCGTCATCCTTTTGACCGCGCTCTCCTTCAATCTGGTCGGCGATGCGCTCCGCGATATCCTCGACCCGACGCAACGCGGGAGGGGCTGAGATGGCATTCCTTCTGCTGCGCCGTCTCGTGCAGACCGCGCTCATCATGCTCGGCGTTGCCGCCATCACCTTCCTGTTGCTCTATGCGCTTCCCGCCGACCCGGCGCGCATGATCGCCGGGCGCAGCGCAACGGCGCAGACGGTCGCCAACATTCGCCGGGAACTCGGGCTCGACCAGCCGCTGCTCGTTCAGTTCTGGAGCTATCTCCAGGGGCTGGTGCAGGGCGATCTCGGTCGCTCCTACGCGCAGAAGACCGATGTCGGCACATTGATCGCGGCGCGCCTACCGGCAACGCTGATCCTGATGGCGGCCGGCATTTTCGTCGAAGTCCTGCTCGGCGTGTTTCTCGGTGTCGTAGCGGCCATCCGGCGCGGCGGTTTCGTCGATCGGCTCGTGATGATGGCATCCTTCGTCGGCGTCTCGGCACCGCAATTCGTTGCGGCCCTTTTGCTGCTCTATGTCTTCGCGGTCACGCTCGCCTGGTTCCCGATGAGCGGCTTCGGCAGCTTCGCCCATGTGGTCCTGCCGGCGCTGACGCTCGGCATCCTCGGTGCCGGCTGGTATGCGCGCATGGTGCGCTCGGCGATGATCGACGTCTTGAACCAGGATTATGTGCGCACCGCACGTGCCAAGGGCCTGTCCTCGTTCCGCATCATCTTCCGCCACGCGCTGCCGAACGCGCTTCTACCCGTCATCGCCATGATCGGCATCGATATCGGCCAGTTCATGAGTGGGGTCGTTGTCGTCGAGGCCGTCTATGGCTGGCCAGGCATCGGCCAGCTCGCCTGGCAGGCGATCCAGCAGGTCGACATTCCGATCATCATGGGGGTGACGCTCGTCTCGGCGCTCGCGATCGTGCTTGGCAACCTCCTTGCCGACCTCGTCGCGCCGCTCATCGATCCGCGCATCCGCGCCCGCTAATCCGAAACCAACCAAAAAGGGGAACAACAATGTTCAAAAGCTGGCTTCGAACTTCAACCGTCGCTGCGGCACTGCTCGCAGCACCGCTCTCGGCCCTTGCACAGGATGCACCGAAACAGGGCGGAGATATCGTCATCACCTACAAGGACGATATCGCCACGCTCGATCCCGCCATCGGCTACGACTGGGTCAACTGGTCGATGATCAAGAGCCTGTTCTCGCGCCTGATGGACTACAAGCCGGGTACCACCGAGCTGGTGCCGTCGCTCGCCGAAACCTTCGACGTCGCGCCGGATGGCCTGACCTATACGTTCAAGCTGCGCAAGGGCGTGAAATTCACCAACGGCCGCGAGATCGTCGCCTCGGACGTGAAGTATTCGATCGAACGGGCGGTCGACCCGAAGACGCAGGGGCCGGGCGCCGGTTTCTTCGGCGCGATCAAGGGCTTCGACGATCTCTCGGGCGGCAAGGCGGCGACGCTTGAAGGCATTGAGGCGCCGGATGATGCGACTGTCGTCTTCCACCTGTCGCGCCCGGACGCAACCTTCCTGCACGTGCTCGCCGTCAACTTCGCCTCGGTCGTGCCGAAGGAAGCGGTCGAGGCTGCCGCCGGCGACTTCGGCAAGAAGCCGGTCGGCTCCGGCACCTTCGTCCTCAAGGACTGGACCGTCGGTCAGAGCCTGACCTTCGAGCGCAACCCCGACTATTTCGTCAAGGACATGCCGCATATCGACAAGTTCACCGTCGAGGTCGGCCAGGAACCGCTGGTGGCGCTGCTGCGACTGCAGAAGGGGGAGGTCGATATTGCCGGGGACGGTATTCCGCCGGCAAAATTCCTCGAAATCAAGAATTCGCCTGAAGGCGCCGAGATTATCGTCGATGGACAGCAGCTCCATACCGGCTATGTCACGCTCAACACCAAGGTGAAGCCCTTCGACGACGTAAAGGTTCGTCAGGCCGTCAATATGGCGATCAACAAGGAGCGTATCACCCGCATCCTCAATGGTCGCGCGACGCCCGCCAACCAGCCGCTGCCGCCGCTGATGCCGGGTTACGACAAGGCGTTCACCGGTTATGACTATGACGTCGAGAAGGCGAAGGCCCTGCTCGCCGAGGCCGGACATGGCGATGGCTTCGAGACGGTGCTCTATTCGACCAACACCGACCCGCAGCCGCGCATCGCCCAGGCGATCCAGCAGGATCTGGCCGCCATCGGCATCAAGGCGGAGGTGCGGGCGCTGGCCCAGGCCAACGTCATTGCCGCCGGCGGCACCGAAGGCGAAGCGCCGATGATCTGGTCGGGTGGTATGGCCTGGATCGCCGACTTCCCGGACCCGTCGAACTTCTACGGCCCGATCCTCGGCTGCTCCGGTGCGGTCCAGGGCGGCTGGAACTGGTCGTGGTACTGCAACGAGGCACTCGACAAGCGCGCCGTTGCCGCCGATTCCATGTCCGATCCGGCAAAGGCGGCCGAGCGTCAGGCGGAATGGGGCAAGATCTTCACCGACATTATGGCCGATGCGCCGTGGGTGCCTGTCACCAACGAGCGCCGCGTCGTTGCCAAGTCGCCGCGCATGGGCGGCGAGGGCGAGATCTACGTCGATCCGACCCGGGTCATCAACTACGACGCGATCTTCGTGAAGCAATAAGCGTCAGGCTCTCCGGAGGTCGTCTTCGGGGAGCCTCTTCATGAGTTTGGGAGAGATTTCATGTGCGTTGCCTGCACACACACCATCCATCGCGCCAAGCATCATTTCGGCTGGAACCGCGACTTCGAGCCGACGCTGATCGCCAAGCCCGGTGAGACCATCCATTTCGAATGCCTGGATTCTTCCGGCGGGCAGCTCGGCGCTGGCTCGACGCTCGACACATTGGCCTCGCTCGACTTCGAGAAGATCAATCCGGTGACGGGGCCTGTTTATGTCGAAGGTGCTGCGCCCGGCGACGCGCTGAAGGTGACGATCCGCCGCTTCGTGCCCTCGGGCGTTGGCTGGACGGCCAACATTCCGGGCTTCGGCCTGCTCGCCGATCAGTTCACCGATCCGGCGCTGCACATGTGGTCCTATGATGCGAATACCATGGCGCCGGCGCTCTATGGACCGGGCGGCCGCGTGCCGTTGAAGCCCTTCGCCGGCACGATCGGCGTCGCGCCGGCCGAACCGGGCCTGCATTCGGTGGTGCCGCCGCGCCGGGTCGGCGGCAATCTCGACATTCGCGATCTCACATCGGGCGTCACCCTCTATCTGCCGGTCGAGGTGGAGGGCGCGCTGTTTTCCATCGGCGACACCCACGCAGCCCAGGGCGACGGCGAGGTCTGTGGCACCGCGATCGAGAGCCAGATGGAGGTCGAAGCCACGATCGAGCTCGTCAAGGATGCCCGTCTCGCCAGCCCGCGGTTCACTACGCCGGGTCCGGTGACCCGTCATCTGGATGCTGCCGGTTACGAGGTGACGACCGGCATCGGCCCGGATCTGATGACCGGCGCGCGCGAAAGCCTGATGCGCATGATCGACCTGCTTGGCGCCGAACACGGCTTGAGTCCGGTCGATGCCTATCTGCTCTGCTCGGTCTGCGGCGACCTCCGCATCAGCGAGATCGTCGACGCTCCGAACTGGGTCGTTTCCTTCTACTTCCCGAGGATCGTCTTTTCGTGACAACGGCAGCACCCGTGCTCGGCATCGATGGCCTCTGCGTCGATGCGCTGACGCCGCAAGGGCCGCGAAGGGTCCTTGATGCCGTCAGCTTCAACCTCATGAGCGGCGAAACGCTGTGCATTGCCGGCGAGAGCGGCTCGGGCAAATCCGTGACTTCGCTTGCTGTCATGGGGCTCCTGCCGAAAGCCTCGCTGCGGATCGCCTCCGGCGGCATCAAGCTCGAAGGGCGCGAACTCTCGAAGCTCTCCAACAGTGCGATGCGCAGCGTGCGCGGCGGCGATGTCGCGATGGTCTTTCAGGAGCCAATGACATCGCTCAATCCCGTGATGTCGATCGGCGAGCAACTGACCGAGGCCATTCGCGAACATCAGGGTTCCGAGGGGGGAACGGCGAGTGCCGTCGCCCTGCGCATGCTGGATGCGGTGCACATCACCGAGCCGGCGCGGCGCATGACGCAATATCCGCACGAGCTTTCCGGCGGCATGCGGCAGCGCGTGATGATCGCGATGGCACTATCGTGCCGACCCAAGGTGCTGATCGCCGACGAGCCGACGACGGCACTCGACGTTACCGTGCAGGCGCAGATCCTGACGCTGATGAAGGAACTGAAGCGGGAATTCGGCGCTTCGATCGTGCTGATCACCCATGACATGGGCGTGGTCGCGCAGATGGCGGACCGCGTGGTCATCATGCAGCAGGGCCGCATCGTCGAGCAGGGCGACGTATTGCCGATCTTCCGCTCGCCGCGCGAGCGCTACACGCAGGAGTTATTGGCGGCCGTACCGAGGCTGGGCGCGCATGCCGGAACCGACGGCCCGCCGCGCATCGCCGCAACGGCTGCGGCATCCGTCCCGCGGGCGGCGAGCCCGGTCCTGTCCGTGCGTGACCTCGCTGTCCACTACGGAAAAAAGCCCAGCGGACTGTTGGGTGAAAAGAAGCTGGCCGCCGCCGTCAGCGACGTTTCCTTCGACATCTTCCCCGGTGAGACGCTGGGGCTCGTCGGCGAAAGCGGATCGGGCAAGTCGACCACCGGCAAGGCGGTACTCGGCCTCATTCCATTCGATGGCGATGTGGCGATCGACGGCCAGCAGATCGGCGCGCTGTCGCAACGCCAGATGCGGCCCGTGCGCCGCTCCGCGCAGATGATCTTTCAGGATCCCTATGCCTCGCTCGACCCGCGCATGGCGGTCGGGGCGGCGATCGCCGAGCCGCTGCTCATCCATGGCATCGGCAATCGCAGCGAACGCACGGATCGCGTCGCCGATCTGTTGCGCCGTGTCGGGCTTGGGCCCGATGCCGCCAGCCGCTATCCGCACGAGTTCTCCGGGGGACAGCGGCAGCGCATCTGCATTGCCCGCGCGCTGGCGGTCAATCCGAAGCTGATTGTCGCGGATGAAAGCGTGGCCGCGCTCGACGTGTCAGTGCGGGCCCGCGTGCTTGATCTGATGCTCGAACTGCAGGAGACGATGGGTCTTGCCTATCTCTTCGTCTCGCACGACATGGCTGTGATCGAGCGGATGTCGCACCATGTCGCCGTCATGCGCGGCGGCCGCATCGTCGAGATGGGAACGCGCCGCGCCGTGTTCGAGGATCCGCAGGACGCCTACACCCGGGCGCTGATGGCCGCGGTGCCGCTGCCGGACCCGCCGATGCGGAAAAGCGCTTAGAGCGAGACGACAACACGGGTGCGGTCTCCGCCCGCATCCCCCTCTGTTTGAAACAATCCCGATCGCTCACGGCGCGAGGGCTTGCGACAATACGATGCGAGCCGAGAGGCCGCCGGTCGGTCGGTTGCGCAGTTCGAGTTCGGCGCCGGTTCGGTCAAGCGCACGCTCGACGATGCTGAGGCCGAGCCCGCTGCCGGCCGCCGCCTTGAACCGGCCGCGGAAGAAGCGCTCGGTCACGCGCGGCATTTCCTCCTCGGGGATGCCAGGCCCCTCGTCGTCGATCGCGATGACCAGATGCTGGCCTCGTATCTCGGCGTGGCAAGAGACCATTGCGCCCGGTGGCGAATGGTTGATGGCGTTTTCGAGCAGGTTGCGCGCCGCGAGCCGGAAGAGGTCCGGATCCATATTGATCCTGAGACCGGACATCGCCCCGTCGACGACAACATCGACGCGACGCGCCTGGCCGGCGAGTTCGGTGCGAAGACTTGTCAGCATCTCGCCGACATCAAAACCGGCCGCCGGCCTGCCGCTCTCGGTGGCTTCGACCGAGGCAATATCGAGCAGTTGCCGCACCAGCTTTCCGGTCCGGTCGACACCGGCGACGATCTGGCCGAGCGCCTTCTCGCGGATTTCGCCGTCGTTGCTGGCGAGCGCCACCTGCGCCTGCGTCTTGAGGCCCGCCAGCGGCGTACGCAGCTCGTGGGCGGCAAACGCGATGAAATTCTGCTCGCGCTCGCGGGCGCCGGCGACACGGGCAAAAAGGCCGTTCAGCGACTTCAAGACCGGGCTGATCTCGCGCGTCGTCCCGGTGTCCTCGATCGCGTGCAGGTCGGAGGCTTCACGCGCGGCAAGGTCGCCGGCAAGCTTGCGCAGCGGCGCGAGGCCCCGCCCGACGCAGAGCCAGATCAGCACGGCCAGAAGCGGAATGATCAGCAGCGCCGGCAGCAACAGCCCCTTGACCAGGTCGTTGACCAGCCGGTCGCGGATGCGCAGGTTGTCACCGACGAGAACGCGCACGCCGAGGCTCGCATTCTCCACCGCAAAGACACGCCAGGTCTCGCCGTTGATGACGGTTTCGGAAAAGCCCATGGCGTGGGGCGCAAGCGTTGTGTCGGGCGCGCTGTCCGACTTACCGATCAGAGTTCCGTCCAGCGACCAGATCTGGCAGGAGAGCTGCCGGTCGTAATGCGGGTGCTCCAGCAGCGGGATCCTGATTGCGCTCTGTGCCGGGCGGTTGGCATGGGTGTCGCCTTCTTCCTTCATCATGTCTGGGCTGACGATCAGCGAATTCACCATGCGCGCCGCCTCCATCAGCCGCGCGTCGAGCACGCGCTCGACTTCGGCGCGGGTGCTGAGGAAGATCCAGACGGTGGCCGATAGCCACAGGAGCCCCGTCGTGATCAGGAGGATGGCGAAAAGCCGGGCGCGCAGCGATTGCATCAGCCGGCTCCGCCCAGCCGGTAGCCGATGCCCCGGATGGTTTCGATCAGTCCCGGGCCGAGCTTGTTGCGCAGATGGTGGATGTGCACCTCCACGGCGTTGCTCTCGATTTCCTCCTGCCAGCCGTAGAGTTTGTCTTCCAGCTTGGTCTTGGAGAAGATCACCCCCGGGTGCGACATCAGCGTATGCAGGATGGAATATTCGCGCCGCGAGAGTTGCACCGGTTTGCCCGCCTGTTCCACCGATTGCCTGGCCGGATCGAGCCTGAGCGTCGACCATTCCAGCGCGGCGCTCGCCCGGCCGCTGGAGCGTCGCGCCAGCGCCCGAAGCCTGGCGGCGACCTCGTCGAGGTCGAAGGGTTTGCCGAGATAGTCGTCGGCGCCAGTGTCGAGGCCGGCGACGCGATCGCGCACGGTGTCGCGTGCGGTCAATAACAGCACCGGAATGTCGCTCTGCCTGGCGCGCAGGTCCCGCAGAATGTCGAGACCGGAGCCGTCGGGCAGCATCAGGTCGAGCACGACCGCGTCGAAGCCGTTGGCGGCAAGCGCCGTCGCGGCCGCATCGCAGGTGCCGACGGCATCGGTGGTGAAGCCCGCCAGCGCCAGGCCGACCTTCAGGCCGTCTCTAAGGATATCGTCGTCTTCGACGATCAGGACTCGCATCGCTACTCCTAACATTTCTGAGAGCGCGATCCTTTAATCACTCCCTTAAGGCAGCCTTAAGGTAGGACTTCCCTCTGAGGCGGCATTGCAACAATCGAATCGTTGAATGCCCGATATGACCGAAGCACACGAGCCTTCTTCCTCCACGGCCGATCACAAGACCGGCATCACGCTGACCCGCCGCAGCCTTGTCGTCGGCGCGGCCTCGCTGTTCGTCACCGGCTGCGCGACCGCCCGCCCGACGCCGGCGGTGGTGCCGGCAGCCGTCACGCCCGTCCGCCCCTCAGCCGGCCGGACGGTGCCGCCGATATACTATGCGATGCCCGACGAGCAGTTTCCGATCCCCGAGGTGAAGATCGCCGAGGTCGATCCGAAGTTCTGGCGGCAGGAGGTGGATTATCCGACCAGTGAGCGGCCCGGCACGCTGATCGTCGATACGCCCGCGAAATACCTCTATCACGTGCTGCCGGGCGGGCGGGCGATGCGCTACGGCATCGGCGTCGGGCGCGAGGGCTTTGCCTGGTCGGGCCGGGCGATCGTCGCCTACAAGCGCAAATGGCCGCGCTGGACGCCGCCCGACGAGATGGTCGCGCGTCAGCCGAAACTCCAGCCCTACAGCATCGCCAATGGCGGCATGCCCCCGGGCATCAAGAACCCGCTCGGCGCCCGCGCGCTCTATATCCATAAGGACGGCAAGGACACGCTCTACCGCATCCATGGCAGTCCCGAGGCATTTTCGATCGGCAAGGCGGTCTCTTCCGGCTGCATTCGCCTGCTCAATCAGGATGTCGTCTACCTCCATGATCAGGTCCGCGACGGCAGCACCATCGTCGTCATTCCGGATCCGACCAAGGGCGACATGGCGATCGGTTAGGTGAGGGCAGGCAGCGAGCGCGGGAATTCTGCAACACTTCGAAAACGAGTACCGCCTCGCGCAAGCGATCCACGCCAAAGAAAGATTTTCACCACATTTCGGTCACGGTTCGGCCCAACAGCCTTGGGCCTCCCCTCGGACCTCCCAACCGAAATCTCCAACTCTGGAATTGAATACAGTGTCGATGAATTTGTCCCGCCGGTCGCTGCTCGCGGTGATCGCCAGCTCTGTTTTGAGCGCCTGCACGCAGATCCCGAAACCCGAACCGAAACCGAAGCTGATCGAGCCGATCGGCGGTGATGGCGGCTCGCCGGAAAAGGCGGCGGATGCGGCGGGCGTGCCGACGAAGACCTTCGACTATGCCAGAATCTACGCGCCGGTGAAGGACGAAGGCTACGACGTCCCGGGCATCCAGCACACCGAGATCAAGCCGCAGTTCCTGCGCCAGGAAGTGGCCTATGCCACCAACGAGCCGCCCCATTCGATCGTCGTCGATACCCAGACGATGTTCCTCTACTACGTCCTGCCCGGCGGCCGCGCCATCCGTTACGGCGTCGGTCTCGGTGCAGCCGGCCGCGCCTGGAAGGGGCGTGCCGTCGTGCAGTGGAAGCGCAAGTGGCCGCGCTGGACGGTGCCCGACGACATGGTCGCACGCCAGCCGCACCTCAAGAAATACGGCATCGATGCCGGCGGCATGGATCCGGGCCTCGACAATCCGCTCGGCGCCCGCGCCATGTATATCTTCCAGGACGGCCAGGATACGCTTTACCGCATCCACGGCTCGCCGCAGTGGCGCTCGATCGGCAAGAACGCGTCGGCGGGCTGCGTGCGGATGCTGCAGCAGGACGCGATCGATCTCTATGATCGCGTCAGAGGCAAGACGCCGCTGCTCGTCCTGTGATGGGCGACAATCTGGCGTAATTTCTGCGCCCTTGCCGGACGGATTGCCTCAAAGTGGCTGCGGAAGCGGCAGCCCGTCCGGCCCCATCAGCATATAGTCGGGCGACCGCTGCACCGGCTGGGAGTCCGGCAATGGTTGCCCATCCGGCAGGGGCTGCGCGTCCTGCATCGGCTGCGATTGCACCATGCCGCCGCCCGAGAGATCGGTGACGACGATCGGCGTGCCGTTCGGCACGCGGTTGTAGAGATCGACGACGTCCTGGTTGATCATGCGCACGCAGCCCGACGACACCGACTTGCCGATCGTCCACCATTCCGGCGAGCCGTGAATGCGGTAGAGCGTGTCTTCGCCGTTCTGGAAGATGTACATGGCGCGGGCGCCGAGCGGGTTCTTGAGGCCGGGATCCATGCCGCCCGCCTCGATGCTGAATTGCTGCAGCTCGGGCTGGCGCGCCACCATCTCGTTCGGCGGCTTCCAGCGGGGCCATTCGCGCTTGTACTGGATGACGCCGCGCCCGGCCCAGGCGAAACCGGCACGCCCGAGGCCGACGCCGTAGCGCATCGCCTGGCCGCCTTCATAGACCCTATAGAGAAAGTGGCTGCCGACGTCGACGACCAGCGTTCCCGGCTTTTCGCCGGTCGGATCGGCGACCATCTGGCGGTAGAAGCGCGGATCGATCTTCTCGTAGGGAATGGCCGGCAGCGGGTAGGGCTCGTTCGGCTTCTCGCCGTACATGTCGGCCAGGAACGTGTTGGTCTCGGGAACCGGTTCCGGCGCATAGGAGCGCGTCACAGTAGGCCGCGGCGAGGCGCAGCCGGCGAGACCAACGGCCGCCAACCCGGCGGAAAGCTGCAGGAAGGCGCGGCGGCGGAACTCTCTTTCGGGCATGTAATCCTCGATCGTCCTCTATTCGCTACCGGCGATGCAACCGACCTTTTAAGTCAATTGTGCGTCGCCAGCCGACGGAACGATCACAGGCCGGCGTAGGGGTCCGCCAGCGCCGCTTCGGGTCGGCTGATAGGATACTTAGTTCCCGAGATCTTCGCGGCCAGCTTTTCAGCACCGTTTTTCTCAAGAAGCGCCCGGAAGCTCGGATGCATGCCGCCATCGACATAGGCGTTCAGCGGCGCCGACGTCTGGTTGGTCATCATGCCGGCGAGCTTCGCGTCCTCCGATTGCAGTCGTGCCACCAGTCCGGCATCGGGCGTGGAGATCGCCGCCGGGCAGGCGGCAAGCGGGTCGGACGGTTCGCCATCGGCGAAATCGGTGTTGAAGACGTAGCGGCGGCCGCAGGCCGAAACCTTCGGCTGGCGCTTCGTCGCCTCGAAGATGTCGTAACCCTGCTTGATGTTCTTCCAGAAGTCGAAATTCGGGTCGCCGCGGTGCTTGGCCATGTTCTCCGCCGTCATGCGGAAGGGATAGGCCTGAACCTGGAATGTGCCCTGGCCGCCGGCGAGCGCGCGTTGCACCACGGAATAGATTTCGCCGACACCCTGGTCGGTCATGGCGTAGCAGCCGGACGACGAGCAGGCGCCGTGCACCATCAGCGCTTCACCGGTGTAGCCGAGCGCCGATTCCAGCCGGTTCGGGTATCCGAGGTTAAACGACAGGAAATATTGCGATTTCGGGTTCAGCATGCCGGCGGAGACGTGGTAGAAACCTTCCGGCGCCTGGCGATCGCCGGCCTTCGTCTTCGGGCCGAGCTTTCCGGACCAGCGGCACATGGGATAGCTCTTCAACAGGGCGTACTGGCCCTGTTTGTTTTGCTTCCAGACCTCGAGTTCGCTTTCCTGCTTGAAGATGCGGATCAACACCGGGCTTTCCGGCTTGCTGCCGTTCTTGGCCATGGCGGCGATCAGCTTGGCCGGGATCGGCGGTGGCTCGCGCACGTCGTCGGCGTCGAGCGCCATGCAGCCGGACAGCGCCAGGGCCATCGCGCCGATCGCCAAGGCATGCCGCATCCGTCGCACCTGCGCGAATATCCTGCCGGCCTGAGGTGTCTCGGAAGAAGGGCTCTTGATCGTCTCGCGCCGCATGCGGGCTCCTGGAAATGCTTCCGCCACCAAGCGTCCTTCGTGTGGCGTGTGTGCCGGCCGGTTGCGTTCGACGCAGTTCGGTTCAGCCTCAAGTTCAGCGATTAAGCGGTGACAGCCCTGGCTGCAAGCCTTTGTCCCTGGCGCTCGCGATCAAAAGTTCTTGAACGCGCGCTGCCATAGCTGACCGCCGATTGGGTCGATGTTGAGACAAGATGGTGAATTTTTTCTCAACGCGGGCGCCGGAAAAGTCCCGATGCGTCAGTCCCGCGGCTCACTGCCGGGCGCATAGACGGTCTTCTGCTTGAAGGCAAAGACGTTGCCGCAGCGGCAGCGCACCATGTGCTTGGCGGGGTCGGGAGAGGTGCGTTCAGTCGAGAAGCCCTTGGGCATCACGTCGATGGTAAAGCCGCGATTGCTGCCCTTGCCTTTGTCGTTTTCCGACGCTTCGGCGAAGCCGGCGGCTCCGCATTTGGCGCATTCCAGCTTTCTCGAATACCGATCCCGCGATGCCATGTTCAATCACACTCGATAGCGCTGCCACATCCGGATGGCGGGCGGCGGCGCTTGGTTGCCCGAAACACCGAACTATAGGAGGCCGCCCGTCGTTTCAAGTTTGCCGGTGACGGGTTTTGGCGGCAACGCCTAACGATAGCCGGTTGCGTCGGCCGGCTTGTTCGCCTCCATCACCTCGCGCATGTAGCGCCAGCAATCGGGCCGCGAGCCGTCGAGATCGGAAAACCCGTAGACCTGCGCCAGCCCGCCGCTCGACAGCGACTGGCCGTTCCAGCGGGCCTTGTCCGGATCGGCCGCGAGCGCCGCGATGGCGCGGCCGACGAAACGTGGCGTTTCCGAAATGACGAAGTGCGGTTGGTTCTTTGTGGCGTCCTGCCAGTTGTCTTCACCGACCTCGAAATGTTCGAGCATCATCTCCGACCGCATCCAGCCGGGCGTGATCGAAACCGCGGTTGCGCCGTGCGGCGAAAGGTCCTTGGCGTGGGCCCAGGCCATACGGTTCGCTGAAACCTTGGCAAGGTCGTAGAACGGCGACAGCCGGTAGTTCTCGGCATTGTACTCGGCGGTGCCGTCGGTCACCTCGACCAAGAGGCCGCCGGGCTTCTCGATCATCAGCGGCAGGGCATAGTGGGCGGTGATCAGGTGCGTATCGACGCCGAGATGCAGGAGCTTCAACCCGTTTTCGAGATTGTGCTCCCAGACCGGCTTGTTCCACTCGAACAGCAACTCGCCGCCCCAGACGTCGTTGACCAGGATGTCGAGCCGTCCCTGTTCGCTGCGGATGCGCTCGACAAGCGCCTGTACCTGCGCCGGCTGCAGATGGTCGACCTGGGCGGGAATGCCCTTGCCGCCGAGGCTGGTGACGATCTCGGCGGTTTCCTCGATCGTTTCGGGACGCCCGTAATCGGATTGCTGTTGCCGCGTGGTGCGGCCGGTTACGTAAACGGTAGCGCCGGCGGCGCCAAGTTCGGTCGCGATGCCGCGCCCGCCGCCGCGCGTCGCGCCAGCAACGAGGGCGACTTGTCCTTCGAGTGTCATGATTCTTCTCCTTCGCGGCCGCTTGCCGACTGGCGTTTTCCTGCTCGTGTGATATATAAATGATTGTTCGGTTATAAATGAGAGTCAAGATGCCTCGCCCAAAAACCATGCCTGACGAAGAGCTGCTGGCCGCCGCCTTCGCATTGATGCGGGCCGATGGTCCAGATCGCCTGACCTTCGCGGCGCTGGCTGCACGTACGGGCCTTTCCGGCGCCACGCTGGTGCAGCGCTTCGAGAACAAGGCGAAGCTGATCCAGCGGGCGCTCAGCCAGGCCTGGGACGGGCTGGACGGGCAGACGGCGGAGCTGATGGCGAGCGTACCGCGGACGCCGGAGGGCGCCATCGCGCTGCTCGTCGGCCTCTCGGGCGATTATGGCGGTATCGACAGCTATGCCGACGACCTCAGGATTCTGCGGGAAGACCTGCGCGATCCGTTGCTCCGTGCCCGCGGCGCAAAGTGGCGCGACGTGCTCGCAGGCGTGCTCGACGAATGCCTCGCCGGCCTTCCCGCTGCGAGCCCGGGGCTCGGTCTGCTGATGGCGTCGCAATGGCAGGGATCCTTGCTCTGGTGGAGCTTCGACCCGCAGGTGCCGGTCACGGCCTTTGTCGAGCAGAGCCTGACGCGCTTCGTCGAAGCTTTTGCGAGACGGCCGGCAGGCTGACAACTGTGGCAGTGGCGTGCTCACCGGTCTGTCAAATCGCCGTGAGATGGCCGTGCGGTGGATGACGGCGGCGCAAGCTGGTCTTAGATGCTGATCCATGATCAGATTTGTCGCAGTCCTCGTTGCCCGCATCGCCACTTTGGCACTCGTCGTCTCGACGCTTGTCGCCTTGCCGGTCGCGGCTCAGACGCCATCGCCGATTTCGGCCTTGCTGGACGAACTGGCCTCACGGTCAGAGCTTGATCCCCTGAAGACCGTGATCGTCGCCCGCGACGGCAAGATCGTCGCTGAGCGTGGTTACGGCCGCAACCGCGTGACGGACTCGACAAACATCAAGTCGGCGTCGAAATCGATCATCTCGGCGCTGGTCGGCATCGCCATCGACAAGCGGCTGCTCGAAGGTCCGGAGCAGAAGATCGCGCCGATCCTGAAGGCGGACCTGCCGGCCTCGCCTGATCCGCGCATCAACGACATCACCATAGGTCATTTGCTTTCGATGCAGGCCGGGCTCGGCCGTCTCTCGGGGCCGAACTATGGGCGATGGGTCGCCAGCCGGAACTGGGTGCGCACGGCGCTTGCCCAGCCCTTCGACGACGATCCGGGTGGTGAGATGCTCTATTCCACCGCCTCGACCCATCTGCTTTCGGCGATCCTGACGAAGGTCAGCGGCAAGTCGACCCTGGCGCTCGCGCGCGCGTGGCTGGGGCCGCTCGAGGGCTTCCGCATCGGGGCCTGGGATCGCGATCCGCAAGGCATCTACCTTGGCGGCAACCAGATGGCGATGAGCCCGCGCTCCCTGCTTGCCTTCGGCGAACTCTATCGCAATGGCGGCCGCACGGCGTCAGGCCAGCAACTGGTGTCGGAAGGGTGGGTCGCGGCCTCCTGGCAGCATCGAACCAATTCGCGCTTCTCCGGCGACGAGTACGGTTATGGCTGGTTCGAGCGCCAGATCGCCGGTGAAGAAGTGCATTTCGCCTGGGGTTATGGCGGCCAGATGCTCTACATCGTGCCGAACCTGGATCTGACGGTGGTGATGACATCGGCCGAAAGCGGGCCGTCGGCCCGCAACGGCTACCGCGACGCGCTGCATCTGGTGCTCGGCGAGATCATCACGAATGTAAAGGCCGATCCGGAAACGGACGGGTGACAGGGCGCCGGCTCGACGCCGCTCCGCGTCAAGCCAGCAACGGTTCCACGACGCCAAGCAGGCATTCGATCGCAGCTTCATTCTTCAGCGCCGCCTCAGACGCCTCGAATTCCGCGAGCTCGATGCCGGCAATCTGCTCTTTCGCGATTGCCGCGAAGATGGCGCGCAAGGTCTGCGGATAGAGGCCTCCGCCGATCGCATAGGCGGCCGGCACATGCTTCGGCTCGAGCACGTCCCAATCGACATGGATCCAGACCGGCGCATCGCCGATCAACGAAAGAATGACTTCCGGCGTCGCTTCTGTCGGCGAAAGGATGCACACGCCTGCCTGCCGCAGCAAATCCATCTCCGCGGGGTCGATGTCGCGCGCGCCGACGATGACGACCTTTGCCGGGTGCAGCCCGCTGCCGTGGCCGCTCTCCCAGAGCCCGCAGGCGGCAGCCAGCACCATGCCGCCGAGATAGCCGCTTTCGGTGGTCTGCGGCGTGTTGAAATCGCCATGGGCATCGATCCAGAGCAAGACCGCGTCGGCGCGTTCCCGCGCGACGACCGGCAGTGTCGCAAGGCTGGCGGAGCAGGTATTGGCGATGAAAAGTGGTTTGTTGCCACGCGCAAGTGTTGCGGCAATCGCCGCCTGCAAAGCGGCCAGGGTCTCCCCGGCCTCAGGCAGGCTTGCCGACCAGTCGTCTTCCTTTGCCGGTGACGGGCTGCCGATAACGGTCGGCTGCAGCCCGGTGCGCTTGCTCAGCGCTTCGGCCGTCAGGGCCGCCCCGGGGATAGCGCCGGACGTTCTGTCGGCGATGCGTCCCTGGGAGACGACGAGTTCATAAGGCACGGGCATTCTCCTTGCATTTTCGGTGGGCGTTAACGCCGGTATTGGGCGCACCTGCAAAGCCCGCCTGTTTCAGCGTTTTCGAGGGGATCTGTGGGATTGGTTTGAAGGGAAGCCTCGAAGATTCGATATATCTACGTGGATATATCGATATCGCGCCGCGATCGCAATTTCATCGGGGCGAGCGTTGATGCGATTGCCGTGCACAGGGCGACGCGGGTCGCGGCGACCGCCAATGTCGCTCGGCCGTTTGTCGCGGCGCGGGTGCCGCGGAAATTTCAGAGGTGACAGGTGCTTGCCGCAATCTATGTCGCGGCAAGCGATTTCGTTTAAATCGGCAGCTGGTGCACTTAGCCGGCAAAGCCTTCAATGACGATCTTGCCCTTGGCAGCGCCGGTTTCGATGCGGCGATGCGCTTCGCGCAGGTTCGCCGCGTTGATCGGCGACAGCACCTCGGCAAGCGTCGTCTTCAGCCGTCCGGCATCGATCTCGTCGGCGACGAAGCTCAGCAGACGATGCTGTTCGATCATGTCGGGCGTCTGGTGCATCGGGCGGGCGAACATGAACTCCCAATGCAGGCTCGCCGCCTTGGTCTTCATGCCGGCCATCGGCATCGGCACGTCGGTGTTGTCGATCGAAACGATGCCGCCTTGCGGCCGGATCAGCTCGACAGCGTCGTCCCAGTGGCGCATGTCGTTGAAGATGGCGATGTGGTCGACATGGGGAAAGCCGAGCGCGCGGACCTGCGCGACCAGCGGTTCACGGTGGCTGACCACGTGGTCGGCGCCAAGTTCCTTGACCCAGGCGATGGTTTCCGGCCGCGAGGCGGTGGCGATGACGGTGAGGCCGGCGCGCTTTGCCAGCTGGATACCGATCGAGCCGACGCCGCCGGCGCCACCGACGATGAGGATCGACTGGCCGTGGTCGGCGCCGTCCCGGTCGATGCCGAGCCGGTCGAAGAAGGCCTCATAGGCGGTGATCGTCGTCAGCGGCAGGGCGGCCGCTTCCGCAAAGGACAGGCTCTTCGGCTTGCGCCCGACGATGCGCTCATCGACCAGTTGATACTGCTGGTTGGATCCCGATCGAGTCAGGTCGCCGGCGTAGTAGACGGCGTCGCCCGGCTGGAACAGCGTCACATCAGCACCGACGGCCTCGACCACGCCGCTTGCGTCCCAGCCGAGCACGCGCGGCGTTTCCTCGACCTTGTCCTTCGGCGCGCGCATTTTCACGTCGACGGGATTGACCGCGACGGCGCGGACCGCGACCAGGATATCATGCCCTTTGGGCTCCGGCTTCGGGAGCTCGACATCGAGGAAACTCTCCGGGTCGGAAACCGGGAGATAGCGGGTGAGGGCGACAGCTTTCATGAGTTGCTCCTTTGTGGGGTGAAGAGGTGTGATTGCCGCGGTCATGCCACGCGCTCGAGTGCCGGATAGCTAGAGTAGCCTTCGGCGCTGCCGCCGAAAAGCGTGGCCCCGTCGAAGCTTGCGAGCGGCAGCCCGTCTTTCAGTCGGCGCGGCAGGTCCGGATTGGCGATGAACGGGCGGCCGAAGGCGACGATGTCGGCAAGACCGGCGGCAAGGATCGCCTCGGCCTTCTCACGATCATAGCGGCCGGCGACGATGATGCGGCCGGAATAGGTGGCGCGTAGCTCGCGGCGGAAGTCGTCGGGGATGACGGGCGCATCGTCCCAGTCGGCTTCCACCAGATGGATATAGGCAAGACCGATGCGGTCGATTTCGTCCGCGGCCTTCAGGATCGTTGGGATGATCTCGTCGTCCTTCATATTGCGCTGGGTGATATAGGGCGACAGCCGGATGCCGACCCGGGAGGCGCCGATCTCGCCGGCGACCGCCTCGGCGACCTCAACCAGGAAGCGGATGCGGTTTTCGGCCGGGCCGCCATAGCGGTCGTCGCGCCGGTTGGACGAGCGGCGCAGGAACTGGTCGATCAGGTAGCCGTTGGCGCCATGGATCTCGACGCCGTCAAAACCGGCTTCGATGGCGTTGGCCGCCGCCTGGCGGAAATCTTCGACGATGCCGGCGATCTCGCTCAGCTCCAAGGCGCGCGGCAAGGGGCTGTCGACCATCGCGCCGATGCCGGTTTCTGGATCGGCCACCCAGACCTTTGCGTCCGGCGAAATCGCAGACGGTGCGACCGGGCGTCCGCCGTCGTGGAAACTCTCATGGCTCATGCGGCCGACATGCCAGAGTTGCAGCATGATGCGGCCTCCGGCCCGGTGTACGGCGTCGGTGACGAGCCGCCAGCCGGCGATCTGCGCGGGAGAGTGGATGCCGGGTGTAAACGAGTAGCCCTGGCCCTGCGCCGAGATCTGGGTGGCCTCGGTGACGATGAGGCCGGCCGAGGCGCGCTGGGCATAGTACTCGGCCATCAGGGCGTTGGGCACATTGCCCGGCTGGCTGCTTCGCGCCCGCGTCATCGGCGCAAGCGCGATGCGGTTGGGTAGGGTCAAGGACCCGAGCGGGATCGGAGAAAAGAGCGATGGCATGGTGAGATCCTTTGGGAGGGGCAGTCGCATAGCGGCAGGGCCAAGCGCGGGGAAGCACGTCAGTTGATCAGTGCGCCGCCTTCGATGTCGATGACCGAGCCGGTGACGAAGGGATTGTCGATGGCGAAGAGATAGCCGTTGGCGATATCTTCCGGTTGCCCGGCGCGGCCGGCAGGCAGTGTTGCAGCGGCGCGATCGAACATCGCGTCGCGCGCCTCGCCGGCCATGCCGGCATAGGCTTCCGTTCGCGTCAGGCCGGGGCTGACGACATTCACCCGCAGCGGTGCCAATTCCTTGGCCAGCACCTTGGCGGTTGCTTCGAGTGCCGCGTTCATCGCCGTCTTGACGAAGGTGCCCGGTACCGATCGGCGGGCGAGAAAGCCCGAGGTGAAGGTGATCGTACCGCCGGGCCGAATGCTCTTGCCCGCCTCGCGGGCAAGCAGGATCGAGCCCCAGTACTTGACGTCGAAGGCGGCCTTGGCTGCTTCGAGGTCGATATCGACGACGGTGCCGCCCGGCGCCGAGGAGCCAGCCGTGACGATCAGGTGATCGAACGGACCGAGTTGTTGGAAATAGGCGGCCACTGCCGCAGCATCGGCAAGATCGAGACCGGTGGCGCGGCTGGCGATCTCTACCCGGCCCGGGCGCTCGGCAAGCGCCTTGGCGACGGCGGCGCCGATACCGCTGGTGCCGCCGATGACGACGGAGACGGTGGTGTCATTGAAAGTCATGGTCATTCTCCGGAGGAAGGGTGCGGACGGGTTCACAAAAGACGGCTTCGAGCAGCGGTCCGCCGGGCGCGCGCAGGAACAGCCGCCGCTCGCCGATGTCGGCAAGGTCCATGGTCGAATAGGGAATGGCGAGCCGGTCGAGCTTGGCGCGGAAGGCGGCGTAGCCTTCGAACCGGAAGCCGACATGATCGATCGCTTCGGCCGCACGCTCGAAGCCCACGCCACGGCTGCCGATGAGGTGGACGATCGGCTTGCCTCCGGCATAGAGCCAGCAGCCGGGGATTCGGCGGATAGCTGCCGGACACTCGCCGACGGTCAGGTCGAAGACCGTCTCGAAGAACGCGCGTGTGGCGTCGATATCGGTGGTGCGGATGGTGACGTGGTCGATGTGCATGGCGCGTCTCCTTTCGCCAGCAAATTTAGCGCTTGCGGCGCATCCGGATAATTGGCTTATTTCCAAAATTATATTTCGGGGAAAGCGAAAGATGCTGCTGGACAATCTGGCTCTGTTCCTTCTGATCGTCGAAAAGGGCGGGCTTTCCGCCGCCGGCCGCGAGAAGGGGTTGTCGCCAGCCTCCGTCTCCGAGCGGCTGGCAGCACTCGAGGCCCACTATGGCGCCGCACTTCTGAAACGCACGACGCGGGCGATCAGCCTGACGGAGGAGGGCCGCCTGCTGGTGGACGGCGCCCGCCGGCTGCTGGCGGAGGCCGACGAACTGGAGAGCGGCATCCGGTCGGGCACGCGCACGATCTCGGGGCCGATCCGGCTGAGCGCGCCTGAGGATATGGGGCGGCGCTACATCGTACCGATCCTCGATCGCTTTCTCGCGGAGCACCCCGATGTGACGGTGGATCTCAATCTCACCGACGGTTACCTCGACCTGGTCGGCCAGGGCATGGATTTCGCGATCCGGCACGGCGTGCTGGCCGACAGCACGCTGAGGTCTCGGTCGCTCGGGGAGAACCGGCGCGTCGTCTGTGCGGCGCCGTCCTATCTCGAAGCTATGGGTCGGCCGGAGCATCCCGACGATCTCTCCCGCCACGACTGCATCGTCATGCGCTTCGGCGCCAATCTCGACCGCGAATGGGCCTTTCAGGTGGATGGCAAGCCGCACAAGGTCATGGTGCGCGGGCGTCGCGTCGCCAATGACGGCGGACTGGTGGGGGCGTGGTGCAGGGCGGGGCGCGGCATCGCCCTGAAGTCGGTGTGGGACATCGCCGAGGACCTGGCCTCCGGCGCGCTGGTCGAGCTTCTCAAGGATTTTGCGGTCGGCGAAACCGGGTTGCAGATCGTCTATCCGCCGGCGAACGTCCAGCCACGCCGGGTGCGGCTGTTGATCGAGCGGATCGCTTCGGAACTCGGTTCGATCGAGACTGTCCTAACGCGCATTGGAGACGCATAGGGCCGGCGACACGTCCGCCCGTGGCCGCTGCCGACGTGGCCGTCGTGCAACAGTACCGCCCCCCGTTTTCCAATGCGGCATGCCAGCGCATTGCGGTCGCGCGCGGCTTCACTTATAAAACATGAGTAACACATTCAACATAAGCGGTGGCGCACGGCGCCACCGCTGGTTCCGGCGGCGGCCGCGCGGCTCCCGCGATGGAGAGGCAGATTGATGACCGATGCGATGGTGCAGGGGCTCCACGAACGGGAAGAGGGCAGGATACGCCGTTTCTTCAGCCGCCGCCTCAGAAGTCGCGAGGATGCCGTCGACGCCACGCAGGAAACGTTCATGCGCATGCTGGAGGCATCGCGCTCGACGCTGATCGAGAACCCGCAAGCCTATCTGTTCCAGGTCGCGCGCTCCGTCGCGCGGGTCGCTGCCGAGCGCACCGCGCGCGAGCAGGCGCTGTTCGTTGCCGACGAGGACGGCATGGAGCATGCCGAAGACAGGCCGATCCAGGATCGCATCGTCAACGCCCGCCAGTGCCTTTTGATCATGGCGCGCACCATCGAGGGGCTTCCGAACCGTTGCCAGCAGGTCTTCATCCTCAGCCGCCTGCACGGCCTCAGCAACGGCGCGATTGCCGATCAGCTCGGCATATCGAGAAACATGGTCGAAAAGCACATCATCCGGGCGCTGCTCGAATGCCGGAAAATGCGCGCCGAGATTATTTTCTGAGCCGACATCAGGCAAAACCATCCATTCAACTCTAAGATGATGGGAGCGATTCTTTGGGGCCGCCCGAAGGCATTTTCAGTTCGACCGGAAGACAGGAATGAGTGGCGATCGCCAGACAATCGATGACAGCGTTCTGCAAGCGGCTGCCGGCTGGGTTGCGCGAATGCAGTCCGAGGATGCGACCATTATCGACCGCCAGGCATTCGAGCGCTGGCTCGACGAGCATCCGGATCATCGGGCGGCCTACGAAGAACTGCGGGCATTGTGGAGCGATCTCGGCGAGGTACCGATCCCCGAAGGGCGGCTCGGGCAGTTGCGCGCACAGCGCCGCCGCCGCGTCGGTGGCTTTGTCGGGCTCTGTCTTGCCGCAGGCGTCGCGATCCTGTCGCTGGCGACGCCCTATGGCGACCGTTGGCGCGCCGACTACTACACCGGTGTCGGCGAGGTCAGGCGCATCGCGCTGGAGGACGGGACGCAGGTGGACCTCAACACCGACACGGCGCTCGTCGTCCGATATGATCAGGGGCAAAGAAAGGTGCGGCTGCTGCGCGGCGAGGCGTTCTTTGCCGTCGCAAAAAATCCGCAGAGGCCCTTCGTGGTCGAAGACGGCTCGATCAGCGCGACGGCGCTCGGAACCCGCTACTCGGTTGGCGCGACGGGGGCGGACCGAGCGGCCGACGTTAAAGTGGAGGAGGGCCGTGTCGAAGTCGAGGCGGCCGGGCAGAAAGCCATCCTCGGCGCCGGCGAAGCGGCAACGATCGACCGGCAGGGTCGCCTGTCCTTGACGAAGACGGATGTTGCCGCCGGGACGGCCTGGCGCGACGGAAAGCTTGTCTTCTCCCGTCGGCCGCTCCGTGAGGTCCTTTCGACGCTCGAGCGCTACCGCCGCGGCCGGATCCTGCTCATCGACGAGAAGGCCGGCGCGCTCGAAGTGTCGGGCATCTTCGATCTGCACGATACCGACGACGCACTGAGCGTTCTCGAAGCCAGTCTGCCGCTCCGTGTCTTGCGGCTCTCGGGCCTCATGGTCCTCGTCCAGTCGCGTTAGGTTGACGCCGGCGGCAAGGCGGTTTCGCGCCTTACAAGAATCTTTTCTGACAAAAATCGTCCGGTGACGTCAGGAGAACGCGCTCCCCACACTCTTAGTCAGCAGTGGCGGCGCTGCACCTGGTTCGAGGTGGCCCGCCCGGAGTTGGAGTAGGGGATCTCGGATGAGAATTTTGCAGGGTCGTGGATCGCGACGCCGGTCTTTTGCATGCTTGGCGCTCGCCAGTGTTTCTTTCATCGCCTGCGCGAGCGCAGTGCAGGCGCAGGCGACGGCGGCACCGTCCGCGATCACGGCGTCCAAAGCGATCTCCGTTCCCGCGGGCTCCCTTGAAACGGGCATTCTCAAGCTCGGCCGGCAGGCCGACCTGCGCCTGCTCTATCCGAGCGCGCTCACCAGCGGCAAGGTGACCAAGGGCGTTGAAGGCAGGCTCGCGACCGAGGCGGCGGTTGCGCAACTGCTCGACGGGACCGGGCTTCGCTTCCGCATCGTCAGCGCAACGACCGTGCAGATCTTCGATCCGGCGGACGCGACGATCACCACCGGCGCCGTCGTCAGGGATGGCGCAACGCAACTGGAAAAGATCACCGCGACCGGTGAGCGGACCGGCGCCGAAGGCATCGTCGAGACCGACGGCTACGTGGCGAAATCCGCTAGGATCGCCACCAAGACCGATACGCCGGTCATGCAGACGCCGCAGTCGATGTCGGTGATCAGCCAGAAACAGTTGCAGGACCTGAAGCCCCAGAACCTGATGGAGGCGCTGAATTATACGCCCGGCGCCCGCGTCGGCCAGTACGGCGCCGAGCCGCGCTTCGACGCCTTCAAGGTACGCGGCATCGACCTGACGCTGACCGGCATCTTCCGCGACGGCATGCGCCAGATCGCAAGCCCCAACGGCCTGTTCCGGCTGGAGCCCTATGGCGTCGAGGCAATCGCCACGTTGCGCGGCCCGGCCGCCTCCATCTACGGCGCCAGCTCGTCTGGCGGTATCGTCGATATCGTCTCGAAACGCCCGACCAGCGACCCGCTGCGCGAGGTCGAGGTGCAATACGGTTCCTTCGGTCGCGTGCAGGGCGCCTTTGACGTTTCCGGACCGCTCGACGACGAAGGCACCATGCTCTACCGCATGACCGGTCTTGCGCGCGACGGCCGCACCGAGATCGAGGCGGTGAAGGACGACCGCCTGTTCATCGCGCCCGCTTTCACCTGGCAGCCGGACGAGGGCACCAAGTTCACGCTGCTTGGCGAGTACATGGATTCGACCACCGGCGGCACCTGGGGCTACCTCAACCGCTACGGGCCGGACGGCAAGTCGATCGGCGCGATCCCGACCTATGGCGGCGACGCCCGCTTCAACGATTTCACCCAGAAGCAGGCGCGCATCGGCTACGAGCTGGAGCATGAGCTCACAGACAGCGTCACGCTCTTCCACAAGCTGCGCTACTCCGACATTTCGACGCGGCAGGAATGGGTGTTCGCCAAGTATCCGGGCCTGACCGTCGAGGACAACAGCGGCCTTGCCAGCGACACCTATCTGAAGTTCGACTTCGACACGGGTGCCGCCGCGCACCAGCTGATCGCCGGCATCGACTACAGCTACATGAAGTATACATCGCAGCAGGGCAGCGGGCCGGATCTCTTCACCGACGACTTCACCTATGTGCCGAAGCTGACTTCGACCCAGAAGCAGTCGCAAAGCGGCATCGGCATCTACATCCAGGACCAGATCGAGTATGAGGCCTGGCGCCTGACGGCGGGCCTGCGCCACGACTGGGTGGACAACAAATATTCCGTCGACGGAAGGCGCTTCAACCGCGACGACAGCGAGACGACCGCGCGCGCTGCCCTTGGCTACGTGCTGCCGAACGGCATGATGCCCTATGTCAGCTACGGCACGGCCTTCGTTTCCAACCCGGGCGTGATCCTCAATCTCGGCGGCACCGATACGCCGGCGATGCCGACGCTCGGCAAGCAATGGGAGGCCGGCGTCAAGTACGAGATCCCCGGCCAGAACGCGACGATTACGGCCGCGGTCTTCAACATCGACCAGGAAAACGCCACCGTCTACGAGACGTCATCGGGTCTCAACCTCCTGCGCCAGCTCGATCTGAAGTCACGCGGATTCGAGCTCGAGGGCACGGCCTCGCTCGACAACGGCTGGAACTTCATCGCGTCCTACTCCTACAACGACGTCGAAATCACCAAGCTGACGTCGGAAACGCTCGGCAACCAGCTGAACTCCTCGCCCTACCACATGTTCTCGCTGTGGGCGGACTACGAGGTGCAGTCCGGACCGCTCGAAGGGCTCGGGGTCGGCGCTGGCGTGCGCTATGTCGGCTCGAGCTTCGGCGACAACGTCCACACGCCGGTTCTCAACAACCAGGCGCGCACCTTTGTCGATGCTTCGGTGCGCTACGATCTTGGCGCTGCCAATCCGAACTTCGAGGGCGTGCGGCTTCAGCTCAATGCGACCAACCTCTTCAACGAAGTCGAGCAGCTTTGCACAACGGGCTTCTGCTACTTCGACGAAGGCCGCAAGGTGGTCGCCAGCCTGCGTTACCGCTTCTGATGGCGTCGGAAAAGGCAGTCCAGCCAAGGCCGTCGCCCGCCGCGATCTTCTTCGCGGTCGGTGGGCTCTATGTCGCGCAGAGCGTGATCGGCGGGCTGACGATGCTCGGCCTGCCGGCGGTCTTGCGGACGCAGGGCCTCCCGCTCGACCAGATCGGCCTCGTCTATCTGACGGTGCTGCCCTGGGCGCTGAAGTTCCTCTGGTCGCCGCAGGTGGAGCGTTTCCGCCTGCCGGTGGTCGGTCGCAACCGCTCGGCGGTCATCATTGTCGTCGGCGGCACGCTGTCGGCGCTGATGCTTACGGTTCTCGGGTTCATCGGCCCGGAGCGGCTCTTCCCCGTTCTCGCCTGCCTCGTGTTCATCGCGCTCTTCACCTCGACCGTCGACATCGCCTGCGACGGTTTTGCGGTCGAGACGCTCGCCGAAGAGCATCACGGTTGGGGCAATGCCGCCCAGGTCGGCGGCTCCTATGTCGGCTCGGCGATCGGTGCCGGCCTGTTCCTCGTGCTCGTCGATCGGCTCGGCTGGGCCCCGGCGGTGTGGATCATGGCCGCCGTCGTGCTGGGGCTCGGTCTGCCTTTCCTGCTCGGGCCCGGTTCGCGCCCGACGAACGAGGCGCGCAGCCACACTCCGTCGCTCAAGGCTGCGCTCGCCCGGCCGGAGGTGCGCAAAGGCCTTCTGCTCGCAGCGATCTATGTGTCCGCGCAGAAATGGGGCCTTGCCATGCTCGGCCCTTTCCTGATCGACTACGGGTTCGACCTCGCCTCTGTCGGTATGCTCAATGGTGTCGGCAGCATGCTCGTCGGCTTCGGTGGGGCCTTGTTCGGCGGTCTGCTCGTGCGCCTGTGCGGTGCCGGTGCCGTGCTGATCGGCGCGCTGCTCCTGCAGGTGACGATGCTGGTCGCGTTCGCCTATGTCGGCGCCTCCGGCGATGTCTCGCGACCGCTGGTGATGACGCTTGCGGTCGCCAGTTCCTCCGGCGTCATGGCGATCGGCTTCGTCGCGCTCTATGCACAGTTCATGGGCTGGGCCGATCCGCGCCAGGCGGGCGTCGATTTCACTCTGTTCCAATGCATGGACAGCCTTGTCAGCATGGCCGGGGGCTTGGGCGCCGGCTGGATCGCCGAACGGTTCGGCTATTCCGCCTTCTTTATTTGCGCGGCAGGGGTTTCAACGGTTGCGGTGCCGTTGCTGGCGTTCCTCGTGCGGCCGCCGATGCGGCCGACGCGCAGCGCGCCTTGCCCTGACGCCGGCGCTCCCTGATGTACACGGGCAAGGGACCGGTCAGGGCGCGGATGCACGTGCTGGCCGGTTGCGGAACTGTCGGCGATAGCTGGCTGGCGAGATGGAGAGGGCGCGGGTGAAATGCTGGCGGAAGGAGACGGTGGAGCCAAAACCCGCCATCTGCGCTACGTGATCGACCGAACAGGAGCCGGTCTCCAGCAGGCGCTGCGCCACCGCCAACCGCTGCGCCAGAACCCATTGCGTGAACGTCGTTCCCGTCTTCTTGCGGAAATGTCGGGTGAAGCTGCGGAGACTCATGCCGGCGTGATCGGCCAGCCGTTCGAGCGACAGTGGCTCGTCGAGATGTTCGATCGCCCAGGTAATCGTCGCTGAGAGCGGGTCGCCGCTGCCGGGGGCAGGGAGCGGCGCTTCGATATATTGCGCCTGGTCGCCGTGACGATGAGGTGCGACGACCAGCCGGCGGGCGATGCGGTTGGCGATCTCGGCGCCGTGGTCGCTGCGCACGATGTGCAGGCAGCAGTCGATCGCCGCGGCCGTTCCGGCGGACGTCAGGATATCGCCCTCGTCGAGATAGAGCGCGTTCCGGTTCAGCGCGACCTGCGGGTAGGCGCGCTCGAATTCGTCCGCCCAGGCCCAGTGCGTCGAGGCCGCCCGGCCGTCGAGCAGCCCGGCTTCGGCGAGCACGAAGGTGCCGAGGCAGAGGCCGACGAGCCGGGCGCCACGCGCGTGGGCGTCGCGCAGGGCCCCAAGCAGGCTTTCCGACGGACGGCTGCCCGCATCGTTCCAGGCCGGCACGATGATCGTGTCCGCTTCCGTCAGGCTCGCGAGATCGTGCTCCACCTCGATGCTGAAACCGGACATGGTGCGAACGGTACCCGTCTTTTCTCCGGCAACCACAAGCCGGTAACGTGGCGCGCCGAGCTTCAACAGGTCGTCGCCGAAGACGATGCAGGGCACCGAGAGGTGAAAGGGGCTGATGCCCTCGAAGGCGACGATGGCGACGGTGTGCATGTGCTGGCCGATACTCAAGCAATGAAGTTGGCCGGAACCTATCACATATTGTCATTCAGGCCACTTTCGTGATGAGGCCGCTTTGACGATCTTCGCGGGCGTCGAAACGCGAAAGGAACCTCCGATGACACAACACCCGACCATCCGTACGATTGCCGGTGCCGCTGCCCCCGCCAGCCTCGATCCCAGGAAGACGGCGCTGCTGGCGATCGACTTCCAGAACGAATATTTTGGCGGCCGCATGCCGATCCCCGATGGCGAAAAGGCGCTCGCCAATGCCAAGCGGTTGATACAGCGCGCCGATTCCGATGGGATGAAGGTCTATCACGTCAAGCATGTCACGCCGGCTGGCAGCCCGGTGTTTGCCGAGGACAGCGAGACTTCGGCGTTTCACCGGGACATTCAGCCCGCCGCCAACCATTCGGTGGTGCGCAAATCCTCCGTCAGCGTCTTTGCCAGCACGGATCTCGGCACCCAGTTGAGGCAGGCTGGCGTCGATACGCTCGTCATGTCAGGGCTGATGACCCATGCCTGCGTTGCCGGTGCAGCGCGCGATGCCGTGCCGCTCGGCTTCAACGTCATCGTCGCTTCGGATGCCTGCGCCACACGCGATCTCGATACGGGGGAAGGTGACGTCGTTCCGCATGCGCTGCTGCATCGCGCATCGTTGGCGACGATCGATGACACCTTCGGCGATATCCTGACGACCGATCAGGTGCTGGCGCTGGCGCGCCGGTCCTGATTGAGCAGCGCAACCGGGCCTGTCTGGAGCGCGCTCTTCTGAGACGTCGCATTCGGACAGAACGGGTCGCCCGACCTTGCTAGGCGGAACCGCGCAGCATGATCTCGGCGCTCAAGAGAATGCGCTCGTCCTCGGGGAAGGCGCCGCCGTCGTCGGTGGTTTCCCCGAGCTTGAACAAAAGCAGTTCGATCGCCAGACGACCGATCTCGTTGTAGTTCTGCGCCACCGTCGTCAGCGGCGGGCAGGTGTAGCGCGACAGCGGATGGTCGTCGTGGCCGGCGACGCGCAGATCCGCATCGGCATCGCGTCCGACCTTGAGACCCGACTGGAAGGCGGCGGCAATGACGCCGAAGGCGACGCGGTCGTTGGCGCAAAGCACCGTCCTGGTTGGAAAGCCGCCGGAGCCGAGGATGCGCAGCGTCTCGTCGAAGCCGAATTTTTCGAAATCCCAGGCGGCATTCGGCGTGGTTTCGACCAGTGCCGGCTCCATCTTCAGCTGCTGCATCGCTTCCAGATAGGCGTCGCGCCGGGCCATCGCGTTGTTGTTGACCGGCGGCATGCCGAAGTAGCAGGGCGGGCTGCCGGAGCGGCAAAGATAGTCGACCATCAGACGGAAGCTCTGGCGGTTGTCGGTGCCGACGAAGGACGAGCTGTCGTCGAGTGGCGAGTCCACATAGATCAGCGGAATGCTGGCGCCGAGCGCCGTCAGCGTCCGGTGATGCGACTGCACGCCGAGCGGCGCGATGATGGCGCCGGCGACGTTCATCGACTTGAAGGTCTCGATCGCCCGCTCTTCCATTTCCGGCCGCCCGTCGGAGGAGAGCACGAAGGCAAGGAACCCTGCCTGGTTGGCGATGTGTTCGATCCGGCGCGTCAGCGCCATGTAAAAGGGATCGGTCGAGTTCGGGACGATGACGCCGAGGATATTGGTGCGGCGGCGGTTCAGGTTGACGGCGAAGATGTTCGGGCGAAAACCCGACTGCTTGATCGCAGCCTCGATGGCATCGCGGGTCTTCTTGCGGACCGAGCCTGGATCATTGAAGTATTTCGAGACCGTCGGGCGCGACAAGCCGACGAACTCCGAAAAATCCTCCATGGTCTTGATCTGTCTGTCCACGGTCGCTGTGCCCCATATTGTTTTGATTTCGTTTATAGGTTCATTTCGAGGGGATAGGCAGTACCGGCTCGCAAATATTCACCGAACAGAGGGCCGGGCGCTAAGCGCGGCAGGCCCTGAAGTAATCCTCGAGAACCCGATCGACGGCAGCAAGTGCCAGCGGTTTTGCTTGAGCCGCGACTTCACCGTCGCGCACGCGCTCGTAATTGCCGGGGAGATACTGGCTGATCAGCGTTTCCGCGATGACGACGCCGTCAAGCAGTGCCAGAAGTTCTTCGACGGCTGCCGCGACCTTCGGATGCGGCCAGTAATAGCGGATGCGGTCGCTATAGGAGAAGTGCCGCTGCAGCCGCTGGGCCTCCGCCGAGCCGTGGTAATACTTGCCCCAGTTGGCCGGCTCCTCGCGCATCACTTCCTCGGTGACGGCCGCCAGCGTCTGCTTGCGCGCCTCGGGGAAAAGGAAGGCGGCGATCTGGTCGAGGCCGTAGAGTGCCTCGCGCAAAGCGAAGGTCAGGCCCGGGCCGACCTTGAGAATGGCAAAGCCGTCGGAAACGAGATCGCGCAGCGCCTCTGGTGTCTGGTAGTCGGTCGAATGCGCTTCGAAGACGACGCCGTCGAGCTGTTTCAGGGTGGCGCTAAGCTTCGCCGCTTTCGCCCGGTCATAGGCGATCACGTTCTCGTTGCCGAACTCGACGCCCGGCTGGACCACCGCGCCCACGACACGTCCGAAGGCGTCGGCAGCGCCGGCCTTTTCAAACGCCTGGCGATGAATGGAGACAGTCTCGACCGCCGCCTCGGGTGCGGTGACTTCCAGCGTGTCGAGCTCTTCCAGTGCGCCGCCCGGAACCGGCACTTCGGTGCCGATGATGTAGACGGGAGCGGCGTGGTTCTCGCCGCGAATAGCGGCTTCGGCGGCAGCCGCCAGCCGCGCGGCGCGCTCCGCCGTCACCGCATCGGGCAGAGCCACCGGCTCGCCGGCGCAGCCCATGCTGGTATCGAGATGCAGCTTGGTGAAGCCGGCCTTGGCATAGGCTTCGATCATCGTCTCGGCCTTGGCCATGGCCTCTTCGGCCGCAAGGTGTTTCCACGGGTTGGGGCCGAGATGGTCGCCGCCAAGAATGATCTTGTCCTTCGGGAAGGCGACACGATCGGCGATCCCGGCGACGAAGCGGGTGAAATCGGCGGGCGTCATGCCGGTATAGCCGCCGTCCTGGTTGACCTGGTTGCAGGTCGCCTCGATCAAAAGCGCGGCATCTTCCTTCAGCGCCCGAAGCATGGCGGCTTCGATCACCAGCGGGTGGGCCGAGCAGACGGAGGGTATGCCGCGGGGGCCGGGGCGTTCGGACCAGCGGGCGATGTCGATCAGAAGGTTCTGTTGCATGGCGGTCAGCCCTTTTTCGCGGTGATGAAGGTTTCGAGATCGGCGCGCGTCGATGCGCCTTCCATCGGGCCGGAAATCATGACGGCGCGCGCGCCCGAGGCATTGGCGAATTCCAGTGCTTCAGCGGGCTTGGCTCCGTTCAGCCAGAAGGTGACGAAGGTCGCGCCGAAGCAGTCGCCGGCGCCGGTCGGGTCGATTTCCTCGACCGCAAAACCCGGATGCGAGAGCGTCGTTTCACGATCGAAATAGCTGGCGCCTTCGGCGCCGCGCTTGACGACGACCACCTTGATGCCGGTGGCGAGCAGCTCGGCAATGGCTTCCGCTTCGGTCTTTGCCTGCGTGAACAGGAAGAGTTCCTGTCCGCTCGGCAGGAAGACGTCGGTCTTGGCGAGCACCGCCTGCAGCGCCTCGCGCATGCCGGGACTGTCGAGGATTTCCGGCCGCAGGTTCGGGTCGAAGGAGACGGTGCCGCCGGCTGATTTGATGATCTCGATCGCGGCGATGATGCTCTCGACCACGCTTGGAGCGTAGAGCGACGAGCCCATCACGTGCAGGTGGCTGCAAGTTCCGACCAGCGCCCGGGTCGCCTCGTCGAGCCGGATCGTGCCGCAGGCACTGTGGCGGATGTTGAAGACGAAGGCGCGGCTGCCGTCGGCGCGGTAGCGCACGAAGGCGCTGCCGGTGGTGCCGAGCGGATCGACCGCGATACCCGAGATGTCGACGCCATCGGCCTTGAGCCGATCAAGGTTGACGTGGCCGAAATCGTCGTTGCCGACGCGCGAGATCATTGCCGCTGCCTGGCCGAGCTTGCCGACCTGGTCAATGAAGATCGCCGGCGCACCCGAGGGGTAGGGGCCGATCAAAGGGGTCGCCTGGCGAAAGCCGTCGCCCTTTTCCGTGGCGATGATCTCCACGAGAATTTCGCCGATCGTCAGTATCTTGTGCATGGGTATGTTCTCTTCGGAAAGATCAGCGCTTTGCCTGCTTGGCGCGTACGTCGAGCCAGACGGCGATCAGGATCACCAGGCCCTTGACGATGAGCTGGTAGAAGTAGGGGACCGACAGCATGTTCATGCCGTTGTTCATGACGCCGATGATGAGCGCGCCGATCAGCGTGCCGACCATGGTGCCGACGCCGCCGGCGAGCGAGGTGCCGCCGAGGACTGCCGCCGCGATCGCGTCGAGCTCGTAGCTCATGCCGGCATTGGTCTGGGCGGAGAACAGGCGGGAGGAGAGAAGCACGCCGCTGATCGCCGCCATCACGCCCGAGATCATGAAGATGGTGATCTTCAGCCGGTCGACCTTGATGCCGGAATAGACCGCTGCCTCGCGATTGCCGCCCGTCAGATAGGCGCGGCGGCCGAAGCTCGTCTTGCTCAAAAGGATGTGGTTGACGAGGAAGAGCACGGCGACGACCCAGATGATGATCGGCAGGCCGAGGAAGCTTTCGGTACCGATGGCGGTCCAGGTCGAGTTCTCGATCATCGCCGGCGCGCCGTTGGTCGGCAGGCTGACCATGCCGCGGTAGATGCCCATGGTCGCGACGGTGACGATGAAGGAGGGAAGCAGCAGTTTTGCCGTCAGCACGCCGTTCAGCATGCCCATCAGGGCGCCGGCAAGAAGCGTGACGACGAGCGCCGGCGCGAAGCCGAGACCGAAGGCGAAACATTGCGCCCCGACCATGCCCGCAACCGCGATGATCGAGCCGACCGAAAGGTCGATCTCGCCGAGCAGGATCACCCAGGTCATGCCGAAGGCGGCGATCGCCACCACGGCCACCTGCTGCAGGATGTTCATGAAGTTGACGACCGACATGAAGCGCGGGTTGAGGAAGGAGAAGATGACGCAGAGCATCACCAACGACAAAAGGATGCCGCCATACTGTTTCAGGGCGCGCAGGAAGGCGGCCTGGAGTTCGGATTGCTGCGTCATGATTTAAATCCCGTTGCGTGCGCCATGATCGTTTCCGGGTTGAGTTCGGCGCCGGAAAGCGTTGCGCCGATGACGCCCTCGTGCATGACGACGACGCGGTCGCTCATTCCCAGCACTTCCGGCAGCTCGGAGGAGATCAGCAGGATCGCCGTTCCCTCGGCCGCCAGCTGGCGGATGATCTTGTAGATTTCGAACTTGGCGCCGACATCGACGCCGCGAGTGGGCTCGTCGAGGATCAGCACCTTGGGCCGGGTCAGCAGCCACTTGGCGAGCACGATCTTCTGCTGGTTGCCGCCGCTGAGCGAACCCGAGGGCGTGTCGAGCGAATGGGTCTTGATCGCCAGCCGGCCGACTTCCTGGGCTGCCGCCGTGCGTTCGGCGCGGCTGCGGGTGAAGCCGAGCGGGCCGGTGAAATCGGAGAGCGCCGCCATCGAGATGTTCCAGCCGACGCTGTGGCTGAGGACCAGGCCCTCTTCCTTGCGGTTTTCGGTGACGAAGCCGATGCCGCGGGCGATTGCCTCTGCCGGCGAGCGGAAGCGGACCGGTTTCCCCTCGAAGTGCACAGTTCCGGTCGCAGCCTTCATGCCAAAGAGCGCGTTCATCACCTCGGAGCGGCCGGAGCCGACGAGGCCGAAGAAGCCGAGGATTTCACCGGGCCGGATGTCAAAGGAGATGTTCTCGAACTCGCCGTCGCGGGTGAGGTCGTCGACGGAGAGAACCGGCGTGGCATCCGGCTTCTGCTCGTGTGCCGCTGGCGGATAAATTTCGTCCATGCGGCGGCCGACCATCAGCGCGATCAGCGTCTCGATGGTGACGTCGTCGCGATCATGGGTGGAGACATATTCACCGTCGCGGATGACCGTGATGTCGTCGCTGAGCCGCATGATCTCTTCCATGCGGTGCGAGATGTAGATGACCGCGACGCCACGGCTCTTCAGCCGCGCGATGATGTCGAAGAGGATCTCGGCTTCGCTGTCGCTGAGCGACGACGTCGGCTCGTCGAGAATGACGACTTTGGCCTCGTGGCTTAAGCCCTTGGCGATCTCGACCAGCTGGCGCTGGGCAATCGAGAGATTGCCGACCTTCTCGCTGACGTCGATCGGCAGGCCGAGATCGGCGACGATCGCGCGGGCCCTGGCGACCAGTTCCTTGTCGTTGATGAAGCCGAAGCGGCGTGGCTCGCGGGTGGCGAGAATGTTTTCGGCCACCGTCAGATTGCTGCAGAGGCTGAGTTCCTGGAAGACGATGGCAAGACCGAGTGCGGCGGCATCCTGCGGATTGCGCGGCTGGTAGGGGCGCCCATCGAGGGCGATTTCCCCCGAGGTCACCTCGTGAACCCCTGCGAGGATCTTCATCAGCGTCGATTTGCCGGCGCCGTTTTCGCCGAGCAGCGTGTGCACCCGGCCGCGGCGAACCTTGAGGCGCATGCCCTTCAGCGCCGCGACCTGGCCGAAGGATTTGGTGACGTTGTCGATTTCGAGAATGGTATCGCTGGTCGAACCAAACATGGCGGCCTCCTTCAGGTCAGCCGAGAGCAGCGCCTCCGGCCAGAGGACGGAAACGGACCCTGATGGGTTGCCGCCGCCCCTGAGGTGAGGCGGCGGCTGTCCTGGGAGGACTTACTTCGCGGTGTAGACGCCGGGGACGATCGGCTGTTCGGCCGGCACGGTCTCGCCGGCGGCAACCTTGACGGCGGTGTCGACCGCCTGCTTGCCCATCTGGTCCGGGAACTGTTGGATGACGCCGACCATGACAGGGTTCGTGTCGACGGCGTCGCGCGCTTCCTTCATGCCGTCGAAGCCGATGACCTTGACCTGGGATTCGAGACCCGCAGCCTTGACCGCAACGGCAGCGGCAAGGGCGGCATCGTCGCCGAAGCCGAAGATGCCGGTGATATCAGGATTGGCCTGCAGCATGTTCTGGGCGGCGGCCAATGCTTCGGCGCGGGTGATGCCGGTCTGGATCGCGACGATTTCCATGTCCGGATGCTTGGCGATCGCTTCCTTGAAGCCGTTGACACGGTTTACCACCGACTGGACCGTCGGATAGTCGATGACGGCGACCTTGCCCTTGTTGTCGAGAACCTTGGCCATCAGCTCGCCGGCCTTGACGCCGCCGGTGAAGTTGTCGGTGCCGATATGCGAGGTGACGGTCGCGCCATTTGCCGGAACGTCGACGGTGATCACCTTGATGCCGGCCTTCTCGGCTTTTTCGATCGCAGCGCGCACGCCCTGGCTGTCGACCGGCGAGATGACGATGACGTCGACGCCCTTGACGATGAAGTCTTCGACATCGGCGAGCTGCTTGTTCAGATCCTGGTTGGCGATCGAGACCTCGAGCTTGACGTTCTTGGCTTCAGCCTCGGCTTTCATCGCGTCGGCGAGCTCGATGTAGAACGGGTGCTGCTGGGTCAGAAGCGACGCGCCGATGCCGTCGGCAAAAGCCGAGGAGGCAAGGAGCGACAGCGCCGTGCCGGCGACGAGAGATTTCAGAATGCGGGACATGTTCATGGTTTCCTCCCTGGAAACGGCGCGGGCCTTCTTGTGTCTCAGCCAAGCTGGCGAGGCCCTCCCGCCGCCGTCTTGGTGAGGCCGTAAAAATCATAAAAGTTTTCGCGCGTCAACTTTTAAAAATACACGAACAAAATATTTGGAGCGCAGTGTGCAAATTTCTACGTTGCAGCGGTCGTCCTTTCAGTCCTTTTGCGGGTGGCTTGTCTTTCCGGAGCCTTGCGCCAGATTTCATGACAAACGGCAAAGGAGACGAGCCATGGCTGAGACCGGCAAGACGGCGTTGGTCCGCATTCTTGGGCGGGTGCAAGGCGTCAGCTTCAGGGTCTGGACGCGTGACGAGGCGCGCAAGCTCGGTCTGGTGGGATGGGTTCGAAACGAGGCGGACGGGTCGGTGGCCGCCTTGATCAGCGGCCCGGAGGACGCGGTCACCCTCATGCTCGAGCGCCTGCATGACGGGCCGCCGGCGGCATGGGTTTCGAAGGTCGTTGCCGAATTTGTCGAGCCGCCCGGGCACATCGGTGACTTTCGCATCACCAAATAGGCCGGGATTGGTTTTTAGCGCCGGTTGGCGTTAGGCTTCCGAAACCGTTGACGGCCGGCCATAGGCGCGCAGGAACGTCTTCACCGCCCTGCGGGCGCTGATCTCCAGCTCTGCTTCGCTCGGCGTTTCACCGAAGAGCCCACCCATCTGCAGGTCGGCCTTGATCAGTGCGATGAACTGGCGCGCCGCGAGGTCGAAATCGTCGATGTCGAGCGGTGCGATGTGGGCAAGGCGCGCAAACAGCGCCGCCAGCGCCCGATCGGTCTTGCCCGGTCCCTGCTCCCGCCAGAACTGGAAGAGATGCGGATAGCGGTTGCCCTCGGTCGAGATCAGCTTCTGGATGAACTTGGCGTCCTGGTTGCAATTGCAGTTCTTGTTGAGGCGCACGGCAAATTCGGCCAGGTCTTCCTCGAGGTTATCGCCGTTTTCAGGAAAGGTCGCGAGGATGGAGAAAAGCACGCCGTTCACGCGATCCATGATGTCCTGGATCACCGCCATGAACAGCGTCTCTTTCTCGCGGTAGTGATTGTAGATGGTCTGACGCGAGACACCGGCCTCAATGGCGATTTCGTCGATGCTGGCGCCGGAAAAGCCTTCCCGACAGAAAACATCGGCCGCGGCCTCCAGGATCGAGAGGCGTTTCGCGAATTGCCCTTTCTGGGGGCGAGCGTCAGACGAGGCCAAATCAAATTTCTTCATGGACCGAAGATAGGCGCCATTGACGATTTAGACAATGCTGTCTAATTTGACACGTATGTCCAAATTAATGGACGGAATAGTCAGCGCAGGATGCGTATCCCCAACGTTCGATCCTGGCACGACGATGTCTTTGAGTTTCAATCCGGGCGGCAGCGATTTCGGCGCCGCGATTTCTGAAAGTTCATTGCCATGACAACGTCCTTCCTCCGCACGGCGATCGTGCTCGGCCTGATCTCGGCGATCGGCCCCTTTGCAATCGACATGTATCTGCCGGCCTTGCCGTCGATCGGCAAGGACCTGACGGCCGAAAACGGCGTGGTGCAGTTCAGCCTGCTGGCGTTCTTCATCTCCTTTGCCATCTCGCAGCTTGTCTATGGCCCCCTCTCCGATATTTGGGGCCGCAAGGCTCCGCTCTATCTCGGCATCGGCCTCTTCACCGTCGCCAGCATCGGCTGCGCGCTTTCGACCGACATCGAAACCCTGATCGCCTTCCGCTTCCTGCAAGGGATCGGCGGTGCCGCCGGCATGGTCATTCCGCGCGCCGTGGTGCGCGACATGCACACGGGCGTCCAGGCTGCGCGGCTGATGTCGATGCTGATGCTGGTCTTCAGCATTTCGCCGATCCTGGCGCCGCTTGCCGGCAGCGCCGTCATCGGCTTCTACGGTTGGCGCGGCGTGTTCTATGCGGTGACCATCGCCGCCTTCATCGGCCTGATCCTGCTGTCGACGCAATTGCAGGAAACCCGGCCGAAGAAGGATCGCGCCGACAGCAGTATCGCAAGTGCGCTTGCCGCCTATCGCCTGCTTCTCTCCGACCGCAATTTCCTGACGCTCACCTTCATCGGCGGCCTCGGCATTTCCGGGTTCCTGGTCTATCTCGCCAATTCGCCCTTCGTGCTGATCGACCATTATGGGCTGACGCCGACTGAGTACAGCATCGCCTTTTCGATCAATGCCGTGTCGTTCTTCGCTGTGTCGCAGGCGACCGGCTGGCTCGGCGAGCGCTTCGGTCTGGTGCGGGTCATGCATCTTGCCGTCGGCGCGTTCGCGCTGACCATGGTCACGATGTTTATCGTCATGAGCCTCGGCTTCAACCAGTTGCCTGTCATGGCCGCGTTCCTCTTCGTCGGCTATGGCGTGCTCGGCCTGGTTATCCCGACCTCGGCGGTGCTGGCGCTTGAAGACCACGGCGAGATCGCCGGCACGGCCTCGGCACTGATGGGTACGCTGCACTTCGTCACCGCCGCCGTCGCCATGGTGGTTGCGACTATCTTCTTCGACGGAACGGCCCTGCCGATGGCCGGCGCGATCGCCGCTTGCGCCCTTGCCGCCTTCCTGCTGACGCAAGCAACGATCGGCCGCAGCCGGGTGGTCGCGGCAGAGTAGGCGCTGCTATTGCTGAACAAAGGCCGGCGAGGGCGTCCTCGCCGGCCTTTGTTGTCAGGTATGACCGAATGGACCGTCCTTAAAAATTCCAGTCCTCGTCCTCGGTCGCCACAGCCTTGCCGATAACGTAGGACGAACCGGAACCGGAGAAGAAGTCGTGGTTCTCGTCGGCATTCGGCGAAAGCGCCGAGAGAATGGCCGGGTTGACCTTGCAGGCTTCCGCCGGAAACAGCGCCTCGTAGCCGAGGTTCATCAGTGCCTTGTTGGCGTTGTAGTGCAGGAACTTCTTCACGTCTTCGGTCAGGCCGACGCCGTCATAGAGCGCCTCGGTGTATTTCGCTTCGTTGTCGTAGAGGTCGAGCAGCAAGTCGAAGGCGAAATCCTTGATCTCCTGGCGGCGTTCCTCGCTCAAGCGCTCCAGCGCGCGCTGGAACTTGTAGCCGATGTAATAGCCGTGCACCGCCTCGTCGCGAATGATCAGCCGGATCATGTCGGCGGTGTTGGTGAGCTTGGCGCGGCTCGACCAGTACATCGGCAGATAGAAGCCGGAATAGAACAGGAAGCTTTCGAGAAAGACGCTCGCGACCTTCTTCTTCAGGGGATCGCCGGAGGCATACTCCGCCATGATCAGCGCTGACTTCTTCTGCAGGAACTCGTTCTCTTCCGACCAGCGATAGGCGTCATCGACATCGGGTGTCAGGCAGAGCGTCGAGAAGATCGAGGAATAGGAGCGGGCATGCACCGCCTCCATGAAGGAGATGTTGGAAAGCACCGCCTCCTCATGTGGGGTGGCCGCATCTTCCATCAGTCGGACGGCGCCGACGCCGTTCTGGATCGTGTCGAGCAAGGTGAGGCCGGTGAAGACGCGGATGGTGAGTGTCTGCTCCTCCGGCTTCAGCGTTGCCCAGGAGGGAATGTCGTTGGAAAGCGGCACCTTCTCCGGCAGCCAGAAATTGCCGGTCAGACGGTTCCAGACCTCCAGGTCCTTGTCGTCTTCGATGCGGTTCCAGTTGATGGCGCGGATGCGGCTTGCGGGTTTGGTGTGCATGTTCATGTCGTTGAACCTTTGTGATCGTGTATGCCTCATCGCGCGGTGAGGGGGTGCCCCTCATCCGCCTGCCGGGACCTCTCCCCGCTTGCGGGGAGAGGGCTAGGGTGAGGGGCCGTTACTGGAATGCGAGGTTACAGCGCGCAGGAAACGCAGCCCTGGACCTGCGTACCCTCGAGCGCCATCTGCCGAAGGCGGATGTAGTAGATGGTCTTGATGCCCCTCTTCCAGGCATGGATCTGAGCACGGTTGATGTCGCGGGTCGTTGCCGTGTCGCGAAAGAACAGGGTCAGCGACAGGCCCTGGTCGACGTGCTGGGTGGCGGCCGCATAGGTGTCGATGATCTTCTCCGGCCCGATCTCGTAGGCGTCCTGGTAATATTCGAGATTGTCGTTGGTCATGAAGGCGGCCGGATAGTAGACGCGGCCGATCTTGCCTTCCTTGCGGATCTCGATCTTCGAGACGATCGGGTGGATCGAGGAAGTGGAGTGGTTGATGTAGGAGATCGAACCGGTCGGCGGCACGGCCTGGAGGTTCTGGTTGTAAAGGCCGCCTTCCATCACTGCCCGTTTCAGCTCCAGCCAGTCCTCCTGAGTCGGGATCGAGATGCCGGCTTCCTCGAACAGGCCCTTCACCTTTTCGGTCGCCGGCAGCCATTCGGCTTCGGTGTATTTGTCGAAATAGTCACCCGACGCGTATTTCGAGTTTTCGAAGCCGGCGAAGTTCTTGCCCTTTTCGACCGCCAGCCGGTTCGACGCGCGGATGGCGTGATAGGTCACCGTGTAGAAATAGATGTTGGTGAAATCGATGCCTTCCTCGGAGCCATAATAAATGCGCTCGCGGGCGAGATAGCCGTGCAGGTTCATCTGCCCGAGGCCGATCGCGTGGCTGTCGTCGTTGCCCTTTTCGATCGAGGGCACGGACGAGATGTGGCTCATTTCGGAGACGGCGGTGAGGGCGCGGATCGAGGTCTCGATCGTCTGGCCGAAATCCGGGCTGTCCATCGCAGCCGCAATGTTCAGCGAACCGAGATTGCAGGAGATGTCCTTGCCCATGTGCTTGTAGGAGAGGTCGTCGTTGAACGCGCTCGCTTCGCTCACCTGCAGGATTTCCGAGCAGAGATTGCTCATGGTGATGCGCCCGGCGATCGGGTTTGCCCGGTTCACCGTGTCCTCGAACATGATGTAGGGATAACCGCTCTCGAACTGGATCTCGGCGATGATCTGGAAGAAGTCGCGCGCCTTGATCTTGCGCTTGCGGATGCGGGCATCCTCGACCATCTCGCGGTACTTCTCGGTCACCGAAATCTCGGTGAGGGGCACGCCATAGACCTGCTCCACGTCATAGGGTGAGAACAGATACATGTCCTCGTTGTTGCGGGCGAGCTCGAAGGTGATGTCGGGGATGACGACGCCGAGCGACAGCGTCTTGATGCGGATCTTCTCGTCGGCGTTTTCGCGCTTGGTATCGAGGAAGCGCATGATGTCGGGGTGGTGGGCGTGCAGGTAGACAGCACCGGCTCCCTGGCGCGCGCCGAGTTGGTTGGCGTAAGAGAAACTGTCTTCGAGCAGCTTCATGACCGGGATGACGCCGGATGACTGGTTCTCGATCTGCTTGATCGGCGCGCCCATCTCGCGGATGTTGGTGAGCGACAGCGCCACGCCGCCACCGCGCTTGGAAAGCTGCAGCGCCGAATTGATGGCGCGGCCGATACTCTCCATGTTGTCCTCGATCCGGAGCAGAAAGCAGGAGACGAGCTCGCCGCGGCTCTTCTTGCCGGCGTTGAGGAAAGTCGGCGTTGCCGGCTGGAAGCGGCCGGAGATGATCTCGTCGACGAGATCGCGGGCAAGCCCCTCGTTGCCGCGCGCCAAGGCCATCGCCACCATGCAGACACGGTCTTCGTAGCGTTCCAGGTAGCGCTTTCCGTCGAAGGTCTTCAGCGTATAGGACGTGTAGTATTTGAACGCCCCGAGGAAGGTCGGAAAGCGGAACTTCTTTGAATAGGCATGATCGTAGAGATCGCGCACGAAGTTGAAGGAATACTGGTCCAGCACTTCCTGCTCGTAATAGCCCTCGGTCACCAGATAATCGAGTTTTTCCCGGAGGTTATGGAAGAACACCGTGTTCTGGTTGACGTGCTGGAGGAAGTACTGTTTCGCCGCCTGCCGGTCCTTGTCGAGCTGGATCCGTCCCTCTTCGTCATAGAGGTTCAGCATTGCGTTCAGCGCATGATAGTCGAGCGCTGCTTCCGTCGCCTTCAAGGGGCGTTCGAGTGTCGTGACGTCCAAAATCGTTCCATCCCGTTTTTGACATTGGCGACGTCCTCGTCGGTCCCGAGCAGCTCGAACCGGTAGAGATAGGGTACCCGGCACTTGGCCGAAATCACGTCGCCGGCGATCCCGTAGGTCGCGCCGAAATTGCTGTTGCCCGCTGCGATCACGCCGCGGATGTGAGAGCGGTTGCCCGCGTCGTTCAAGAAGCGGATGACCTGCTTCGGCACCGCCCCGCGGCCATCGTCGCCGCAATAGGTCGGCACGATCAGCACGTAGGGCTCTGCGACCGTAAGTGCGTCCTTACCTTCCCTGAGCGGTATGCGGGCGGCGCGAAGGCCGAGCTTTTCGACGAAGCGATGGGTGTTTTCCGAGCGGCTGGAAAAATAGACGATCAGGCCCATCGCCAGCGTCCTTCAGGAAAGCGCGCTGATCATGTCCGGGCGGAAACCCGCCCAATGCCGCTCGCCGGCGACGACGACCGGGACCTGCCGATAGCCAAGACCCTGCACCAGCGCGAATGCATCGGAATCCTCGGAGATATCGACGATGCGATAATCGATGCCTTGGCGGTCGAGCGCACGGGTTGTGGCGGTGCATTGGACGCAGGCTGGTTTGCTGTAGACGGTGATCGACATGGGTTCCTCGTGGGGGTCTGGCAAATGGGCGCAAAAAGTCGTCGGATCGCGCGAACGCGAACCGTGGTGTTGGCGATTGGACACGAAACATCGCTCCCCGGTCGACTCGACCGGAGTTGACGTCGTCAAGCTGGCCCAAGGTCGGTTACGCAACCGGGCCGGCTCGTTTTGGTCGGGCGCTCAGGAATTCCGCGGATGCGGGTTTTCAAGGCGCGGCCTTTCGATCAGGCGCGCAACAACGCGCACCCGTCCGCAGAAGGTGGATCTGAACTGGAAGAAACTGGCATGACTTCACCCCGAAGCTTTCGACGGGCTGCCGGGGAGACGTCGAGACGATCGGGCAGGCTCATCCTGCCACGCACTCAACCCCTCCGGACACCCCGCCCGTGGACGTTTGGTGATCGAGGCAGGTCTCCTGGCTTACGGGTCAAAGCTTCCATCCCGACCTTCCCGAGGCCTCATGCCTCAGTGGTCCAAATCCGGACAGTCGCTCGCCGTCTACAGTTGCGGGGGCAGCTACGGCATAGCCTCAGCGGAAACCCGCCGGCGCACCGTATTCCCGTCTTAGCTCCCAATCCTTGCGAATCGGAAGAACCTCGAACACTAGATATAGTAGTTCATCGCAAATCTGCGTCAATAGGTTCCGTATGTGGAAGGCGGGGGTAGGAGGGTGGTTTCTTTTGCAGTGTGGATAACGGGGAGTAAACAGCCGGTTGGCACCAAGGTTGTGGATAGGGCGCCCCTGGTGCGGACGCCCCATTCCATCAAGCAGCGAAAGCGGCCACGGGCCGGTTGTCATCGTCGACGGCGACCATAGCGAACGTTCCGGTAACAGTCCGCTGTCGCAGACCGGTGAGGAGCTCTTCCGACCAGAGTTCGACCTCGACGGTGGCTGAACTGCGACCCGTCCGCACAATGCGGGCGATGGGTTCGATGATCGAACCGATCATGATCCGGTGCTTGAAGTCCATACCGGTGCAGGAGGCAAGGACGGTCGCCCGGCGGCTCCGGCGCGTCGCGACGACGAATGCGGCCTTCGTCATATGCGCGAGGGCGTTGCCACCGCATATGGCGCCGAAGCTGTTGGCCTGGCCGGGAAAGACGATGTCGACCATGCGTAGGGTGCCCGCCTCTTCGGGCGTGTCCGTTGCCACATCGAGCGGCGGCAGCATCCAATCCGTTTCATCGGCACAGGGCATCGCGACCATGGTGAAGGTGCCCCTGCTGCAAAGGGCGCGGCTGCCGGTGGCGATATCTTCCGCGATCATCTCGACCTCGACCACCACCGAGCGGCGCCCGACACGAACCGGACGGCCGCTGAAGCAGACGATCTGACCGATGCGCGCAGGCGCACGAAAATCGATGCGGTCGCAGGATGCGGTGACGAAGGGAACGCGCCCGTGACGGGTGGCGACGATGAAAGCGATCCGGTCCATCGACGCGAGGGCGGCGCCACCAAAGAGCGTGCCATGGTGATTGGTATCGCCTGGAAAAACGATGTCGATCAGGGTTTGTGGCGCCGGGGTTTCCCCCGGCGCCGTCGTGACTTCGTGCTGCCCCGTCATGCTTTGACGGCTTCGCGCGTATCGGCGGCAAAAGCCGCTCGAAGCGAGCGGGCGGCGGCGACCATGTTGACGAGCGCCGGCCGCGTCTCTTCCCAGCGCCTGGTCTTCAGTCCGCAATCGGGATTGACCCAGATCTGGTCCGGCGTGAGGCCCTCGGTCGCTTTTTCGATGAGATGCACCATTTCCTCGACGCTGGGCACGCGTGGCGAATGGATGTCGTAGACGCCCGGGCCGATCTCGTTCGGATAGGCCTTGTCGGCGAAGGCGCCGAGCAGTTCCATTTTCGATCGCGACGTCTCGATCGACATGACGTCGGCGTCCATCGCCGCGATTGCGGCCATGATGTCGTTGAACTCGGAGTAGCACATATGGGTGTGGATCTGGGTCGCATCGCCCACCCCGGCTGCACTGAGACGGAAGCACTCCACCGCCCAGTCGAGATAGGTCTTGCGATCGGCATTTCGCAGCGGCAGGCCTTCGCGCAGTGCCGGTTCGTCGATCTGGATGATGGCGATGCCGGCCGCCTCGAGATCCGACACTTCATCGCGCAGTGCTAGCGCGATCTGCCGGCACACCACGGAACGTGGCAGGTCGTCACGAACGAAGGACCATAGCAGCATGGTGACCGGACCCGTCAGCATGCCCTTGACCGGGCGATCGGTCAGCGACTGCGCGAAGGTCGCCCACTCGACCGTCATCGGGTTTGGTCGCGAAACGTCGCCGAAGATAACAGGCGGACGCACGCAGCGCGATCCGTAGCTCTGCACCCAGCCGCTCTGGGTGAAGGCGTAGCCCGAGAGCTGCTCGCCAAAATACTGCACCATGTCGTTGCGCTCGAACTCGCCGTGAACGACTACGTCGATGCCGACCTCTTCCTGCCAGCGCACCGCCACTTCGGTCTCTCGGCGAAGATAGGCGGTGTAGTCGACATAGCTGAGTTCGCCCTTCGCATGCAGTGAACGGGCCTGCCGAACCTCCGATGTCTGCGGGAAGGATCCGATCGTCGTTGTCGGGAAGAGCGGCAATGACAGCTTCTTCGCCTGCAGTGCCCGGCGGCCCGCGAACGGGGATTGCCGCTTGCTGTCCGCATCCGTCAGCGCTTTCAAGCGCCCGGCGACCAGAGGATCATGGATCCTGAGTGAGGTGAGCCTCGCCTGGGCGGACGCGATCGAGGCGGCGAAAACGTGCTCGGAAATGGCAAGCCCCGGCTCGAAGGCGCTGGCAAGCAGGCTGAGTTCGTCGAGTTTCTGCGTACCGAAGGCGAGCCAGGAGGAAAGTTCCGGATCAAGCGCACGCTCCAGCTCGAGATCGATAGGCACGTGCAGGAGTGAGCATGAAGGTGCGAGTTCGATGCGGTCGCGGCCGTGGGCCGAAGTCAGAGGCTGCAGCCGGCGGAACAGGCCGGCCAGATCGGTCCGCCAGATGTTGCGGCCGTCGATGACCCCGAGCGATAGGACCCGGTCCGCCGGAGCCGATTGGATGAGCGTGTCGATCTGCTGCGGCGCGCGCACGAGATCGACATGCAGTCCATCGACCGGCAGCGCCAACGCCGTTGCCGTGTTGTCGCCGATCGAGCCGAAATAGGTCGCCAGCATGATCTTGAGTCCGGGCACGTCGGTGTCGAACGTGCGATAGGCGAGGTCGAGAGCGCGACGATCCTTGTCCGCGAGATCGAGCGCCAGGCAAGGCTCGTCGATCTGGACCCAATCGGCGCCGGCGTCAGCAAGCTCCGCCAGGACCCTCACGTAAACGGGCAGGAGCCGTTCGATCAGATCGACCGGATCGAAGTCGCCGCCCTTCGATTTGCCGAGCTTCAGCAGTGTCACCGGGCCGATGAGCACCGGGCGTGTGCGATAGCCGAGGGCCTGAGCTTCCTGGAAGGCTTCCAGCGGCCGATTGTGGGTGAGCTCGAAGCGCTGATCCCTGTCGAACTCGGGCACCATGTAGTGATAGTTGGTGTCGAACCACTTTGTCATTTCGAGCGCGGGAGTGCCGCTGCTGCTTCCCGAATGGGTGCAGCCGGCGGCGCAGGGCGTTCCGGCCGAGCCGCGCGCCATGGCAAAATAGGTGTCGAGATCGACCGGGCCGCCCGTCCAGCCATAGGCCGGCGGGATTGCGCCGACAAGCACGGCGGTATCGAGCACGTGGTCGTAGAAGGAGAAGTCGTTGGAGGGGATGATGTCGATGCCGCGCGTTTTCTGCGCGGCCCAGTTTTCAGCGCGGAGCTTGGCTCCGGTATCGAGAAGTTCGCCGCGGCTGGCCTTTCCGGCCCAATAGCGTTCGAGCGCGAATTTCAATTCGCGACGGCGGCCGATGCGCGGGAAACCGAGATTGGCAGTCTTGATGGTCATTTCCTTACCCCGAAGGTTATGGGCAAGGCTTGAATGCGACGCAGCCGCGGCGCGAGAGCGATCCCGCGTCCTCAACGCGCCTCATCGGACACCCCGCCCGTGGACGTTGTTCATCGCGGCAGGTCTCCTGGCTTGCGGGTCGTCACGGACCGTTCCGTCTTCCCGAGGCGTCTCCCTCAGTGACATCTTCGAACGGCCGCTCTCCGCTTACAGTTGCGGGGGCAGCTCCGGCATGGGCGCTTGTCTGGCGCCGCACCGAATTCCCTCTTAGCTCCGTCCCTCCAAAGGCGGGCGAAGAACCACGATGGGGCGACAATGCCCTGTCCCGAGCTCTTCGTCAATCGCATAAAGAAATGCTTATGTCTTTATTCTCTCCCGCCGCCGCCCGCGGCGAGACAGTGGCAGGACGAGGTCTTTCCATTGCTTTCCGCTCACGGGACGGTTGCGGTTTGGTCCAAGCGTCCTCCTCCGGCCACTGCCACGGATCCGCCGCGTCGCCGACGCGCGCGCGGATATGCTCTTGATCTCGCGTCAGGCCGATATCCCGGAGTTGGAACTCGTTGAACGTGTCGATGGCAACCGGAGGGCCGAGGGTTTTATCGGCCCAGTTCAGGACATGGTAAATCGTTGATCGCACTGCGCTAAGCATTGCTATCCTCACTTCTCTCAAGGGCGTGTGTTCGCGAAAAAAGTGAGGGTTTTTGCCGTTTCGCGCAAAGCGATTTCTCGCATGCTGGCATAAAGAATGCTTATCTCAGTTCCATGAGCAAGATTCCTCCCATGAGTGCGGTGCGCGCCTTTGAGGCCGCCGCTAGGCACCTGAGTTTCACCCGCGCCGCCGAAGAGCTCGGCATGACGCAGGCGGCCGTCAGTTATCAGATCCGGCTGTTGGAAGATCGCATCGGCGCGCCGCTGTTCGTCCGGCTTCCGCGCGAGGTGCGATTGACCGGCGCCGGGCGGCAGCTAGCGCCGAAGGTGACCGAAGCGATCGATCTCTTAGGGGCGGCCTTCTCGGAGATCGCCGACAAGACCGAACATCACCTGCACATCTCGGTGCTGCCAACCGTCGTGTCGAGCTGGCTCGGTCAGCGCCTCGCGTCGTTTCAGACCGCGCATCCCAACATCAGCATCAGGGTGCACATGTCGACCGAGTTGGTCGATTTCAAACGTGACGCCATCGATCTCGCGGTGCGCAGCGGCGCCGGCGACTGGCCGGGCAACGATGTCTTTCCCTTGTTTCCGCTCGATTACGTGCCTGTCTGCACGCCGTCCTTCCTGGAAAAGCACCAGCTCAAGGAGCCCGCGGACGTTCTGAGAGTCCGGCGTTTCGGCAACGCCAGCTGGTGGCGGCGGTGGATGATCGAAACCGGCGTCGAACCGCCGGCAAGCAATGGCACCGAATTGATCTTCGATGTCCAGGCGATGGATGTCGCCACAATCCTTGCGGATCACGGCATTGCGATTGCCGTCTCGACCTTCCTGATGGATGAACTGAAGAGCGGCAGGCTCATCCGGCCGTTCGAGCATGTGGTGCGCGACGGTCGCGCCTATTGGCTCGTCTATCCGCAAAGCACCAGGCGGCAGAAGAAGATCCAGGCCTTTCGCGACTGGGTCGTCGCCGAGGCCGATGCGTCGAACGCCATGCTTTCGACCGTGATGGAGCAATCCTGTCCGGCGTCGCGTCGGACCGACCACGGCGCAATGTAGAGACACAACGGGGCCCACTCGGCCCGTCGGTCTTCTGAAGATGACGCTTTCATGGAGAAACTGAAAATCAGCTGAGAACGGCTGTTACCAAACTGACATGGCGGCTCCCTAAAGACTGCGGCCAACCGCAGAGAAGGGAAGTATCAGCCCTCCGACGCGGATACCGCACGCCATCGTCGGAGGCCCGTTTCCATGAAAATCGTCCAGATCAGCGACACCCATCTCAGCCCCGCCAAAAGCCACTTCAATGGCAATTGGGAACCGGTTCGCGCCTGGATCGAGGCGGTAAAACCCGATCTCGTCATCCACACCGGCGACGTCACCATCGATGGTGCCGACCACGAGGACGACATCACCTTCTCGCTCGATCTGATCGGCCAGCTCTCGATGCCGGTGCTGATCGTTCCCGGCAATCACGATGTCGGCCATCTGCCGGGTTCGCACCAGCCGGTGGATCCAGTTCGGCTTGCCCGCTGGCGCCGGCTCGCCGGTCCGGACTACTGGGGCCGCGACCATGGCGACTGGCGGCTGCTCGGCCTCAACAGCCTGCTGATCGGCTTCGAGGACGAAGAAGAAGACAGGCAGTTTGCCTGGCTGGAGGAACAGTTGCTCAGCCGCGACGGCCGCCGGGTGGCCGTCTTTGCCCACAAGCCGCTTTTCGTTGACGATCCGCAGGAAGGCGACACCGGCTACTGGGGCATCCGTCCGCGCCAGCGCCAACGCCTGTTTGATCTTTTCGCCGAAGCCGAGGTGGCGCTCCATGCAAGCGGCCACCTGCACTGGGCCTGGTCGGGCAAGCACGCCGGGACGTCTCTCGTCTGGGCGCCGCCGACCTCCTTCATCATTGATACGCTGGAACGGCCGATGCCGGGCGAGCGGCTGGTCGGCGCCGTCGTACACGAGTTTAGCGACGTCAACGTCAAAAGCGAGATCATCGCGGTGCCGGGACTGACCAGCCACCTGCTCGATCCGATCGTCGAAGAGGTCTACCCGCTGGCGGCCAAGAAGACGGTCCGTGTGGAGGCGGCGCAATGAGCGTGCTTTCGCTAGAGGGTATCACCAAGTCCTATGGCGGCAACGCGATCCTGAAGGGGGTTAGCCTGCAGGCGGAGGCGGGTGAGTTCATCGCGCTCGTTGGTCCTTCCGGCTGCGGCAAGAGCACGCTGTTGCGCATCGTCGCTGGTCTCGATCATGGCGACGGCGGCGAGATCGTCATCGGCGGCCGCAGTGTCGCGCGCATGGCGGCGGCCGATCGCAATGTCGCGATGGTCTTCCAGTCCTATGCCCTCTATCCGCACCTGACGACGGGCGAGAACATCGCCGTGCCGCTTGCGATGCGGCGGCTGACGGCGGCGCAGCGCCTGCCTGTGATCGGCAATCTGATGCCGGGGCAGAAGCAGATCCGCAGCGATATCCAGCGCCAGGTCAAGGAAATGGCGCTGGCGCTGAAGATCGATCACCTGCTCGACCGCAAGCCCGGCCAGATGTCCGGCGGCCAGCGCCAGCGCGTGGCGCTCGCCCGCGCCATGGTGCGTCGACCGGCCGTCTTCCTGATGGACGAGCCGCTCTCCAATCTCGATGCCAACCTGCGCGTCCATGCCCGCGGCGAGATCGTCGATCTCCACCGCCGCGCCGGCGTGCCGACGCTCTATGTCACCCACGACCAGTCGGAAGCGCTGTCGATGGCGGATCGAGTGGCGGTGATGATCGGCGGCAATCTCTTGCAACTGGCGACCCCGAAGGAGATCTACGACAACCCCTCCCATATCGAGGTCGCACGCTTCCTCGGCCAGCCGAAGATCAACGTGCTGGAGACCCGCACGGATACGGCGAGCATCGTGCGCTTCGGCGATCTGGTGCTTCTGGCAAGCCGCGGACAGGCGCCGGATGCTTCAGTGAAGCTCGCAATCCGCCCGGAATTCGTGCGCTTCCATGCGGCAAGCGCCGGCCGGTTGAGCGCGCGGGTCGAGCGTATGGAGTTCCTCGGCTCTGAGGTAATCGTTCACGCCCGCCTCGATGCGATCGGCGAGGTGGTCACTGCCAAGTCAGCACCTGCCGAGGCCGCGGCGCTCGCGATCGGTCAGCCCGTTGACGTCGAGTTCATGCCGGAACGGGCGATGCTGTTCGACGGCGAGGGCACCCGGCTGCCAGCCGAGCGGGTCGCTATCGCCGCGACGCTGGAGAAGATCCATGGCTAAGGCGGGTTCCAATCGGGATACGGCGGCAGGGGCGGCGGATTTCGTGGATACCGCCCTCTGCCCTGCCGGGCATCTCCCCCACAAGGGGGGAGATCGGCTGGAGGCAATGCCTCAGCATTCATCTCTGCGAGACGGCGCCCAGCCGGCGCAGCGGCTGCGGACCCAGACGGCGATCGGTGCCGCGACCACCGATCCCGATCGCCGCGAGGCCCGCATTGCCTGGCTGCTAGCGCTGCCGGCCATCACGCTGCTCGTCCTCTTCATCCTTTTACCGACCGCGGCGGTGATCGTTCTCGGTTTCACCGATTTCGAGCTCGGCTACGGCAGCTTCCGCTTTGTCGGCTTCGAGAACTATGCCGAACTCTTCAGCGACCGCACCTTCCGCCGCTCGCTCTGGAACACCACCATCTACACCGCGATCGTCACACCGGTTTCGATCGTGCTGGCGCTGGCAATCGCCATGCTGATCGAGGCGGAAACCAAGGGCCGGGCGTTCTTCCGCACGGTCTATTTCCTGCCGGTGGCCTCGCTGCTCGTCGCCATGGCGACGGTCTGGCAGTTCCTGTTTCACCCGACCATCGGCCCGATCAACACCTTCTTGGCCGTTTTCGGCATTGCCGGCCCCAACTGGCTCGGGGCCTCCGGCACGGTGCTCTATGGTCTGTCGATCATCGGCATCTGGCAGTCGGTCGGCTTCAACATGGTGCTGTTCCTTGCCGGTCTCACCGCCATCCCGCGCGAGCTCTATGCCGCAGCGGAAGTCGACGGCGCCAAGACCTGGTTCGATCGTTTCCGGCTGGTGACCTGGCCGATGCTCGGGCCGACGACGCTGTTCGTCACCACCATCAGCATCATCAACTCAGTGAAGGTGTTCGAGACGGTGAAGACGCTGACCGAGGGCGGTCCGAACAAGGCGTCGGAGGTGCTGCTCTTCACCATCTACCAGGAGGGCTTCGTCTATCTGCGCGTCGGCTATGCCTCGGCCATGACCGTCGTCTTCCTCGCCATCCTCGTCGTCCTGATGTTCCTGCAGTACCGCGTGCTCGACCGGAAGGTTCACTACGCATGACCAACACCATCTCCGTCACCCGCCTCATTCGCCTCGCCGTTCTCTCGTTTGGCGCGCTCATCTTCCTCGCGCCCTACATCTTCATGGTCTCGACCGCCGGCAAGGCTCAGAGCGAGATCTTCTCCTCGTCGCTGTCGCTGATCCCTGAGCAGTGGTCCTATATCGAGAACTTTTCCAAGGCGCTGTCGCGCGTCTCGATGACGACCCTGCTCTTCAACGGCGTTGTCGTCTGCGCGCTGATCTTCGTCATCCAGATCGTCGTCGCCATCCCTTGCGCCTATGCCATGGCGAAGCTGAAGTTTCGGGCGGCCCGCACCATGATGGTGCTGGTCATGCTCGGCCTCCTGGTGCCGATCCACGCAACCGCGCTGCCCATTTACGTGGCCTTCGACAGGTTGTCGGTGCTGAACAGCTACGCAGCGCTAGTGGCGCCGTTCTCGATCTCGGTGTTCGCGATCTTCCTGTTCCTGCAGTTTTTCCGCGCCATGCCCGACGATCTGATCCATGCGGCACGCCTCGACGGTATGTCTGAAGCCGGCATCGTCGCGCGCGTCATCGTGCCAAACGCCTGGCCGGCGATCACCGCCTTTGCAATCTTCTCGGTCGTCGCCCACTGGAACGATCTCTTCTGGCCGCTGATCGTCGTCACCAACCAGGACTATGCGACCCCGCCACTCGGCCTTCTCTACTTCCGCGCCGCGGAAGCCGGCGACGACTACGGCGCGCTGATGGCCGCGACCCTCATCATCACCCTTCCCCTCGTGACCGCGTTTCTGCTGGCGCAGAAGCGCTTTGTCGAGGGCATCACCATGACCGGTCTCAAAGGCTGAACGGTCCAACCTGGAGCGCAACCCATGACACATCTGAGACAGCTTTTCACCGCGGCTGCCGCATCGCTGATCCTCGCAGTCCCCGCCAACGCCGAGACCCAGCTGACGGTGCATTATCCGATGCCCGGCTTCTTCAAGGACGTGATGGATACGATCTCGAAGAAGTTCATGGACGAAAACCCGGATATCAAGATCACCTTCGCCAATCCGTCGGCGACTTATGAGGAAGGCATCCAGACGATCATGCGTCAGGCCGGAACGGCCGAGATGCCCGATCTCACCTTCATCGGCCTCAACCGCCTGCGCATGGTCAACGAGCGCGACGTCCCCGTTGATCTCGGCCCGTTCATCGCCAAGGACGGCAACATGGCCGAGCAGGGCTTTTCCGAAAACATCCTGAAGCTCGCCCAGGTGGGCGGCAAGCAGGTGGGCCTTGCCTTCGCCACCTCCAACCCGATCATGTATTACAACGCCGATCTCGTGCGCAAAGCCGGCGGCGACCCGGAAAACCCGCCGAAGACCTGGGACGAGGTCATTGCGCTTGGGGGCAAGATCAAGGCGCTTGGCGACGGCAACGAGGGCATCGATTTCCGCTGGCAGGGCGATGACTGGATGTTCTCCGCGCTGCTCTTCGGCGCCGGCGGCGAGATGCTGAGCGAAGACGAAAGCAAGGTTGCCTTCAACGGTCCCGAAGGTGAGAAGGCCGTCGAAGTGCTGGACCGCATGGTCAAGGAAGGCGGTCTGCCGGTTTTGACCAAGCAGGCCGGCGAGCAGGCCTTCGTTGCCGGCAAGGTCGGTTTCGCCTTCCAGACGACGGGCGCGCTGCGCAACACCATCAAGAATGTCGGCGACAAGTTCGACCTGCGCACTGCCCATATCCCGCTCATCGACCCGGCAAAGGGCAAGCTGCCGACCGGCGGCAACGCCGTCGTTATCCTGACGCGCGACGTCGAAAAGCAGGAAGCCGCCTGGAAGTTCGCGAAGTTCGCAGCCGGCCCCTATGGCGCTTCGGTTGTCGTTCCCGGCACCGGCTATGTGCCGAACAACGAGCTGGCCGCCAAGTCGCCTGAGTATCTCGCCAACTTCTACAAGGAAAACCCGCTGTTCCGCGCGGGTCTCGAGCAGATGGCGCTGATGCGCCCCTGGTATGCCTTCCCCGGTAGCAACGGGGTGAAGGTGACGCAGACGATCGTCGAGAACCTGTCGCGCATCGTCGAGCAGCAGGCCTCGCCGAAGGAGGCGCTGGACGAGGCCGCGGCCGAAGTCGAAAGCCTGCTGCCGCGCAGCTGATCCTGTAACCAAATCGATCGACGCCGCCCCGAAGGAAACTTCGAGGCGGTGTTTTCGTGTTTGCTCACGCGAGCTGGCGAACAGTCCCGCCTGCGTAGAGTCGGCAGTCGAGATTGAGATGGCGGCAGCCCGACGCATTCTCGGCCATATCGAGCAACAGCGCCGCCGCTGCGAGCCCCATGTCGCCGTCGGGCATCGAGATGGTGGTGAGTGTTGGCGTCATCAGCCGGCCAAGCGCGATGCCGTCGAAGCCGGCGACGGAGACATCGTCAGGCACGGAAAGGCCTTCACGCCGCAGCGCTGCTATCACGCCGAGCGCCAGCAGATCGTTGGAAGCGATGATTGCGGTCGGGCGGTGCTGCGCAAGAACCGTCGCGAGGTCGAGGTTTTCATAGCCGTCGACGAAGGGGATCTCGACCGCCTCCATCGGCCGGGCGCCGGCTTCCTGCATAGCGGCCAAATAGCCGTCATAGCGCAGGCGCGCCCGGTCGGATGAACGGAAGTGGCCGGAGACGACGAGGATGCGGCGGTGACCATGGTCGAGGATGTGGCGGGTGAGATCGAAACCGGCCCGGTAATTGTCGACGGTGACGGCGGCAGCGAAGCGTGCGACCGGCCGGTTGTTGAGAAGCACCGTCGGCGGCAGCGCCGCCGAAAGCGCCTCGCTGGTCTTGGCGTCGCAGAGCGTCAGGATCAGACCGGTCGGCCGCTGTTCGAGCAGCGAGCGCACGGCGCGCGCCTCGAGTGCGGGATCATAATTGGATTGGGCGATCAGCACGCCATGGTTCGCCGCCTGCAAACGGTGCTGGATGCCGCCGAGCGAGGCGGCAAACACCGGGTTGGTGACGCTTGGCACCAGCACGCCGACGACGGGCTGGCTGCGGTTGGTGGCGCGTCCCGTGGCCGGCGACGGCCGGTAGCCGAGTTCGGCCGCCGCCCGGCGCACGCGACGCACCATCTCGTCGCTGACGGGACCTTCGCCCTTCAGCGCCCGCGATACGGTTGCCAGCGAGCAGCCGGCATGAAAGGCGATCTGTTGCAGGGTAACCATGATCGCGCTCTAACGGGTCTGCGTGACAGCTGATTGAAGGACCGGCCCCGAGGTTTTCCACGCCGCACGTGAATTATTATTCATGCTGTGAATTATATTGACAGAAGCTGAGTCCGCGGCTTAAATCGCAATCGTCGGAAGTCGAGGAGGAGTTCCGGCGAACTCATACATTCAGCGGCCGCAAACAAACGGCCCTATCGGTTTTTGGGAGGGGCTTCGGCCTCGAGGAGGACGCGTGCGCAAATTTCTCAGCACGACCGCTCTGGCGGTCATTGCAGCTTCGTTTTGGGCAGGTTCGGCAAGCGCCGAAACGGCGAACCCGTTTCGCTGCCAGCCCGGCGAAAAATACGTCATGAACGTCATGGTATCCGGCGTCGAATACTGGTTCCCGGTCTATGAAATGTTCAAACAGGCCGGCCAGCAGTTCGGCTGCGAGACCGAATATACCGGCACGCCGGAATATGACGTCAACAAGCAGATCGCCACTTTCGACCAGGCGCTTGCCCAGAACCCGGCCGGCATCCTGGTGCACCCGATGAACTCCGATCCGTTCATCGAGCCGATCAACCGGGCGATCGATCAGGGCACGGCAGTCGTCACCTTCGCTGCGGACTCGCCGCTGTCGAAGCGCGTCTCCTTCATCACCTCGGACAACACCCGCGAAGGCATCTATGCCGCCGACGCGATCGCCGAGAAGATGGGCGGCAAGGGCGAATATGCCGTTCTTGAAAACCCCGGCCAGGACAACCACGACAAGCGCATTACCGCCTTCGTCAATCGCATGGCCGAGAAGTGGCCCGACATGAAACTCGTCGGTCGCGCCGCCTCGAACCAGGATCCGAACAAGGCCTATCAGGGTCTGATGAGCCTCATCCAGGCCAATCCGAACCTCGGCGCCGTGTTCATGCCGGAAGCCAACTCCGCGATCGGTGCGGCCCAGGCCAGCAAGGAAAGCGGCGGCAAGGTCCTCGTCATGTGCGCCGACGTCAACGCCAACATCCTCGACATGATCAAGGCCGGCGAAGTCTTCGGTTCGATCAACCCGAACCAGGGCATGCAGGGCTATATGGGCTTCATGCTCCTGTGGATGGCCAAGCACCCGGAACTGATCGACCCGATGAACGACGCCAAGCGTTCCGGCTTCAACCCGATGAGCATCCCCTTCGTCGACAACGGCCTTTCGATCGTTACCGCCGAAAATGCCGATGACTTCTACTGGGACAAGTACCTGAAGCGTCGTGGCACCAAGGGCATCGACGAGTAAGATTGTGAATTGGCTGCCCGGTCGTTTCCGGGCAGCCAGGACTGCGGGTGGAGGACAGCATGACAGCACAACCGGTTCTGGAGGTCCGGCGCGTCACCAAGCATTTCGGTGCGGTGAAGGCGCTGACGGAGGTGGATTTTCGCCTCGAGCGGGGAGAGATCCACGCACTCTGCGGCGAAAACGGCGCAGGCAAATCCACGCTGATGAACATCATTGCCGGTGTGCTGCAGCCGAATGACGGCGAGGTGCTGGTGGATGGAGCGTCCGTGAAAATCGCCTCGCCGGCGACCGCCCAGACGCTCGGCATCGGCCTCGTCCACCAGGAAATCGCGCTCTGCCCGGATGCGACGGTGGCGGAAAACATGTTCATGGCGGCCACCAACCGCCGGCGCTCGCCGCTGATGAATTACGGCGCGCTCGAACGCGAAGCCCAGGTAGTGATGAACCGGCTGGCGCCGATCGACGTCCGCCGCAAGGTCGCCGACCTCGCCATTTCCAGCCAGCAGCTGGTCGAGATTGCCAAGGCGCTGACGCTCGACTGCCGCGTACTGATCCTCGATGAGCCGACCGCGGCGCTGACGGAAGCCGAAGCGCAGGCGCTGTTCGCCATCATCCGCGACCTGAAGGCCGCGGGCATATCGATCATCTATATCAGCCACCGCATGGCCGAGATTTTTTCGCTCTGCGACCGCGTCACCGTGTTTCGTGATGGCCGCCATGTGGTCACCGAGAAGATCGCCGACGTGACTGCTGATGATGTCGTACGCCGCATGGTCGGCCGCGAGATCAGCCAGCTCTATCCGCAAAAGCAGGCGCCGGAGGCGCGGACGGACGAGACCATTCTCTCTGTGCGTGGCTTGAGCGATGGCGACCGCATCGACACCGTTTCCTTCGATCTGAAGCGGGGCGAAATTCTTGGCATCGGCGGTCTGATCGGCTCCGGTCGTACCGAGATCGCCGAAGCGGTCTGCGGTCTGAGGGCCAAGTCGAAGGGCGACATTACGCTGCGCGGAAAGCCGCAGCGCATCGGCAACTACCGCGACGCGGTCGATGCCGGCATCGTCTATCTCTCGGAGGATCGCAAGGGCTCCGGCGTCTTCGTCGACCTGTCGATCGCGCAGAATATTTCGGTGCTTGATCTGAAGACGCTGACCGGGTCGCTCGGATTGCTGAATTCCAGGGCCGAGGCCGATCTCGCCCGCGATTTCGTCCGCCGGCTCGGCGTGCGCATGGGCGGCATCGATATGCCGGTCTCGTCGCTCTCGGGCGGCAACCAGCAGAAGGTGGCGATTGCCAAGCAGCTCGCCGTTCGCCCGCAAGTGATCCTGATGGACGAGCCGACGCGCGGCATCGATGTCGGCGCCAAATCCGAAATCCACCGGCTGCTGCGCGAGCTTGCAGAAACCGGCATCGGCATTGTCGTGATCTCGTCGGAACTGCCGGAGCTGCTCGGGCTTTGCGACCGGGTTCTGGTCGTGCGCGAAGGCGCGATCGCCGGCGAGCTTGACGACAGAGAAATGAGCGAGGAGGCGGTGATCCGCCTGGCCTCAGGGGTGACGCAAACGGCCGACGCTGGCCGGATGGTGGATCATGTCGCCTGAAAGAACTGATAGAGCCGGGGAGGCGGAAATGGCTGTTGATACGATGGTTGCAACGCATGCGCAGGCGCCCGCCTGGAAACGCATCGGCACGATGCGTGAGGCGGGGCTGATCGCGATCATCCTGGCGCTCGGTATCATCATGAGCTTTGCCTCGCCGCATTTTCTCACCTTCGGCAACATGCGCGCCATGCTGATGAGCTTTTCGGTCGAAGGCATCGTCGTCGTCGGCATGACGATCCTGCTCATTGTCGGCGGCATCGACCTCGCCGTCGGCTCGGTCGTCTGCTTTGCCATGGTGCTGGCCGGTTCGCTGTTTCTCGCCGGTGTCGATCCCTGGACGGCCTCGCTGGTCGGCATCCTCGCCAGCAGCATGATCGGCATGATCATGGGCTTCTTCGTCACCGTCGTCGGGCTCAATCATTTCATCACGTCGCTGGCGGCGATGGTGATCGTGCGCGGCCTCTGCCTCGTCATCACCAAGGGCACGCCGCTGTCGCTCTTCACGCTGCCGGCGTCGTTCAAGGCGGTCGGGCAGGGCACGTTCCACGGCGTGCCTTATGTCATCCTGATCTTCGTCGCCGTCGTCGTGCTCTTCGACTTCCTGCTGCGCCGGGCGACCGCCTTCCGCAAGGTCTTCTATACCGGCAGCAACGAGAAGGCGGCGCTCTATTCGGGCATCAAGACCAAGCAGGTGAAATTCTGGGTTACGGTGCTTTGCTCGACGCTCGCAGGTGTCGCCGGCGTCATCTACATGTCGCGCTTCGGCGCCGCGACGCCCACCTTCGGGGTCGGTATGGAGCTCAACATCATCGCTGCGGCGGTCATCGGCGGCGCCTCGCTCAACGGCGGCTCGGGCACCATCCTCGGCGCCATCCTCGGTATCGCTCTTCTCTCGGTCGTCACCAGCTCGTTGATCCTGCTCGACGTCTCCGTCTATTGGCAGGACATGATCAAGGGGTGCATTCTCTTGGCTGCCGTTTCCATCGACCACCTGCTGCACAAGCGGAAGGCAGCCTGACCATGCCGATTGCCAAACCCATTTTGTCCCAGGCCTCAAGTGCGCGAGAAGAACTCGTCGTCGCGCGGCAGATGCATCAGGCGCTCGTCCTGCATTTCCTCGAAGGACTGACCCAGTCGCAGATCGCCGATCGGCTCGGCATCTCGCAGCCGACCGTTAACCGGCTGATCAAGCGCGGCCGTCAGCTTGGCCTGGTCGAGATCAAGATCAAGTCGCCGATCGAGCCCTTGGTCGACATGGAAGAGCAGTTGCTTGCGATCGGCGGCATCCGCCGGGCGATCGTCGTGCCGACCGTTTCCGACAATCAGCAGACCGCACTCCAGGCGGTCGGCGAGGCGGCAGCCCGGCTGCTGCTCGAAGAGATCGGCGATGGCGACACGATCTGCATCACCGGCGGCAAGGGCGTCAGTGCCGTCGTCGCGGGGCTGCAGGCGCCGCGCCGCTTCGATGTCGAGGTTATCCCCGGCACCGGCTGCGTCCAGGGCAAGCACTATACGGATGTGAACCACGTCTCGACGATGATGGCCGACAGGCTCGGCGGGCGGTCTTTCCAGATCCACGCGCCGCTCTTTGCCGACAGTGCCGCCGAGCGGGCGATGCTGATCAACATGCGCTCGGTGGCGGATGTCTTCGGGAGGGCGCGCGAAGCGAAGGTGGCGGTGGTCGGCATCGGTTCGATCCTTTCGGACGATTCGAGCTACTACGACCTGCATCCGTCTTCGAGCACCGACCGAGCGGCAATCGAGCGCTCTGGCGCAAGCTGCGAACTTCTCGCCCATCTGCTCGATGATGAGGGACGTGTCTGTGACTACAGCCTCAACCGTTCGCTGGTGTCACTGACGCTCGAGGAGTTCGCCTCGATCCCGACGAAGATCGGCGTGGCAAGTGGACCGAACAAGGCCGGACCGATCCTCAGCGTCATGCGGGGACACCACCTCGACACGCTGGTGACGGACGAGGCGACCGGCGAGCGCGTGCTCGCCATGGCAAGCGAAAAGGGACTTCTGGCATGAGCGGGGATCAATTGATGCGGGAGATCGGCCGATCGGGCGTGAAGGCTTCGGCCGTCGGGCTCGGCACCTGGGCGATCGGCGGCTGGATGTGGGGCGGCACGGACGAGCGGGAATCGATCGCGGCGATCCAGGCCTCGCTCGACGCCGGTGTGACGCTGATCGATACGGCGCCGGCCTATGGCCTCGGCCGCTCGGAAGAGATCGTCGGCAAGGCTTTGGCCGGCCGCCGCGACAAGGCAATCATCACCACCAAGTGCGGGCTCGTCTGGCATACGGACAAGGGCAAGCACTTCTTCGACCAGGACGGCAAGCCGGTGCACCGCTACCTCGGCCGAGATGCGACCCATCACGAGGTCGAGCAGAGCCTGAAGCGGCTCGACACCGATTACATCGACCTCTACATCACCCATTGGCAGGACCCGACGACGCCGATCGAGGAGACCATGGCCGCGCTCGAAGAGCTGCGCCAGGCGGGCAAGATCCGGGCGATCGGCGCCAGCAATGTCGGCCGTAGCGACCTTGAACAGTACATCGCGATCGGCGGGCTCGACGCGATCCAGGAACGCTTCAGCATGATCGATCGCGAGATCGAGGCGGAGCTTTTGCCGCTGACGCGGCGCAACGGCGTCGCCACGCTCAGCTACTCGTCGTTGGCGCTCGGGCTTCTCTCCGGCGGCATCGGCCCGGAACGGGTGTTTTCAGGCGACGACCAGCGGCGCGACAATCCGCGCTTCTCGGTCGGCAACCGCGAAAAGGTCGCGGCCTTTGCCAAGGCCATCCAGCCGGTCGCAGAAAAGCATGGCGCGACAATCGCCCAGATCGTCATTGCCTGGACGCTCTGCCAGGAGGGCGTGACTTTCGCGCTCTGCGGCGCACGCAATCCGGCGCAAGCGCTCGACAATGCAAGGGCCGGGACGATCCGGCTCGATCACGATGATCTCGCGGGGATCGACGCGGCCATCGCGGCGACGCTCGTCAACATGGACAGCTAACGGACTGCCATCATGAACCGGGAAGAGATTTTCAACGGGCTCGCCAAGAGCCCGAAGGTGGACGTGTGCGTCCTCGGCGGCGGCATCAACGGCCTCAGCGTCTTTCGTGAACTGGCGCTGCAGGGGGTGAACGTGCTGCTCGTCGAAAAGCACGACTACTGTTCGGGCGCGAGTGCGGCGCTGTCACGCATGGTGCATGGCGGTCTTCGCTATCTCGAAAATGGCGAGTTCAGCCTGGTCAGGGAATCGCTGGTCGAACGCGATCGGCTGCTGAAGAACGCGCCGCATTATGTGGCGCCGCTGCCCACGACCGTGCCGATCTTCGACATCTTCTCGGGCCTTGCCAATGGCGCGGTTCGCTTCCTGGGATTGACGCGGCGGCCAAGCCGCCGTGGCGCCGTCGCCGTCAAGATGGGCCTTGGCATCTATGATTTCCTGACGCGCAAGCGGGCGCTGATGCCGAAGCATGCCTTCCGCGGGCGGCGCACGACGCTTGCACGCTGGCCGGCGCTCAATCCCGACATCAAGAGTTCCGCGACCTATTACGACGCCTGGGTCAGCCAGCCGGAACGTCTCGGCATCGAGCTGTTGAAGGACGGGCTTGCCGCCGGTTCTCACGCGCAGGCGCTGAACTACGCCGAACTGACGCTGGCCGCACCCGGACGCTACGAACTGAAGGACGATGTCACCGGCGCGGTCGCTGCGATCGAGCCCGGCCTCATCATCAACGCCACCGGCGGCTGGATCGATATCGCCAACGGCGCACTGTTTCCCGCAACGTCGAAGCCGGCCTCGTTGATGGGCGGCACCAAGGGCTCGCATCTGATCATCGACAATGCCCAACTCATGGAAGCGCTTAACGGCCACATGATCTATTACGAGAACGAGGATGGCCGCATCTGCATCCTCTTTCCATATCTCGGCAAGGTGCTTGTGGGCTCGACGGACATTCGTGTCGATGATCCCGAAACCGTGCGCTGCGAAGCCGACGAGCGTGACTACATCCTGCAGTCGCTCGCCTTCGTCCTGCCAGACATCCGCGTCCGGCCGGAAGAGGTGGTGTTCCAGTTCTCGGGCGTACGGCCGCTGCCGGCGAGCCAGGACAGCTTCACCGGTCGCATCCCGCGCGACCATTTCTGCACCTTCGTGGAGGGTGTTGAGGGCGGTCCGCCGGTGCTCTGCATGATCGGCGGCAAATGGACGACGTTCCGCTCCTTCGGCGAAATGGCGGCCGACCTCACCCTGGAACGGCTCGCAAAACAGCGCCATGTCAGCACCGGAGAACGTGCCATCGGTGGCGGGCAAGACTATCCCTCCGATCGCGACCGATGGGTCGATGATGTTGCGGCAGCCACCGGGCTTTCGCGGGAGCGCATGCAAGTGCTTTTCGTCCGCTATGGAACGGGCGCGCGAGACGTTGCCGATCTCATCGCCGCCGGCGCTGACCATGCCTTGCCGCATCCGGATTACTCCGCGCGCGAGCTGCAATACCTGATCCGCAGCGAAGCCGTCGAACATCTCGAGGACCTGCTGCTGCGCCGCACGACGCTTGCAATCACCGGCGAGCTCTCGCTCGACATGGTGGATGCGGTGCTCGCCTTGCTTGCCGTCGAAAAGCAATGGTTGCCGCCGCGTGTCGCGGTCGAGCGTAAGCGATTTCTTGCCCTTCTCGTCGAGCGCCATGGCGTCGACGAGGAAACCCTATCCGTACGGAACGAACAAAGGAGTGCATTATGCGAAACAACAGCAAGGTCCGGATGAACCGTCTGTTCGGCGGTGGACGTTGCCTCGACGTCGCGATCGATCATGGCGTCTGCAACGAACCCTCCTTCCTCAATGGTCTTGAAGACATGTCAGCCGTGGTCAAGGCGCTGGTCGCGGCCGCACCGGATGCGATCCAGATGAATTTTGGCCAGGCGGATCTGTTGCAGGAGGTGCCGGGCAAGGACAAGCCGGCGTTGGTCATGCGTCTCGACATGGGCAACCCCTATAACCGCATCCGCCACCGGCACATGTGGGCCGTGTTGCAGAACGAGGCCGAACCGTTGATCGGCGCGCTGGCGATGGACGCGGCCTGCGTCGTCGTCAACCTCTTCATGCTGCCGGACGAGCCCGATCTCTTCCGCCAATGCGTCGCCAACATCTCGCGCGTGCGGGCCGATTGCGACAAGTACGGCATGCCGTTGATGATCGAGCCCTTGGTGATGCAGCCGGTGACCGAGCATGGCGGCTACATGGTCGATGGCGATGCCGAGAAGATCGTGACGCTGACCCGGCTTGCGCGCGAGATGGGCGCTGACATCGTCAAGGCGGACCCGACCACCAATGCCGAGGATTTCCACCGGGTCGTCGAGGCTGCGCGCTGCCCGGTTCTCGTGCGTGGCGGCGGCAAGGAGGACTTGCGCAACGTCTTCGACAAGTCGGCGGCCTTGATGCGTCAGGGCGCAATGGGCATGGTCTATGGGCGCAACATCTACCAGCACGCCAATCCGAGCGCCGTTGTGCGCGGCCTGATGGCGATCATCCATGAGGATGTAAGCGGCGAAGAAGCCTACGCGCTCTACCAGCGCGGTTGAAATCGCTCAGCCGGAACCGCTTCACCAGCGATGCTCCGGCGCAAGAGGAACGCTGCCGCTGTGAGGACACCGGCGGCGTTCCGGCAAATGGATTAAGGACCTTGGGGAGGGGTTCGGCAATGGGTAAGTATCTGCTCGGGATCGACGCCGGGAACACCGTGATCAAGACGGTACTTTTCGATCGTGACGGCAACGAGATCGCGATGGCCGCGGAAGAAGGGCACAGCCATGTGCCGATGCCCGGCCATGTCGAGCGTGGGCTTGGCGAACTGTGGAGCCATGCCAAGGTGGTGATCCGCGCCTGCATCGAGCGCGCCGGCATCGATGCCAGCGAGATCGCGGCGATCGGTTGCGCCGGGCACGGCAACGGTCTCTACGCGCTCGATCGAGACGGAGAACCGCTTGTCGGCATACAGTCGCTCGACACTCGCGCCGCCGGCCTCGTCGAGGAGTGGCAGGCCGCAGGCGTCGGCGAGCGAACCTATCCGATCGCCGGGCAGAAGCCCTGGCCATCACAAACGCCGACCCTGCTTGCCTGGCTGAAGCGCCATCGGCCTGACCAGTTTGAAAAAATCGGCACGGTGTTTCTCTGCAAGGACTTCGTCATCAATCGCCTGACCGGCGCGCGCGTCAGCGACGTCTCGGACATGAGCGGCGCGGGCCTGCTCGATGTCGCCGGTAGGCGTTACGATGCGGCATTAATGAAGGCCTATGGCCTCGGCGAAGACATGGACCTGCTGCCCGATCTCGCCGAAAGCGCCGATATCGTCGGACGCGTTACCGAGGAAGCGGCGGCGCAGACGGGTCTGGCTGCCGGCACACCCGTTGTCGGTGGGCTCTTCGACGTGGTCGCTTCGGCAATCGGCTCGGGCGTCACCCGCACCGGTGCTGCCTCGATCATCGCCGGCACCTGGAGCATCAACCAGGTGATCATCGACCAGCCTGATCTCTCACATCCGCTCTTCATGTCCTCGACGTTCGATCGCAAGCGCTACATGGCGATCGAGGCGAGTGCCACGTCGGCGGCCAATCTGGAATGGCTGGTGCGCGAGCTCTTCCCGCACGACGGCAAGGATGGCCGGTCGCCCTTCGATCTCTGCTGCCAGCTGGCAGCCGAGGTCACGCCGGCCTCTGATGACCCGCTCTACCATCCGTTTCTCTATGGCGCTCAGCAGGACGGCAACGCGCGCGCTGGCTTCTACGGCGTCGCCGGCTGGCACGGCAAGGGTCATCTGGTCCGCGCCGTGCTTGAAGGCGTCGCCTTCGGCCATCGCCAGCATATCGCGGCGTTGCGCGCAGCTGGGGCTCGCTTCGAGGAGGCGGTGCTTTCGGGTGGCGGATCGCGCAGCCTGATCTGGCCGCAGATCTTCGCCGACGTGCTTGACGTGCCGGTGACGGTCGCCCGTTCACGCGAGACCGGCGCGCTCGGCGCCGCGATTACGGCTGGCGCCGGCATCGGCCTTTTCGCCGATATCTCCGCCGGTGCTGCGGCGATGGTCAAGACCGAGCGCCACTACCGTCCAAACCCTGCACTTGCCGCGCATTATGACAGGCGCTTTGCGCTTTACGGCGAGATCGCCGCTGCCATGGCGCCGATCTGGCGCCGGCTTGCAACGCCCGAGCGATCGGCGCGGGAAGCGGCGGAGTGATCAGGGCAGGGGCATCGGTCTGTCGGGGCGCTGCTGGGAGGAACGTTGCAGCGCCGCCGCAAACCGTCGGACCCGTCAGAAACGCATGTTGATGCCGGCCTTGATGACGTGGCTGTTGATGTCTTTCTCGCTGGAGCCTGAGCTCGTGTGGGTGCGGACATCGGGCGTCGTGATGTAGTTGTATTCGAGCTTGGCGGAAAGGCCGCCGGCAAAGGCCTGTTCCACGCCGGCGCCGAGCAGGTAGCCGCCCTTGAAGCCGACGTCGTTACGCACGTCGCCGCCCTTCTTGTAGCTGGTCATGGCGTAACCGGCCGTGCCGTAGACGAGCGTCTGGTCGAAGGTGAGACCCGCCTTCGCCTTGATGGCGCCGCGCCATTTCTCCTTGAGCTTGCCGCCGTTGACCTTGTGCTCGGTGTCGCCGAGATAGGAGCCTTCGATTTCCGCCCCGACGATGCCGGGGCCGGCCTGCATGTTGTAGCCGGCCTGGACGCCGAGCGCGACGCCATTGCGGTCGGCGAACGGGTTGGGGCTGACGGTAAAGCCAAGGCCGCCATGGGCACCGACATAGGCGCCGCTCCAGCTGAAGGCCGGCGGGTCCTGATAGGTGGGGGCGGAGAAATCAGCCGCCTGGGACGGCTGTGCGCCGCAGAGGGCGAGAAGGGTAAGACCCGACCAGATGGAAAACTTGCTGGACTGCCGCATTTTCTTGCTCCGTGCATAGGAAACGCGCCTTGATGGCGCTTGCGTCCTCCCATGCGCGCTTCACCCTTGGGGTGGGATGGCGATGTTTGGACGGTACACGGCCTTTGTCGGCCCCACGGATTGCACCAACATTGCGCAACTTGTCTAAGTTACTGATTTTGTTGTTAGTTATCTGTTAACCATACGCCGACTGAGGAAAATCCTAGCCGGCAGGCAAGGTGATGCGGAAGCAGGCGCCGCCCTTGGGATCATCGACCACCGAGATGTGACCCTTGTGGCGGCCGATGATCTCGCTGACCAGATGCAAGCCGAGGCCGGCGCCATGGTCCCGCGGCTGCAGGCGATGGAAGGGCTCGAAGATCCGGGCCCGTTCCCGCTCCGGTATGCCGGGACCTTCGTCGGTAACCTCGATCACACCGCCGCGCTCCACCCGGATCGTGATCAGGCCGCCGGCGTGTTCGATGGCGTTGCGCACGAGGTTGGTGACCGCCCGCTCGATGGCGCCGGTATCGCCGCGCACGACGACGCGCTCCGTGCCCGGAGCGAAGGAAAGGTCGCAGCCGGCCGAAAGCGCAAGCGGGGCGAGGTCGGCCGTCACGTCGCGGCAGAGCGAAACCAGGTCGAGCTGCCCGAAATCCGTGCCGTCGCGATCGATGCGTTCGAGGTCGAGCAACTGTTCGGCAAGCCCGGCAATGCGATTGGAATCGATCAGCAGGCGGTTCCTGAGCGGGCCGGCCTCCATGCTTTCCAGGCGCGTGTGCAGGATCGCAACCGGGGTTCGAAGCTCGTGTGCCGCGTCGAGGATAAAGCGCTGGCGGCGCTCGTACCCCTCATCGAGCCGCTGCAGTGCGCCGTTGAACGCCTCAACGAGCGGTCGCACTTCGCCGGGGATGCGATGATCGGGCAGCCGGGCACCGCGGCGCTCGACATCGATCGTCTTTGCCTGGTCGACAACTTCGGCAAGACCGGCAAAGGCGCGCCTTACGATGATCGGGATCGCGAAGGCCGGGATCAGCACCACGATCAAGACGATCGGCAAAAGCAGAAGGTTTGCCAGGATGAACACCGCGAAGGACGCGCTCCAGAGCCGCCCTCCGCCGGCAAGCACCGTATAGGTGCCGTTGTCCGTGGTTACCGAGCGCACGATCGACGAGAGAGTATAGGGCTCGATGCTGTCACGCATATCGCCAAAGGCGATGCGGTCGAGGTGCTCGCCAATGCTGCGATAGGCGTCCGGCACCGGTCCGCTGCGGATCATGTCACCGCGTTCGTTGCGTGCGACGAACCAGAAATCGGCGGACTCGGCCCGCATGGCAAGCAGTTGCGGCGTCTCAACCAGCGTCAGTCCACCGGCGGGATCCGGCCGGATTGCCCCGGCCGCGATCGACGCGGCGTCGGCGTCGAGGAACTTGCCGCCGAGATCGGCGCGCGTCAGCAAGGCCATGAAGCCGGCGATGACCGCCATCAACAGCAGCACCTGAAAGGTCAGGATCTGCCAGATCAGACGCTTCTTCAGCGAGTTGGTGGAAGCGTTCGTCATGGAGAGGGTCTCAGAAGGTAGCCAACGCCGCGGATGCTGTGAATTTCAACGCCGGCACCGGTTTCCGAGAGCTTGCGGCGCAGCCGCGAGACGTGCGCGTCGAGGGAATTGGACTGGATCTCGTCGTCATAGCCGTAGACGGATTCCTCCAGCGTCGAGCGCTGCACCGTGCGCCCCTGCCGTCGTGCCAGTGCCTCCAGCACCAGGAGTTCCCGCCGCGGCAGGTCCAGCACCCGGCCGTCGACGCGGGCCTGTCTGCCTTCGAAATCGAAGATCAGCTGGCCGATGCGGGCGGTGATCGGCGCAATATCAGGTGAACGTCGCATCAGGGCACGGATGCGCGCCAGCAACTCCTCCACGGCGAACGGCTTGGCGAGATAGTCGTCGGCGCCCATGTCGAGCCCCCTGACCCGTTCGTCGATGGCGCTGCGCGCCGTCAGCACGATTACCGGGATACCCGATCGTAACGCACGCACCCGCGGGATCAGCGACAGGCCATCGCCGTCGGGCAGTTGCCGGTCGAGGATGATGCCGTCGTGAACCTGGTTGGCCAGCGCCGCCATCGCATGGTCGATCGACGGTGCATGGTCGAGGATCATGTCATAGCGGCTGAGTGCGGCACTGAGTGCTGCCGCCATTTCCAGCTCATCCTCGACAAGGAGCAGGCGCATTGAATATCTCCGAATCCGATAGGCGTGTCTCGTTCACGTCTGGTGGACGAGGATTGCAACAACGTTGCGGCCTTTCGCTGCCTTTCTAGCGGCGAGAACGGGAGCCCGGCAATGCAGAGCGGCCGGGGCTTACCGTATTCGGATGGGACGGAGAGAATAGCCGCGCATTTGCGGGGCGAGCGATCGGAAAAGAGCCCTCAAAAATCGCCTTGCGCGGCAGCGCCGGGCGGGCGCTGCCGCGCAAGGCGCAGACCGTCAAACGATGTGTCGCTGCGCAAGGGTACGCAGCGGCACGGACCGGCCAAATGACGGAGGTCAGGCGACGGCCATGATCCGCTGGAACGCATCATAGGCCGCAAGCACCGTTTCCTTCTGAGCCTCATGGCCGGCAATGAAGGCATCGCCGTAGATTGTCTCATCCGGGTACTCGGTGATCAGCGTCAGCGGTGCCGTGTGGCGGTCGTCGACGGAGATCATGCAGGGGAAGCCGTTGATGATGCGGAAACCGGTCTCGCCGGCATGCGTCTCGTAAAGCGCGATCTGGGCGTCGTTGTAGGCGAGCAGGCCCGGAACGGCCGCAAGTCGCTCGGTGACTTCCGCGATCAGCTGTTCGGCGCGCGCTTCCCATTCGGCGTGGTGGCGCATGATCAGGAAGAAGCCCTTAGGCAGGGTCCACATGGCAAAACCGCGTGGCACGTAGCCCGAAAGCGGCCGCGTCCACTCATGCGAGGGATAGCCGTGCAGGTTGACGTGCAGCTGCGCGCCGGTCAGCCGCTCCGCCTCCTTACGGATCTCGCGCTCGTTGAGTGCTGCACCGGTGCGGTATTCGAGATCGTCGCCAAGGGCGGTGTAGCGGGCGGCATGGTGCATGTGCAGCGGGTTGTCGACGCGCAGCCGCTGGTGCACGGCATAGCCGTCGGGGTTTTCGAGCGGCGAGATGGTGAAGTGGCTACCGGTGCGGGCGGCGAGCGCCTGGGCGGCGCGAAGCACGCCGACGATGCCCGTCGTCTCGTTCGGATGCTGTCCGCCGCTGATCATGACCGGCGCATCGCTTCCCTTGTGGTAGCGGGCCTTCACTGGCCGGCCGGCCCGCGACCTGGCCTCGAAGGGCTGGCCGTCGATCGCGGCGAGTTCGGCATGGATCTGCGCCACCGCCGGCGGTGCCTCGGCGGTGTCGAGCGGCAGGGTTTCGCCTTCGACATCCGTCGCCTGCAGCGGCCGCGCCTTGACGACGACGGTGGGCTTGCCGACGCCGAAGACGATCTCCGGCACGATCTGGCCGGGCTTCAGGCCGCGGTCGCCGAGCGGGCGGCCGGACTTCTTCTGGAAGACTTCGAGCAGCGAGAAATAGAAGTCCTCGTGCAGCGCTTCGCGAAGGCTGATGACTTCCTCGCCGACAGGCAGGCGGAAGTCGGTGATCGGCAGGGTCACGCGGATGTTGAGCTCTTCGAAATAGGGCTCGCTGTCACCCCAGGCATGATCGGAGATCGCCTGCATCGTGCCGGCAAAAAGCCGCTCATAGTCGGTATCGAGGTGGCATTCGCGATGCTTGTCGCAGCCCTCGTCGAGGCGGATCCAGCCGGTCGGCGACAAAAGCGTCTCGCCGATGAAATCGGTGTGGATGCGGTTCGGTGCGAATACGGCGTGATTTTCCTGGCGCCCGTCACGGAAGGTCAGCGCGACATCGTAGGTGAATGCCTTGGCGCTGCCGGCCTCGAAGCGGATCTCGGCGTCGCCGAGAAGGGCTGCGAGCGGATAGGCTTCGAGCAGGAAGCGGTTCTGAGGGGCGCCCTCATGCTGGGGATAGCGGACGACGACGCTTGCGAGAGCTGCGCGATCCACTTCTTCCAGGAAGAAATGCAACAGCGGCTTGTAGGCGCTCCTGAGCGCCGCCTTGACGCCGAAGCTTGCAAGCTTCTGTTCGGCAGCCTTGCGGCTGGCGGCATCGTCGAACAGCCAGGCTTCGAGCTTGGTGCCGCGGGCGGCTTCCTTGCCGTAGGTGGTCAGAAGCGTGTCGAGGGTGCGCTCGAAGGCGCCTTCGAAAATCGTCGTCATCGTGAAGTTCTACCGGTTGGGTCGAGGCTGTCACGCAGCCAGTCGCCGAGAAGATTGAGGCCGAGAACGGTGAGCAGGATCGCAAGGCCCGGGAAGACGCTGACCCACCAGGCGTTCTGCAGGTAGGTGCGGCCGTCGGCCAGCATGCCGCCCCAGCTCGGGATCAGCGGATCGACGCCGAGGCCGAGGAAGGTGAGGCTGCTTTCGAGCAGGATGTTGTTGGCGACGTTGAGCGTCATCAGCACGATCACCGGGCCGATCAGGTTCGGCAGCAGGTGCTGGAACAGGATCCTGTAATCGCGCACGCCGATGGCGCGGGCAGACTGGATGAATTCGCGTTCGCGCAGCGACAGGACCGAGCCGCGCACGAGCCGGGCATATTGCACCCATTGCGAGACGATCAGCAGGATGATGGTGTTGCCAAGCCCGCCGCCGACGATGGCGATGAAGGTGATCGCGAGCAGGATGAAGGGGAGCGCCAGCTGAACATCGGCAAAGCGCATGACGATCATGTCCCAGAAGCCGCGATAGTAGCCGGAGACAAGCCCCATGACCACGCCGACGACGACGGCGCCGGCAACCGACGTCAGGCCGACGAGCAGCGAGATCTTGCCGCCGGCAACCACGCGAGCCAGCACGTCGCGGCCAAGCGGGTCGGTGCCGAGCGGATGGGCCCAATTGACAAAGGGCGGCGTCAGCCGCGCCATCAGGTCGATCTTGTCGACGCCGCCGGGAAAGAGCACGCCAGAGAAGAGAACGGCGAGGCAGATGCCGCCGGTGAGCAGCGCTCCGAGGATGAATTCGAGGTTGCGGAAGCGGGCGAAGCGGGTGCTGGAAGCCTTTGACGACATCGGCTCACTCCGTCCGGATGCGCGGATCGACGAGGCCATAGGCGATGTCGACCAGAAGATTGACGAACACGATCATCAGCGAAAGCACGGTTATGACCGCCTGAAGCACGGGGTAATCGCGCGAGGCGACCGCGTCGAAGGCGAGCGTGCCCATGCCCGGCCAGTTGAACACCAGCTCGACGACGACGATGCCGCCGAGCAGGCCGCCGAACTGCAGGCCGAAATAGGTGATCAGCGGGATCGCGCAGTTACGAAGTGCGTGCTTGTAGAGCACCTTGCTTTCGCTGAGGCCCTTGGCGCGCGCGACCATGATGTATTGCGACTGCAAGGTTTCCAGCATCGCGGTGCGCACCAGGCGCACATTGGTCGCCGTCAGGATGATGCCCATGGTCAGCGCCGGCATGATGAAGCTTGCAAAACCGTCCATGCCGCTTGGCGGCAGCCATTTGAGGACGATCGAGAACAACAGGACCAGCATGATCGCAAGCCAGAAGTTCGGGAAGGAAAGCCCAACGAGCGACAGAATGCGGATTGTCTGGTCGGCCCACTTGCCGCGGGCGACGGCGGCGCGGATGCCGAGCGGAATGGAAATCGCGATCGAGACGATCAGCGAGGCGAAGGCGAGCAGCATGGTCGCCGGCAGCGCAGAGGCGATCAGCTGCGAAACAGGCGTACCGCCCATGAAGGAGCGGCCGAAATCGAGCCTGAACATGCCCGTGATGAAATCGGCATATTGCGCCAGGAACGGCTGGTTGAGGCCGAGCCCCTCGCGGATGCGCACGAGGTCGGCCTCGGTGACGCTGCCAGCGCCCTGCGCCAGCATTAGCGCGGGGTCACCGGTGAACCGGATGGCATAGGAGACGGTCAGTGTCACGACGAACACGACGAAGACCGCCTGCAGAAAACGTTTGATCAGAAATCCGGCCAAGTGACCCGCCCTTTTGGAAAAATGGTCCGCCGCCTCAAGCGTGAGGCGACGGACCGGCCTGTATTACTCGACCGTCACGTCCGTCAGCCGCAGGCGGCTATCCGGCACCGGCGTGAAGTTCTTGACGCGCTTGCTCACGCCGAAGATGGCGTTGAGGTTATAGAGCGGCATTTCGAGCGAACGGTCTGCGGCGTAGTTGGCGATCTGCTTGAGGATTTCCTCGCGCTTTGCCTGGTCGGTGATCGAACGCTGCGATTCGAGCAGCTTGTCGAGTTCCGCGTCCTTGTCGTACGGGTTCCACTTTTCGCCCGAGTGGTACATCGAGTAGGCGGTGTTGTCGTAGTCGAGCGTCCAGCCGCCCCAGGACTGCTGGAACAGCGCGCCGGTCTTGCCGGCCGGGATGATGTCGTTCAAGAGGACGTTGGTTTCATAGGGCTTGATCGTCGCGTTGATGCCGATCAGCTGCAGGTAGCTTGCGATAGCCTGCACGACCTCGTTGAAGGTCGCGTCGTTACCGCGAACGTCGATCTGCACGGAAGCGCCCGGCGCAACGCCGGCTTCCTTCAGAAGCGCCTTTGCCTGTTCCGGATCGTAGGGCAGCGGCTTCATCGCCGGGTCGAAGCCGAAGGAGAGCTTGCCCTGGAAACTGGCGATCGGATCCGCCTGGCCGGCGAGGATCGACTGGATGATGGTGTCGCGGTCGACGCCGAGGATCAGCGCCTTGCGGACCTTCGGATCCTTGGTGATGCCGTCGCGCGTGTTGAATCGCAGCGCGTAGACCGTCGGGCCGGCGCTGGAGACGATCTCCAGATTGCTGTCGCCCTGGATCGTCGGGATCATGCCGATCGGAATGGTCGGCGGGATGACGAGATCGACGCGGCCGGCCTGCAGCTCGGCAACGGCGGTCGCCGGCTCCGCAATGAAGCGGTAGTTGAGGTTGGAAAGCTTCGGCGCGCCGCCCCAATGATCTGCGAAGGCTTCAAGCTTGATGCCGACCTTCGGCTCGTAGGAGACGAACTTGAACGGGCCGGTGCCAACAGGATGGGCGTTGAAGTAGTCCTCACCCTTTTCCTGGATGTACTTCGGCGGCACGATCATCGCGCCATAGCCGGCGAGCTTCGTGAGAAGCACCGGATCCGGCGTCTTCAGGACGAGGTCGACCGTCTTTTCGTCGACGATCTCGACCTTTTCGATCACGGCATAGTTGGACTTCTGCGGACCCTTGGAGCCTTCTTCGCCGAGCAGGCGGTCGAAGGTGAACTTCACCGCTTCCGCGTTGAAGGGCTCGCCGTTGTGGAACTTGACGCCCTCGCGCAGCGTGAAGCGCAGGCGCTTGCCGCCGTCGAGCTCTTCCCAAGCAGTAGCAAGGCCGGGCACGAGCTTCAGATCCGGACCGCGATAGGTCAGGCCGTCATAAATATTGGTGGCAACCGACGCCCAGTTGACGAGGAAGGTGTCGACCGGGTCCCAGCTTCCCGGATCCTGCGGCGAAGATACCGTCAGCGTGCCGGCGGCAAAGGCCGGGGCTGCGGTCATGAAACTACCCGCCATCGCAAGGGCGATGAAAGCGGCGTGGATCCCCTTTTTGTTGATCATTTACTCACTCCTGTTTCGACAGCCTTCCTGAGAAGAGAAAGCGGCTCACGCACCCTTGGCCACGTAATGGCCAGGGGCGATTTCTTTGCGCGGCAGCACCGCGGGTTCGTCGCCGACGCGGCGGATCGGGCTCGGGATCTCGCCCTCCAGCATGGCGCGCTCGCGACCCTTGCCGGGCTCGGCGACGGGCACCGCGGAAAGCAGCCGGCGAGTATAGGGATGGGACGGCGTCTCGAAGACCTGCTGGCGGCTGCCGAACTCCATGACCTGGCCGAGATAGAGCACGGCGACGCGGTGGCTCATGCGTTCGACCACCGCCATGTCATGGCTGATGAAGAGATAGGCGAGGCCCTCCTGTTCCTGCAGCTCCATGAACAGGTTGATGATCTGCGCCTGGATCGAGACGTCGAGAGCCGACAGCGCCTCGTCGGCGATGATCAGCTTGGGACGGGAGGCAAGCGCACGCGCGATGCAGACGCGCTGGCGCTGGCCGCCGGAGAATTCGTGCGGGTAACGCTTGGCGTGCGCGGGCGTCAGTCCGACGCGCTCCAGCAATTCATGCACGCGCTTTTCGATGTCCTTTTCACCGAGGATCAGGCCGTGGGTGCGGATAGGTTCGGCGATCGAGAACCCCACGGTCTTGCGCGGGTCGAGCGAGGCGAAGGGATCCTGGAAGATGTACTGGATTTCCTGCTTCAGCCGCTGCCGCTCGGCATAGCTCATGGCCGAGACCGGGCGACCGCCAAAGAGGATCTCGCCCGAGGTTGCGTTCTGCAGTTGCTGGATCGTGCGACCGATCGTCGACTTGCCCGAGCCGCTCTCGCCGACCAGCGCCAGCGTTTCACCCGGGAAAATGTCGAAGCTGACGTTTTCGATGGCGTGCACGCGGTGCGTCGCCTTGCCGAAAAGGTTCTTGCGCACGTCGAAGCGGGTGACGAGATCACGCACCGAAAGGATCGGTGCCGCGTCGTAGCGGGCGGTGCGCTGGATATGGGTTTCGCCGACGCGCTTCGGTTCGCCGTCGACCATCATGGTCAGCGGCAGGCGCTTCGGGAATTCCTCGCCGGTCATGCTGCCGAGTTTCGGCACGGCGGAAAGCAGCGTCTGGGTATAGGGGTGCTTGGGGCTTGCGAAGATCTCGCCGACCGGACCTTCCTCGACCTTGCGGCCCTTCCACATGACGACGACGTCGTCGGCCATTTCGGCGACGACACCCATGTCATGGGTGATGAAGATCACCGCCATGCCGAGTTCTTTCTGGAGGTCGCGGATGATCGTCAGGATCTGCGCTTGGATGGTGACGTCGAGCGCCGTCGTCGGCTCGTCGGCGATCAGCAGTTTTGGCCGGCAGGCAAGCGCCATGGCGATCATGACGCGCTGGCGCATGCCGCCGGAAAGCTGGTGCGGATAGCGGCCGATCAGTTCTGCAGAATCAGGAAGGCGGACCATGTCGAGCAGGCGGCGCGTCTCGACGAGCGCTTTGGCCTTGGTCATCTTCTCGTGCAGCATCAACACTTCGGCGACCTGGTCGCCGATGGTAAAGACCGGGTTCAAGGACGTCATCGGCTCCTGGAAGATCATGGCGATCTCCTTGCCGCGGATCGCGCGCATGGTCTTCTGCGGGGCGCTCGTCAGATCGATTTCGCCGTCCTTGCCGCGAAACAGGATGCGGCCGGTCGGAAACTGGCCGCCCATCATGTCCGAGAGCCGCATGATCGACAGCGACGTCACCGATTTGCCGGAGCCGGATTCGCCGACGATTGCGAGCGTCCGGCCGGGTGTCACCGTGAAGCTCAGGTCTTCGACGACAGGATTGCCGTTGAAGGCGACGGAAAGCTTCTCAACGGCGAGCAGGGGCGCAGGCGTATCGACGGTCACGCGGTCTTCCTTGTTACAATGTGGTCGCGGCGCGCGCGGACTGTTCATAGGCGCCCGACATGAAACGCAGGACGGCGGCGATCTCGGAAAGCGTCTCCTCGGAAGGACGCGCTTTGGCGGTGGAGGAGACCAGCAGCCGCTCGCGAATTTTTGCGTAGCGCGTGCAGGCGTCCGACCCCTTGTCGGTGATGAGGATGGTCTTTTCCTTGCCTTCCTTGCCCGTCGTCACGAGGCCCGCGGCTTCGAGCTTGCGGATGGCATAGGTCGCGACATGGGTGTCCTCGATGTCGAGCACGAGGCAGATGTCGGCGAGCTTCTTGCCGCGATCGCGGTGGCGGATCGTGTGCAGGATCAGGATCTCGATCGGGGAAAGACCGGGTACGCCGGCGGCCGCCATGCAGCGCATCATCCAGCGGTGAAAGGCATGCGATGCGAGGATCAACCCGTATTCGACCTCGGAGAGGCCGGGAGAGCCGCCTTCAGCAAGGTGCGCGGAGGAAACGATCGGGCCGATGGCCGCGACCGGCTTTAGATGTTCGGGCAGGGCATTTTCGGCCCATTCCCGTCCTTCGAAGCTATCCTCCGACTTCTTCGTCATTCAGCTCTTCCTCATCTTGACGATTTTATGTCATCATTTTATCGACATTTTGTCAACGAACTGCTTTGATGAATTTCCGGGCTTGCACAATGAAGCGGCTCGCGAATGAGAGGGATGGACAATGAGCGCACGCGAAACCGGCAGCTGGGACTTCTGGATCGACCGTGGCGGCACCTTCACCGATGTCATCGGCCGCGACCCGCACGGGAACCTGCATGCCCGCAAGGTGCTGTCCGAAAATCCGGAAGCCTACCGCGACGCCGCTGTGCAAGGCATCCGCCTGCATCTCGGCCTTGCGACCGGTGCACCGATCCCGACCGGCCTCATCGGCGAAGTGCGCATGGGCACGACGGTCGCCACCAACGCGCTGCTCGAGCGCAAGGGCGAGCCCCTGGCTCTCGTGACGACCAAGGGCTTTCGCGATGCGCTGAAGATCGGCTACCAGGAACGCAAGAAGATCTTCGCGACCGAAATCATCAAGCCGGAAGCGCTCTACCAGGATATCGTCGAACTCGACGAGCGCGTGCTGGCCGACGGTATTGTCGAGCAGCCGCTCGACGAGGCGAAGGCGCGCGCGGCCCTCGAAGACCTGAAGGGCAAGGGCTACAAGGCCGTCGCCATCGTCTTCATGCATGCCTACAAGTATCCGGAGCACGAGGCGGCCGTTGCCCGCATCGCCCGCGAACTCGGCTTCGAGCAGGTCTCCGTCAGCCACGAAGTCTCGCCGCTGATCAAATATGTCGGCCGCGGCGATACCACCGTCATCGACGCCTATCTCTCCCCGGTTCTGCGCCGCTACGTCGCCCAGGTCTCCGGCGAACTCGATATTGCCCGTACCGGCGCACGCGTCATGTTCATGATGTCCTCCGGCGGCCTGACGGCGGCTGAAATGTTCCAGGGCAAGGATGCGATCCTCTCCGGCCCGGCCGGCGGTGTCGTCGGCCTCGCCAAGACCGGCGAAGCCGCGGGCTTCGATCGCGTCATCGGCTTTGACATGGGCGGTACCTCGACCGACGTCGCCCATTTCGATGGTGAATATGAGCGGGCGTTCGAGACCGAAGTTGCCGGCGTGCGCGTGCGTGCACCGATGATGCTGATCCACACGGTTGCCGCCGGCGGCGGATCGATCCTGCACTTCGACGGCGAACGTTTCCGCGTCGGCCCGGATTCGGCCGGCGCCAACCCGGGCCCCGCCTGCTACCGCAATGGCGGTCCGCTTGCTGTCACCGATGCGAATGTCATGCTCGGCAAGCTGATGCCGGATTTCTTCCCGGCGCTGTTCGGCCCGAACCAGGACGAACGTCTCGACGTCGAGACCGTGCGTGGCCGTTTTGTTGCCATGGCGACCGAGATCGGCGATGGCCGCAGCCCCGAGGATGTGGCCGACGGCTTCATCCGCATTGCCGTTGCCAACATGGTCGAGGCGATCAAGAAGATTTCCGTGCAGCGCGGTTATGACGTGACGCGCTATGCGCTCAGCTGCTTCGGCGGCGCCGGCGGCCAGCACGCGTGCCTCGTTGCCGACCAGCTCGGCATGAAGAGCATTCTCGTGCATCCGATGTCCGGCCTGCTTTCGGCCTATGGCATGGGACTTGCCGATATCCGCTCGACTCGCCAGAAGGCGCTCGGCGTCGCGCTCGACGACAAGGCGCCGGCAGCCCTCAGCACGCTGGGCGCCGAGCTGGAAGTCGATTGCCTCGGCGAACTGGAAGCACAAGGAATTGCCCGCGACGAAATTCGCACCCATCTGCGCGCCCATATCCGCTATGCCGGCACCGACACGGTGCTTGCGGTCGACGCGACCTTCCCCGCACATGACGACATCGCCCGCCTGCGCGCCGAGTTCGAAGAGCTGCACAAGCGCCGCTTCGGCTTCGTCGCCGACAACAAGGCGTTGGTGATCGACGCCGTCGAAGTCGAGACGGTCGGCGGTGGTGCTGCCCAGATGGAACGCGAAGGCGCGTCCGTCACCTCAGGCACACCAGACATCTCGCGCCGCACTCAGTTCTATTCGCAAGGCCAGTTCCACGATGCGCCGGTCCTGCTGCGCGCTGAACTCAGCCCCGGCCAGCGGCTCGACGGTCCGGCGATCATCATCGAGCCGAACCAGACCGTCGTCGTCGAGGACGGCTGGCAGGCGGAACTGACGGCGAAAGACCATATCGTGCTGCGCCGCGTGAAGGCGCTGCAGCAGCAGAGCGCGATCGGCACCCATGCCGATCCGGTCATGCTGGAGATCTTCAACAATCTCTTCATGTCGATCGCCGAGCAGATGGGCGTGACGCTGCAGAACACCGCCTATTCGGTCAACATCAAGGAACGGCTCGATTTCTCCTGCGCCGTCTTCGACAACCGCGGCAACCTCGTCGCCAATGCGCCGCACATGCCGGTGCATCTGGGTTCCATGGACGCTTCGGTCGCGACCGCGATCCGCGAGAACCCGGTGATCAAGCCCGGCGACGTGTTCCTGATCAACGCGCCCTATAACGGCGGCACGCACCTGCCTGACCTCACCGTCTGCACGCCCGTCTTCGACGATGCCGGACAAGAGATCCGCTTCTGGGTCGCCAGCCGCGGCCACCATGCGGATATCGGCGGCATTTCGCCGGGCTCGATGTCACCGCTTGCCACCAACATCGAGGAGGAGGGCGTCTACATCGACAACTTCAAGCTCATCGATGCAGGCCGCTTCTGCGAGGCCGAGCTTGAAGCGCTTCTGAATGGCGCGCGCTATCCGGTGCGCAACATCCTTCAGAACGTCAACGACCTGAAGGCTCAAGTGGCGGCCAACGAAAAGGGCGTCGCCGAACTCAAGAAGATGATTGCCCAGTTCGGCGAAGACGTGGTCGAGGCCTATATGGGCCACGTCCAGGACAATGCTGCTGAGAGCGTGCGCCGTGTGCTTGACCAGTTGCCAGACGGCGAATTCTCCTACGAGATGGACCAGGGCTGCAGCATCGTCGTCAAGATCACGGTCGACCGCGACAAGCGCGAGGCGACCGTCGATTTCACGGGCACGTCGGAGCAGCGCGGCGACAACTTCAATGCGCCGGCGCCTGTCACCCGCGCCGCCGTACTCTATGTCTTCCGCGTGCTGGTCGAGGCCGACATTCCGATGAATGCCGGGTGCCTGCGGCCGATCCACATCGTCATCCCCGAGGGTACGATGCTGACGCCGCGCTATCCGGCGGCCGTCGTTGCCGGCAACGTCGAGGTCAGCCAGGCCGTGACGAACTGCCTGTTCGGCGCGGTCCAGAGCCAGGCCGGCGCGCAAGGGACGATGAACAACCTCACCTTCGGCAACGACAATTATCAGTATTACGAGACGATCTGCTCCGGCGCGCCGGCGGGTCCCGGCTACAACGGTGCCGATGCGGTTCATACGCACATGACCAACTCGCGGCTCACCGATCCGGAAATCCTCGAAACCCGCTTCCCGGTGGTGCTCGAAGACTTCCACATTCGCGTCGGTTCCGGTGGCCGCGGCCAGTGGCACGCCGGAAACGGCACGAAGCGCACGATCCGGGCGCGGGAAACGCTCGACTTCGCGATCCTCTCCGGCCATCGCCGCGTCGCACCCTTCGGCATCAAGGGCGGAAGCCCGGGTGAACTCGGCCGCAACCTCGTGCGCCGCAATGACGGCCGGACGGAGGAACTGTCGGGCTGCGCCCATACGGTTCTCGAAGCTGGCGAAGCCTTTACCGTCGTGACGCCGACCGGCGGTGGATACGGCCGGTCATAGGCCGGAAAGACTGAAATCTCCCAAGACTGCTGCGGTGGTCTGCGGGCGGGCGAGCGATCGTCCGCCCGTTTTTCGTTCCGGCATATGCACAACAACTATTGCTGCATATGCGAAAAGACGCGATCGCTTTTTTAACCCGAATTTAAATTCGAAATTACTAAGTACTTATTGGTCAGTGCGCGCCCCAGTTCCTCCCCTTGCGGGGCCGCAAACATCCGGTCCTCCTCCCGCCGGTTTGGCTGACCATGTCCCCTCCCATCAGCGCGATTGCGACATCACAGGAGTCACGGCAGTGACGTTCAAGAACCTTTCGATTTTGACCAAGGTCGGCCTTGTGGTCGTGGTCATGGGCATATCCTCCATTCTGATCGCGCTTGCCGGTGCGCGTGGTCTTTCCTCGCTCGGTGCGACGATCGTCGATGTCGGCGCGCGTGAGGAAGCAGCGCGCGAGGCAATGGACCTGCGCGTCGACATCATCGCCATCAGCCGCATGACCTATCAGCTCGCCGCCGCCCCGGAGAACGCCGCCGACTTCGGCGCGGAAACCGAAAAGCGTGCGACCGAAATGCTCGGCCGCCTGACCAAGATCGAGGCGGTCGCCGACGATGCCGAAGACAAGCTGCTGAATGACATCCGCCTGACGCTCAACAGCTACTTCGACGAGATCCGCGCCATGGTCGCCGTCGCCGCCGAGAAGGGCGCAGATGCCGGTGCCGTCAAGGCCGCACTCGACAAGGCGCTCGAAGCGCAAAAGACCGTGACGGCAACAGTCAAGACCTACAGCACCTATTCCGGCGAAGCGCTTTCCGCCGCTCGTGAAGAGGCGCTGAATTCCTCGTCCGTCGCCATGACAATCCTCGCCGCGGCCGCTGCGGCCTGCGTGCTCTTCGGCGTCGGCGTCAGCCTCGTCGTTGCCCGCCGCGGCATCGTCATGCCGGTCCGTGACCTGACCTCGACCATGAGCGAACTTGCCGACGGAAAACTGGATGGAGATGCGACGGACGTTTCCCGCCAGGACGAGATCGGCGAGATGGCCCGTGCCGTCGAAGTCTTCCGCAAGAACGGCATCGCCATGCGCGCGATGAAGGCGCAGGAAGCGGCCCTCCATGCGCGCAGCAGCGACCTGCAGTCCAACATCAGCGTCGTCGTCGCCTCTGCCGTTGCCGGCGATTTCACCGGCCGCATCAACAAGGACTATGAAAACGACGACCTCAACCGCTTCGCATCGAGCGTCAACGAGCTCGTCTCCAGCGTCGACCAGACCGTCACCGAAGTCCGCCGCGTGATTGCGGCGCTTGCCGACGCCGACCTGACGCAGAACATGCGCGGCGAATTCCACGGTGCCTTCGCCGAGCTGCAGACGAACGTCAACCAGACGATGGTGACGCTGCGGTCGACCATGCAGAACGTGCGCACCGCGGCCAGCACCATCAACGACAACTCCGCCGAACTGAGCTCGGCTGCCAATGATCTGTCGAAGCGCACGGAACAGCAGGCGGCAGCGCTTGAGGAAACCGCAGCGGCGCTCGACGAAATCACCTCGACCGTGCGCACCGCCTCGGAGCGGGCGAATGAGGCGCATGAGATGGTGCGCGCCACCAAGGAAAGCGCCGGCCGTTCCGGCGCGATCGTGCGCAGCGCCGTCGATGCCATGGGCCGCATCGAGGGTTCGTCCAACCGCATCAACCAGATCATCTCGGTCATCGACGAAATCGCCTTCCAGACGAACCTGCTGGCGCTCAATGCCGGCGTCGAAGCGGCACGCGCGGGCGAAGCCGGCCGCGGTTTTGCCGTCGTCGCCCAGGAAGTGCGCGAGCTGGCGCAACGCTCGGCCAACGCGGCCAAGGAAATCAAGACGCTGATCCACAGCTCGGCGTCGGAAGTCGAAAACGGCGTGGCGCTGGTGCGCTCGACCGGCGAGGCGCTGCTGGAGATCGAGACACTGGTCAACAATGTCAGCGGCCACGTCAACACGATCGCGACGGCGGCGCGCGAGCAGGCGACCGCACTGCAGGAGATCAACACCTCCGTCAACCACATGGACCAGATGACCCAGCAGAACGCGGCGATGGTGGAAGAGACGACAGCCGCCAGCGGCACGCTCGCCGAAGAGAGCCGTCAGTTGCGCACGATGCTGGCGAAGTTCAAGCTGGAAGGTGCTGCAGCCCGCGAAGGCTGGAGCCGCGCCGCCTGATCGAGCGGCGTAATCGCCACGACTTCAAGTGAAGTTCTTGCTGCGGCGGCACTGTCGTTTCTGCACCCCGTGTTGACGGGGACGGGGACAACAGTGCCGCCGAGCATATTGAAGCGCGAGACCGTTTCCCCATCTTTTGCGCCTGAAAATCCAGGCGCTCCTGCGCCTTCTTCCCGATTTGCTGGGAAGCATGCCTGTTAGCCGCTATTCTGGAACGCAGACGTGTGAGTCGTTAATTTGCGGGACAACCGAATGACGCAGCAGTTCGACCTCTTTGTTTCGGACGAGGCAACTTCCAAAAAGGCGGGCGGTGGACCGGCGGTCAAGCGGGCATCGCTGACCGAGGACGATATGGTCCGCCACCTTCAGGCCACGGGTCGCTATCGCCTGTTGCAGCGGCTTGTGCCGCGCGCTGTGGTGCCTGTTGCGCGTCCCGGCTTCCCCCTGCATGGCGTCATTCTCGATACCGAAACCACAGGGCTCAACCATCGCAAGGATGAGATCATCGAGATCGGCCTGATCGCCTTTACCTTCGATGAGAAGGGAAACCTGGGAGACGTGACTGGCGTTTTCGGCGGCTTGCGCCAGCCGTCCAATCCGATCCCTGCGGAAATCACTCGTCTTACCGGCATCACCAACGAGATGGTCGCGGGAAAGACGATCGACCTCGTCGAAGTGCGGGCGCTGATGGAAAAGGCCGACCTTGTCATCGCCCACAATGCCGGCTTCGACCGTCCCTTCTGCGAGGCCTTCTCGCCCGTTTTCGCAGGAAAGGCATGGGCCTGTTCCGTCTCCGAGATCGATTGGTCTTCCCGCGGCTTCGAAGGCACCAAGCTCGGCTACCTGATCGGGCAGGCCGGTTACTTCCACGACGGCCACCGGGCGGTCGACGACTGTTTCGCTTTGCTCGAAGTCCTTGCCAAGGATGGCGGCTCCGGCAGCACGCCCTTTGCCGAACTCTGCGAGGCTAGCCAGCGATCACGCGTCCGCATTTTTGCGGAAAACAGCCCCTTCGACATGAAGGATCATCTGAAAGCTCGCGGCTACCGCTGGTCTGACGGAAGCGACGGCCGTCCGAAATCCTGGTGGGTCGAAGTCGCCGAAACCGCACTTGAAGACGAACTCGGCTACCTCCGCTCGGAGATCTATCGCTGGAAGGAAGCCGATCCGCCGATCAAGCGCTTGACCGCTTTCGATCGCTTCCGGGCCTGACACGCGAACGAGCCGCTGCGGCCGACAGGGCAAGCCCTTGGGTGACGCGGGCGTCGCTCGATTAAAACATCCTTTTCCCTCCGATCTTTGCATGACGCGGCCCACCGATCATAGCGCAGGCGCCAGGCTGAGGCTGTCCTGCGCCGGACGCGGGCTGACGGCCCGCTACGCCCCGATTTGCCTGTCTTTCCACATCTGGCAAACAACGCCCGGTTTACCGTTAACCGCTGAATTCACGCACAAAAAGCGTGGACGCCCGACCGAATCCGACTATACGTGCGCAGACTTGACTTAGAAATTCAAGTTTTATGCTGTTGTTATAGTTGATGTTTCAATGTCGATGTTCGCAATCTCGTCCAGTTTTGAGAGTGCTCCCAAGCGTGGGATGACCCGCGATCGCCGACACTTTGTCTGGCAGCCAGTCTGCATGGGCGCAACCGAACGCGCCGTGACCGAAGGGCCGGTTACGCACCCGCTTTGCCGAAGCGAGCTGCTGCGCACGAGACCCGTCTGTCGGTCGAAATAGCCGCAACTGAACGCAATGTCCGGGGCTCGCCCTGCACCGTTGTTCAACGGGCAAGGCGCGTGCGTCGCGTTCTGAGCGGCTGGGTTCGGCCGGCGACAGTGGCGGATACGGAATTCACCTTAATCGAAGTTACAGGGGTAAGAGAATGGCAAGGGGCAGGTTCAATTCGGTTTCGCGTCGGCGAGCCAAAGTCGTGCTGGCGGGCGTGTCGCTGCTGGCAATGTCCGCCGTGGCGGCGTCGGCCCAGGAGGCACGCAAGACCAGCCGGGTCGAAAGCCTGGCCCAGGCTGAACGCAGTTCGGGCGGCGCGACGCAGCTGGCCCCCATCGTGGCCGTCGGGCAAGCGGGCGGTCAGCCGCCTGAGACCGGCACCATCGGCCAGCCGTCAGCTCCCTATGCGGGCGGTCAGATGGCGACCGGTGCGCGGCTTGGCGCGCTCGGCAACCGTCCTGTCAAGGAAACCCCGTTCAGCGTCACCAGCTACACGGATAAGCTGATCCGCGATCAGCAGGCGCGAACGGTCGCCGATGTCACCCTCAACGATCCCTCGGTACGCATGGATGCGCCGGCGTTCAGCGAGCGTGATTCGTTCTTCATTCGCGGCTTCTCGGTCACCAATCTGGATACGGCCTATGACGGCCTCTTCTACATCACCAACCCGCGCCGCAGCCCCCTTGAGGGCATCGAGCGCGTCGAGGTCCTGAAAGGCCCGAGCGCGCTGGTCAACGGCGGCGTCGGCCGCGTCGGTGGGACTATCAATCTGGTGCCCAAGCGCGCCACCGACGAGCCGCTGACGCGACTGACGACCACCTATATGTCGGACTCGCAATTGTGGTCGCACCTCGATGTCGGTCGCCGTTTCGGGCCCGAGGGCGAATGGGGCGTCCGTTTCAACGGTTCCTATCGTGGCGGCGACACGGCGCTTGACCACAACGAAAACGAGATCGGCGTGCTGTCGCTCGGGCTCGACTATCGCGGCGATCGGGTGCGTGCCTCGCTCGACCTCAATCATTCGAAGCAGAACATCAATGCGCCGGCCTCGCTGTTCAACGCGGCAGCGCCGGGCATCAAGATCCCGGAAGCGCCGGACGGCCGGATCAACACGTCCAACCCGTTCGAATACCATGACAGTGAACACAATATGGTCGCTGGCCGCGTCGAGTTCGACGTGCTGGAGAACACCACTGTTTACGCCGCCGGCGGCATCAGCCGCTACCGCGAGGACTTCCTGAGCACGTCCTACACCATTCAAAATCCCAATGGCGATGCGCTGGCCGAGTTCGGCTACAATCCGCAGGAGATCCAGGGGGTCTCGGGTGAGGTTGGTCTCCGCTCGGAGTTCGATACCGGACCCGTCGGTCACCAGCTCAGCGTTTCTGTGAGCCGAGCGCTCAACGAGAACAACCGCGGCTACTTCCATCCGGGCAGGCTCGGCTTCAGAAGCTACATGACCAACATCTACAATCCGATCTATGTGCCGAGCGATTGGGTCAATACGGGCGGGCTTCCGCGCTCGAACGACCTGCATGCGTTTTCGGACCTGCTCGCGACCAGCGTCGCGATCTCCGATACGCTTTCCTTTGCCGAAGACCGTTTCCGGCTGACGGTCGGCGGGCGCTATCAGGAAATGCGTGTACGAGGGTACAATACGCGTCCCGGCGCCGTGCCGCTCGGTCAACAGACCTACTATTACGAGGAAGGCCGGTTCAGCCCTGCCGTCGCGGCACTCGTAAACGTCACCGACAGCTTCTCTGTCTACGGCAACTACGTGGAAGCTCTGACCGAAGGGCCGTCAGCGCCGTCCAACGCTCTGAACAGCGACCAGATTTTCCCTCCTGTTGTCAGCAAGCAGAAGGAAATCGGCTTCAAATACGACCTCGGCGAAGTAATGCTCGGCGCAGCGCTGTTCGAGATCAGGCAGCCAAACGGTTTGACAACCGGCGGCGTCTTCGCCGTCGACGGCCTGCAGGTGAACCGTGGCATCGAGCTTTCAGCCTATGGCGAACCGGTTGACGGCGTTCGCTTGCTTGGTGGCATCACCTTCATGGACGCCAAGCTCGATAAGGCAGAGAACTCGAGAACAGGAGAGCGGTTCGATGGCAACCGTGTGCCCGGCGTCCCGACGACCGCGATCAGCCTCTATGGTGAATACGACACACCCTGGGTCGAGGACCTGACGCTCACCGGTCGCCTCGTTTATACCGGCAGCACCTACTACGACCAGAGGAACACGCAGAAGGTCTCGGACTGGACGCGGGTCGATCTCGGTGCGCGTTACTCCTTCGAGCGTGAAAACGCTAAGCCGGTGGAAATCCGGGCGACCGTCCAGAACGTGTTCGACGAGAACTACTGGGCCTCGTCCGCCCGTGGCTTCCTTGCCGCCGGCGCGCCGCGCACCTTCATGGTGTCGACTGCGTTTGAATTCTGAGCCAGAGGAGCTTCAGTCACAAAAAGAAACGGCCGGCATTTTGCCGGCCGTTTCTCGTTTCCGGGGGGGGCGTGCCGATCAGGCTTCCGGCGAATAACCGAAGACGACGGCCGGGTTTTCCGCGGTCTCGACCCAGACGCTCTTCGTCTGTGTATAGGCCATCAGTGCATCACGGCCGGAGGAGCGGCCATAGCCGGAGCGGCCGAAGCCGCCGAAGGGCGACATGACACTGATCGTCTTGTAGCCGTTGATCCAGAAGGTCCCGGCCCGCACCCTTGAAGCGACCCGGTGTGCGCGGCCGACATCACGGGTCCAAACGGCGCCTGCCAGGCCGTACGGGTTGTCGTTGGCGAGGGTGACCGCCTCGTCCTCGTCGTCGAAGACGGTGACGCCGACGACCGGGCCGAAGACCTCTTCGCGGGCGATCGTCATGTCCGGCTTGACGTTGTCGAGAATGGTCGGCGCGAAATAGAAGCCGCCGGAGGCTTGAAGAGAAGCCGGCTTGGCGCCGCCGGTTGCAAGCGTTGCACCTTCGGCAACGCCCTGGCGCACCATTTCCTCGATCTTCGCCCATTGTCGTGCATTGTTGATCGGGCCGATCTGCGTGCTGTCGAGATAGGGATCGCCGACGGGGATGCGCGCGGCAGCCTCGGCATAACGCTCGACGAACTGCTGGTGCACCGAGCGATGCACGAGCAGGCGTGAGCCGGCAACGCAGCTCTGGCCGGCGCCAGAGAAGATCGCCGATTGGGCGCCGACGATGGCGCGGTCGATATCGGCATCGGCAAAGACGATGTTGCCGGACTTGCCGCCGAGTTCGAGGATACAGGGCACGACGTTCTTCGCAGCCGCTGCCGCAATGGCCGAACCGGCAAGCGCCGAGCCGACGAAGACGACGAGTGCCGTTTTCGGATGGGCGACCATCGCCTGGCCCGCCGTTACGCCCTGGCCGGCGATGACGTTGACGAGGCCACGGGGCGCGCCGCCCGCCTCGCAGAGCGCACCGAGCACGAGCGTGCTGAGCGGCGTCAGTTCCGACGGCTTGATGACGACGCCGTTGCCGGCGCAGATCGCAGGCGCAATCTGCCATCCGCCGGTAAAGAGCGGCGCGTTCCAAGGGGTGATCTGGGCGACGACGCCAACCGGCTCGTTGCGGGTATAGTTCAGATGCGAGGTCGGGACCGGGATGACCTCGCCGTGCAGCTTGTCGCACCAGCCGGCATAATATTCGAACATCTCGGCGACCCGGACAGCCTCGCCACGGATGTCGCGGATCGGCCGGCCGGCCGAGCGGCTTTCGAGCTCGGCAATCTCGCCGGCGCGCTCGCGGATCTTGCGGGCGATCTCGTTCATCACCCGGCCGCGCGCCGAAGCGGTCATCGAGACCCATTCGCGCTGGGCGCGCGCTGCCGCCTGCATGGCGGCGTCGACGATATCAGCGCCGGCGTCCTTGAAGGTGGCGAAGACTTCGCCGGTCGCCGGATCGGTGAGCGCCTGCTCGTCGCCGGAACCGGGCACCAGCGTGCCGTCGACATAGCTGCCGATCTCGGTGCCGGGAATGATGCCGTGGAACAGCGCCCGGATGCGCTCGGCCTTGGCGGGCATGGTCATGTCGTTCATCGTCGTTCCCTTCAAGTCTCAGTTGTCGTTGGCCACCGGGCGGAAGGCGCCCATGCGGGTGAAGTCCTCGGCGTTTTCGAGCGGGCTCTCGGCCCAGAGCTTGGCGACTGCGCCCGAGAGCGGCAGATCGGCGCCGGTGCGGGCCGCAAGCTCGCTGGCAAGCCGCACGTCCTTGCGCATCAGGCCCATGGTGAAGCCGCTGTCGAAGCGGCCGTTCATCACCCAGGTCGGGAAATGCACTTCGCTGATCATCGATTTGCCGGACGCGGCGTTGAGCACCTTCAGCGCCTCGTCCGCATCAAGCCCGGCGGCAAGCGCCAGCTTCAGCCCTTCGCCCGTCGTCACCATATGGGCGGCGGCGAGCAGGTTGTTGACGAGCTTGGCAACGTTGCCGGCGCCGCTCGGGCCGACATGCAGGGCCTTGGCCGACATCGCGTCGATCACCGGGCCGGCAAGGGCGACGTCCGCGTCACTGCCACCGATCATCATCGTCAGCTTGCCGCTTGCGGCACCTGCCGGACCGCCGGAGACCGGCGCGTCGATGAAGCCGTGGCCGAGGCCGGCAAGGGCTGCGGCGAGATCACGCGAGACATCCGGCTCGGAGGTCGAGGTGTCGATGATGACGACGCGGCGGCCGGCCGCCTTCAGCGCTTCTAGATTGGCCTCGACGACGGCTGCCACGTCCTTGGCGGTTGGCAGCGAGAAGACGATGAAGTTGGTGTCGAAGAAGACGTCAGTCAGAGCCTCGACCGGGGTCACCCCGCCTTCGGCGGCAAGCGTGCGCCGGGCCTCGGAGAGGTCGAAGCCCTTGACGGCAAAACCTTTGCCGGCGAGCGTCGTCGCCATGCCGAGACCCATGGCGCCCAAACCCACCACGCCAACTGTCGTTCGTTCCGCCGTCATGATCCGCTTACCCTCGTATGATCAGAATGATCCGGCGAAGGTGGCATGCGGGCTGGCGAGCGGGTAGACGGCGCGCCTGGTACAATGCGTTGCTGGCGTGGCAACGTCTGCTCGACCGCCGGTGATGGGAAAGGCGAGCGTTAGCGCCGCGCGGGTTTCATCGAGCTAGGACGGTCTTCTAAGTCTGGAAGGATTGCATCTCGCGCGCGAGATGCTGGCCGAGTTTTTCGACCGACAGCGGCAGGCGGCGGTGGGCCCGCACCATCAAATGCGCGCTCGCCTCGCTCAGCAGCGGATCGGAGAGGTCGATCGCCTGCATGGACCCGCGCGCGATTTCCACGGTTACGGACGTACGCGGCAGGAAGGTGACGCCGAGGCTTGCTGCAACGAAGCGGCGGAGCACCTCGATCGAATGGGTTTCGAGCAACGGCGCCAGCGCCAGCCCCGCATCGGCCGCCACCCGCGCCACCAGTTGTGTCACGCCATTGCCCTTGCCGAGCAGCGCGCACGGGAAGGCGAGGCAATCGGCAAGTTTCAGGTCGCTGCGCTCGGACAGGGGATGGCCCGCCGGCACGATGACGCAGAGCGGCTGGCGCGCAATCGCCAGCGCCCGGATGCGCGGTTCGGTCAGGGGATTGTAGGCGATGCCGATGTCGGCGTCGCTGTTGGCGATGGCGTCGACGACGTCTTCGGTGCTGCCGAGTTCGACGATGTAGCGCACATAGGAGTGTGCCTTTGAGAACGACGAGAGCCCGTGCTCCACCAGGTCGGCCATGAAACCTTCGCCGCAGCGAATGCGGATGCGGGTCTGCTGCACGCCGCGGATCTGGTCGAGCTGCTCGGCAAGCAGCCCGTTGTCCTCGAGCACGCGTTTGCCGTGTTCGAGCACCAGTTCACCGGCGTCGGTCAGGACCGTGCCGCGGGCGGTGCGCTCGAAGAGGGACAGGCCGATGTCGCGTTCAGTGTCGGCGATCTGGCGGCTGACGACCGATGGCGCCAGCCCCATATGCTCCGCAGCGCCCCGGATCGAACCGATGCGCGCAACCGCCATAAAGATCCTGAGCGCTTTCGCGTCGAGTACGTCCATGGTGGTCATGGATGCGACGGAATCCCCTTGGGGTCAACGACCAAGCGAGGTCGCGATCAGGCGTGTCCAGAGGTTTACGCCCTGGCCGATGATCGCGTCGTTGAAATCGTAGTGCGGCGAGTGCAGGCCGGGGTTAACGCCCTCGCGTCTTGCGCCGAGCCAGAGATAGCAGCCGGGACGTTCGTCGAGCATGAAGGCGAAGTCCTCGGCCGCCATGCTTGGTGGCGCGTCGATGACCGTCAAGGCCGGGTCTGCCGCGGCGACCGAGCGTGCGAGCGCGGCGGCTGCGGGATCGTTGATCGTCGCCGGATAGCGGCGCTGATAATCGAGCTCGGCCGTGCAGCCGAGCCCTTCGGCAAGGGCCGAAACGAGCGTGCGCATCCGGTTTTCGAGCGTGTCACCGACCGCCTTGTCGAACCAGCGCGTGGTGCCGCGGATCACGGCTTTTTCCGGGATCACGTTCCAGGCGTCGCCGCCGTGGATCTGTGTGACGGAGACGACGGCCGCTTCGAGTGGCGAGACGTTACGGCTGGCAATCGTCTGCAAGGCCGTGACGATCTGGGCGCTAGCGACGAGCGGGTCAGCACCCTCATGCGGCATCGCCCCATGGGCGCCGCGACCGGTGATGGTGATTTCGAAGACCCCGAAGGCGGCCATCATCGCGTCGTCGCGGGCCACCACCGAGCCGACGTCGAGCGCCGGCCAGTTGTGCAGCGCATAGACGGCATCGGCCGGGAAATCACGGAAGAGGCCATCGGCGACCATGACGCGGGCACCGCCCTCGGCCTCTTCGGCCGGCTGGAAGATGAAATGCACGGTGCCGTCGAAGTCCATCTCGCTCGCCTGCCGGGCGGCGGCCAGCAGCATGGCGACGTGGCCGTCGTGGCCGCAGGCGTGCATCTTGCCCGTCGTCTTCGAGGCGTAGGCAGCGCCGCTCGTCTCGATGATCGGCAGCGCGTCCATGTCGGCGCGAATGGCGATCGATCGGTTCGATGTGCCACGCCTGAGCGTGCCGACAAGCCCGGTGCCGCCATAACCGTCCTTCACGGCAATGCCCCATTCGGCAAGCCGGCCGGCGATGAAGGCCGCGGTCTGGCGTTCCTCGAAGGCAAGCTCGGGATGGGCATGCAGGTGATGACGCCAGCGGATCGTTTCCTCGATGCGCTCGGGGCTGATGTCGTGGCGTGTCATGGCGTGCGTCCTGTCGTTTGAGGGGATGGCCGGCCGCAGAGCGGCCGACCTGTTTCTCTTACACAATTCCGGACGGAAAACCGCTTCCTGGAATTGCGTGCCGCGTTACTGGCCGAGACGCAGGAAGAGATCGGCGACGACGACCGAGCCCATATAGGTGCCGACCATCACGCAGATCGCGACGATGACGATCTTCCAGCCCGAGCGGCGGGCGATCGCGAACTCGTTCGCCGTCAAGGCAAGGCCGCCATAGGCAAGCGCCGGGGTCGCCAATGCGAGGAAGTTGAGGTGCTCGACCTGTTCGCTGACCCAGGCTGCACCCGGAACGCCCGGGATGGTGATGAGGATCGCGATCAGCGAAACCCAGGCGACGCTTGGCAGGTAGAAGGGCACGAAGCGGGCGAGCGCCAGGCCGACGATGCAGGCGGCATATAGCGTCGCCATGCCCGGCAATGCGGTGAGCGGCGACGTTCCGGTGCCGACCCAGTTGGCGACAAGGCCGATGGCGCAGGCGATGATCAGCAGGCCGGCATGGCCGATCACGTCGAGCTTGCGTTCGTCCTCGGGGTTCAGCGGGAGATCGTCGGCGTAGTTGGCGGAGGTGTTCTGGTTGGTCATGGTTCTCTCTCCCGATCAGGCTGCGGTGCGACGCTCGGACGGGCGCGCCTTGTTGTAGAGCCACTCCGTCAACGGCAGCGCCACGAACATGCCGACATAGAGGCCGGTGGCATAGGTCAGGATGTTGCTGGCGGCGGCGAGCGCGAGAATGATGTCCTTCTGGTCCGGCACCGCCGCGACGAGGCCGCCGGTGCAGGCCGCCAGCATCGAGCCGGAGCCGACGCCGCAGGACATGGCGAGCGCACGCACGTCGAAGATGCCGAGGCCGTGGACGATCGGCGGCATGATGGCGAAGACGAAGGTGCCGATCAGCGTGCCGGTGGCATAAACGCCCATGGCGCCGGCACCTTCCGGCGAGTTGAGGCCGTATTTGTCGGCGATCAGTGCGATGTTCGGCTCGCGGTCGATCGAATAGGTGGCGCCGACGGCTTCACGGCCCATCTTGAGAAGGAACACTGCGACCGGGAAGGCGACGATGATCGTGCCGAGATTGCCGAGCTCCTGCAGAACCAGCGCCGGGCCGGCCTCGATGATCTGCGAAATCTGCGGGCCGACCGTCGTTCCGAACTTGGCGATGAACGGCATGATGGCAACGGTGATCATCGCGCCGGAAAGCTTGACCGCATCGCGCGACAGGAACTTGCCGGTCGCCTTGAAAATGGCCGGATTGAAGGCGATGCCGAGCGCGAAGGCGTAAAGGATCGGCAGGAAGATGACGGTGCCGATACCGATCGGCAGACGCTGAATGCCGATCAGCTCGGAGACGATGACGATCGCCAGCACAAAGATATGCAGATAGAGCGCGCCCGAGGCGGCTCCGGTTTTCCCGGTCATGATGTTCTCCTCTGGTTGGGAGCCAGTTGTTGTTCTTTGCCCAGCGTTCAGAGTAGGCGGTGAGGGCAAATTGCGGCTAGCCGGCCGGCAAGCAACGAAGTGTTGCGATTTGAGCAACGGGCGGGCCGCTGTTCGGGCGGCCATCGGGATCAATCCCGCAGCGCCTTCATGTCATGGCGTCATTCCTGCAGTTCATTCCAGTTGGCGCAACGACGAATCGTCACTGCCTCTGCCCTTGCTGTCGCACAGCGGGGAGGGGGAACCAAGCACTATTGGCTTCTCTCGGTGAGACACTTGCCGAAGTCTATTCTGCCCGCGCCCGACGCTTTCCGTTATCTCCTTGATCCTCCCGGCGGCGGAAAACGAAACCGCACAAAATTCCCTGAAAATGCCCATTGAAATCGATTACATTTTCTGGCTTCATGGTTTTCGCAAGATTTGGGAGGATCTGATGAAGAAATTTATCGCCGCAGCGCTTGGCGCTGTCGCAACCATTGCCATTTCCGCTTCTTTCGCCAATGCCGAGACCTTCAAGATCGGCCTGTCCAACGGCTGGGTCGGCAGCGAATGGCGCACGCAGATGATCGACGAGGCCAAGGAGGCCGCGGCGAAGTGGAAAGAGAAGGGCGTCGACGTCGAAGTCTCCGTCCAGAGCGCCAATGTCGACGTGCCCGGGCAGATCGCGCATGTGCGCAACTTCATCGCCGAGGGCGTGAATGCCATCATCATCAACCCCAACAGCCCGACGGCCTTCGATCCGATCTTCGCCCAGGCGAAGGAAGCCGGCATCCTGGTGATCGCGACGGACGCCGAGGTTTCCTCGCCGGATGCGACCTATGTCGGCATCGACCAGACGGCCTGGGGCGCTGCCGGCGCCAAGTGGCTGGCTGACACGCTCGGCGGCAAGGGCAAGGTGGTCGCCATCAACGGCGTCGCCGGCCATCCGGCCAATGAAATGCGCGTCGCCGGCTACAAGAGTGTCTTCAAGGATTATCCGGACCTGCAGGTGGTCAACGAGGTCAACGCCAATTGGGATCAGGCCCAGGGCCAGCAGGCGATGCAGAACATCCTTGCAACCTATCCTGATATCAACGGCGTCGTTGTTCAGGACGGCATGGCGGCCGGCGCCTGGAAGTCGATCATGGATGCGGGCAAGACCAGCCAGATCGCCGCAACCGGCGAAATCCGCAAGGACTTCATCGACCTCTGGGTCAAGGACAAGCTGAATTCCGGCGCGACCGTCAACCCGCCGGGCGTCATGGCAAGCGCGCTCAACGTTGCGGTGCTGATGCTGCAGGGCAAGGAACTGAAGGAGCCGGCAACGGCTGGCCAGTACAAGAACGCCATGTATCTGCCGATCCCGTTCATCGACAGCAAGAACCTTGGCGACGCCGCCAAGCAACTCGACGGCAAGCCGGGCTATTACTCCTACACCAACGCGCTTTCGATCGACGACGCCACGGCGTTGTTCAAGTAAGTTCGGGTTTCGCCGGGCGACTCTTGTCTTGAGCCGCCCGGCGACCGATGCCGCCGATGGCCACCGACCAAGGCCGATCGGGCGTGAAAGATTGCTGCAGTGGAGCCGGTGCCGAGCGCGAGCATCCCTGAAGATGCGGCAAGCAACCAAATGGACGACAGCCGATGTCGAAACTGAGACTGAACGGCGTGAGCAAGGCTTACGGCGCAACGCTGGCGCTACGCCGCGGCGACCTTGAGATCGCTGCCGGCGAAGTGCATGTGCTGATGGGCTCCAACGGCTCCGGCAAGAGCACGCTGTGCAAGATCATCGCCGGCAGCGTGCGGCCGGATGGCGGCCAGATCCTGATCAACGACAAGCGCGTGACGATCTCCGGGCCGCAAGCCGCACGCGCCGCCGGCATCGGCATTTTCTACCAGGAACTCAGCCTCGCCAGCCACCGGTCGGTCGAGGAAAACATCTGCCTTTCCGCCCTGCCGGTGAAGGCCGGCCTCTTCATCGACCGGGCGGCAATGAAGGCGCGCGCGGCGCGCTACATCGCCTTGTTCTCGGAGGTCTCCGGCGAAGGTTTTCACGCGGAGGCCCTGGTCGGCAACCTTCGGGCGGACCAGCGGCAACTGGTGGAGATCATGAAGGCGCTCGCCAGCGAAGCGCCGATCCTGATCTTCGACGAGCCGACCTCCGCACTTGACCGCGCCCAGGTCGATCGCTTCTTCGAGATCCTGCGCGATCTCAAAGGCCAGGGTCGCGGCATCATCTTCATCTCGCACCGCATGGACGAAATCACCGCGATCGGCGATCGCGTGACGATCATCCGCGACGGCGAGACCATCGAGACGTTGAAACTCTCCGAGACCGACCCGGCAACGGTCATCCGGCTGATGGTCGGCGGCGCCAGCGACATGCCGGCTGCAAGGTCATCGGCACCAGCGGTGGTGGAAACTGGCGCGCAGACGGCGATCTCCGTACGTAGCCTCTCGGGCAAGGGCTTTCGCGATGTCAGCTTCGAGGTGGCAAAGGGCGAGATCCTCGGGCTCGGCGGGCTGCACGGGCAGGGGCAATCGGCGCTGCTGCGGGCCATCTTCGGCGCAAGCACCGTTTCATCCGGCGAGGTGACGATCGGCGGCGAACGCTATGATGCCAAAAGCCCGCGCGACGCCATTCGCCGTGGCTGCGCCTATGTCTCCGGCGACCGCGGTCGCGACGGCGTCATCAGCGGCCGTCCGATCATAGAGAACGTCACGCCGATCCATTATCTTCGCGACCGGCTGATGCTCGCGCGGCCCTCGAGCCTCAAAAACAAGGCGATGCCGGCGCTCGAAGCGATGCACACCAAGTTTGCGAGCCTCTTCCATCCGATCAATTCGCTTTCCGGCGGCAACCAGCAGAAGGTGATCATCGCCCGATGGCTGATCGATCGGCCCGACGTGCTGCTGCTCGACGACCCGACCAAGGGCATCGACCTCCAGGCCAAGGCCGATCTCTTTGCGCTCATTCGCCAGCTTGCGGCCGAAGGCCTCGGCATCCTGCTCTATTCGTCCGAGGACGCCGAATTGCTCGGAAATGCCAACCGCATCCTTGTCTTCAACGGCGGCTCGGTGACGCGCGAACTGACCGGCGACGATCGCACCCGCTACAATCTCTACCAGGCTGCATACGAGGCCGCATGATGACATCGACCGCGACAGACATTTCCTCTCCCAGGAGCGGCGGCCTGCGCTCCTGGCTCGAGCGCTACCCCTTCCTGCCGGCGCTGGTCATCCTCATCGTGCTGCTGGCGCTGAACGGCCTCTTTTCACCCAACAGCCTGAGCTACCGCTCGCTGACGGGTCTGCTCAGCACCTATATGGCGCTGATCATGCTGGCGATCGCGCAGACATATGTCGTCTCCGCCGGCGATATCGATCTTTCCGCCGGCGCGACGCTGTCGCTGGTCAATGTCGCGATCGTCGTCCTGATGGAGCGCTGGGGCGGCGGCGCCGGTGCCGTGCTGCTCGCACTTGCGCTCGGCGTCCTCATCGGACTTGCCTGCGGGCTGGTCAACGGACTGGTCGTCGCAGCACTTCGGCTGCAGGCGATCGTCGCCACCTTTGCGACCAGCATCTTCTTCACCGGGCTGGCGCTCTATGTCATGCCCGTTGCCGGTACGCCGGCGCCGGCACTGTTCTGGCGCACCTATGGCGGCCGCCTCTTGGGCCTGCCCTTCGTCTTCTACGTGCTCGCGGCGCTGGCCGTCCTGCTTTACTTCCTGTCGCGCACGCGCATCATCACCGAACTGCTGGCCGTCGGTGACGACCAGCAGGCCGCCTATCAGACCGGGCTTCCGGTCGTCGCCGTCCGCATCAAGGGCTACCTTCTGTGCGGGCTGTTCTCGGCGCTTGCCGCTTTCTGCCTCACGGGTGATACAGCGAGCGGCGATCCGCTGGTCGGCGGCAAGATGACGCTCTACAGCGTCGCCGCCGTCGTGCTTGGCGGCAGTGCGCTTGCCGGCGGCTGGACGACGGTGGTCGGCTCTCTGCTCGGCGCCCTGACGATCGGCCTCGTCAATTCCCTGGTCTTCTTCATGGGCACGCCGTCGGAATGGCAGAACTTCGTCCAGGGCCTCGCCATTCTGATCGTCTTGATGGCCGGCGTGCTCGCCGGTCGGAGGGCACGCGCATGAGCTCGGTTACGTCGTTCTTCAAACAGCCGCTGGTCGTGGCGCTCATCCTCATCGTCGCGCTGCTCTATCTTGGCCAAAGCCTGTCGCCGGGGTTTGCCTCGGCCGATCAGATCCTGCGGCTCTTGATCGTCGCCTCGCTGCTCGGCATCGTCGCCGCCGGCCAGAACGTCGTCATTCTCGGCGGCCGCGAGGGCATTGACCTCTCCGTGGGTGGCGTCGTGTCGCTCTCGGCGATCATCGCCGGCAATGTCATGAACGGTGCCGATGGCGGCATCCTGCCGGCGGTGCTCGCCTGCCTGGCGGCTGGCGCCTTCTTCGGCCTTTTGAACGGCCTCGGCGTCACGCTTCTGCGCATCCCGCCGCTGGTGATGACACTCGGCATGCTGGGCGTGCTGCAGGGCCTGCTGGTGGTCATCCGCCAGGGCATTCCCTCGGGTCGCGCCGCGCCCGGCCTCTCCGCCTTCGTGACCCAGCCGCTGGCGCTCGGCATTCCCGGCATCATCTGGCTCTGGATCGTGATCGGCCTGTTCATGGCCTTCATGCTGAACCGCACCGTCTTCGGTCATCGGATCTACGCGATCGGCTCCAACGAGCACGCGGCCTATATGGCCGGCGTGCCGGTTCGGCTCATGCGCATCGGTCTCTTCATGATCTCGGGCATGTTCGCCGCGATCGCCGGGCTCTGCCTGCTCGGTTATTCCGGATCGTCCTTCGCCAATGTCGGCGAGCAATACATGCTGTCGTCGATCATCGCGGTCGTCTTTGGCGGCACGTCGCTTGCCGGCGGCAAGGGCGGTTACACCGGGACCATGGCCGGCGCGCTGCTGCTTGTCATCCTCCAGGGCATCCTGACGACGGTGAACATCGACGAGTCCGGCCGTCAGATGGTGTTCGGCGCGACGCTGCTGCTGCTCATGCTGTTCTACGGCCGCGGGAGGGCGATGCGCGCATGAGCGACCGGCCGAAGATCAAAGATATCGCAGAACGCGCCGGTGTCTCGGTTGCGACCGTTTCGCGGGCACTGAGCGGCTCGTCGCTGGTGACGGACGAGACACGCCAGCGCATCAACGCGCTGGCGCGCGAGCTCAACTACCGCCCGAATGTCAGCGCCCGCAACTTGCGAACGCGCCGGTCGATGTCGGTACTGCTTGTCGTGCGCGACGTCGGCAACCCCTTCTACCTCGAGATCCTGAAGGGCGTGGAGGCGACGGCGCGCGAGGCCGGTTACGCCGTCCTCATGGGCAACACCGAGAACGACCCGGACCGCGAGGTCGAGTATTTCAACATGCTGCGCGACGGCCATGCCGACGGCATGATCCTGATGACCGGCAAGCTGCCGCCGCCTGAGCCGGGCGAAAGCGCCGATCTCTCGCATCTGCCTGTCGTTATCGCGCTCGAAATGATCGAGGGGTCCGGCTTCCCGCATGTGCAAATCGACAACGTCGCCGCCGCTGAGGCTGCGGTCGACCATCTGATCGCGCTCGGCCATCGCCGCATCGCCCATATCGCTGGTCCCCTGCCGGAGGTCATGGCGCTCCACCGCCGCGACGGCTACCGGGCCGCCATGAAAGCGGCCGGCCTTGCGGTCCCCGAGGGGTACGAGGTGCGCGGCGACTACCTGCTCGAAAGCGGCGAGGCCTGCGCCTCGGACCTTTTCGCCCTGCCGGAGCCGCCGACCGCGATTTTCGCCGCCAACGACGAGATGGCCTACGGCGCAATCCATGCGCTACGGCGGCTTGGCCGCGAGGTGCCCGGCGACGTCTCGGTCGTCGGCTTCGACGATCTCTATCTCAGCAAGGCCTTCTATCCGCCGCTGACGACCGTCAGCCAGCCGCGCGCCGACATCGGTCGCACGGCGATGTCGCAGCTTCTCAACGTCCTCTCGGATGGTGACGTCGCCGCAGAGCCGGCCATCGTCCTGCCGACCACGCTCAACATCCGTGGCAGCACCGCGCCGCCACGTAAATAGCCGGAGGTGGGACGAGGAAAGCCGCGTGCGGTTTTCCGCCCGCACCCCGCCGTTACCAAAATCGATCAATGGGAGAAGAGAATGACACAGCTACCGAAGCAGACGCTGCGCGTGGGTTTCGTCGGATCGGGCTTCATCGCCCATTTCCATCTGAAATCGATGATCGGCGTGCGTAATATCGAGGTCACCGGCGTCTTCAGCCGCAAGGCCGAGAACCGCGAGAAATTTGCAAATGAGGTCGAGGCGCTGGGTCTCGGCAGCTGCCGCACGCATGAAAGCCTGGAAGCGCTACTGACGGCCGATGACGTCGACGCGGTCTGGATCCTCTCGCCCAACTACACCCGCATCGACGTCATGCGTTCGCTGCATAAGGCCGTCAAGGACGGCCGCAGCAAGGTCTTCGCCGTTGCCTGCGAAAAGCCGCTTGCGCGCACGGTCGCCGAAGCCCGCGAGATGCTGTCGCTCGCCGAGGATGCCGGCCTCAACCACGGTTATCTGGAAAACCAGGTTTTCTGCACGCCGGTGCTGCGTGGCAAGGAAATCATCTGGCGGCGCGCGGCGACGACCACCGGGCGCCCCTATCTGGCGCGCGCGGCCGAGGAACATTCCGGCCCGCACGAACCCTGGTTCTGGCAGGGCGACAAGCAGGGCGGCGGCGTGCTTTCGGACATGATGTGCCACAGCGTCGAGGTCGCGCGCTACCTGCTGACGGCGCCCGGTGCGCCGCGCAATTCGCTGAAGATCAAGGCGGTAAACGGCACCGTCGCCAACCTCAAATGGACGCGTCCCCACTATGCCGAACAACTGCGCAATCGCTTCGGCAACGAGGTCGATTATCGCAACCGGCCGTCCGAGGATTTTGCCCGCGCCACGGTGACGCTCGAAGACCAGGACGGCAACGAGCTGATGATCGAGGCGACCACCTCCTGGGCCTATGTCGGCGCCGGCTTGCGCATCCAGCTCGAATTGCTCGGACCGGAATATGCGCTCGAATACAATTCGCTCTCTACCGGCCTGAAGATCTTCATGTCGCGCGAGGTCAAGGGCTCGGAGGGCGAGGATCTCGTCGAAAAGCAGAATGCCGAGCAGGGCCTGATGCCGGTGCTCGAGGACGAGGCCGGCGTCTACGGCTATACCGACGAAAACCGCCACATGGTCGAGTGCTTCCGCAAGGGCGAAAAGCCGCTCGAAACCTTCGAGGACGGCCTTGCTGTCGTCGAGATGCTGATGGGGCTTTACCGGTCGGCAGAAATCAACGCGACGCTCAACTTCCCGGCGCCGGAGCTCGAACATTACGTGCCGGTCGTCGCGCGCCGGGGTGCCTGACGACTGAAGTTCAGGCCCGCGCGGTCGAGGCCGTGAGGCCGAGTTTGCGGAGCAATTGGGCGGCGGAGGCAATGACCGTCTTCGCCGGCCCGCCCGCAACGAGGGCGGTCGGCGTAGACGCCTGCGCGTAGAGCCCCCCATAATTATACGCTTTCCTCCATGATCCCGGTTGACGGGGATCAATGTCGCCGGGTGCGCATTTGCCTAGGCTGACTCAGCTCTTAAGTCCGGTCGCGAGGAGGAAACGCGATGACATACAAGACAATTCTCGCCGTGGTCGGCGTCGATCATTCCGCAGACGATCTGCGTGCCGCGGCACAGGTCTGCGCTTCGGCAAACGCTCACCTCTCCCTGTTGATCGTCAAGCTCGCCGCTTCTCCGCCGATCGGCGATTTTGCCGCCGCCATCTCGATTGACTGGCTGAACGAACGTCAGCGCGAGGTCGACAAGCTCGAATCCTGCGTGGCAAGCGCAACCGACGTTCTCACCCGGGAAGGCATCTCGTTCAGCGTCGAAACGAAATACACCGAGGCTGCCTGGGCCGATGACGAGATCGGCGAGCGCGCACGCTATGCCGACCTGACGCTCGTGGGCGACGGCCTGATGCTGGACCCGGAGCTACGGTCGCGCACCATCGACGGGACGCTGTTCAACTCCGCGCGACCGGTCCTCGTCCTGCCCAAGGGCAAGCCCGCGCGGCTTGATCCGAGGACGGTGGTGCTTGCCTGGAACTCCCGGCTGGAAGCGGCCCGTGCGGTACGCGAAGCGCTCGACCTGCTGAAGGGCGCCAAGATCGTCCACGTGACGATGGTCGACCCGCGTTCCGCCTACGGCAAGAACGGCGAGGAACCCGGTGCCGATATCGCCGGCTACCTTGCCCGGCATGGCGTTTCGGTTTCCGTCGAGCGGCTGCCGAGCGGCGGGCATCGGGTCGATGACGTGATCAATCGCTTCGCTTCCGACGTGGCCGCCGATCTGATCGTCATGGGCGCCTATGGCCACTCCAGAATGCGTGAACGCGTCTTCGGCGGCGTCACCCGCTCGATGCTCGAAAACGCAGTGGTACCCGTGCTGATGGCCCATTGACAGGCACGGCCGAGCGCGCAGCCATCTGACTGCGCGCCGACGGTCATCAACCCACAGTGGCTGCCCGCCCGGTCACCTCATCGATCTCGATTTCGAAGAAGAGATGCGGCGAGGCGCCGGTAATTGCCTGATCGCCGGGCTTCAGACCGCCCGGTTCCCACCAGTTCACGCGCTGTTCGAGAAGCGACCAGGCGTTCATGCGCTCGCGATGCCATTGTTTCGTATCCGGCAGTTCCTGATAGCGGCCGTAGATGACGACGCTTCGCCAGTCCTTCCGGTCCGTTGCCGTGTCCATTTGAATGCAGACGCGGGGAGTGGCCCGCATCCAGTCGATCTTCTGCCCGGGCATCGAAAAGCCGTAGAGCCTGTTGGCGGCAAAAGCATATTGGATGGGCACGACATAGGGCTGGCCATCCCGGACGCACCCGAGGCGGGCGATGTGGTTCTCGGCGACGAGGTCGATGCATTCCTGCCGCGACATTTCCCTGATCAACATGAAACTCTCCTTTTGAAAGAGGTCATCTGGCACCAGTCTCTGCCTGTCAGGAGAACAGGCATTGATCTCGCTCAATTCGGGCTTTCGGGCCTCCAGCGCCGAAAATTGTCGGGCACGAGCGGAATAAACCGCCCGACACCCCGTTTGCCCTCCCACGAAATCAGCCCGGTGGCTTTCGTGCGGCGCGGTTGCCGCGCGAGCCTGGGCCAGCAAAAAGGGAGCGTAGCTATGACCATCAGCCCGGTGATCGCTTCGGAAAAAGACCTCGTCACCCTGAACGCGGCGGTAGCCGAACGCATTGACGGCCATATGCCGGTGAGTCAGGTGCGCCTGCTCGTCGGCGCAATGCTCGTCGCCTTTGCCGCCGTCCTGATCTTTCTCGCGGCCGACGGCCTGGTGCTGCCGATGCGCCTTTCGCTGATGGTGTTTGCGACGACGCTGATCTGCTGGACGATCTTCGACCTGCCGGAAACGCCGGTGGCGCTTGCCGGGGCGGCGGCTTTGGCCGTGACCGGCGCCGTCGGCGAAGAGGCGGTTTATGCCGCGCTTGGCAACGACATCGTCTGGCTGATGATGGCGGCATCGGTGATCGCGGCGGTGCTGCAGGCATCTGGTCTCGTTGAGCGGCTCGCCTTCCGGCTGCTTGCCCGTTTCCGCGATGTCAGCCGGCTGTTCTGGGTGGTGACGCTGACGATCTTCGTGACTGCCTTCGTCATCCCCTCGACCTCGGCGCGGGCGGCGATCTTCATGCCGGTCTTCCTGGGGCTTGCCTCGACCATCGGCCGCCCTGGCGTCACCCGCGCGCTGGCCCTCCTGTTCCCGTCGGTGATCCTGCTTTCGGCGGCCGCCTCGCTGACCGGCGCTGGCGCCCATCTCGTTGCCGTCGATTTCATTCGCCGCAGCGGCGGCGAAGCGCCGGGCTTCCTCGGCTGGGCCTTGCTTGCAGCGCCCTTCGCGCTGCTGACGAGCCTCCTTGCCTGCGGCCTGATCCTGCGCTTCTTCCTCGACGATGCCGACTGGAACTGGCGCCTCGACCTGCCGGCCGCGCCTACGGAGAAACGTCCGTTTTCGGCGCGCGACAAGGCAATCCTTGCCGTGACCGCTGCGATCGTCGCAGCACTCGCGACCTCGGACCTGCACGGCATCGCGCTGCCGGTGGTGGCACTCGTCGGGGCTCTTGTCCTTGCGTCTGAAAGGATCTCCGGCATGCCGTTTCGCAAGGCGCTGAAGGGTGTCGAGTGGAACCTGCTTCTGTTTCTTGCCGGCACGCTCGTCATCGGCGAAGCGCTGCTGTCGACCGGCACGGCGACGGAACTTGCCGATCGCCTGATCGGTGCCTTCGGCCAGATCGGCAAGCCGCCGGCGTGGCTGGTCGTGCTTCTCGCCATTGCGGTCGCGACCTTTGCCCATATCGTCCTTGCCTCGCGAACGGCTCGCGCGACAGTGCTCATTCCGGCCGTTGCGCTGCCACTGGCGGGCTTCGGGGTCAGCCCCGCCAGCCTCATCATGGTCACAGCCATAGGTAGTGGCTTCTGCCAGACGCTGATGGTTTCGGCGAAGCCCGTAGCGCTGTTCGGAGGTATGGAGCCACCCGCTTTCAGCCCTTCCGATCTCCTGCGCTTGGCCTTGATGCTGGCGCTCCCGTTTATCGCGCTGCTTGCCCTGTTCGCGCTTGTGATCTGGCCTGCAGTGGGGTTGGAAACATGACGATAAGCATCTGATATAATGTCATTTTAAGAGCCGAATCGTTTGTCGCTTCGGCTCTTTTCTTTTTCTTTTCGTAAAAGAAAGAATTCTGCATTTCGGCCGGAATAAACGTGGCGAGCCGCCGTTTCTCCCTTGCATCCGCAGTGTCACAAAAGTGCAAGGAGATTGTCACATGTCACTTACCATTCTGGTTGCACCGTCCGGTTTCAAGGAAAGCCTGTCGGCGGAAGAAGCTGCCGACTGCATCGAGAAGGGCGTGCTGCGCGCCTGCCCGAGCGCCGAAGTCCTCAAGGTGCCCATGGTCGACGGCGGCGAAGGTTTCACCAAGGCGCTCGTCGCTATCACCGGCGGCAGCCTGCACGAACTGACCGTGACCGGCCCGCTCGGCGAACCCGTCGCCTCGCATTTCGGTTTCCTCGGCGGGCAGTCCGAACGCACGGCCGTCATCGAAATGGCCGCGGCCGCCGGTTTGCGACTGGTCCCGCGCGATCGCCGCAACCCCTGCCTCACCACCAGCTACGGCGTCGGTGAGTTGATCCGGGCAGCCCTCGACGCCGGCGCCCGCCGTATCCTGCTTGGCTGCGGCGATAGCGGCATCAACGATGGCGGCGCCGGCATGGCCGCAGCCTTGGGCGTGAAGCTGCTCGACCGGGAGGGCAATCCGCTTGTGCCCGGCGGCGCGTCGCTTGCGTCGCTCGCGCGCATCGACATTTCGGGCCGCGATCCGCGCCTTGCCGAGGTTCGCATCGACGCGGCCGTCAACTGGCACAATGTGCTGCTCGGCGCACGCGGCGTTGCCCGTGTGTTCGGGCCGCAGAAGGGCGCAACGCCGGAGCAGGTGGAACTGCTCGCGGCGGCGATGGAGACCTATGCCGCCGCCATTCAGGCGACGACCGGCATCGCTGTTGGCGACGCCCCGGGAGCGGGCGCATCCGGCGGGCTCGGGGCGGCGGTCATGGGGCTGCTCGGCGGCGCGCTGCATCCGCGCTACGACATCGTCATGCGCTACCTCGAACTCGACGACATGATCGCCAGGGCCGATCTTGTGATCACCGCCGAAGGCAGCCTCGACGGCCAGACGCCGTTCGGCAAGGTGCCGGCCGAGGTCGGGCACAGGGCCAAGGAGGCGGGCCGCCCCGTGATCGCTCTCGCCGGTACGATCGGCAAGGGCGTGACCCTCAATTTCGAGCACGGCATCGACGCTTTCGCCTCGATCCTGAAGGCGCCCTGCACCCTCGACGATGCCATCAACGCCGCGCCGAAACTGCTCGTTCGTGCGGCTGAAGATGCCGTGCGCATGGTGCGCGTCGGAATGCTGCTCAACGAACGCGGACTGGCTGCCTGACAAAACGGCCACACTCTGGCGGGACGGCGGCGCTGCCGCCTCCCGCCGGAGCCGCGCGGCGGCTACCGTCATGCAATCGCCAAGGTTGTCCTCTCAGTCTTCGTAAACGCAGGACGGATCACGAGGGCCAAACGTAAAATGTCAAATGGATGGGAGGAGTCGGCGGCTGCCTGGATTTCCGGGCTGGGCGCCGAGGGGGATTTTGCGCGGCGCTTCGTCCTCGATGCGCCCATGCTCGAAAGGGCGCGGCAAAGCGGGGCAAGGGCTGTCCTCGATGTCGGGTGCGGCGAGGGGCGGTTCTGCCGGCTGCTTTCGGCGGAGGGGCTGAGCACCGTCGGCATCGATCCCGCCGGGTCGCTCGTTAGTCAGGCGAGGTGACTATCGCATCGCACAGGCCGAAGGACTGCCTTTCGCGGAGAAGACTTTCGATCTGGTCGTTGCCTATCTCAGCCTCATCGACATCGCCGATCTGGATGCGGCGGTTGGCGAGATGAACCGGGTTCTCCGCCCGGGCGGTCATCTGCTGATCGCGAACCTGACCAGCTTTTACAGCGCCAGCAACCCGACCGGCTGGCGCGATGGCGGCGATGGCAAGCGCAGTTTCATGATCGACCACTACATGGATGAACGGTCCGATTGGATCGGCTGGGGCGATCTTCGGGTCATGAACTGGCACCGGCCGCTCAGCACCTACATGTCGCTGTTGCTGGGAGCGGGCCTGCAGTTGCGCTATTTCGACGAACCACTGCCGCGTGGCGGCGAACCGGAACAAAGGGACCTCTTTAGAAGGGTCCCCCCGTTCCTGGTCATGGATTGGCAAAAGCCGTAGTTCAGTGCCGCCCGCTCGACGCTGCTACGAGCGGCAGAGCTCGCGGGCATTGAGAACGCCCCAGCCGAACACGGGATCCTTGCCCGGCGCGCCGAGGTCCTGCGCCGTCTCCGTGACGAGTTTTGCAACTTCCTGGGCCGACAGCGACGGATGCGAGGCCCTGAGAATGGCGGAGGCAGCCGTGACGAAGGGGGCGGCAAAGGATGTGCCGGTCTTGGGCGCTGCCCCCTCGATCGACGCAGCCGTCCAGACACTCGTGCCGAGTGCTGCGACATCGATATGGTCGCCGCGCCCGGCGCGGCGATAGGGCTTGAAGTTGCGGTCGACCGCGGTGACCGTGATCGTCGCCGGATAGGCGGCCGGATAGACGGGTTTAGCCCGCGGGCCGTCATTGCCGGCCGCCGCCACCTGGATGATGTTTCGCTCGGCTACGAGCGCGACGGTCTTTTCGAGCAGCAGATTGTGTGGCCCGGAGAGGCTCATATTGATGACCGTGACCTTGCGCGAGGCCAGGAGATCGATGGCGCGCACGAGATCGTAGGTCTCGGCGATATCGCTCTCGCCGCCCTTTCGCTGGAAGGCGTCGACGGCGATCAGGTGGGCATTGCCGAGCAGCCCCGGCGCGCGACTGTCCTTCCGTCCGGCAATGAGAGCTGCGACCGCAGTCCCGTGCTGGCGGCCGGATTCCGGCGCCTCTTCCTCCGCCAGCCTGACGATGTCGAGCCTGACATCCTTTAGTGAGGGATGGGCGGGGTTGATCGCCGTGTCGATCAGCCCGATCGGGCCGGCAGCCGTGCACGCGGCGCTGGCGTCGGGCCAGCCGATGGCGGTGCGGACGAGCGCGCAACCGCCGTCGGCGCAGGGAGCCGGTGAGGCGGTGCCTTCGTTCGGCTCGAAATAATGGTTGAGATCGGCGATTGCTCCGGGCGTCGCATCCGCGACCTGCCGGAGGGCATCCTCGAGCGTCATGCCGCGGGGGGCGCCGAGCTTGACGATCTCTGTCGTCGAAAGCCCGAACGGCTCTCGTGCACGCACTGTGAAGCCGCTTTCCGCAAGGCGCTGGATGGCGGCATCGTCGAGACCGAGCGCGATGATTTCACCGGGAACATGGGTTGCCCGGCGCGCTGCCGGACGCTGGCGCACGACGCGGCGCTCCGGCGTTCCGCGGAAGAGATCGAGCAGATTGCCGCCTCCCCGCCAGGTGTTGCTTGAGTCGCGATCGCCTGAGCCGCGGGACGAACCGCCACCGCCACCATCGTCATCGTCGTCGTCCGCCTGGGCCTGACTGATTGAGGCAAAGCGAACGGTTGAATTGCCATCGTTACTACCGCCAAAGGAGAGATCCCCAGCACCGGTTGCCAGGCCGCACAACGACAGGACGGTCAGTCGAAACAGGCGTTTTTTCAAGGTTTTCTCCTTGTGTAGCGGCATCCGAAAACGAAAGCTTACCGTGAACGGACGGACCATAAGTGGTGACTTTCGGGTGTAGTTCCCATAACGCTCAACGGATGAATGGACAAATTATTCCACCGGTGACGAAGGGTAGCGCCAAAAGGAACGCCCGATGACGGATCCGACCATCGTCTTCGGCGAGCGCCTGGTCGCGTTTCTGCCGAACCTGCGCCGCTTTGCCATTTCGCTTTGCCGGTCGCGCGACGTGGCCGACGATCTGGTGCAGGCGGCCTGCGAAAAGGCGCTTGCCGGTTCGGACCGCTTCGAGGAAGGCACGCGCTTTGACGCCTGGATGTTCCGCATCCTGCGCAACCTCTGGATCGACCAGCTGCGCCGGCAGAAGACCGCCGGCCCGACGGAGGAGATCGAGGCGCAGGCCGAACTCGCCGTTCCTTCGGGCGAGGCCGGGAGCGAGGCGCGCATGGCGCTGAAGAGCGTGGCGGCTGCGATCGACGGCCTGGTGCTCGAACAGCGCGAGGTACTGATCCTCACCTGCGTCGAGGAGCTTTCCTACAAGGAGGCAGCCGAGGTTCTCGGCATTCCGATCGGAACCGTCATGAGCAGGCTCGCCCGGGCGCGTAAAAATCTTGCGGAGGCAACGGGAATAGAACCGCCGGTCGCGCGTTCACAGGACATGAGAGGCGGGACAAGATGAGCGACACGGAATTCAGCGATGAAATCTTGATGGCGTTCGCCGACGGCGAACTCGACGAGGAGACGATGCGCCGTGTCGAGGCGGCGCTGGAAACGGACGACGAATTGATGGCGCGCGTAGCGATGTTCATGGAAACACGCGCCGCCGCAAGCGAGGCGCTGAAGCCAGTGCTCGACGAGCCGGTGCCGGATGAACTGGTCGCTAAGGTGCGGGCCATGGCGGCGGCCGCAGGCGACGCAGCGCGCGCGGCGGACGCACCGGCTGCAGCCGGCGATAACGTCGTGGCCTTCCGGCGCCCTGCGGATCAGCCGGCGTCGCCGAACGGCAGCCCCTCGCGGTTTCTGATGGCGATGGCAGCGTCGCTGCTGGTGGTCGTCGGCGGCGCTGGCGGCTACCTGCTTCGCGGCGGTGGGCTGGCGGATCCAGGCGGGGTGCCGGGCGCGATGCAGGTGGCCGGCACCGTCGGCCCGGCGCTCTCCGCCATCCTCGACAAGGCGGCTTCGGGAGACGAAGTCGCCCTTGGTGAAGGGCAGGGGACGGTCCGGCTGGTATCGGCCTTCGAGCTCGGCTCGGGGCAGCTCTGCCGCGAATACGAACTCGCCCAGCCCGGTGAGCCCGGTCTGGTGTCGGTCGCCTGCCGCAAGGCGTCGACCTGGCAGACGCGGCTCGCCGTCACTAGGCCGGAAGGCGGAGACGGCTATGCGCCCGCCTCTTCGCTTGAGACCGTCGATGCTTTTCTGACGTCGATCGGCGCCGGGCAGCCGCTCGACGCGGACGCCGAGAAGAAGGCGCTCGGGGGCTCGAAGTAGGCGGAGAATTCCGCCGTCGGGCAATCGCTGCGCGCTTCCGGCTTTATCCTAGAGCGGAACCGAAAGCCCGACCTTCACCGGATCCATCGTCACGAAGGTGCGGAAGCGCTTGATGTTCGCATTGCCGAAGAACATGCGCCGGGTGAAGGCCTCGTAGTCGGCCATGGTCGGCACGATGACGACGAGCATGAAGTCGACGTCGCCGGTGACATAGTAGCATTGCTGCACCTCGGGTGCCGCCGTGAATGCCGCCTTGGCCGCATCGAGCAGGGCGATCTGCTCGCTTTCGACCTCCACCTCCACCAGGATCGTCAGCGCCTGATTGACGCTGACCGGGTCGATCAGCGCGACATTGGCGCGGATGACGCCGGTTTCTTCCATGCGCTTGATCCGCCGCTGGACGGCGGGCGCCGACAGATTGACCGCCTCGCCGATCTGGCGCTGCGGCGTCGTATTGTCCTTCTGCAGGATGGCGAGAATCGCAAGATCGAAGCGATCCAGTTCGACCTGTGGCTTTTTCGACGGGGCCATCCAGTGCCTTTCGGTTCCTGCTCTCCGGGCGCTGAAGGTGGAACCCACGTCACGGCACCCCATTCGCTTTACAAACTTGCATCCGCGCCGGCTATTTAGAGCGCATTTCTCGGCAGCGATGAAATAGATTTTCGTGGTCTACGGAGATTGCACCATGTTTCTCGCCAATACCCATGCCGATTTCGGCCACTCGCTACTGCCCGCGGATGCCGACATGCTGTCGCTTGCCGCCACCGCCCGTGTCGAGCAGCAGCTTGCGCGCCGCCCCGACCATCGGCCGACGCCGCTTCATGCCTTGCCCGCTTTGGCGGACGAACTCGGTATTGCCGGCATCTTCGTCAAGGACGAAGGCCATCGCCTGGGTCTCGGCAGTTTCAAGGCGCTTGGCGGTTCCTATGCGGTGATCCGGCTGGTGGTCGAGGAGGCAGAACGGCGTCTCGGTCGCAGCATCGATCTCGACGATCTCGACCGGCCAGAGGTTCGGGCAATTGCCGCCGCCCAGACCTTCGGCTGCGCCACCGATGGCAATCACGGCCGCTCGGTTGCCATGGGCGCCCGGCTTGTCGGCGCGAAAGCGGTGATCTTCGTGCACGGAGGCGTCAGCGAAACGCGCATCGAGGCGATCGCGGCCTATGGCGCGGAGATCGTCCGCGTTGCCGGGACCTACGACGATTCCGTCCGGGAGGCCGCGCGGGTCTGTGACGAAAATGGCTGGACCGTCGTCTCGGACACCACCTGGCCGGGCTACGAATACATTCCCGGCCTGGTGATGCAGGGCTACACGGCGCTGCTGAGCGAGGCGCTGCGGCAGATGGAAGAGCCTCCGACGCATGTGTTCGTGCAGGCGGGCGTTGGCGGCATTGCGGCGGCGACCGCGGGGCATCTGGCGCTACGTTATGGCGCGGAGCGTCCACGTTTCGTCGTCGTCGATCCGGCGCGCGCCGCCTGCCTCTACGAAAGCGCCAGAGCCGGACATCCGGTCAAGGTGGCGCATGGCGAGCCGACGATCATGGCGATGCTCGAATGCTACGAGCCGTCGCTTGTCGCCTGGCGTATCCTGTCGCGCGTCGCCGATGCCTTCATGACCGTCGACGAGGAGGATGCCGTTTCGGTGATGAACCGGCTTGCGCGGCCGACAGGCTCTGACCCGGCGATCGTGTCCGGCGAAAGCGGCGGCGTCGGCCTGGCCGGGCTGCTTTCGGTTGCCCGCGATCCAGCGCTGCGGGAAACGCTCGGACTGACCGCGCAGTCGCGCGTCTTCGTCATCAATACCGAGGGTGCGACGGACCCAGAGCGTTATGCTGCCCTGGTCGGCCTGTCGCCCGAGACCGTCGCCAACACATCGAACGAAAGAGGATGACCATGGCGGGAATGAATTTTGACCGGCTTGTGAAGGACATGACCGCCTGGCGCCGCGACCTGCACGCGCACCCGGAATTCGGTTTCGAGGAACAACGCACCTCATCCTTCGTTGCGGCAAAGCTCAGGGAATTCGGGCTCGACGAGGTGGTGGAAGGTGTCGGTGGTACCGGCGTCGTCGGTCGGCTGAAACGCGGCAGCGGCAACCGCGCCATAGCGCTTCGGGCCGACATGGATGCGCTGCGGATACCGGAACAGGGAGAGCTTCCCTATCGCTCGACGAAGCCCGGCACCATGCATGCCTGCGGCCATGACGGTCACACGGCCATGCTGCTTGGCGCCGCCAAGATGCTCGCCGAAGACGGCGGCTTCGATGGTACCGCATGCTTTATCTTCCAGCCGGCCGAGGAGTGGGGCAAGGGCGCGCTGGCGATGCTCGACGACGGACTGATGGAACGTTTTCCCTTCGACGAAATCTACGGCCTGCACAACATGCCGGGGCTGCCGGTCGGCCGTTTCGAAACCCGCGTCGGCGCCATCATGTCGGCGGAGGACAATTTCGAGATCGTGCTCAAAGGCGTCGGCGGGCACGCGGCGCGGCCGCACTGGGGCAACGAGACGCTGGTCGCCGCCTGCGCCACCGTCGTCAATCTGCAGACGATCGTGTCGCGCCGCCTCTCGCCGACGGATATCGGTGTCGTTTCGGTCACCGAGCTTTTGACCGACGGCACGCGCAACGCGCTGCCCGGTCTCGCCCGCATCCTCGGCGATGCCCGCAGCTTCCGCCCGGAGGTCAGCGCCAAGATCGAAGCGGAGATGCGGGTGATCGCCAAGGGTACGGCGGATGCCTATGGCTGCGAGGTCGAGGTCAACTACACGCGCGAGTTCGTGCCACTGATCAATGACCCGGCCCTGACCGGCCACGCCTTTGCCGCAGCAGAAACGGTGTTCGGGACCGGGAATGTCGCAACGGCCGCCGAGCCGATGACCGGCTCGGAGGATTTCGCACGCTTCCTTGAGCACGTTCCGGGCTGCTTCGTCTTCATCGGCAATGGCGAGACATCGGCGCCGCTGCACAATCCGCGTTACGACTTCAACGACGACGCCCTGATCTTCGGCGCGCGTTATCACGCCGAGATTATCCGGCAGAGACTGGCGTTGGCTGATAGCCGGCCATGAACCAAAATCCGCATGAAAGCAGGAATAACATGTCATTTCCTTCCATCGACGCCGCGCGCCTCTTCGGGCGCATCCGCGAGCTTGGCGAAATCGGTCGCGATGCAGAAGGGCGACTGACCCGGCTGGCCGGCTCCGACAACGACAAGGCCGGCCGCAACCGCCTCGTCGCCTGGATCGAGGCGGCGGGCCTCGATGTGGCCGTGGATCAGATTGGTAACATCTTCGGCATCTGGCGCAGCGAGGAGAACAGCGGCGAAGCGCCGATCATGCTCGGCTCGCACATCGATACGGTCATCAATGCCGGCATCTATGACGGATGTTACGGCGTACTCGCCGCGCTCGAAGTAATCGAGACGCTGAAGGACCGTGGCGTGACGCCGGCCCGACCGATCGTCGTTGCCGCCTTTACCAATGAGGAGGGCGTGCGTTTTGCGCCCGACATGCTCGGCTCGCTCGTCTATGCCGGCGGCCTGCCGCTGGACGCAGCGCTCGCGACCATCGGCACGGATGGCTCGTCGCTGGGCGAGGAACTCGAGCGGATTGGCTATGCCGGCAACATCGAGCCGGGGTTCCTCAAGCCCCACGCCTATGTCGAGCTCCATATCGAGCAGGGGCCGGTGCTGCAGCGCGAGGGCTTTTCGATCGGTGCCGTCGAGAACCTGCAGGGCATTTCCTGGCAGCGCGTGACGATCGATGGCGTCGCCAACCATGCCGGCACCACGCCGATGGCAATGCGTTCCGACGCCGGTCTCGCGGCCGCCCGTGTCGGCCTCTTCCTGCGCGAGCATATTGCCCGGTCGAACGCGCCGAGTGTCGCGACCATTGGCACCATGCGTTTCGAGCCCGACGCGATCAACGTCATCCCATCGCGTGCCGCCTTCACCGTCGATCTGCGCGATCCGGACGAGGATCGGCTGCAGGCGCTCGAAGCGGCGCTTGCGGACTTTCTGGTGCGCATCGGCGCGGAAGAGGGGGTAACGATCTCGGTCGAGCGGCTGGCACGCTTCCAGCCGGTCGCCTTCGATCAGGGCATCGTCGCAGCGGTCGAGGCTTCGGCGAAGGCGCGAGGCCTCAAGAGCCGGCGCATGACCTCGGGCGCCGGTCATGATGCCCAGATGATCGCCCGCATCGCGCCGACGGCGATGATCTTCGTTCCGAGCCGCGACGGCATCAGCCATAATCCGCGCGAACACACGGAGCCGGATGATCTGGTCGCCGGCGCCAACGTGCTGCTCGATGTGGTCGAGCGGATGGTGAGTGGTCGCTAGAGGGCTATAGGGCTATAGGGACGTTGCGCGTTCGTTGATCGAACGGGATCGATAGCGCGCCTCCCGCTGCTCCGTCATGCCAGGGCTTGGCCCAAGCATCCAGGCGCAGACGCTTCTATGTCTGCGATAAACAGCACACGGCATCCTTCGGCGCGACGAAGCAGACATCTCTTCAGGGCTCTGTTCTGGTGTGACCCGCGCTTTTGCGGGATCCCGCATCGCTCTTCTGCCGGGTGGAAGACTCTGGCCCGCTCCCCTCGGGAGGCTCTTCCGGTGTCCGGCGAAAAAGATTGAGGAAACTGCTGCCGCCGTGCCATACGCTGCCGGTTGGTCCGTAATCCCGCCCGTCGCGCGATGAGGATGAGTGGCGCTCGCTGTCTCCGCCGCTCAGGCCGCTTCCGTCGATGACGCCGCCTCCACCGCCAGCCCCGGTCCCGCCGGGCTCGCCGCCCACGCCGCTACCATCGCCGGAGCCCCAATCGCCGCCACCCTCTGTGCCGTTGCTTCCGCCGCTCCCGACGTTTTCGCTACCTTGGTCGCTGCCGCCCGCGGCACCTTCACCATTCGTGCCGCCGGCATCGGCGTCGTCCGCATGGGCAGCGGAAATCCAGGAAAGGCCCGCGGCAAAGCCCCGGTCACCGTTGAGGCGCGGCAGATCTCCGCCGAATGCTGCAAGGGCTCCTATGGACAAGGCCGTCAGTCTCAACAGGCATGTCCTCAAGTCATTCTCCTTGTGCAAACGGCGTTCTTGCGTCGTCCTGCAGGACTTTTGCGCGGGTACAGTTCGGCTGCCCGCCGCGAATGAATTTCGCCGACAGCGACTTTTGCGTGCGCCTTGCATATCGTTCAATCGATGTGGGGACAAGCTATTGGGGGGACGGGCGACACGGAGCGCAAGGTGCGGGCCTCTGGCGGCGGCCACGACATACAGATGATCGCCCTCATCGCTGAGGCGTCGCGAGAGGGACAGAGGACGTTGCATGTTTGTTGATTGAACGGGGTCGTTGGCGCGCCTCCCACCCTCCGTCATGCTCGGCTCAAGCCCAAGCATGACGGAGGAGGAGAGCCTTGGCGATCGCCGCTTCCGCTTCCGAGGCGGGAGGCGCAGCCCTGAGTGAACTGAAGGGGCCGTGACTGGCCCCTTCAACGAGTCTCTGTCGTCTACTCGGCCGCGCCAGCCGCCCCTTCCACCGGCATATAGAGGTCGCCGCCCTCGCGGTATTTCGCGGCCATTGCCTCCAGGCCTTCCTTCTGCGCTTCTGCGCGGATGTCGTGCGAGATCCGCATCGAGCAGAATTTCGGGCCGCACATGGAGCAGAAATGCGCGACCTTGTGCGCTTCCTTCGGCAGTGTCTCGTCGTGGAAGTTACGGGCCGTCTCCGGGTCGAGCGAGAGGTTGAACTGGTCCTCCCAGCGGAATTCGAAGCGCGCGCGCGACAGCGCGTCGTCGCGCACCTGGGCGGCCGGATGGCCCTTGGCGAGATCGGCGGCATGGGCGGCGATCTTGTAGGTGATGACGCCGACCTTGACGTCGTTGCGATCGGGAAGACCCAGATGCTCCTTCGGCGTGACGTAGCAGAGCATGGCGGTGCCGAACCAGCCGATCATCGCCGCGCCGATGCCCGACGTGATGTGGTCGTAGCCGGGCGCAATGTCCGTCGTCAGCGGTCCGAGTGTGTAGAACGGCGCCTCGCCGCAGACGGCGAGTTGCTTGTCCATGTTCTCCTTGATCTTGTGCATCGGCACGTGGCCGGGGCCTTCGATCATCACCTGACAATCCTTGGCCCAGGCGATCTTGGTGAGCTCGCCGAGCGTTTCGAGTTCGGCGAATTGTGCCGCGTCGTTGGCATCGGCGATCGAGCCGGGGCGCAGGCCGTCGCCGAGCGAGAAGGAGACGTCATAGGCGCGGCAGATGTCGCAGATTTCCTCGAAATGCTCGTAAAGGAAGCTCTCGCGATGGTGATGCAGACACCACTTGGCCATGATCGAGCCGCCGCGCGAAACGATGCCGGTGACGCGATCGACGGTGAGCGGGATGTAGTGCAGCCGGACGCCGGCATGGATGGTGAAATAGTCGACGCCCTGTTCAGCCTGCTCGATCAGCGTGTCGCGATAGACTTCCCAGGTGAGGTCCTCGGCAATGCCGTTGACCTTTTCCAGCGCCTGGTAAAGCGGCACGGTGCCGATCGGAACCGGTGAGTTGCGGATGATCCATTCGCGGATGTTGTGGATGTTGCGGCCGGTCGAAAGGTCCATGACGGTGTCGGCGCCCCAGCGCGTCGCCCAGACCATCTTTTCGACCTCTTCCGCCATCGACGAGGTGACGGCGGAGTTGCCGATATTGGCATTGATCTTCACCAGAAAATTACGGCCGATGATCATCGGCTCGGATTCCGGATGGTTGATGTTGGCAGGCAGGATCGCGCGGCCGCTGGCAATTTCCTGGCGCACGAATTCGGGTGTCACGTGATCGGGGACGTGGGCGCCGAAGCTCTCGCCGTCGCGGACTTTCGCACGCGCCGCGTCGCGGCCGAGATTTTCGCGGATCGCCACGAACTCCATTTCCGGCGTGATGATGCCGGCGCGGGCATAGGCAAGCTGGGTCACTGCGCGGCCGCCCGTGGCCTTCAGCGGCGCATGCTGGAACGGGAAGGTCGGTGTCAGCCTGTCGCCGCTCACAAAGCCGTTGTCCTCGGGGCGGACCACGCGTCCCTCATAGGTTTCCACATCGCCGCGGTCGACGATCCAGTTGCGGCGCAGCCGCGGCAGGCCGTCCTCGATGCGGATCTCGGCGTCGTCGGCGGTGTAGGCGCCGGAGGAATCATAGACCGTAACCGGTTGCTCGCCCGACGTCGGGTGGAGCGCAATCTCGCGCATCGGCACGCGGATATCCGGATGAAGCACGCCCGGCTTGTGGATCTTGCGGGAGGCGGGAAGCGGTCCTTGCGTGACCGTGAGGGCTGCGGGTTTGGTGGCAATATTCATGACGAGGCTCCAAGTTTGCAATTGGAGACCCAGTTCTGATGCCGGAAAGATGAAAGACGCTCCGCCAGATGCTGGACGCACGGAATCCTGGCTTCGATATCTGCACCGTCCCTACGCCAGTATGAACTGGATCAGGTTCAACGGGTCACTGCGCCACAGCCGGCAAGCCGGCCAT